>WNFO01000590.1_pt1 | contig 39978 bp, 40 predicted proteins | sample 5400251 | NCBI WGS metagenome assembly WNFO01 (sample SAMN13153354, study PRJNA577476) | soil metagenome | isolation source: 100 cm saprolite under Madrone tree | place: USA:California | collected 2016-06-14 | reverse complement strand
ATAATTGAGCACGCGGGGACCCACCAAGCCCATGATCAACCCGATGATCGCGATTACGACCAGCATCTCGACCAGGGTAAAGCCCGCCTCGGCCCGTCGATCGGCACGGCGGCCTCTGGTTACTGCGCGCAGTGTCATCTATCCCTCTCCCTACCACGCCATTTGTCAAACCCGCATGCCCGTCGGTTAGCGCGCGGATGTCACGCGCAGCACCTCGGACGCCGCGGTCATCCCTACCCGGCATTTTTCCACAGCATCGTCCAACATCGTCGTCATACCTGAGCGAATGGCAGCGCCGTCGATGAGGGAGGCGTCGGCTTGAGCGCCGACCAGGGGCCTGACCTCATCGGTCAACTCCAGCAATTCAAAAATCCCGGCACGCCCGCGATAACCGGTGCCGCCACAGCGTTCGCAACCAACCGGGCGATATATCGTCTCGCCGGCTGCAAAACCCAGAATCCGATAACGCGGATCGGCGACAATATCCGGTTCGGTCAGCTCATGCGTGCTCTTGCAACCGTCGCAGAGGATGCGGACCAACCGCTGGGCAACGACGGCGCGCAACGTCGATCGCAGCAGAAATCCCTCGACGCCGAGATCCAAAAGGCGCGGCACAGCCGCAGCCGCCGTCTCGGTGTGAAGCGTTGACAGCACGAGATGGCCGGTCAATGCCGCGTGGATGGCGATCTTTGCGGTTTCGCTGTCGCGGATTTCACCGACCATAATGACATCAGGATCCTGGCGGACGAACGCGCGCATCGCCGTGGCGAAGGTCAGCCCGATCGCCGGCTTGACCTGCGACTGGTTGACGCCCGGAATCTCGTATTCGACGGGATCCTCGATGGTAAGTATCTTTCGCGTCGGCTCGTTCAGGATCGACAGCATGGTCGCGAGCGTCGTGGTCTTTCCGCTTCCGGTCGGGCCCGTGATCAGGATCAACCCATGCGGCAGCGCCAGCAGACGGCGCAACGCCGCTTCGTCGCGGCCGAACAATCCGATCTTGCTCAAATCGAGCAAGCCGCGATCGCGAGGCAGCAGGCGGATGACGACGCTTTCGCCGTACTGCGTCGGCATGGTGGCGATGCGGATATCGATCTCAGCCCGTCCGACCCGCGCCCGTGCGGCGCCGTCTTGAGGCAGCCGGCGTTCCGCGATGTTAAGTCCGGCCAGGATCTTGATACGGGAGACGACGGCCTGCGGCGGCGCATCGCCTGGAAACGGCACGGCGCGGAGGATCCCGTCAACCCGCATTCGCACGACAAGCGCGGCCCGGAATGGCTCGATGTGGATGTCGCTCGCTCGCAGTTCCATGGCGCGCTCAAGCAAATCGTTGACGGCCCGGACCACTGGAGCCCCGCTCGCCAGATCGCGCAGGCTGTCGATGTCGTCGTCGCCGGAGCGATGTTCCGGCTCATCAACGTCCACCACTCCTATCGTGCGTTCATCGAGTCGCAGTTCCAGAACCGTGGCGATGTCGTCGAAGGATGCAACGGCGATTGCGACGGGACGTCCACAGACGATCTCCGCTGCTCTGATCGCGGCGCCGTCGGCCGGGTCCGACACCGCCAGGCCGAAGCCTTCGCCCCCCACGCGAAACGGGAACACCGAAGATTCTCGCAAAAATCGCGGCGAGAAGTGTTCAACCGCTCCGACAACATTCATCAGCTCTTGCAGGCCGAGGCGCGGCAACCTCCAGAAGCTCGCCGCCTCATCAGCGAATTTTCCGGCCGGCAGATCCGATTTCTCCCATATTTCCCTAAGGCAGTTTCCGGGCGCCGCTTCCACGGAGCTGATGTCTCGCAATTTCACCCTCGCGGCATCCGGTATCCGTTCGAGCAAATGCAGGCGAAATTGCTCTACCGAGTGCTTTGGGGTCGCAACCGTCACGCTCTCTACTGCCGATGACCTTGCACGGCTTGGAACCGACTTCGACATGTCGCTACTTCGCTCCGCCGCTTCACATATTTGCGGGCTTGAAATTAAACGTCATGCCGGTTTCGACCTCGACCGGACGTCCCAGCTTGACATAGGATTTGAATTTCCACTGACGCAGGGCTTCCTCGATGTTTCGCCGTTGCGCCGCCGAGGCGCGTATCACGTGAACATGCTTCACACTGCCGTCCGTCGCCACGATCATTCGCACCGGGATCGATACCGCCTTCGCGCCGACGTCATCAGGCTCCACCCGGTGCACAACGTTCTCTGAGGTCGCATAGTCCCTGAGGCATTCCGGAACGGGATCGGACGTTTTTTTCCGAACCGACGCGAGATTGTCGAGCGACCTCACCAGACTCGCCAGAAATTCGGGATCTCGGCTGGTTAGATTGAACGTCAACACGTGGCAGCGAATCTCGATCGCGATCATTGAGCGAAAAAGTCCGACCCCGCTGAAATCGACGCGGTAGCCGGGGCGCCCTCCAACGCTAACCTGGGCAGGCTCGCTGTCGATCGTCATGCCGTCGACCGCTGACATCACCTGACGAAATTCGGCGACGACGTTCTTCACCTCTGACGATTCCGGGGCGAAGAACATGTCCTGTGCAACGACCAGAACCGTTCCGACGAAATCGTGCTTCGGAGCCCATGTTCCCAGCACATAGTAGCCGGACTGGGTGGGCCCCGGTCCCGCCAATCCCTCGGTCCATCCCTCAGGTAACCGGTAGGACAGATCGAAATAGTCGCTGACAAAAACTCCGTCCGCGACTTTTCCATCCTCGGGATTTGCCGATTGCCAGGCGGCGGCGTCGTAGGATGAGGGCACGGCACCGTAACGCACCGCCCCCAATCCTGCGAGGCACGCCGCCACGCCCAGATATACCCACGTACGCATTGTCGCGCGAGCGGTTTACAACGAGCGCAGATAGTTCAAGAGCGACTGCTTATCGTCCCGCGACAGCAGATTGTAGTTGTTGATGACCGTGTTGGCTTCCGATCCACGGCTGGCGTGCTGCTGGATCGCTTCTTGCAGGTCTTTGGTCCGGCCGTCGTGGAGGAAGAAGATGCGCTGGCCGACGCCCCACAACGGGGCCGTGCGGAATTCGTTGCCATTGGCGCTTCCCTGCGACACGCCGTCGGCCAATCCGGTCCCCATTTCGTGCACGGCAAAATCGCTGAAAGGCTGGATCGTAACGTTGCTTTGCCCCGTCAGCGGCGATTTCTCTGTGGTGAGGGTCTTGGTGTGACACGCCTGACAGCCGACATTGGAAAAGACCTGGCCCCCGCGGGTTAACGAGGCACCTGACGACGCGGGCGACGACGACTGGGCCGCCGCCGAGCCTGCAGCTGACGGCAACACGCTCGAAGCGTCCGCCGAGGCCGACGCCATCAAGGTCGATGTCGCGGTCGCCGCTCCCGTTGTTGTTGTCCCGCTCGCCGCTCCCGTTGTCGCGGTCGCTGCGCCGGTTGTCGCGGTCGCTGCGCCCGTTGTCTGACCGGCCGGCGCTGCCTGGGCGACCGGTGTAGCCGTCGCCGACGCCGGGGTTGGCGGCGCAGAAAAGCGCATGAATGCCGCGAACAGGTCGATGTCGTTCTGGAAGCTCGCAGCCGGGCTCGCGGTGTTCTCCGATACCAGCGGAGTACTATCGTTCGGAGTAACCTTGAACTGGCAGGCAGGATCGCTGTCGCGCTCATTCTGGAAGAGCTCGTTGGTGATGCCCATTTCCACGTTGTAGGCTTCGCCGGAGAACAGCAGCAACGATTTGTTCTGCGCCTTCCAACCGAACCGCGCGATCGTGCCGTCATTTCCGTTGTGATTGAAACGTCCGGAAATGCCCAGCGCCCGTTTCTGCTGCGCATTGGCGGCCAGCGCCGCCTCAAGCGTGCCATCAGAGACGTTCTCCACCAATCCTAATCCGAAGACCGGGGTCGGGATCCTAAATACGACGTTATTGCGAGCGAGCTCGGCCGCAAAATTCGGCTGAGCGATGTTGCAGCCGGGCGCATCGGAACGCCCGGTGATCACAAACAGACTATGCACGCCGCCATCCGGTGATCCATCGCGATTGCGCACGAAACGCGCCTCACGGACCGGCCCGTTGGCCGTGACGAATGGTGGCACGACGTTCTTCGCGCCCATCAAGGTCGCGACCGCTACTTGTGGATTTGTGGCCGGACTCGTGCCTCCGATCGTAGGCTGGGAATGGCACCCCGAACAGCTGTCGAGATTGAACCTCGGACCCAGGCCGTCCGGGCCAGCGTCGACTTCCTGGAAGACTTCCTTCGCGACATCGAAATATTGACGCTCCACGTCGTTGAGGCCCGGCAGCGCTCCTCCCGCTCCGGGATCTCCGCCTCGCACACCCGGGTCGGTGGCCCCACTACGCGACGACGCGCCGCCGGAGTTATTGTTCTGCCCTCGAGCGGCTGCGTTGACGGTCACCGCATTGGTCGTCGCCGCATCGGTAGTCGCCGCATTGGTAGTCGTGGTGCTAGTGGTCACCGCGTTCGGGCTCGTAGTCGAAACATTCTGAGCTAATGCCCCTCCAGACCATGCGACTGATCCCAACAACATGGCGGCTAAACCCGCGTGCGCGCGTGCGCGCGTCAACTTGATCGTTTCCATTTGTCGCTCCCCGAAGTTCTACGGTGCATCGAGGAAAGCCTTTGTTCCCGACATTTATTGGACGCGGGCCGCACGAAAATATGAAGTCATTATGTTTCTGCGGCGACGAAACACGGCAACCGAGCAAGCGGCTGTCGCTTCTCTCTGTAGGATTCCTGAAATGCTTTTCGTCATGATAAGTTGTGCGGACGATATGTCGTGGCTCATCACCACGCGCGCATTTTTCGCCGTAAGCGAATCACTGCGCCAATCCGATTTGATTTGGACGCTAGCAACAGACATCATCCGCAGCGCACGCCGAGCATTGCTTTCACTCGGCGTCGCACTTCGTGCTTATTTTATCCGCGGTCTTCAATGACTTCAGATACCGCTCTGACTCTCTCTCCTGGTTCTGATTAACGCGTCACACTGTCTGCAAAAAATACAATCCACAGCGCCGGACACAGAAACGCACCGAAGGGTATCTTCGTCGTCCGCATGACAGCTTGGCCGCCCAAGCGTGCCAACATCACCGTCACCAGCGCACCGCTCGTCGCAAGGCCAAAACACAATGGGATCGCCTCGAGTGGCAGCCACGCTCCGATCGCCGCCGCCAGTTTGACGTCGCCCAAGCCCAGGCCCTCGGTTTGCCTGCTCCAGGCATAGCCGGTGCGAAACAGCGCCAGCGCGCCTGCGACGCAACTGGCGCGCGCGATCGCTTGCCCCGCGGCTGCCCACGGGTCCGCTGTATCCAGCAACGGCGCGGCAAGAATGCCGCAAAAGACGGCGCCAAACGTAATAAGATCTGGCAGTAGAAATGTTCTCGCGTCGACGTCAGCTCCGGCGATCATCAAAGTCCCGAGTACGGTCGAAGCAATGGCGGCCGGCCACGGCAACGATAACGCGGAGATCAGGCCGATGACACAGGCCCCGCCGACCAGTATCGCCGGGTCCGGATAGAGGCCATCCTCCGATCCAACCGCCTCACCTGCTTCGACCTCGATCATCAATCCAGCTTCTGCACCCTGGTGCCGTCAATGACGCTGCGACCGCCACGCATCGATTGCAGCCGTTCCCGGAATTCTTCGGTGACCGCGCCGGCATCGACACTGTTCCGAATCAGCTTTGTTTTGATGAAGATGATGATTTCGGACCGCGTCTTGGTGTTGGATGTGTTTCCAAAGAGGTCGCCGATGAACTTGATCTCGCGAAGGCCCGGGATGCCCGATTGTGTTTTCTGATTGCGTTCGCTGATGAGACCAGCGAGCAGCACGGTCTGACCGCTGATCACCGAAACAGTGGAGTGGACGCGGCGCTGGGCAATAGTCGGCGTCAGCGTCTGTTGATCGGCGTTGACGACGTTGGAAATTTCCTGGTCGACTTCGAGCTGAACCGAGCCGTTACTGTGAACGTGGGGCAGCACTTTCAGGATGACGCCGGTATTCCGCATCTGGATCGTGTTGACGATCGGCGTGGCCGCATTGGAAAGAACCGCGGCTGAGCTGGTCGTAATCGGAATTTCGTCGCCCACCTGGAGCAGGGCCGGCTGATTGTCGAGCGCGACGATCGATGGCGACGACAGTACCTTGACGTCCGTTATGTTGGACAAAGCGTTGAGGATGAAGCGTGGCTGATTTTCCGATCCCAGCAGAAGATTCAAGCCGGGCGCCACACGCTGCAGCAGCGCCGATTGAGCCGCCGCCTGGCCCGCGCCCAGCAAACTGACCGAGCCCTTGTCGTTGCCGAGCCCGGCATTCTTGCTGGTAAGGAAGGCTTGAACGCCGAACTGCAAATCGTCCGTCAGCGTGACTTCCGCGACCGTCGCATCAATCGAAACCTGCAACTGCGGCCGGTCGATGTCGCGCAGCGCACGCTCGACGACTCGATAGTCCTCCTGGTTGGAATAGACCACGATCGAATTATTGGCGGCGTCTGCTGTAATCCGCATGTTCTGAAATGTTCCACGCGGGACATTCCCGCCGGAGGCAGCCGACGAACTGCCGGAGGAGTCCGACTCGCTGCTCTTGCGATCCGAGAACGATTCGAAAGCGGCCGCAATCGGACTGGCGCCGCGATTGTCGGAACCGCCGCTTGCTGTTGTCGCCGCGCTCCCGCTGGACGAGCCGCGATCGAGCGAATCGAGGCGGGACTGGGTACTTTCGACCCCCGGTGCAATCTGCTTGGTAGCGGCATCGGCGCTCGCCCCGGATCGTTGACCGACGAAAATATCGCTCAATATCTTTGCTACCTGCGTTGCATTGCCGTTTTTCAGACGGAAGGTTCGCAGCGTTGTCCCGGTCGAGTCAGACCTGTCGAGACGATGGACCCATTGCGTGGTCTGGGCCAGCAGCTTCGGATTTTTTGTTACCACCATCACCGCATTCATCCGCGAGATCGGCTGGAAGCGGACCACACCTTGTCCCAATCCGCCCTCGCTCGTTTCGAATACCCGCTCAAGCTCTCCGATCATCGTCTCCGGCGAGGTCGATTTGAGCGGATAGACGCCGACCGACTGGTTTTGCAGCCATTCCACGTCGAAGGTCGCAACCACGTCGAGCGCGGCCTGACGCTCTGCGGTCGTGCCCTGGATCAGCAGCAGATTTCGGGACTGGACCACACGAATAGCGCCCGGACGTGACAGAAAGCTCTCGGCCGTCTTCGCCACCGTCGAAGCCGAGGTGTAGCGCAGAGGCACCAGCGAAACGCCGAAGCCCGGCTCCCCTGCCCCGACACTGATCGCGCCACCGGAACCCGCCTCGGGAATTGGAACGATCTTCACCAGATTGCCGGAGCGCACAATCGCGGCATTCGACATTCGCAAGACGCTTTCGAACGCCGGCAGCACGTCCTTGCGAGGGATTGGACCGGCCGACGCCAGCGTTACGTTGCCCTGAACACGTGGATCGACGACGAAATTGAGCTGGAGAATATCTCCGAGCAGGGCCTTCGCGACCGTCTGCACATCGGCCCCCTCGAAATTCATCTCGACGCCGTCGCCCTTGAGAAATGCGGCCTGCTGTAGCGAGGCAGACCGCATATCCGGATCGCGCTCGCGCTGCGGATCTGGCGCCACGTCCGAGCCCGGAAACAAAAATGGCTGCGTAGATCCCTTCGTCCTGCCGGACTCTCCCTCGTCCGCGATTGGAAAGCGCGCGCTGAAATCAGTGTTGCGAACAGAATCCATCGCATCGACCGGCGCAACGCCCGCCGTGGGATTTACATTCGACGTGACACAGCCGCCCAATGCGAGGAAGATCGAGGCTACGACGCAAGCCCGTGGAAACTCAACCCGACTCCACTCATGCAAGCTACTCACTACACTACTCCTCGCCGTGGCGCCCATGACCACATCGACGGCGGACGCCCGCGTACTCAGATAGCGAGTCAACAAAGCCCATCGGCAGGCGAACCATCAGGTGCCTGCTGATCAAATCCAAAAACGATTATCATCGATAACCATGGGCATTCTGCGAGCATTGTGCGGCGAGCACTGCGATATATGCGGCAAAGCAAAGACCATTTTGCGCACAAGCGCTAATTTTTTGGTGTAAGGAATACTCTGTGCAACCAGCATGAAGCCGCACTTACTCTCGGCTCCGTCGACGTTTTCTCGGCTGACCAGGTTGCGGTGCACCAGCCTGCGGTGGAGTTTGCTGCGCCTGAATCTGTCGTTGCGAATTTTTCGGCTCGCCCGTGGCGGCTGAAGCTGGCCCGCCGGCAGACTCCGATCTCCCGCGATCATCGTTGAAAGCGACAACACCACCTTGCGTCCTTCGATCTGACTGACCTTCCATCCTTCGATGTCGTCGCCGATCTGTGCGCGCAAGATTTTCTTGTCCGCCCCGGCGCGAACGACGGCGCGGGCGCCCTCCCCGTCCATCACAACACCAAAAAGAACGAGGTCCGGCGGCGGAGGCGGCGGTGCGGAAAGCGGGGGCGCCTGCACGACCGGCGGAGGCGGCGGCGCCGGCGGACGACGACTCGGCGAAAACAGCGGGCGATCGAGTATCGTTGACAGCTGGTCCAGGGGTTGCGCCGCAACGGGATTGGCCGGCGCAGCGGCAGACTGTTCCTGCTCTTCGGTTCTCGCGGCGGTGCCAAACGCCGAGGCCGACAAGAACAAGAGAAGGATAAATGCCGCTGGCGGTCGGAAATATCTCACGGCGCACCTCGCCGCCAAAACGCGCGCAAGCTCAAAGTGGTCCGCAACAGCGGGTCTTCGACGGCACGACCCGCTGTTGCGCCGATCGGCTGCACTGCCAGCGCATCCACAAATACATACGGCGTTCCACTTTCAAGCTGATACAGCACCGCGCGCAACGACTGCAGGTTCATATCAAGCGTGGCCTGCAGCCGGATCGTATCAGGTGCGTCGTCGCGCTTGGCGGCTTCTCCGCCGGACGAAACAAGGCTGGCACGTTGATCGCCGGCCAATTGCGCGAGATAGGATTGCAGTTGCGCGTTCGCCAGGCCCGGAGTCGACGCATCGAGGAATGCCGTGGGTGGCGCCGCTGCGGTCGGCCGAGTTGCGTGTTCGCGCAGCTTGGCTTCGAGACGCGACAGCATCTCGCGACGTTCGGAGCTTTCCTGCAATGCATCGGCGCGCGTCTGAAACAACATCCCCACCACGGACGCGGACACCAGAAGCAGCAGAACAAGAACCGCGACGGAAATTGCCTGCTCGCGGTCGAGTCTCGGCATACCTCAATCCTCCCCAACCTTGATGCGCGGTTCGACGCGCGCCTCGATGGAAAACCTGAAAAGTTTGCCGTCCGGCCCTCGCGCCGTCGGCGCAAAGAAATGGACGTCGGTCATATGCTCGGATCGCTCGAGTGGTGCGAGCAATCCCGGAGCATCATCGGCCAACCCCATAATCCGGAGGTTTTCCTTTTCCAGGCGAATTTCGGTGACATAGGCGGACTCGGGCAGAGCCCGAGACAGCGCCTCCATCACGATCACGCTGGATATGGACATCTCTTTTGAGAGCCACGCCCGCTCTGCCGGCGGCATTGATGCCATCGAAGATGCCGAACGGCCGGTTTGAACCTGTCGCTGCAAGACCTTGGAGCGGGCGGCCATGTCCTCACTCTCATTTCGAATCGAGGCGGCTGACGCCAACGCCCACAAACTCAGAACGACACTCGCCGTCACTGAGGCGGCAATCCCGATACCAATGGTCCGGGCCGCGTCGCCGAGGCTGTCACGCGACGTGTCCGCAAGCCGCGACCACAACGTTACCGAACCAGTGACCTCATCGGCGGCTTCGCTATCCGAGTCACGCGCCACGACCCGATCGACCGGTATGCCGAGCGCGGCCAGATCCTGCCGCGCTGCGTCGACGTCGCTACGCGCCGCCATGAGAATTCGTACTTCGACCGCCGCGGCATCTCCTGCGCCCGCTTCGGCCGCGAACCCATACACGACGTCATTGGCCGGCCAAGGCGACAGGCGCTCGATCTGGTTGCGGATGACTCCGGACAGGAACTTGCGCGCCTGCGCCGGCACGCTGATTCGCCGCACCACGACTTTGTCGGCGGGAAACTCCAAAACCACAAAACTGTTGTTGACCGCGCGCGACGCATCCGCCGAAGCTCCCGTTCCAAGGGTCAAGGTCGCGAGAATGTTCCCTGCCTGAGCGTCCCGCAGCATCGCATCTCGGTTCGGCTCCGCTCGCCGAACGAAGACATGCTGGTTCACGCGCGTGACGATCAGCGAGCGATGTTCACGCCGGCTTTCACGCCAAGTCAGATATAACGTCGCAAGGATTTCGATCCATCGTCTCAAGATTGCGCCGATACGCATGACTCTGCCTTTGCGCTTTCGGACGATCCCCTAAAGGAGCCTGGGGGATGGCACCGGGGTCCAGACAAGTACGCGATAAGGTTGGCTATCCTGAGGCAGGACAGCGATCACCGACCGAGCGGCAACGGCATAGCCGTTCGCGAGTTCGGCCATCAGCTCCACCGACGCGACGCGCGGCGGCTTGACCGCCAGATAACGTTGCGCCGGCCCGACAAGCCGCACGAGCCGATCGACATCCGCCGGAAAACTGCGGCGCGCCTTGAGAAACGCGGCGACCTGATCCCTCTCGACTCCAGGGAGTGCCGCGATGACGCCCGGTGGCGCGGTGAGCGGATTTACGGTTTCGCCGCCGAATACAGTCGCAAGCGGCGCAATTGCAGCCACCCAGTCCGGAAGCATTCCGGGAATGAGCTGGAGCTGCCGCACGTCGGAAAATGGCTGCCCCGTTCCCGGCGTCCTGGTGGCGCCATTGGTCGAACGAAGCGCGGTATTCGGACGAGCCGCATTGCCGGGATAGCGTCGTTCAACGATTCGCTGCGCGACATCGTTCGCCGCGGCCTCCGTGGCACCAACGGAGCGCAACAGCGCAGCGAGAACGACGGCGGGTGCTCTTCCAACATCGATGCGGCCACCCTCATCGCTGAGGCGCGAGCGCACCGAACCGGTGGCAAGGTTGACCTTCGCCTCGATATCCAAAAGCGGGGCATCGCCCAACGTGTCGATGATGCCGGCAGCCGTCTCGAGCCCCGCCGACAGAAGCGCGTCGCCCTGCACGCGATCGCGCTCGACCGCCATAACGCCCGCGAACCCGCGGAAGGTGACCGACGCCGCCATCGCAAGCGCCGACAGCAGCGCGATCGACCACAGAACGGTCACCAAAATCACGCCGCGGCGCGGATCGCTGCGTTTCATCGCACTTGCCTTTCCGGCTCGGATGCGTCGCTCTGCACCGAAGGCGCAACGGACAGGCAAGCCACAGCCGCGTCGGATCGCCCGCAGGCCGCGGGAGCATTGGCGCGAATCACGAAATCGGCTTCGCCGAGCAGATCGGCGCCGGTGGCCCGGTCCCGCAGAATCAACCGCACGTAGCGGGGCAACACCCATTCTCCAGTCCAGCTGGCGTACCACGCGAGGGCGCCATCCGGCGTGACACGCCCGAACACGAATGAAATGTCCAACTTGCCCTCGATCAGAACGACCGGATCTTGCGGCGTCACATCCTCGAAGCGCGCACGCGGTCCGGGCCAGGTCGCGCGACGTCGGACCAGACGCCTGACTTCACCGTCCTCCTCGACCATCAAACTGATGAGGTCGTCGTCGCGCGACCCCGACGCAGCGCGGCCGGCCCCGACAAAGATGATGCTCGCCGGCCGTTCACTGCTGGCGGGTTCGCCGGCGAAGGCAGCCGCGGCGGCACCGTCCTCCGTTCTTCGCGAAATGAAGCGGGCCGAGCTGAAATCGCCAGCCAGACGCTCGACAGCGAGCATCAGGCGCTCCGCTTCGGTCACACCCCGGGTTCCGCGGTCGAAAAAAAGCGCCACGTTGTGAATCAGCGCAGTGCTGGCCATGATGATCACGGAGGCGATCGCAAGCGCGGCGAGAACCTCCACCAAGGTGAAGCCATCACATCCGGCACGCGTTTGGTCCCGCTGCATTTTCATTACTCCGGCGGCGGCCTGCCGAGCCGTATTGTTTCCGCGGTAATGGCCTGGCCGGAGCCCCACGCCACACTTGCCATCACGCGAAACGCCAGCCAATTCGGTCGGTCCGGTGCGCCAGGCGCGGCGGCGACAACCGGTTCGGCGACGATACGCCATCGCAGTCCGCCGGTTTCGCCGTCCCGCGAGGCCTTCACCAGGCCGGAACGGTCGAAAGGAGCATCGAGCAGCGAACGCAGCAGAACTTGCGCCGCGACCCGGCCGTCGGCCTGGGCCATGATGCGGCGCGCCTGAGACAGGTGCGGACCAAGCACGGCTGCAAAAGCGAGAACCAGCGCCAACGCAACGAGGGCCTCGAGCAGGGTGAAACCCGCCCGCCCGTTGCCGCCGCCGTCACGGTGCGATCGCGACGCCGCCGGTGTACCAATTGACGCGAATTTCATATTCGGCCTTCTCACGTGACAGTTTCAGCACCGCTCCGGTCGAGGCTCCGTCCGGATTAAAACGAACGACAGCCTGGCGCCCCGACCACAATGCGTCGACGCCGAGGATGTCGAGGACGACGTCGCGCGGGATTGCGACGACATCGCCACCGTCACCGACCAGAACACGACGCTCGCCATCGATAGACACCTGACGGTCTCGCCCCGTCAGAACTGCACCGAGACGCTCGCGCCGAAGCAGCGCGGCGGTTTCGAGCGTCAGGGCCTTGAGCCGGCCTCGTCCAGTGCCGGGCATCATTGTGACCGCAAGCGACGCGACCAACGCGATAATGAGCATCACGGCCACGACCTCGATGAGCGTGAAGCCGGCGCGTCGATCGATGGTCCGCGTTCGAGGTTTCGGCTGCAGAACCCGATCTCTCCCCGCGGCCCTGATCATTGCGCAAGCTCCGTGATGCTGAGGAGCGCGCTCATGATCGATACGATCAGCGTACCGATAACAATACTGACAACAACAATCGTGGCGGGCCCGATCGCGCCCATCAGCCTGTCGAGGCCCATGCCGAGCTTGTGTTCATAGAAATGCGACGCCTGACGAACGATGGAGGCAAGATCCCCCACTTCATCCCCGACCCTCAGCATCCTTACCGCAAGCGGCGGAAGCAGATTGGTTTCCGCCAGGGCGTCAGCGAAACGTCGACCATTTCGCACCTGCTCGTGCACACGGTCGACCGCGGCAACGTAGTCCGGCTCGGTCAGGACATCGCGTAGAATTTTCAGCGCGGTCGGAAGCGCCACGCCATTTTCGAGCAGAAGGCCGAGCGTTCCGACGATCCGCGCGGTACGCCGGTCGCCCATCGGCCCCGAAATTCCCGGAAGCCTTGCGATCGCAGCGACCATCCGCGCCCGCCATTCGCGCCTGCTCAATAATAGCCAGGCGCCGAGCACCAAAGACAAACACATCCCCAGAAACAGGTCGACATTGCTACGCAGCCAAATGGAAGCGGCCACGATCAACGCTGCCCCCGAATTAAGACGCCCGCCAAGGTCCTTGAACACCGGCTCGAACTGCGGGACGACGTAGATCAGAAAAAACAAGAGAATGATCGTGGCCGTGCCGATAAGAAACAAGGGATAGCGGATCGCCGAGTTGATCCGATCAGTCATCAGCTCCCGGCGCGTTCGATCTTCGACGATCGCGCGCAACACCGCTTCGAGCTTGCCCGACGCCTCCCCCACCCGCACCATGGCGACATAGGCGGGATCGATGATCGAGGAATGGTGTTCCAGGGCCTCCGCGAAGCTTTCGCCCGCGGAGATCGATGCGCGCAGCCCATTGGAGAAGCCGGCCAATGCCTTGCTGGTGTCTTCACCGAGCGTTTGGAGCGCCGCTTCGAGCGTCAATCCGGCGCCGATCAGCAGTGCGAGCTGGCGCAAAAAAATGGAAACGTCGCGAGATCGCGGCGGCTTTCCGCCGCGTCGGTGGCTGCGGGTCAGGATTCCCGTTGCCGCGACCTCGGCATCAATCGTCAGGTGTCCCAGATACTCGATGCGCCGCACCACCTCCTCACGCGACGACGCGTCGACCTCGCCGACGATGATTTCTCCTGCGTGCGTGACGGCTCGATAACGGAACTGTGGCATTGGACCGCCTGCAGGCTGCGGTTACGTCGACGACAGCCTCGAAACCGCCAGCGCCTCTCGATCATGTCGTCAGGATGTTTTTGAATATCCCCGTCCCGTCATCGATGCGTGCCAATCGATGACGATGACGGAAGCGGTAGGCCGGGTGAGCGGCAAAAATCGGACCTGTCGCGCGGCAAACCTGTGTCGGTTTGATGCCTGAAATATGATAGCATATAACCATGACTTACTTAGAAATGGTGAATGGCTAGATGATCCCCTGCTCCCGCAGCGCGCCGAGGATCTTTTCGGCCAAAGCGTCGTGGGGGTCCATCAGCAGATCGCAGCGGGCTTGATTCCACCCGGGTTGGCGGAAGGACTCCAGGTGCAAGCGGGAGCGACGGCGCTGGAAGTACAGCGCACCTACCGACTGGCTGACGGCAGAATCGCGCAGGTTGCCATCAACACCCATCCGGCATCCCGATTTCGTCATTCGATGACGATGCGGCGGGTGAAAGGATGATTGCCGGGAGGCACATTGCGTGCGTTAGATTTTCTTTGATTTCGCTGTGCGCACGCGGTGCACAGGCCGACTGGCAGGTTCGTCAGGAACGCCCAGTGGCTCCTTCATCCAACGCACAATCCTCGGCCAATATTCTTCGAGCGTCTGCCTGCCCATGAACAGGCCGAGATGATTGCACGGCGCGACCTCCCGGCGGAGATACTGCGGCGGCGTTCCAACCAGCCGCTCCACCGCAAACAATTGTTCCGGGGTAACCACTTCGTCGGCGCTTCCAGCAAGAAGGTACATTGGAAGCCGCAGGCGCGCGAGATCGATGTTTTGCCCCAGGGCAACGAAGCTCCCGGTGGCAAGTTCATTGAGCTTGTATAGTTTTTCGACGACTTCGAGATAGTATGTTCCGGGAACATCGATCGTCCAGGAGTTCCAGTTCTTGAAGATGGTTTCGATCTGCGTGAATTCCGGCGAGCCGATCGGTTGAAGCGTCTGCAGCGATTCGCGGATCTCGTCGGCTTTAACGGTATCGTTTCCCCAGAGGTTCGCGACGTTGCGGCCGATCACGCGACCATCGCCGCGATTAACCAGGCTTTCAAACACGGTCAGCGGAGTAGCCTCGGCGATAGCCGACAATTCGGATTGCCGCGCAGCGGTATCAACCGGCGTCCCGGCCATAACGAGCTTGCGTACCTTGGCCGGGAATCGCCCGGCATAGACCAGCGACAACCAGCCTCCCTGGCAGAGCCCGACGAGATCAACCAAGCCACCGAGATGATCGACCAGGACATTGAGATCGGCGAGATAGTCATCAATTCCGAGAAATCGCATCTCGGCGCTGGCCGAGCGCCAATCGACCATGAACAGTCGTTCAATTCCGGCCCCACGGAGAGCGGCAACAAGACTATGCCCGGCGGCAAGGTCGGCAACAACAGCGCCATGCAGCGCTAGCGGCGTGCACAGGAGGGTGGGAACGCCGCTTTTGACCGTGGTAAAGTCACGGAGTTGGACGGTATGCAGTTCGAGCGCAATCTTGCTCGGAGTGGCTCCTTCCGGCTCCTGCCGGGTGTGGTCGCCATCGGCATCGCCTGAGAATCCCAGAAACTGCGCCGCTATGGACGACGCCGTTTCACCGACCGACGCAGCGACGAGCGCCGGCCAGAAGAACGCCGCGTACAGGAACTGATTTCCGGTATACCGATCCATCTGATATAGCCTACTTGAGCTAGATCAATTTGGCTCGGTCATTCCTTCATCCCGGACGCAGCGTCGCCCTGGTATCGGTCTTTCGCTTAGCGCTTTGTGGCGGTCGAAAAGACCAGCGACATATCCTCGAAGTTCTCGGTCGGGAGCTTGTCTGCGCCGGCCGCGATGCGAGATTGCTGCAACGAGGCCATGTCTGCGGCCCCGACAGGACGATCGGCCGAAGGCGAGTGCGACCGCAGCATGGTGGTTGCGGCAGCGAGCAGAGCGACCGCCGCTAGTCCCGAGATCATCAGGCGCTTCATCGGAAATCTCCGTTCGGTTCGACACGCAGGATAGTTGCGTCATTTCACTTAGCTCGAACCGCACCGCAGGATTGTGAGCTGTCTCACACATCACGCTTACCTGATGTGAACCGTTGCCCCCGGGGATATGTGAAAGACGGCGGTCCCGCCGTTTTTGCTTGCTGAGCCGTCGAACCGTGCCGACCCGTTCAGGCTGCGAGACAGCTCGCGTGGGCTGCGAGATTCGCTGTCAGGCTGAACAGTATCGATCGCGATTTTCCAACGCGATTGAATGCGAGGGGGCTGAACAGGTCGCTGCCGATTCGTCGAGTATCTATCGCTTTGTTGCCCGCTCAAGAAATTGCACCAGCGCGGCGCGGTCCTGTTCCGAACCGATACGCTGCTCGGGCATCTTGGTACCTGGGGTGTAGGCTGAAGGTCCGATCTCGAACAACCTTGAAACTGTCTCCGGCGTCCAGACGATATCGAGACGCTTGAGGCTTTCGGAAAAATTGTAGCCCGGCACGGTTGCGATCCGTCGGCCGAAGATGCCGGCCAGGGTCGGGCCCGCCCTGTTGGCTTGCTCGGCGCCAAGGGTATGGCAGGCGACACAGGCACGAAAGATATCCGCGCCCCGGTCGCCGGCATAGGCGGCCAGCGGATCTCCCGTCGTTTCCAGAAGCAGCGGATCGATGGATTCTCCGGTCGCCGCGTTCCAGCGACGGATGATGTTGTCGGCACCGCCGGTGAGCAGCGTGCGGCTGTCGGGCAGAAACGCGGCCGACCAGACTGGCAGTCCGGGGCCGACCAGCGTGCGCGCCAAACCGCGCGTCTTGCGATTGATCACCGCTACCGACCCGCCAATGCTCGCGGCGGCCACCAGCGCGCCGTCCGGCGAGATCGCAATCGAGATCACCGGTCTTGGTCCGGCCGCGACCTCACCTGCGGCCACGCCGGCTCCCGTCAGAAAATAGAGCTTGCCGTCGGCGCCACCGGTCACGATCTCACCGTCGCTGCCGACTGCTACGGCGTTGAGCGGGGTCGGCATCGCAATAACGGTCGCGGCGGGCTGGTCTGAGAGCGGCCAGAGCCGCAGGCTCTGATCGTAGCTGACGCTGACCAGCGTGCGACCATCCGGAGCGAACGCCAGGCCGTTGACGTTTTGCGTATGCCCGTCAAGTACGCGCGGCACGCCACCCGCGAGCGGCCACAACCGCACCGTATGATCCCACGACGCTGAAGCCAATGTTGCGCCGTCGGGCGACACCGCGAGCGCGGCGATCGGCGCCGTATGACCTTCCAGCACGGCATCGGGCTCGGCGCGGCCTGAAGTCCAGATGGCAACGCGCCCGTCGGCGCCTGCGGTCGCGGCGCGGCCATCCTTCAGCAGGACGACCGCGTTAACGGCGTCGGCATGGAAGCGGAGCACCTGCTCGGCCGCATTGCGCGTCAGCGACCAGCGGATCGCGGTGGAATCAAAGCTTCCGGAGATCGCGGTTTGTCCGTCGGACGAAATCGCCAATGCCCGCACGGGCCCGCCATGGCCCCGTAACTGCGCGAAGGTGGCAGTCATCCCAAGTGACAGAATGATCAGCAAGGCTGTACATGTCAGAAATGCAGAGCGGGGTCTTTTGCGAGGTGGAGTATTCGCAGTTATCGTTTCCTCCATCCGCATCGCCCTTAGCGCATGCCCGGTCTGTCGCGGTCCAGGCCCTTGGCCTGGAGATCGTCGAGGTAATCCTGAAAACGCCGCTCGGCGTTCACACCGAGATCGTTCAGGAACGCCCAGGAGTAGATGCCGGTAGAGTGCATATCGTCGAAACCGAGCCGCACCGCATAATTGCCGACCGGATCAACGGAGAGAATCGTCACGTTGCGCTTTCCGCCAACCGTTTTGCGTTGCGCTTCGGAATGACCCTGCACTTCGGCGGAGGGGCTGGTCACACGGAGTAATTCCGCCGAGAGCGTGAAGGTATTGCCATCCTCAAATGTGACATGCAGCGCGCGGCGGTCCTTCACGAGCCGGATCTCAACCGGCCACGCCGGGGTAACGTTAGGCATGCTCGACATTCCAGCCGGGATCAACCCGGCCCGACCAAATTATTGCCGGGATCGCCAACCCTGGCGCCGCCGGTGGTGAACGCGGCGTAGCTCGGCTGCTGGAATGTGTTGAGCACGATCGACACGCCAACCGCGGCTACCGCCGCAAACAACAAGGCTGCAAGAAAGACTTTCATGGCGCTTCCCCAACATGGATGTGTATCGACGGGCCGAACTACTCGGCCGGCATAGCCCTCGGAGTGTTTCCTGACGGCGCATGGCCCTTGGCCTGCTCTTCCTCGACCCAAAGCGAGTGATGCTCCTTGGCCCAGTTGAGATCAACCTCACCCGTTCCCATCGCATCGAACGCGCCCTCCATGCCGACCGTGCCGATATAGATGTGGGCCATCATCGCAGCAATGAAGAGCATGGCGATCACAGCATGGATCACTGTCCAAAACTGCATCGTCGTCACGTTGGCCGGAATATAGGGAAACAGCAGGAACCAGCCGGACACCGACATCAGCGATCCGCCGATGATCACGATCCAGAAAACGCCCTTCTGGCCAGCGTTGAAGCGTCTGGCAGGTGGATGTTGGCCTTTGGACAAGATGCCACCGCCCCGCTTGAGCCATTGCAGATCGATCTTCCCGGGAATGTTATCCTTGATCCAGATCAGGAACATGATGACGAGGCCGAGCATGAACGGGAACGCCAGATAGTCATGGGCGAATTTGGCGTAAGTCGACATGGTCGCGAACGCCTGCGCACCGAACAGCGGCAGAATCAGGATGCGACCGAAGCTGATGTTCAGGCCTGACAGCGCAAGAACAATGAAGCAGCTTGCCGTCAGCCAGTGGGTGAAGCGTTCGAAGCTGGCGAAACGCAGGATCTTCGTTCCGGAGAACCCGTGATCGACGCGAATTCGTCCGCGCACCATCAAGAAGATCGCCAGCAGGGCAAGCATGCCGATGATCGCAACGCCGCCGATGATTGGCAGCTTGCTGCGGTGAAAGTCGCGCCAGTCGCGGCCGGCGGGCTGAATCAGGCTGGCGGCCATCGCATCCGGAATGGTGATGCGGCCGGTGATCTTGTCGCCTTCCTTCAGCGCATTCAGGAGCTTGTCTTCCTGCACGGCTTCGGCCGTGGGCTTGAACGAAAGCTGCGCAGCCGCGGGATGCGCAACGACGAACAGCAACGCGAATGCGGCGCACAGGGCCTTGAGAATTGAGGCCTTATGGGCTGCGGCCTTGGGAATACAGGCCTTGCGGGTCGAATGTGATCTTGCCATCGCAGAACGCCCTTCGGTTTCCAGGTTGCGCGAGCGCCGCCGCACCAAGGGCGACGACAATTGCATCAGCCGGTCGGCGAATCGCTATAGGCCGTTTTCCAGCCCCACATCCCCGAACCGTAACCGCGTTTCGTCACGCGCTCCTTGTAGATTTCAGCGATGATCGCGCCATCGCCCGCGAGCAGCGACTTGGTCGAGCACATCTCGGCGCAAATCGGCAGCTTGCCCTCGGCGAGACGGTTGGCGCCGTATTTGGCGTACTCAGCCGGAGTGGAGTCTGCCTCCGGCCCGCCCGCGCAATAGGTGCACTTGTCCATCTTGCCGCGCGACCCGAAGTTTCCAACCTTCGGGTACTGCGGCGCGCCGAACGGACATGCATAAAAGCAGTATCCGCAACCGATGCAGAGGTCCTTGGAGTGAAGCACCACACCGTCAGCGGTGGTGTAGAAGCACGACACCGGGCAAACCGCGGCGCAAGGCGCATCCGTACAGTGCATGCAGGCCATCGACACCGAGCGCTCGCCGGGCTTGCCGTCGTTGATGGTGACGACGCGGCGGCGATTGATGCCCCATGGCACTTCATGTTCGTTCTTGCAGGCGGTCACGCAGGCGTTGCACTCGATGCAGCGGTCGGCATCACACAGAAATTTGACGCGAGCCATGATTTATTCTCCTCTCACGCCGATTGAATCTGGCACAGGGTCACCTTGCCCTCGTGCATGCCGGTGACCGGGTCGTAGCCATAGGACGTCAGCGTGTTCACGCTTTCGCCGAGCACGATCGGATCGTTGCCCTTTGGATATTTGTCGCGCTGATCGACACCCTGGAACCAGCCGGCGAAGTGGAACGGCATGAACGCCACGCCCTTGCCCACTCGGTCGGTGACGAGCGCCTTGACGCGCGTCTTCGAGCCGTTTTCAGGACCGAACACCCAGACCCAGCCGCCATCCTTGATGCCGCGTTCGCTCGCGTCCGACGTGTTGACCTCGACGAACATGTCCTGCTGCAATTCGGCAAGCCAGCGGTTCGACCGCGTTTCCTCGCCGCCGCCTTCGTATTCCACCAGACGCCCCGAAGTCAGGATGATCGGGAATTGCTTGGCGAGCCCCTTGTCCACCGCCGCTTTCTGAATCGAGAAGCCGAGATTGGCCATTCGGAACTGGCGTCCGTCTGGTCGCGTCGGATATTTGGCGACGAGTTCGGGACGCGCGGTGTAGATCGGCTCACGGTGAACCGGCACGGGATCGGGCAGATTCCACGCCACTGCGCGGGCCTTGCCGTTGCCATAGGCCATCACGCCGTGTTCCAGCGTGACGCGAATGATACCGCCCGACAGATCGATCGCCCAGCCGACGTTGTCGGGATTGTTGCCGCCGATCTTGTTGATCGTTGCAAGTTCGGCTTCCGTGAGGTCCTTGTCCCAGCCGAGCTTCTTGAGCACGCCATAGGTAAATTCCGGATAACCATCGGTCAGTTCCGAACCCTTGCTGTAGGACCCTTCCGCCAGCAGATTGACGTTCTTCACCGAGCCGTCCGGCTGCTTCTCCTCATACACGACGCCGAAGCGTGCCCGGAAGGTGCCGCCGCCATCCTTGGCGTGAAGGTTGGTGTTGTAGAGCGTATGCGTTCCCGGATGCTTGATCTCCGGCGTGCCCCAGCACGGCCACGGCAGACCATAATAATCGCCGCCGATATCGGGCTCGTCGGCCTTGGCGCGCAGGGTCACCAGGTCAAACTTGCCCTGGTTCTTCATGTGCGCTTTCAGGCGCTCCGGCGACTGGCCGGAATAGCCGGTCGAGAACCCGCCCCGGTTGATTTCACGCAGCAGGTCTTCGGATGATGGATGATTGTCTTCCACCTTGATGTTCTTGAACATCGGCTCGGCAAAACCGAGCTTCGCCGACAGCCGGTAGATGATCTCGTAATCGTCCTTCGACTCGAAGATCGGCTTGACGACCTGCTCGCCCCACTGCAGCGAACGGTTGGACGCGGTGCGCGAGCCAGAGGTCTCGAACTGCGTGCAGGCTGGCAGCAGATAGGTGCCATTCTTGCGCTCCGAGATCGCGGCGAATGTCGTCGGATGCGGATCGGCGACCACGAGCAATTCGAGCTTCTCGAGGCCCTTCACCATTTCGGTCATACGCGGCACGGTATTGCCGCCATGCCCCATGATCACCATGCCCTTCAGGCTGTCGCGCTGATCGACATCGTCGGGATTGGCGAGCGTCGCATCGAACCAGCGGGTTGACGGGATACCCGGCAACTCCATGTTCTGCTTGCGGGTGCGCGCCGGACGGCCTGCCTTGGCCGGCACTTCGTCAAAGCGCGACTGGAGATAATCGTATTCGACTTCCCATACCCGTGCCCAGTGCTTCCAGGCGCCTTCGACCAGACCGTAATAGAGCGGCAGTGTCACGATATCGAGACCGATATCGGTCGCGCCCTGCACATTGCAATGGCCGCGGAAGATATTGGCGCCATTGCCGAAGCTGCCGACATTGCCTGTCGCCAGCAGGAGATTGCAGTAGGCGCGGACGTTGGCGGTACCGATACTGTGCTGGGTACCGCCCATGCACCAGACAAAGGCCGATGGGCGCTGCTTGGCGAAAGTCTCGGCAACCTTCTTCAACTGCTCGCCGGGAATGCCCGAAACACGCTCCACCTCTTCCGGCGTCCACTTGGCGACTTCGGCGCGGATCTGGTCCATGCCGTAGACGCGTTGCGCAATGAATTCCTTGTCTTCCCAGCCGTTGTTGAAGATGTGGTGCAGCATGCCCCAGATCACGGCGATGTCGGTGCCGCTGCGGAACCGGACATATTCGGTGGCGTGGGCGGCGGTGCGGGTGAAACGCGGGTCGAGCACGAACACGTTGGCGCGGTTGATCTCCTTGCCGGTGAGGATGTGTTGCAAGGACACCGGGTGCGCCTCGGCGGCGTTCGATCCCATGAAGACGATGGTCTTCGAGTTGCGCATATCATTGTAGGAGTTGGTCATCGCGCCGTAGCCCCAGGTATTCGCGACGCCGGCGACGGTGGTCGAATGACAGATGCGGGCCTGATGGTCGATAGAATTGGTGCCCCAGAACGCCGCGAACTTGCGGAACAGGTATCCGCCTTCATTGGAGAATTTCGCGGAGCCGAGCAGATAGACGGAGTCGGCGCCGGACTTGGCGCGGATCTCGAGCATCTTGTCGCCGATCTCGTTGATGGCCTGATCCCACGACAGGCGCTGCCACTCGCCATTGACCAGCTTCATCGGATATTTCAGCCGGCGGTCGCCATGCACGAGTTCGCGGACCGAGGCGCCCTTGGCGCAATGCGAGCCGCGATTAATCGGGCTATCCCAGGCCGGCTCCTGACCGACCCAGACGCCGTTCTGAACTTCGGCGATCACGGTGCAGCCGACCGAGCAATGCGTGCAGATGTTCTTTTTGATTTCGGTCGGCGCTCCGACGATTTTCGGGCCGGCCTGCGCCTTGCGCACCGATCCAAGCGGCATCAAACCCAGTGCCGCACCCGCACCCGCGGCCAAACCGGACCGTTGCAAAAACGTACGGCGGTCGAGAACTCCCGAAGCCAGGCCGGCGGCGACACCCTGCAAACGCGCCCGGCCGGCCGATCCATCTCTTCGCTTGATCAACATGTGCGTGGTCCCATCAATAGCGGTTGACGCGATAGTAGTTCTTGACGTGATCGGTTTCCTTGTAGCGCGCCTTGACGCGCTCGGCCTGCGACTCGTCCGCTTCGGCCTCGCCGCTCGCCAGCGGCACGACCGCAGCCGCAGCTACCGCCGATCCACCCATCATGAAGAAGCGGCGCCGGTCCACGCCTGCCGCAGCCTGCGGCTTGCCTTGGTGGTCGAGCGCGTTACTGTCGGATGGCTTGCTCATTGCGATCTCCTCGAAGTCATCTTTTCCAAGTCAATCTTTTGGCTGCCTTCGGCGTCATCAGGACAGCGTAAAGGCCTCTGATTCCAGTTCCATAAAGACACGCCCGACACGGCCGACGGCACGGTAGAAATTGGCTGACCGGGACATCTCAAGATCGGCGAACATCCGCGAAGCCCACGGCCTGAGATGCCGCTCGAAGAAACGCGCCTGCTCGGCGAAGTCGGCTTCGAAGTCGCCGCGCGCAAGGCCGGCCATCACCTCAAGCAGGGTCGCGATGTGGTCTTCCGGCTCCCGCGACGCGCCTGCGCGTTCGATTCCGAGCACATCCAGATCTTCGCGGACACGCGCCAGCGGGCGCTCGTGAAGAAAGCCGGTCATGTAATAGGAGGCATAGGGAAGCAGCTCGCCGCGACCAAGTCCGACGAACAGAGCGAAGAACTCCTTGCTGACAGCGCGATCATCCGTCGCGGCAGCCGCCGCCGCGAGTTCGATATGCGCCGTGCCAAGATCGGACGCATCGCCCTTCAACGCGGCAACCCGCAACAGCGTATCCGCGCCGGGCGCCTTGCCAAGCAGCAGGGACAGCAAGCCGTATTCCGCCGCGCGCAGCGCATCGATCTCGTCGATTTCGGGTTTCGATGACACCTGAACCTCGGACGGTCCGTAAAGATCGGGGCGCAGGATGAAACGCTGAACCTGCGTCAGCGCCTCGACGGCCAGCACTCGTTCTGCCGGAATGCGCGACCATGCCGACACCGAAGGCTGGGCAATGCCGATCGCCCGGGCTAGCGACGCGACCCCACCTGCTGCTTTGATGGCCTGTTCCAGACCGGCGTCACGCATGGCCCGACCGACTTCTGCCCCACCCGCGGCTCTTCATCGGGTATCTTTTTAGAATTAGAATTGTCCCAAAGTGTTTGTAACATAGGCTCTGCCTATGTCCTCAAAAACTTTTGTCTAAACCAGAGGTTTAGCTGAGCCATGGCGTCGCACCACCTGCTGCGGCGCAGCAGAGCGGCTCACTTCGGAATGCTCCGCGCCCCCGACCACAATGTGGCTGCCTTCTTCGGCATTCGCGGGCTTTTGCGCCATCGAAACCGTTTCTTTGCTCAATCTCACGGCCTGAGCTGGCAATTCAAGCTCCGGCGTATCATGCTCAAGGGATTGCGTGGGATCGCTGGCTGCCTCATTTCCGGGGGAGACGGCCGGTACCACAGGTTCGACCGTCGATCCGCCGCCCATGATCTGCGAAACCAGCCGCCCGACATCCATGCCAGTTCCGATCTCGCTGCTGCCCGGTACGCCGCCCGGCGTATTCCAGTCGTAGGCGTAGTCGAGCGCAGGATTGACGTAATTGCGGATCGCGGGATCCAGCGCCCAGGATTTTCGCAACGCCGCATTGCGCAGATGTTCGGGGACACCCTTGCGGAGGAAGGCGGTGATATCGGTCGTTGCCGTCATGTCCTCAAGCTTCGGCAGGCTGGAGAGATCGAACTCCTGCACGACATCGCTTTCGGCAACCGGCCCGGACGGCGCATCGGAGTTGACGGTCGGGGCGTCGTGATCCGGCTGTTTCGCCTCGTGCTTGCGCTGCGACCATCGCGCCAGAAAACTCTTGTTGTCCGCGCTTTGCTCCTCGTCGCTCATATGCGGCCTCTTCGTTCATCCGGAGAACCATCGGGCATTCGCTGGCCGTTGCCGTCCGCACGATCCCGCTGGCGCTTATGGAATGCGCGCTCGACATGGAATTCATCGACGAAGGCGGCGATCCACGACGCGATGTCGGGCGGCATCGGGACGGTACCGATCACATCGCAGCCGCTCTCGAATATCGCCTCCCCTTCGGTCGGATCGGCCGTTACTTTTGTCAGCTCGAGTTCGGAGCCGCCATCCTGACGCCGCAGCGCGACCCAGATGCGCGGCTCGCCGTCGGCGAGATTGTCGCGATAATTCGCGGTGTCCGAGCTGAACAGGTCGATGCTTGCGGCGCCCGCGTAGTAAATCGTTGCATCGGCCTCCACGGACAGCACGGTCCATGGCGCAGTCGCCGGCACTTCATCGAGAATCATCACCGGCGACCACATATGATCGATCCATGGATTGTCGATCGAACGGCGGCGCAGGACCACACCGACTTGGCGGGATGACTCGGTCATTGCCATGGTTGATCCTCCGTTCGCCGGCCGATCAGGCGTCATTTGCTGATGACGCGAGCGGCAGCCCCGCGACCAGATTTTGCGGCTTCAGGCGCACCACCCTGTCCGCGCCCATCGCCAGAATGAGATAGACCGGCCTGGTGCCGACGCGTTCATCCACCAGTCGCGGATCCTCAATGTTCAAACGCATCAGCGCGACGATGCGCCCCGCCGCGTCGTCATCGAGCACGGAGCCGTTCCACAAAGCGTTGCCGATCCGGGTGCCCTCGCTGTCGAGGCCGACGAACCAGCGCCAGTCTCGGTCTTCGATCGAAGCAACCGTTTCCACCCTGACGGAAACGCCGAGCAGATGGGTGACCCATCGCTCGATCACGCGGCAAAGCCCGGCACGCGCCTTCGGGTTGCCACCGATGTTCATGACCATCGCATGGGCGTCGGAGCGCGACCAGTAAGTCCAGGCGTTTTCGTCGTCCATGACATCGATCTCGCCGAACGGCTTCGGCTGCAGCAAGGCTGCGAGCGGGGACAAGTGCATGTCGTGTTGCGCATGTTGCTGCGCCTCGACGATCTCGGTATCGGCCAGCAGAAGCGCATCGTCGTGGACCGCCGCCTGCTGGCTGCGATAGAACAGTTCGGCCGCGCGCAACGTGTAGGGATCGTCGCATCTCTCAAGCGCGTTGCGCAGGATCAGATGGCAGAGCTGCGACAGAAAGATCGGCGGCAGATCGCCGGCGCCGTTGCGGGCCAGGTTGGTATAAACGGCTTCAAGCGAGGGCGCGGCGATCAGCCGGTCGCGGAAGTTCATCATGAAAGTCCAGTTCTCGCGCGCATCGGCGTCGGCGAGAGCGGCAATGTCCGCACTTGAGACCGGGCGCAGGGGATCGGCCAGCACGCTTGCATGCAGATTGCGTTCGGCCTCGCATGCATCGGCCGGCGGCATCAATTCGGGCCGCGCCAGATAGGCCATGATCAGTTCGGGTGTCGCAACCAGCCCGCCATGATCGGCGCGGCGCGTGAGGTGATGGCCCGAGGCGACCCAGAATTCTCTCATCTGCGATCCGTCGTCATGCGGTCAGTCTTGATCATTCCGAGAAGATCGGCCTCCTCGGCGGGCTCGATGTCGCCCTCGACCTCGTGAAAGGTGAAAGCGCTGGCATGGGCGTGCAACCGATCCGCGCCCGGTGCTGCTTCGCGCGGCTTGAGCGTGCGAAAGCGCTCGCGGATTTCGCCGTCCTCGACGCTTCGCTGCACGGCGAGCAACGTCTGAGGCGGGTGACTACACAACGAGGCGGCAAACGCGACCTCTTCCTCGGCGGCAAGGCGCGCGGCCTCAAGGTCGGGTGCGCCGAACTTCTCCAGCAATTGGCCCGCGAGGCGCTCGACGATGGCATGCCTGTCCGCTTCCGTGGCCTCGGTGACGATCGCAAGCGTGGACCAGCCCAGACTGTCGATACCAAGAAAGCCCGAGCGCAACGCGACGCGCTGTTTCTGGCCGAGCATGGCCGGATCCTGGTTCCAGAATACAAAGGCGCCGGAAACAGCCCATTCGCCGGGTACGGCCGCCCGCTCGAACACGAATGTGTCCGACGGGTCGAGCCTGATCGTCCGCGGAAATTTCAGCATGCCCGCCTCATCCGGTTTTCGGACCGCGCGCGTGCGGATCATACCAAACTACCCTGGCCAGCGCATCCACAAGACGCATGCGGTCGGCCGGCCCGCTGCCGGATGGCGGGCCGACCAGGAGGTCGCCATTGAGGTCGATCGTTCGGCGCTCGCCTGCCTTGCGCTTCACAAGCCGTGCCAGATAGTCCCGCGCGATCGCCTCGAACCCGTGCTCGTTCCACCGGTCGAACGCGGTCATGAGGTGACGGGCGAAGCTGCCGATGATCGCGTCGGTCTCGATCATCTCAAAACCCTCGCTCAACAGCGAAACGCCGGCGGCGGCCTGCACTTCCTCGACATGGGCCATGTCCGCCGCGCGCAGAATGAAACCCAGCACCAGCCATTCAGGCACCGAGGTCTCGGCGCAGTCCGTCGGCCAGCCGAGCCGCGCACCGCCCAGCAAGCCCCCGTCGAACCTGATCGTGTCAGGCCAGTCGAAGCTCACCTCCCGTTCGGGCGGGCAATGGGCGGCAATCGCGTCCGCCGCCGCGTTCATGCCGGCAAACAGCGCCCGGCGTGCCGACACCAAAGGCTCGTCGGGTTCAAGAACCACGGCGAATTCGACCAGGTCGTAGCGCCGCACCCAGACCAGCGTCCCGGCCCCCGCCTGCTCCGCGATATCGCAGCCGTGGGCGAACGCGTCGCCATATTCGCGCAGCGCTACCAGGGTGTAGCCGGGGGGCAGATCGAGTGTCTGCTCCATCCCGGCAAGACGCGACGCCATCAAACGTGTCATCCTTAATTGTTTGCAATCCGCCACTATATGTTATCCCGATAACGGTGGTAACGCGAGCGGGTCTGGGCCTTGCGGATCTTCCCGTCAGCAGGTACCGCGGAACCGCAGGATGAAGCCACCGCGCGGCCGGCGCGCCGGTTCAGGGTAAATTCAATGAGCGCGGTATGAGTGCGGCATCATCCCATCTCCTGATCTGCAGCTGCGAGAAGACCATGCCGCTCGATGCGCAGGCGATCGGTCGCGGCTGCGCGGCAAGGATCACGCAGGCCAACCAGCTCTGCGGCCTCGAGCTTGAGCGCTTCAAGCAAGCCCTTGCCGACGGCGCGCCCATCACGGTCGCGTGCACCCAGGAAGCGCCGCTGTTCAGGGAGGTCGCGGAGAATTTCCCGCAAGCGCAGCTTACCTTCGTCAACATTCGCGAGAACGGGGGCTGGTCGAACGATGCAGCCGCGGCTGGTCCGAAAGCCGCGGCGCTGATTGCCGCAGCAGACGAGGACATGCCACCGATTTCACTGGTGACACTCGAGAGCAACGGCGTCGCGCTGATCTATGGCCGCGACGAGATTGCAATCGAGGCCGCCCAGCGTCTCGCGGACCGTCTCGACATCACCGTGCTTCTCACCAGGCCAGGCGACGTGACGCCACGGCGTACCAACGAGTTTCCTGTCGTCAAGGGCACGATCCGCAACGCCCGCGGACATCTCGGCCGGTTCGAGCTTGATATCGACGACTACGCGCTGCCGCTGCCATCCTCGCGCGCGAAGCTGGTGTTCGGGCCCTCGCGCGATGGCGCAACCTCGAGCTGCGAGCTGATCCTTGATCTCAGCGGCGGGGTTCCGATGTTCCCCGCGCATGATTTGCGTCCGGGATATCTGCGCGCCGATCCGCGCGACCGGGCCGCTGTCGAACGCGCGATTGCAGATGCGGGCGGTCTGGTGGGCACGTTCGACAAGCCGCGCTATATTCACTTTGAAGAGTCGCTCTGCGCCCATTCGCGCTCCGGCATCACCGGATGCACGCGCTGTCTCGACCTGTGTCCGACCGGCGCGATCACGCCAAATGGCAATTCCGTCGTGATCGACGTCAATGTGTGCGCGGGCTGCGGTTCATGTGCTTCGGTGTGTCCGACCGGGGCGGCATCGTATTCGCTGCCGAGCGCGGACGCGCTGATGCGGCGGTTGCGCGCGCTATTGCAGACCTATCGCAGGGCAGGCGGCAGCAACGCTGTTGTGTTGTTTCACGACGGCGAGCACGGCGACGACATGATCGACGCCCTGGCGCGGTTCGGCGCCGGTTTGCCGGCGAATGTGCTTCCTCTCCGCCTCAACGAGGTGACGCAGCTCGGAGCCGAGAACATCGCTGCCGTGTTTGCGTATGGCGGCGCCGGCGTCGCCGTATTGGCGCGCGCCAGGCCCAGGCACGACATTCTCGGACTTCGTCGGGCAGCCGAGATGTCCGACGCCATTATTTCAGCGCTCGGCTTCGGCGCAGGCCTTGTGCGCATCATCGAGACCGACGATCCGGACCAACTCCGCGTCGTCCTCGATGCAGCGCCCGCTGGCATCGCGACGCAAAAGCCGGCCGGCTTTATTCCACGCGGCGCGAAACGTAGTGTGCTTGAGACCACGTTCCGTGAACTCCACCTCGCTGCCCCCCTCCCCGTCGATGTGGTGCCGCTGGCTGCCGGCGCACCGTTCGGCGGCGTGAAGCTGAACGTTGAAGGCTGTACGCTCTGCCATGCCTGCGTCACCGCCTGCCCGACAGGAGCCCTATCGGATAATCCCGACCGCGCGATGCTGCGTTTTACCGAAAGCCTCTGCGTGCAATGCGGGCTTTGCCAATCCACCTGTCCCGAGAAGGTCATCACGCTGGAGCCGCGTCTGGATTTCCAGGCGTGGAACGCGCCGCTGCGGGTGCTGAAGGAAGAAGAGCCATTCCTGTGTATCGCCTGCGGCAAACCGTTTGGAACCAAAAGCTCGATCGACCGCGTGCTGGCCAAGCTCGGCGAGAAGCACTGGATGTTCCAGGGTGCCAATGCCAAACGTATCGATGTCATCAAAATGTGCGCGGATTGCCGCGTCGAAGCCGTGGTGAACGAGGGTTTCGACCCGCATGCGGCATCGCAGCGCCCACCCGTCATGACATCAGAGGATTATTTGCGCGCGCGCGATGCAAAGAAGGACGATCCGCTCGGATCGTGAGGAACCCGCCGTGTCCGCCATCCATCCAGATCTGAAAGCACGCGCGACCTCGAAAGCGGCCGGTATTCCCGGCGTAAAACACGTCATCGCAGTCGCCTCAGGCAAGGGAGGCGTCGGCAAATCCACCACCTCATGCAATCTCGCGCTTGGCTTTGCAGCCATTGGTCTGAAAGCCGGCATCCTCGATGCCGACATCTATGGTCCGTCGCAGCCGAAACTGTTCGGTCTGCGCGGCAAACCGCGCCAGGTGGGCCCGCGCATGCTCGAGCCGATGGAGCGCTTTGGCGTCAAGGTGATGTCGATCGGCTTCCTGGTGGAGGAAGACCTCGCCATGATCTGGCGCGGGCCGATGGTGATCTCGGCCATTACGCAAATGCTGCGCGAAGTGGCGTGGGGCGATCTCGACATTCTTGTTGTCGATCTGCCGCCCGGTACCGGCGATGCGCAGCTCACCATGGCGCAGCAGACGCCGCTCGCCGGCGCGGTCATCGTCTCGACGCCGCAGGACATCGCGCTGATCGATGCGCGGCGCGGCATCGCGATGTTTGAGAAAGTGAACATACCGCTGCTGGGATTGATCGAAAACATGTCGAGCTTCTGTTGCCCGAGCTGCCATCATGTCACGCCGATCTTCGGACACGGCGGCGCGCGGCAGGAGGCCGAAAGGCGCGGCATTCCATTTCTGGGCGAGATCCCGCTCGATATCAATATTCGCGAGACATCGGACGACGGACGACCAATCGTCGCCATCCAACCCGAGAGCGTTCACGCGATGCGTTACATCGATATCGCCCGTGAGGTGTGGACGGCGGTTGTCTCAGGCACTGCAAGCAGGCCTGCACCTCGTATCGTCATCGAGTGAGTCACACCGCCGAGCGTTACTTTGACTTGGAATCCAGAGGGCATTCCGAGCGGACTTCCATGGGCTTAGCGGATTGATTGGCGGTTCTCAGGGGGCCAAATATTGCAGCAGCTTCGGATCATGGCGAACCTCCGCCGCAGATCCCACCAGCGCAACGCGTCCGCGGTCGAGCACGTAAGCGTGGCTAGCGACCTGCAAGGCCAGATCGAGATGCTGCTCGACGATCACAACCGCAATTTCCTTGGCCAGCACGACAAGGCGCTCGGTGATTTCTTCGATTACACCGATCCAAACGCCCTCCGTAGGCTCGTCGAGCAGGAGCAACCGCGGGTCGGACAGCAAAGCCCGACCGATTGCCAGCATCTTTCGCTCGCCGCCTGACAACGTGCCGGCAACCTGGTCCATGCGCTGACCGAGCTTTGGAAATATCTCGAGTATCCGATTGACCGCCCGGCTATCGCGGTTTGTCATGGCGCCGACAGCAAGATTGTCCCGCACCGAGAGCCGTGCGAACACCGCATGCTCTTGCGGGACATATCCAACTCCCAGTCGGATACGCTTTTCGGTCGGCAATTGTCCGACGTCACGCGAGTCCAGCATGATTGATCCGCCGAGCAGCGGCAACTCGCCGACGATGGCCTTCATCAGCGTGGTCTTGCCGGCGCCATTGCGGCCAAGGATGGCGACGCCGCCACGCCACGGCACGCTGAGCGTGACACCGAAGAGAACCTGACTGCGGCCGTAGCCGGCGTCGAGATCCCTGATATCGAGATATTTGTCTTCAGGCACGGCGGAGATAAACCTCCTGAACCTTGGCGCTGGATTGAATCTCCCGCACCGAGCCGCAATCCAGCACGCTGCCCTGGTCAAGCACCGTCAAGCGGTCACAGATGTCGCGAATAAAATCGAGATCATGCTCGACGATCACCAGCGAGCATTGTTTCTTGATCGGCTGCAACAGTTCGCCCGTGACCCTTCGCTCTTCCAGACTCATGCCACCCGTCGGTTCATCCAACAGCAGCAATTTGGGTTCGGGCGCCAGCGCCATGGCAATCTCGAGCCATTGTTGTTGTCCATGCGATAGTGCCGCGGCAGGATCATCCGCATGATCTGCAAGCCGGAATTGCTCGAGCATGGCCATGACACGATCGTGCAGGACACCACGCGTTCGCGAAAATACCAGGCTGGACAAGGACGTCTGCGCCTGCAACGCCAGCAGAACATTGTCGTAGAGGGTCAACGCGGGAAGCACGCTGGTGATCTGGAATTTAAGGCTCATGCCAGCCCGCGCCCGCTCCGCTGGAGTGGCGGGCGTGATGTCGCGCCCGGCAAAAAAGACCGAGCCGTGCGTGGGGATTTCCGCACCCGCCACGCATTTCATCAAGGTACTCTTGCCGGACCCGTTCGGTCCGATCAGGCCGTGAAATTCGTTCTCGGCGACAGTGAGATCGGCCGCATTCAACGCCGTCAGCTTGCCGAAGATCTTGACCAGTCCACGCGCTTCAAGGAGGACCATGGCTGCTCTTTTTCGGTGGCCGACCAAAATTGCCGACGCGTTCGCGCTCGCTCAGGATCAAACTTATAAGCCCGGCCGGACGAAACAGGATCACAAGCAGCAGCAGCACGCCCAGGATGATCGGCCAGATATCCTGATAATTGTTCGAGAGCCAGAAGCTGACGGACTCGATGACGACGGTGCCGATGACGGCACCGATCAGTGTCCCCGCACCGCCAAAGAGAACGTAGAGTACGACCTGGGTCGACATCACGACGCCAAGCATGTTGGGCCAGACGAAGCCCTCGTGAAAGGCGTACAAGCTTCCGGCAAGCCCGGCGATGGCGCCGCTCAGTGAAAAGATAATGGCCTTGAGGTGCTGAACTTTATAGCCAAAGAAGGAGATACGTTGTTCGTTTTCCCGCAATCCGGCGAGCGCCAGACCAAATTGCGAGCGCGTCAGGAAGCGGCACAACAGATAGACTGCTATCAGGAACGCCAACGCCAGATAATAAAACACCGGTCCTTCGGCGAATTCGTAGCTCCCGAGCGTCATCGACGAGATCGACGGAATCCCGTTCTGTCCACCCAGATAATACCATCCCCGCGCCAGACGATCGACCGCATACGAGCCGGTCAGCGTGCCCAGGGAGACAAAAATGACGCTCGAGGGATGACGTCCCAGCAACAGAAAGCCACCGAGCAGAAGCGCAAAGGCAAATCCGATCAAGACGCCGGCCGGCAGGACGAAAAAGATCGAAGTGATGCCGAGATCCCGTGCGATCAGGGCAACGCCATATCCCGCCGAGCCGAAGAATACCGCCTGACCGAAGCTCATAATTCCCGCGTACCCCCAAACGAGGTCGAACGAGAGCGCGAACAGGCACAGGATCAGCACGCGAGTGGCATAGACCGTCAGATAGTCCTGCAGCACGAGCGGCAGAAACGCGGCAATCGACAGAACGATCAGTTCCATGATCGGCAGCTTTTGCCATCCAAGGGAGGCCCGCCACGGACGCGGGACCGCCAAGGCGGCAATGGGTGTCGACTCGGTCATCAAGCCGCCCCATCCGGAAACAACAGGTCAGGGAACAAGAGTCTCTGCCGCCTTGTGATGTTCAGCATTCCTTTGGATCAACGAGCCCGGCACTGCGGGCCACAATCTCGTAGTTTCCGCCCTTTGCAACGGCGGTATACATCTTCATCTTGCAGTGGCGCTGTCCCGGAACCATTTCTGCCGGCCCGCCGGGACCTTCAGCGATTTTCGCATGATCGAGCGCGGCGGCAACAGCGTCGCGATCAAGCTTGCCCGCTTCCTTGACCGCCGCTTCCCAAAGCTTGAGTCCGCGATATGTGCCGGTCGCGGCACTTCCCGCGGCAAACAGGAACGTGCCGGGAAACTGCTTGTCGTAACTCGCCTGAATTTTGGCGCTGACGGGATCTTCCGGAACCAGCGCCTTGAAATAATCCAGGCAGCTGGCAAGTCCTTCGATTTCAGCCGGCTGATTGATGCTGAGCGTGTTCTCATCGTAGTAGACACAGGAGAGCCGTCCCCCGTTTTTCAGGAACCCGGCTTCGGAGAGTTGCTTGAAGAACGGACCGACGCCCGGCGGAATCACGGTGTTGAAGACCACGTCTACCTTGTTGGAGATGACGCGGTTGACGGTCGAACTGAAATCGATCTGATCGAGCGGATAGTATTCCTCGAAGATAACTTCGCCGCCACTGGCCTCGATCACCTTGCGCGCATAGACATTGAGCGTATGCGGCCAGACGTAATTGGCGCTGGGAAGCGCAAATCTCTTGCCACCGTTCTTGATCAGCCAGGGGATGAATTCGTCGCATTGCTGGGCCGGGGTGGGCCCGGTGCAGAACAGGTAGGGAGTACATTCCTTACCCTCATACAGCTGCGGATAGATATATAATGTCTTCCCTCGCGCGACGATGACGTCCTTGATCGCATTGCGCATAGAACTGGTGATACCACCCAGCACCAGATCAACCTTGTCGCGCTGAATAAGCTTGCGGACATTGCCGACCGCGACAGATTCGTTTGACGCGGTGTCTTCGATAAACAGCTCCAGCGGCCGTCCCAAAAGACCGCCCGCATCATTGATTTCCTTGATGACCATCCTGGCGACGTTGGCGTCCGCATTGCCGGCATATCCGATCGGGCCCGTCAGGTCGGTGGCGATACCCACTTTGATCGGGCTTTCTGCCGCGTTCGCCCAATCGGGACGGACGACCCAACTTCCGACACCGGTGGCAATCGCGGACGGACGACCCAACTTCCGACACCGGTGGCAATCGCGGTAGAGGCAAAGGCAAAATTGCCGAGGAAACGACGCCTGCTCAAATTGCTGTTCTGTTTGGACATCGGGACTAAACCCCTTTTCCTGACATGAGACCTTGCGGCCGGAACTTGATGAACGTGATGGCAAGAACAAACACCAGTACGTCTGCGACGACGGGAGAGATCACCCACGGCAGCGCGGCGCTCAACGTCCCGATCACACCGGCGCCGGCGACCGGGCCGGCAAACGAACCGACGCCGCCGACCATGACCGCCACAAACCCCTGAATCAGGAAGCGAATGCCAAGATCGGCGAACAACGAGAACACCGGCACGATCAGCGCGCCTGCAAGGCCGGCCAAAGCGGCGCCGAACGCGAAGGTCGCGCCATAGATCGCACTGGTGGAAATCCCCGACGCGCGGGCGAGCGCCGGATTCTCCAGTGAAGCGCGGATCCGCAGACCAAACGTCGTATGGGAGAGCAGCACGTAGCTCCCCGCCATGACCAAAGCCGTGATGATCACGATGGCGAGGCGCCACGAGGAGAAATGCATGGTACCGATGTCGAGCGATCCGGCGATCGGCTCGGGAACCGACCGATAGAGACCGCCGATCAGGGTTCGCACCACCTCTCTGATGATGAGTCCAAGCGCGTAAGTGCCGAGCATGGCGACGATTGGCGCAGCATAGAATCGCCGCACGATCAAACGTTCGAGCACAAAACCGAGCGCACCAACCACAAACGGGGCCGCCACCATTCCGAGCCAGACCGGCAAGCCCGCGCTGTGCGCGATGTAAGTGACATAGGCGCCAAGCAGGACGAACTCTCCCTGCGCGAAGTTGAAGATGCCCATCATGCTGGCGATGACGCCGAGCCCGAGGACGACCAGCACCACGATCGCGCCGAAACTCAATATCTCGAAAAGTGCGACGATCAGATTAGCCATGGGCTACCGCCAGCATCTCATTACCGATCCTTACATCCTGGTCCAGTCGCCTGACTGCTCGAACGCATGAGCAGCCCGATAGATGGTCGGCTCGTCGAAGTGCCGGCCGATCAACATCAATCCGATCGGAAGTCCGTCCACCATCCCGCATGGCAGCGACATCGCCGGGTGATGACTGATATCGAATGGCGCCGTATTCGAAATCATCTCGAACGCGCGCCCGATGATTTCCTCGCGTGGAGCGTTCGGCGCCGGAAGCGGCGTTGCCTTCATCGGCGTTGTCGGCATCAGAAGCAGGTCAAACGTCTCCAGAGCCTTGTCATAGGCAGCGGTGATCCGACGCGTGATATTCAACGCCTTGCCGTAGTAGCGCGAGCCGAAATTATTGTTCACGTAGGTGCCGAACATCAGCAACATCTTTGTCGTTTCCGACAGCGAGTCCGCCTGATCACGCCAGCCCCGATGCGCAGCCATCAGCGACGTCGAGTAGAGATCCGAACGGCTCAGGCCGTAGCCGTCGCCGTACATCATGGTCTGGGTCATGCCTTCGGTTCCGATCGGCATCCAGACCGCCGACGCGGTCAAATGCGCCGGGATCGAAATCTCCTCAAGAACAGCACCCAGGCTTGCGAGACGTTTCGCCGCCTCCTTGACACTTTCATTGACGGCGGCCTCGGCCCCTATTTGCTCAAATCCTTCCCTGACGATGCCGATCTTCATTCCCTTGATGCTGCCGCCAAGCGCCTTGGTATAGTCCTGAACCTTCGGTGCCTTGATCCGCGGATCGTAGCCGTCATCGCCGGCAAGCACTTCCAGCAGCAGCGCATTGTCGGCCACATTGGCGGTCATCGGGCCGGTATGATCGACGAAAATCTCAATCGGCATGATGCCGGTGTAAGGCACGAGGCCCCAGGTCGGCTTCATTCCGTAGGTGCCGCTGAAAGACGACGGCATTCGGATCGACCCGCCCTGGTCGCCGCCGATCGCCATATCGACTTCACCCAGCGCAACCACGACGGCACTGCCCGATGATGATCCGCCCGCAGAGTAGCCCATTTTGTGGGGATTGTGCACGTGTCCGGTCGAGTTGGTGTGACTGCCTCCCGACATGCAAAACGACTCGCAATGGACTTTGCCGGCGATCTCGGCGCCCGCATCCAGCATGCGCGTGACGATGGTCGCATCGAAATCGGGAACGAAACCTTCCAGCGTCGACGAACCGTTCATCATCGGCACCCCTGCCAGCATGATGTTGTCCTTCAGCGCGACGACCTTGCCCTTCAGCTTGCCGCTTGCGGCGCCTTTGACGGTCGATTTGCGATACCAGGCGTTATGCCGATTGTCCTCCGGCGCCGGTCGGAAGCCCGGCGTGCGGGGATATTTGACGATCGGGACTTCGTCCGGCATGGCCGCGACCGCATTGTAGGCATCCACGGAGCCTTGCATCAGGCCACGGAAGGAAACGACGTCCTCGTCCGTCAACGACAAACCACAGCGCTCGGCGACATCGCGCAGTTGCTCAGGAGTTGGAAGCGAGACTGCAAGGGACAACACCGACCTCCTGATTTCCACGGGGTCGAACAAGATCGCTGCAGCCCACCAAGGTCAAACAAGCAACCGCCCCCGCCTCAATAGAAACGGAAATCTTTTCCTTTTCAAGTATTATTTTGACGCTGCGGTTTGACCTTGTCGTTGTGACGTCAGAACTTCGCAATCAGACGAAAATCAAGACCATCTGCTTCGGCAAAATAAATCGGCATCCGCGCTTTTCCGCCACGGAGGCGGATCGTCCCCCTCGCCCCTTCATACTCTATCGATGCCGCGGCGGATAATAACGGTTTCATCGCAAGCGACCCTGCACGCGACGCGACCGTTTCCAGGAACCGGAGGCCTTCATAATTCGACTGTGCGATCGATCCGATCGGAGGAGCATTACGTCCATAAGAGGCCTCGCAATTGCTTCGAAACAGATCGTTCTCGCGCGTCTTCATTTCAACGAAATAGCCCGATGCACAGAACAGGTTTTCGGAATTGTCGGCACCAATCCCGAGCAAGACGGTCTCGTCCATGGCGCCGCCAAGCCGCAGCATCTTCGAGGCCAGTCCATGTTCGGCAAACGCGCGATTGAAAACAATGCTGTCGGTCCCGATCAGCGAGATCAGAACGACATCGGGGCTGGCGGCACGAATCCGGGCGATATGCGCGCTGTGATCGTGTTCGCCCATCGGCACGAACTCTTCACCGACCACGCGGCCACCGGAATCGGCGATGTATTTCTTGGTCGCCTTGTGCGAGAGCCAGGGCCAGACGTAGTCGCTGCCGATCAAATACCATCGCGACGCGCGCTTGGTCCTGGCCATCCATTCGATCGCGGGGCGGGACAGATTGCCGGGCGTTTCACCGATCGCCATCACGCCGGATGTTTTCTCGCCGCCTTCATATACCGGCGTGTAAATGTAGGGGATACGTCCCGCGACGACACGGCGAAGCGCCACCCTCACGGCGCTGATATGCGAGCCCATGATGATATCGGTGTCATCCGCCGCGACGATGTCGGACGCCACACGGACCACATCGTCCAAGCAGGTTCCCGCATCGCGAAAGATCATTTCGATCTCTCGTCCCAGGATGCCGCCGCGCCGATTTATTTCCGCAACCGCGAGCAGCGTTCCATTGACACCTGCCGGTCCCCAGATTCCCGCCGGTCCCGAGAACCCGAGGAAGTTGACGACTCTGAGCTTCTTTCTATCGCGACGCTGACTGGACAACTCATCGGCGTGGTCAGGCGGACCTGGCGCTCTTGATCCTGGGAACGTTTTCAGCAACGCCCCCGGCGGGATCGACAGCCCAGCCGCGCCACCAACTTGCCTGGTTGAGAGCACGACGCTCTCCTTTCAGCTTTCTAACGATCTATCCCCGTTGACGCGGCATCCGGCAGCTTTCCCGTCAAGTAAAAAAATATTCTAGTGGAAAATATTGAATATTCAACGAGTCCCATGCATACAGAACGGGCAAAGCGACTGAATATTCATCCCCGCCATCAACGCAAAGTCTTAAGCCGTGGCTAAACCGGAAACGAACAGCAAGCCTATCACCGAACACCTGGCCTATTTGCTCGCGCAGGCGAACCGGGAAATCAATCGTCAGCTGGATGCGCGCTTCCGCAAGGAGGGTGTGCCGGTTGAGCAATGGCGTATTCTGAAGATATTGTCGGATGGCAAGGGTCATTCGATGGGAGAACTTGCGGAAGCTGTGCTCCTTAATCATCCGACCTTGACCAAGATGGTTGACCGGATGGTGTCCGAGTCCCTTGTGTATCGGGTGCAGGATGCCGACGACCGGCGCAAGGTCGTGATGTTCAGTTCTGATCGAGGCAAGGCACTTACCCAGCGACTGAACTCGCTGGCGCTCCGACAGGAAGCCCATATCGTTGAAAACTGCGGCGACAAGGCTACCGCCGACTTGAAGCGGCTGCTTGAAAGCCTGATCGAAAAAGCGAATTAGCTCTCGAGATCTGCGGCTCAAAATCGCAAAACTTCTGCGAGGCGACCGACAATATTGCTGCACCGAAGTCCGGAGACTTCTTCGAACGATCCAAATTCTATCAGAGTTGGGGGCGGATGTTCGGCCGGATGGGAGCAATGGCGTTCATCCGAAGTAGCTGGCCAGCACGCCCTTATCGACCTTGCAGATATAGGTGTACTTCGGATTGACCACCTGGGTGCATCGCGCCTCGGCAATCTGGCCCAGAAGCATGTATCCTTCAGCGGCCGGAATCTTCCACTCGTCTTCCATCCAGTACACCATTTCCTCGAATGCGATACGCATGGCATCTTCAAGGGGTCGCGCGCAGCCGAGCGTGCAGATATGTGTCGCGGTTTCGATGCGCGGATGGTTCAGGCGCCGCGGAGCTTTCTCAAGCGACACTTTCACGGTGAGGGTCGCGGCGATCTCGATCGCGCCCATCCCGTTGCATTCGCCGTCGCCCTGGATGGCATGGCAATCGCCCATGAACAGGTAGGTGCCGTCCTTGTTGACGCGGAACATGACGGTGTTGCCGGTGGTGATTTCCTGGACGTCGAGATTGCCCCCGTGCGGGCCGTTGTCGACGGTCAGCACCGCGCCGTGAACCGGCGCCACCCCGAGCACACCGATCATCGGCTTCACCGGCAGCTTGAGGTGGTCGTTCCAGTGCACCCGGCCGTCCTTGACCTCTACCACCCGGGTCTGGATGCCGAACTCCTTGCGCCGGACCCAATCGGGAAACATGCCGATGCCGGGCCACAACGCGGTGAAGCCGAGCTTGTCCAGTTCCATGTTGACGATCTCCACCTTCAA
>WNFO01000473.1_pt1 | contig 39987 bp, 31 predicted proteins | sample 5400251 | NCBI WGS metagenome assembly WNFO01 (sample SAMN13153354, study PRJNA577476) | soil metagenome | isolation source: 100 cm saprolite under Madrone tree | place: USA:California | collected 2016-06-14 | reverse complement strand
TCAGTGCCCTCCGGATTTTCTGCCGTGACCGTTACATGCTTGGTTCCCCTCGTAACTCCAGGGGAAATATAACGGTCTGCGATCATTGCCTGGCCGGTTCGGCGGACGCCACGCCGACCTGCAACGCGTTTGACACTCCAAAGCAATTTGATTCTAGGGGAAAAAGAGGCCGGCTTCTACGGTAAAAGGGCTAATTCGCAAAGTTTTAGCAACGGCATGCGCCGCGGAGATCGGCAAGGTGTGGCACGAAGGCCACGAAGCCGGCAAAACGGTGGCTGACCGAGATTGCGCTATTTGATGCGATCGACTCCCCCTGTAGGTTCGCAGAATAAGAAGCTCGCGGGCTGTCCGCTAATTGTGGTCAAATTAACTAAAAAATTCGACAATTGAGTGGACACTCGGGGGCAACGTTGGAATTCAGGATCATACCCGTTTTTGCAACTGAAGGCCGGTTAGATTTGGCCAAGGGCTTGAGTTTGCGACTCGCGCGCGTGGTTAGGGTTTCCAGCGATCGGCAGGATGGGTCGGGATGCTGAAACGATTTGGTTCTCCGCTGTTTGCCATTGTTGTCGCGGCTCTGCTGCCGGCATGCTCACTGCTTCCGGGAACGGGACCGAAAAGCGACGCGGTGGAGGGAAATGCGACGGCCGGCGTGCGGTCCGCAGCGCCGCTGTCTTACGCGCTGGTCGACGTGACCGCCGACACCATCGGCTTTTTGTCGCAGCCCAATCTGGTCACGTTCAAGGGCGAGTTTCCCGATAAGCGCGCCAAGCCGGAACAGGTCGTCGGTGTTGGCGACGTTCTCAATATATCGATCTTTGAAGCGGCCCCGGGTGGCCTGTTCACGCCCGGACAAGCCGCCGGCGCACGCCCCGGCAACTTCGTCGATTTGCCGGCGCAGGCCGTCGATCAGAAGGGCAGCATCTATGTTCCGTATGCGGGCGAAATTCCCGCCGCTGCGCGAACCATACCCGACATTCAACAGGCCATCGTTGCACGGTTGCGCAACCGTGCGATCGAGCCCCAGGTGGTCGTCAGCCTTAATCAGCAGCACTCGAGCGTCGTCAGCGTCTTGGGCGATGTGAACACGCCGGGCGTCCTGGCCCTCAACAGCGTCGGCGAGCGGCTATTGGCGCTGATCGCGCGCGCCGGTGGACCGAAGTTCGAGGCGATCGAAAGTTACGTGACGCTGCAGCGGGACGGCAAGCGCGTCAAAGTCCTGCTGAGCCGTGTGGTGCACGACCCGCGCGAAAATATCTTTATTCGACCGAATGACGTGATTTTCCTCACCCGTGAAGCGCCGTCGTTCACTGCGCTCGGCGCGCTCAATCAAAACGTCTTCGGCTTCAATTCGGAAATTCCGTTCGACGTTGAAACGCTGACCTTGGCCCAGGCGATGGGCAAGGCGGGCGGACTCAACGACATTCAGTCCGACCCCGCCGAGCTTTACGTCTATCGGTATGAGCAACGTCACTACCTGGAGAAGCTCGGCGTCGACACCACGAGATTTAATATGGACATGATACCGACGATCTATCACGTCAACCTGCGTGATCCATCGGGTATGCTGCTCGCCTCGGCCTTCCAGATGAAAATCAAGGATGTGATGTACGTCGCCAATGCCAAGGTCGTGGACTACTACAAGCTGCTTTTGCTCATTAACAACACGGCGACCGCAGTGTCCAGTACGGCAAACGCAGTGACCAACGTGAACACGGCCGTCAAGACCAAGTGGTAGGTTTAAACTGAAAGCCACGATCCCATCGCGATGATGCCACCGGCATAAGTCGGAGTTTTCGGTCGCGATGTTCAGCTCAATCCAGCTCTGGACGACCATCGTCGTATTGATTCTGGCGCCGCTTTTCTTCGGGTCGGTTGACCTGTTCTGGATCGCGGTTTGGACCATTCTGCTTTCGGTCAGTGCTCTGTGCGGTTTCGCCGCTCCAATGGCGATCGGGCAGACCCGGATATTGCTCGGCTTTCTCGCGTTGTGCGGCATCTACGTGCTCGTCGCGATCGTTCAGATCACGCCCCATCTCATCGACCAACTCAACGATCCGAGTTGGCGGCGGGCCAACGATCTTCTTGGCCTTGATGCGCTGCCACGGATTTCAAGCCGTGCGGAGATGCCGCTGCTTGCAGTCGGGCATTTTCTGCTCTTCGCGACCGCCTTCATCAGCGGCTTCTTGATCGGGACATCGCCGCGCAACAGCGACCGGCTTATTCAGTTCGCGCAATATTCGATTCTTATTTTTGCGATCTATGGCGTAGCTGCGCTGATACTCACCCCGAATATGGTGCTGTGGGCTCCAAAGGTCGCTTACCGCGGAAGCCTGACCGCGACCTTCATCAATCACAACACCGCCGCGACATTCATTGGTGCCGGAGCCATCCTGTGGTTCTGTTCTGCCTTTTCCTCGTTACAACAATCGTTTCGATTTTCGTCGATCCGGCTGTTGCTGCTGAATCGAGCGAATGAGCATCTCGCATTCAGACTCCTTGGTCGATCCGGCGGAGCACTCACCTGTTTCTTTGCGCTGCTCTTGACGGGCTCGCGCGGCGGTTCGATTTGCTCCTGCCTGGGATTGCTGGTCGCAATCATCCTGATGCTGGTCGACAGGCAAAAGCCAAGATACTGGCAGGTGATGCTTTGGGGAACCGTCGCGTTTGCGGTCACTATCGCGTTGCTCAGCCGCATGGGTCGAATTGGCAGCCAAGGGTTGTTCGATGATGCACGATGGTCGGTCTACGGGTTTTGTGTAGAGGCCATCCGGCAGCGGCCGCTTCTGGGAGCCGGACTTGGCACCTTTGAAGATCTGTTTCCTTCGCTACGGGCCGACAATTTCTACAGTTGGGGTGTGTGGGACTACGCTCATTCGACAATCCTTGAAATTGCGGTCGAGATGGGAATCCCGGTGGCGGCCATGGTTGTGACTGCTGCGCTGGCGTCGCTGTTCATCCTGGCTCGCGCCGCGGTCAAATCCGAAGGCCGAAGTCGGCGCTCGCTGGCTGCAATCACCGGGATTGCAGTCCTCAGCTATCTCCATTCGATGATCGATTTTTCGCTGCAGATTCCCGGTTATCTCGTCTTATTCGGCGTTCTGCTCGGTTGCGGGCTCGCCAGGGCGTCCACCAAGTCGGCGGAGGTCACCGTGCGACCGCTCGAGTTGCTTGAACTGCTGAGCGATCAGAAGGCGGCGCTCGGAAGATGATGCTCGAAGCCGGAAAGCGTGACGAGGGGGGTTCGCCGGCGTCAACCGAACCGACTATCGATTTGCCAGACGAAGCCTTCGTTCGGCTTGTGACACGGACGGGCCAACTGCGGGCGCCTTGACCTCATACCAGAATTTCGAGTCGGTGGCTGATTGTATCTTGAGCCAATGGTAGTCCGTGCTCTGCCAGGGGCGGATCACTTCAGTCAGATTGTCCATGACGACGTCACCCTTGGTCGTCACGACGACAAGAACGAGATGCCCAATTCCTGACGCTGTCTTCACCACCGACAGCCGCAAGGCTTTCGAAGGCAGACCGCTCTCAAGGAGCTGGTGCCGCTTGGTGACGGCGTAATCGTTGCAGTCCCCCGTGTCCGGGGCGATCGTCCAACCGTCGCCGAGATTCGGACCATAGTCCTTGACTGTCGGAATAATGGACAGATTGACGCTGTGATTGACACGCTTCAGCAATTCCGAGGTCTCGGCGTCGAGATCAATGTGGTCGTTTTCCGCCGGGTTTGATTTGCAATCGGAAGGATAGCGAAGACAAAAACGTACGTGCTGAAACGGAGCCAATGTGGGCGAAGCATCCATGATCGGCGTCAGCAGGTTCGAATCCTGGGCAGATCTGTTGCGCGCGTCTGCATTGCCTGCGGAAAGCGTGCCGGCAAGGATCGCAAACAGTATCGATGGAAAGCGTCGCGCCATGAAACAACCACTGATCGAGGGAGATACGATCGTGTGATCGCGCTATCGACTGGGTGGGATTGTCCCGCAGCGAGGTTAAATCTTCGCTATAGAATGGCATTAGCGAGGTTAAATCTTGGCTATGGAATGGCGTTAATTAATCGTGTCGAGATAAGTTCCGTTGTGCGGAAATCCCGGCGGCTTTCGGATTACGCTGGCAGGTGGTTCGAATGCCAGTTCCAGGCGGTGTCAATGATCGACTGGAGATCATGCCGGGGAGACCAACCGATGGTCCGCTGCGCCAGAGCATTGTCGGCGACCAGTGCGGGCGAGTCGCCATCGCGACGCGGCCCGTATTGAATATTGAAATCCCTGCCTACGACCTGCTGAACGGTCGCAAGCAACTCCTTCACGGTCGTGCCATGGCCGGTTCCGAGATTCAGGGCGTGGCTGGTTCCGTTGCTCAAAAGGTGCTCGATCGCGCGGGTATGGGCATCGGCAAGATCGAGAACGTGGACGAAGTCGCGCACGCAGGATCCATCGCGTGTGTCGTAGTCCGTACCCAGAACTTGAAAATGTGGTCGGCGGCCCAAAGCGGTCTCGATCGCAATCGGAATGGCGTGAGTTTCCGGCGAATGCCATTCGCCGATTCTTCCCTCAGGGTCTGCTCCGGCGGCATTGAAATAGCGCAAAATAAAAGACCGAAAGCCTTGGTAGAGGTCCAGATCCTTCAATATTTGCTCGACGATCAGCTTGCTTCGACCGTACGGATTGATGGGTGACTGGGCGTGAGCCTCATTCATCGGTATCGATGAGGGAATGCCGTATGTGGCGCAGGTCGAGGAGAATACGATCTTGTCGATACCTGCGGCCTGAGCCGCTCGCAGCAAGCTTATCGTTCCGGCCACATTGTTATCATAGAAGGCGCCGGGATCTCGTACCGACTCGCCGACCTCGATGGCCGCAGCAAAGTGTATGATCGCGAGGGGTTTGTATTTCCTGAGCACTTCATCGAGCTTGTTGCGATCGCGGATGTCGCCTATCTCAAGTGCACCCCATTTGACGAATTCAGCATGACCATTTGATAGATTGTCATACACGACCGGCGTGAAGCCCTTGTTGAACAGATCAAGGCATGTGTGCGCCCCGATGTATCCTGCTCCGCCAGCGACAAGAATATTTGTCATAATAGAATTTCCCAGAACGGGCCGCGATATTGCCGGCTCCGTCGCGATCGACAATTTTCCGCTGCGAGGGCGAACCCTGGGCCGTGCCTTATTGGCGAGGGATCCAGGTGCGGGCGCGCTTTCGAACGGAGGTTAATCACTTAAAGTCAGGACGTCGTCTAAAAATTCTTAATGTAATCAAGCAGCCACTGCAACATTGCGATAAATCCCCAACCCAGGAAGCTGAGCCAGACGATCATCACCGATACGATCAGGGCGGCAAGGAAGCAGATCGCGACTTTCCTGCCCGTTTTCACAGACGGCAATTGCGACTTGATTGCCGGATTCTGCCAAATTAACGTAAAGGAATGCTTCGCATCATGGGTGGTATTCCATGCCCTGCCAGGCGGGAAGATCCTATTTGTAAATTCGGCTGGCCGAAAGGTTGGGCTCATGCTGAATCTCTCTCGCAAATGTCCATCCTGCAATCACCTTGCTGACACTCACGCGTTCTGTCGCTAACGACCGTCGAGAAGCTCGGGGCAGAGAAATATGTGGATTGTCGGATCTGATGCGGCGTGGGCTTCGGGCGCAAGATTGCCCGTTGCAGGCCAGTGACCGATATTGAAAGCAGCATTTTGAAGCCGGCTAGACCGGACGCCTGCTCATTGGTGCAAGAACATGGCACTGCACGCACTCACGGGGTACCGCGATTCCGATCGGTCGATGCAACGCTCAGATGCCGGGGCAGATGGTGGAAAGAGGCCGCTTGTGGATCCGGTCGGATACAATTGAAAATGAGGGGTGAAAATGAGGAGCGCCAGCGAGCCCGGAGGGGCTTTTTACTCACAATATCTTTGGTCTTGAACTTGCGGGATCGGGGATTGATCACCGCATGCTCAATAGGCGCCATCGGATACCAAAAGGGCAGGGATCGTTACAATCAGTATCTTCGCGTCCAGGGTCATCGACCAATTGCGCGCATAAAACGTGTCGCACGCAATGCGCTTGTTGTAGGTCGTCGTACTGCGACCGCTGACTTGCCAGAGTCCGGTGATGCCCGGCCGGCAAGCAAGATAGGCGTTTATCGCGCCAGAATACATGACCAGCTCTTCCTCGGTAACGGGACGCGGTCCCACAATGCTCATGTCGCCTCGGAGGACGTTGAACAACTGTGGCAACTCGTCGAGGCTTGATTTGCGCAGAATGGCGCCGATCGCGGTCACCCGCGGGTCGTACCGCAGCTTGCGATTGGCGGTCCACTCCGCAGCAGCCACGGGATCCGAATCAAGAAGTTGCCGCAAACGCTCGGGCGCATCCGTCACCATGGTGCGGAATTTCAGGCACTCAAAATGCTTTCCGTTGAATCCTACGCGTCGATGACGGAACAGCGCCGGCCCAGGAGACGTCATAACAGTGGCGAGAAAACAGATAATCAACAAAGGAGCGAGCAAAACAATTCCGGAAACTGCCAAGATGACGTCAATCACTCTTTTCGAAAGTAGTCCGGTGGGATGCGGTGATCCAGTTGCAGAAAATCGCAAACTGCGTACATCGACCAATCCGTTCATGTGGGTACTCCTAAAAACAATTTCAAAAACAAGTTCCCTCTACCCCTTTTCTTTAACTCTTTTTTTATCAAAGTAATGGGCGGCGCACAATTTTCGCAAGCCTGTATTCTAAGCAAGCTTTCATTAAGCTGAATCGCATAACATTTTGTATTTGTTAACCATTTTTTGTATGCGCCACTGAATTGAGCATGCCATCCGCGTTAGTTGACCAATAATCAGACCGTTCGAAATGCTGCAGTGCACCGTAAATGCCGATTCTAGCCTGTATCTCAGCACCGTAAAGAGTCGCTAATTTAAGCTTTATGCTTGTTTTAGTGAATTGGAACAAGAAATTTCTGCGGCGGCTTTGCATCAACCTCGTGTGATCAAGATGGCTTCATTAAGGAATTCAGATCGTACGCATGCCCGCTTCGGAGCCGTTGGCGACCTACTAGGCAATCGCGTGATCGGCACCCGCCCGTCCTACGTTAGCCGCCGCCGCCACGAAAAAGTTCAAGGCGGATAAAGTGGTTTTGGGGCCGGCACGAAGTCACTGGGCTGACGCTCTTCGCTGTCGCGCCCGACGAAGACAAAGAAGCCGCGGCTGGTTGCAATGATGTCGCCTCGCTGAAGGCTAGGGTCGTGCATGGCCCGTTGATCTGCAGCCTTGGCGTCCTCCTTGTCGGATGGCGAAGGATCGTCCTTATGCGTGCGCGCGTTGGCGACGAATTCCTCAGACCGGCGGCGGGCGTCTTGGACGCGTTGATGCCATTGCTCGCCCGTCAGGGCGGAGTCGAGAGAATTCTCCGACTCTTGCGCGCGACAAGACCCTGATGACGCCAACAATGCGCAGCCAACGAGCAGAGCCATGGTCCGAAGCGTCATGACGGGAACTTCGCGAGTTCGGGCTGATCAGCACGTCGCCGTCGGCTTATGACAGCACTAAATCATTATTCCTGATGTGAATGATACGCAAATGGAAGTCGGGATCTACGAAAAAAGGCCCGTCAAGAGCGGATTTTCTGCAATGCGTCCGAAAAGTTTTTCTGCCGGGGAAGGTCGAACTGTTCGATTTGAGCTTGGAGCAGCGAACGAATGGGCGACGATGCGGTGAAATAGCACCGGGCTGCATCATCGACAAATCCATTGCGGATAAGCTGCTGAAACTCAGAAAGGATTTTTTGCCGAACCGGTTCGGGCGCGACAAGAATGAGAGGCATCGCAACGATAATTCGGCGGATTGAGATCCATGCTTCGTTCGGCGAGGTCTCGTAGGACATCGCCAGCAGATCAAACGACTGCTCGTTCAATCGCCCGTGCAGGACTTCCAGGTCGAACGCCAAAAGCCAAACGAATGACTCGCGCGGCGCGCAGCCGAGCACCTTTCTGGAGCGCGTTTCAAGCGACTGGATATGGCGGTCGAACTCCGCGGCGGCCCCGGATCGCAGCGCAGCCTCCGCCAAAGGCATTTCCATGAGCAGAAGTGCCTTTTGAGAATGAGTGTCGCAAGGGCTCAGGTCGCGCGAAATCTGGCTCTCCAGCGTCTGCGTCAATGACGCGCGGCTGAAAGCCTCCGAACGCAGGAGGCGACTTTCGATATCCCGAAGATCATCGGCCGCCTCGCTCCGCGGAAGAGCGAAAATTCCCCAAACCAGGGCCAGACAGCCGATCGCAAGCGTCAGGGTGCGCTGAGCGATCGATCCGAGAGCAGTCTTTGATGGTGGACCCAAGACCTAGACGGTTTCCATCGATGCCGGTTCATTTGTGTAATACGTATATCGCCGATCGGAATACCCCTCGAACCGGCGCATGATGGCTTCATCGGCCTTGTTGAGGACGGCGCCCAGCATCCGTTCCGACACGATCGGGGAGGCGCCGACTGCCTTCAGAATTTCGTCGGTGGACGTGCTGCCCCACTCAACGACCAGAACAAAGGCGTCGAACAGGTGGGCCACGGCCTTGACGTCGACCACCGGAAGGATCGGAGGCAAGTCGACTAGGACGTAGTCGTAATTGCTCTTGGCCGCCCTCAACATATCCTTCATTGCCGGCGAGTTCAGGATGTCGGAGCTGTTGGAAGGCTTCATTCGCGTCGAGGATGGCAAGAAATCGAACTTGAATTTGGAGTCCGTGATGACCAGATCATCGAAGTTCGATTTGTCCGCGACCATGTTCACCAGGCCTGGTGCATTCACATAGCCAAGGGCTCTGGTCATCGAGGGGTTTCGCAGATCGGCGTCAATCAGCAGGGTGCGCGAGCCGCTCTTGGCCACGAAGGCCGCGAAACCTGTTGCAACAGTGGTTTTTCCTTCGCCGGGGAGCGCCGAAACGATCCCGATGACCTTGCCCCCGGTCGGGTGAAGATCGATCGCGACCTTGATGTATCGCAGCGCCTCGGCGGTCGCGGAAAATGGCGCGACCTCGCTGATCTGTCGAAATGCTCCTGAATCCCGTGTCGCCCCCTGCAGCTTGCGCATGACAGGTCCTTTCTGGGGAAACGCCGGCAGAACCGCCAGACAACTGGTTCCCAGAAGCTTTTCAAGTTGCGCGCGCGTATGAATCTGGCGGTTCATTTGCTCGCGGGCAAGCGCCGACATTATCCCAAGGCCCAATCCGCAAATGGCTGCCAGCGCGATCGTCAGCGTAATCTTTGGCGAGCTTGGCCCACGAGGAGGGGATGCCACCGTGACAACCCGGGCCTCGGTCGAAGGAAACGACTGTTGCTGCACCGATTGAGTAAACCGCGACAGGAATGTCTCGTAAATACCGCGATAGGTATTCGCGGCAGTTTCGAGCTCGCGCAAGCGAACCTGCGACTGTCTCGTCGCGCCGGACTTCTGGAAAACCTCGATCATGCGCTTGTCGATCGATTCTTCCTGGCTTTTCGCGATCTGTAGTTCGCTCTTGTAGCTTTCGGCAATGCGGGAAATTTCATCCCAGATCGCGCGCTGCAGAGCTGCCATTTCCGCCCGGAGATTTCTGGCGGCCGTGTGATCCGCCCCATAACGGGCGCTCCACTCGGATTCCTTGTTCTGATCGTCGAGAAATTGCTGCCGAAGCTTGGTGATAACGGGATTGCTTAGTGCGTCGGTGACGACCGGATCAGGAATGTTAAAGCTGCTCTCCTTGTCCGACCGCTGTTCCAGAACGCGAGATATCCGGTCAAGTTTTGCGCGGGCCTGGCTGGTATCGGCGCGGGCCTTGGCTAACGCTATTCCGAGCTGATCGAGCTCGACTTCACTCGCCAATTTGCCATCGACACCGATGATAATGCTGTTTTCGGATTTGAAATCCTGAACAGCCTTGTAGGCATCGCTGGCCTGTTGGCGCAGCTCCCCTATGCGCTGCTCAAGCCACGCGCTGGCGCGACGCGTCGCTTCAAACTTCGCCTGCAGCTGGTCTTCGATGTAGGCATCAGCGAAGGCGTTGGCGATCGTGGCGGCCTTGTCCCGATCGAGAGAGATATAGGCGATCTGCTCGATGTAGCTGCGTCCCAGGCGGGTAACGCGCAGATTGTCCTTAACAGTCCCGAGGGCGCGGTGCACCAGTTCGTCGTTCGACGGCTCCTGCTCCGGTCCGGTCAATTTAAACAACGAAAAGATGCGGCGCCTGAGACCCGGACCTGATCCGACGAACTCGGGATCTTCGGTCAAATGCAACCGGCGGATAACCGCTTCCGCCACTTTCTCGGATTTGGTGGTCTCTATCTCGCTTTCGACCGACGCATCTTCAACGTTGCGATTTTCAGACGCCATTTCGGTCTGCGTCCAGGTGACCCTCTTGGTATCGATGATCATGTCGGCTTGCGCCGTATATTTGGACGGCGAAAGTGCGACGTAGGTGGCGCCAAGAACAATCGACAAACCGGTAACCAGGGCGATCAGGCGCCACTCACGGCCAATGAAATCGCGAATCTGGAGCACGGATAACGTTCCGGAACTGGGATCGTTATCTATCGCCGGAGTATAGGCTGGAAATTGCCCGGCAATGTTCATACACGGTTCCTTAGACTAACCCAGGTCGATGTCGGCGCCGATTTCACAGGTGGCTCGTCGCTCAATGGATCAGCGAGTCGCACTTACCGGAACTGCCGCCGTAGCTGATGTACCATTGGTGCTGGCGACGGTGGGAGCCGAAAGCTGGATAAGGGCACCACCCCCTCCGCCGCCGGGTGTCAGCGTCGACCGTGGCGACGAGTTGGGGTTGATGATTACCACGCTGCCCACGGAACTCTCTGCGAACGCGGTCGCAGCAGCGGTCGCTGCGGTCGAAAGATCCCCTGCAACCGCGGCAAAGGAAGCCTGGAATTGTCCGTCCTCATAGCTGGCCACGGCCTGCTGGATGGTCTGGGCCGCTTGCTGGTCGACGGTTGAACAAGCTATCGCGGCCTGGGCGAGACCGGCAGCGATCGCCGTCTGAAATCGCGGGCTGGTTCCCTGTGCGACCTTGATGAGATCAGCAGCAAGAGAAGCGTCTGTTCCTGCAAGATCCCGGGTCGTCGCCTCGATGGTGCGGGTATCCGAATCCGGAGCAACCAGACCCTGTGGGTGCGCCCGGAACTGACTTATTACGAGGTCGGAAGCCGGCGGCTTCAGGCATCCGGCCCAGCCCTGGGTTGCGGAAATGGCGAGCAATGTTGTTACACAAAGCGCCTTGAACGTGATCCGGGTACTCATGGAACAGCCCCAACTATTTGTTTCTGATTGAAAATTATTTCTTAAGCTACATGAGACTGTAAAGGGTATCAACTGTACCCTGTGGTTATGGTTGATCGGGGCAGCCAAAACAAAGAAAATCTGCTAATAGATTGAGAACCCTGATCTTTTCAGAAACTATTGCCTGTCTATTTGTCGCGGCATACTCACATTTGGTTCAAGAAATTTTGGAGCTAAGATGACAGATCAGTTTGCGTAGCCCTCCACTCCACAGCTAAGACCAAAGCGACGCTGTCGAAAGGCCGCTGTCGCCAACCCTCGGATGATGGATTTGATGCGCCGTGCGACTTACAAGTCTAAGATGCTGATCGACTGGATCTGCCATCTCCATGGAATCCGTTTGGCAATGGCGAGTTGACGGTGCTGTTTCCTCTTCCGGGGCTTGCGGAACTCAGAGTGCAGGGGCGGCGTCCATCGTTGCCGGCAGATCGAAGGATCTATGCCATCGGCGATATCCACGGACGTCTGGATTTGCTCGATGATTTGCTGGCCCGGATCGACACCGATATTGCGCTCCGTCCGACGGCGAGACCGGTTTACGTTTTCCTGGGCGATTACATCGATCGCGGACCATCGTCGCGCGAAACGATCGATAGATTGATCGAACACGGGGCAACGCATGAAACCGTATTCCTGAAGGGCAACCATGAACTTATCGGGATCAAATGCTTGAGCGATCGCGGTCTGTTCGATCAATGGCTGCGATTGGGCGGCATGGAAACCCTGGTCTCGTACGGTGTACCTGCCGAAACCCTGGCAAACGGCAAGCAAATCGCCGAGCTGCAATCGGCCTTCCACGGTGCCTTGCCGCAAGCGCACTTCCGCTTTTTTCGAGATCTGAAAAACTCGTTCGAGTGCGGCGATTTCTTCTTTGCTCATGCCGGGGTGAAACCCAACGTCGAGCTGTCACGGCAGAAAGAAGACGACCTGCTCTGGATAAGAGGAGAATTTTTGTCGTCCGATGACGACTTCGGCAAGATTGTCGTTCACGGACATACGCCCACCCGTGAAATTGAGGTGCGACCAAACCGGATCAATATCGATACCGGCGCATTTGCGACCGGTCGCCTGACATGCATCGTGCTTGAGGACGAATCCGTGTCGGTGATCGACACCACTCTCGACGTTTGACGAGAGCAACGAACGTCAAAACTCGCGGCTGGCGCGATCAATGCGCGATCGATTTTTCCGTCAGCAGACCATCAATGTGGTTACGCATCTTTTGAAGGAACTGGTCCCGGCCGAACTGGTTTGCATGTGCCGCGATCTTTTCAGGGTCAATCTCGAGACCTGCCAGACTTCTGACCGCCGAGGAGATCGCCTCAACGGATTGTTCGGCAAAGAAAACACCTGACGCGCCCGCGGCAACGGTTTCGGTAGCGCCGCCCCGACCGAAGGCGATGACAGGACGGCCGCTCGCCATGGCTTCGACCGGCACCATCCCGAAATCCTCCTCGCCGGGAAAGATCAAGGCGCGGCATCGGGCGTAATGTTGCTTCAGGACATCGAACGGCTGCGATCCCAGGACCGTGACGGCGGGACCAGCAAGACTTCGAATTTCATCGAGCATCTCGCCGCCGCCGATCACAACCAGCTTTAGCTTCATTTCGTTGAAAGCCTGCACGGCGAGATCCGGCCGCTTGTAGGATACGAGTTCGCCGGCCATCAAATAATAATCGCCAAGCTCGGAAGGGGCTGCGATCGAAAACGCGCGGGTATCGACCGGAGGGTGGATGACGACGGAATTCGCGCCGTAATATCGGTGAATGCGCCTTGCAACCGTGGCCGAGTTCGCAACAAAGCTGTCGACCCGTGCGGCTGACGTCACGTCCCACATCCGCAGGTAGTGCGTAAGCGGCGGCATCATCAGCCGCGCCACGCGGCCCGCGCTATTGCGGTAGTCGTGATACATGTTCCAGATATAGCGCATCGGGGTGTGGCAATAGCAGATGTGGAGCGCCTCGGAGGGCGCGATGATCCCCTTGGCCGGTCCCGATTCACTGCTGATGATGAGGTCGTAGCCGCGCAGGTCGAGTTGTTCGAGCGCAAGCGGCATCAAGGGAAGATATGTCTTGTACATCTTGCTCGCGCGGGGCAGCGAGTTGATGAACGTTGGAATAATTCGATGCTGGCGAATCCTGTCGGAGACCATCTCCGGCACGTAGACGTGGGTGAAAATGTCGGCCTGCGGGTACATCTCGCAAAGCGCCTCGATCACCTTCTCGCCGCCCCGCATGCCGACGAGCCAGTAGTGAATGATTGCGACCTTCACGGAATTGCACACCTTCGGCGCTGCAGGGAAGGAAATTGATGCGGAAAAATCTGGAAAACCATAGTCCGCGGGGCTTTGCATGACAACCGGTGGCGATTGTCCGTCGGTATCGCCCCGGGGAAATCCTCAGAAGATTGTTAATGGAGTTTCGCGGCTGTCCGTTGCCGGCACGCCGCCCTCGGGGCCGGCATGGGCCGTGAACTCCATGCACCACCGGTCTTGGCAATCGTTCGATAGAAAATTGCACGACTGCCGACTTGTACCGCATCTTTCGGTGATCGGGCCGTTGGCTTGATCGCTTCAACAATGGTAGATTGGCCTGATTGCCATTATCTCGCGGTTCGGCGCGAGCCCATGTATTTGCGCAGCACGTTCTTGATCCTTCTCCCGGTCCATCCGTTTTCGAAGGGAAGCCATATGCTCAACGTCACCGTAGCAAATCACAGTACCGTGGCGGATAATTATGACGTGATAGTTATAGGTGCCGGAATTAGCGGACTCGTCGCCGCGTCCGTCCTGCTAAAGGACGGCTATCGACGCGTACTCGTCGTCGATGAGTACGACCATGTTGGAGGCAATCATATCGACTACAGCGTTGGAGGATATACCTTCGATATCGGCAGCTTCATATTCCAGGACGATTCGCCTCTACTGGCGCATCTGCCCGAGATTCTTCCGCTATACGTTCCGATCAATCCGAGTTGGGGCCGGCTGAACCCGCAGGGCATGGTTACGCAATACCCGATTTCGATCAGAGACGACATCATAGCCGCTGGTCCTGTCGAGTGGGTTCGTATCCTGTCGTCAGTCTTGTTCGCTCGCATCTTCCGGCGCCGACTGCGCAATGCGAGGGATTTCGCCCAGTACTGGATCGGCGCCTACCTGCTGCATCGCTCCGGACTAGGAAATTATATGAAGCGTTTTTACGGTCTTTCGGCCGAGAAGATCGATCTGGAGTTTGCGCAGAAGCGAATGCTTTGGATCAAGGAGCATGCATCTCTGCGTGGCGCTTTTCGTCGCTGGGTAATGCCTGCCCCGAAGTCAGCTCCAAATCAGCAGCTTGCTCGTCCGAGGGGAGGCTTTGCGCACCTTTACCAGGGCGCGGTGCAGCGGCTTGAGCGCAGCGGCGTCACGTTCTTCCTGGGAGCTAAAATGCAAAGCCTGCAAAAACAGGATGGAGTGTTATTCATTGATACAGAGGGTCGGCGCGTTGCTGCTAGCCGCGTGGTATCGACCATACCGCTCGCAAATATTAAAAAATTATGCGGATTGCCCTCCGACGAAGGACTTCTGACGGTAACCCTCATCAGTCTGTTCTTTAGTTTCTCCGGTGACAGAGGCTTCAAGGATCCCATACTGTACAATTTTTCCCACACCGGAGCGTGGAAGCGCTTGACGGTATATTCGGATTTTTATGGAAGGTCTGACGGTCGGGAGTACTTTGGAGTCGAGGTCAATGCCGATCATGTTCTCGGTTCCGTTGAAACGGCAGAGCATGACTTCAGGCAGCACACCTCGGCGAATGGATTATTCACTGGAGATTTGAGGCTGGAGGGAAGTCATATCGTTTCGAACGCTTATCCGGTCTATAGCGACAAGGCCGACGAGCGTGCCGCGAACGCCATCGCCGCATTGCGCACATTAGGAATTGAATCGTTCGGCCGCCAAGGTGGCTTTGACTACCAGCCAACGGCCCGCGTCTCTACTCTTCACGCAGAGGCCGCGCTTGCCCGCAAATGACGGTGTCCTGAATCGACGTCCGTCACGCGTCGGACGGGAGGCCGTCAACGTCAGAACCGCCTCAGTTCTGGAGTGGAACTCGCCACCCAACAAGCTCCTTCGCGAAACCGAGTATCGACCGGTGCCCGGTTTTAAGTCGATAGGCGAGCAGCGCCTTGCCTCCGTGATTTGGCAACACTGTACCGAGAGAGAAAAAAACGGCCATTGCGACCTTGTTCTTTGCCGAAAAAGGCCCGCCGCCGAGCTCTGAGAGCAGCCCCGGGAGCGCGGTGAGTCGCGGTCGCTGACCGGATGCGATATCGAGGCAGAACTTGTGCTCGCGGAAATAAAAGGTTCTGCGGGGATCCACCAGTTCCTGGTCCGGTTCAAGCCGCCGTATGATGGCGCTCAGATGTTGCATCCTAGCCAGAAAGCGATTGATGTCGCGCTCAAGCGAGCCGGCATCGGGCATACGCCCGAGGCCTGAATCGTTGCGGCCGTGGATCCGATAGCATCCGAGCTCTTCCGAGATGCTGACGATATCGCCCAGGAACGGCGCAGCAAATACTATAACACCATCGACAAATTTGTCGTAGGTGGCTTCCCGGAGGAATTCACACAAATCCCGGCGGAACACATTCCCTGAGGTCGGAGGGGATTTGTAGACGCCCCGCGCGAGCACATGACGAACGAGGTCGTTGCGACTGCGGAAGTCCTCGAGTGCGGGAAGCGCGCTACTGATTACGTTGTCGTCCGCATCGATCCGCGTCAAAGGAAATTGAAGTTTGGCAACGCCTGGATCGAGCCGGTCGATAATCTTGCCAACGGCGCCGGGCTTTAGCTCATCGTCGGCGTCGAGAAACAGGACGAACGGTGCCCGGGTCCGGTCAAGGCCGTACAGGCAAGCGCCCCGTGCGCCGCTGTTCTCAATCTTGAAGGCTGTCACGCCTGAGCGGCTGATCACGTCCCAGGAACCGTCCGTCGATCCGTCATCGACGACGACGAGTTCGAAGTCGTCGCGGCCTTGACTAAGGACACTCTGAATGGCGCGCTCGACGAAGGACTCGTAGTTGTAACACGAGATGACCACGGCCAGCTTTGGACTGTAGGTCATTCAAAACTCCGAACGAGGTCTCGAAGGGCTTTGGGTGTCGAGTGTGGTCATTTTCCGGGAGGATTTGATCCTGAATACTTATGAATATTCGAAAGTAATGTCGCCTATTAGCATTGGCAAGTCGCGCGGTGAAATAGCTCGAATTAACCTAAAGGTATCGAAGGGATATCGGTATGTTCAGGCATAAGCCGTGAGGCAAATTCGAGCGCGAGTTCCCCATACACGATCAGCAGCTCTTGCGGCTGAAGCGCAGCATTCGCGCACCAATAGGGCAGGGCAATCATGCTGCAAACCATCGACTGTCTCGATCACCGCTCGATCTGCCTTTCAGGCGCGCCCCGAAGGCCGCCCTTGAACTTGGCGAGACGCTGCTGCGTACACTTCGAGCGTTTCTCGAGCGACCCGCTCAATGCGTAAATGCTCAATGTTAAATTGACTCTTTTCCCTCCACTCTCGAAGAGTTTCCAAATCATCAACAAGCGAGCAGATGGCTACTGACAACGCAGCGGGATCGTGCGCCGGAACAAGGATGCCGGCCTTTCCTTGTTCCAGCAACTGGGGAATTCCGTCGACCGCTGTCGCGACAATCGCGCACCCGGCCTCACGTGCTTCGGACAATACGAGAGGCGCCGGATCGGCATGCGAAGGGAGCACAAAGATATCGGCACCGAGCAGGAACGGGAACGGATCGTCCTGACCGCCCATGAAGTTCACCGCGCTTGCGCAATCCATTGAGTTCACCATTTTGGCATATTCATCGCGGTGTGGACCGTCGCCGACAATGTACAGTCTTGCTGCCGCGTTTCTCTTGTAAACCATGTCGAAAGCGGCAAACAGATCCGGAAGACCCTTGCGCGGGTGCAGGCCACCCACAAAGATGATCGAAGGCGAGTCGAGACGACGCTGGGTCCTGTCCTTTCCCTCGAACCGAGCGGATCCTATCGTTCCGTTTAACACGACATCCAGGCGTGACGTCGGGATCCCCCGCTTTTGCATCGAGCGGCCGACCTCCTCGCTCACCGCGATCACGCGTGTCCCGATTCCCATCAGGATCGAGCTTTTCTGAAACTCGTTGTGAACGGTGGTAACGAGCGGGATGCCCGCCAATTTACAAGCCGGCCATGCCAGAAGCGCGCTGGTCATCATGTGGGCGTGAACAACGTCCGGGCGCCACTTCCGAACCAGCCGGTAGAGCGAATTCAACGATTTTAACAGCGTTGCGGGCCGGCGTTGGTGGCTAATCAGCATGGTTTCAACGCCGTTAGCAGCCAGCAGCGCATCGAAATCGCCGCCTCCGCTTGCCACCGCGACTCTATGCCCCGATTTAACCTGCGCGCAGGACAGATCGACCGCAACATGCACGTGTCCGTTCATGCGATTCGTATGATTCAATAAATGCAAAATGCGCATCGATAATCCTGTCCCGAAATGCGGGATCAAATCAGAAAGGTCATTTCAATCATGCCTAACATATGGAACGCGGTTCCGTTGGCTTTGCGATAGATATGCTTACGAGCGGTGCCGCGCGCAGGGTACCCCCAATCGACGAAAAAATCCGTTATCCATCTGCCACGGCGCAAACCTCTGGCTCAAGCCAACACGTTTGGTGGACGCGGTTGAGGAGGCACACTGCTCCGAGCACCAGGCTCCCTGAGGGCAGATCGGCCTTGCGCCATCGGAACAAGCTTCCGGCGGGTCCCACTTAGCGCGATGCAGTTGGCGGTCCGGGGGGGCAGCCCTCCGGCGGTCCGGCATCGCGTCCGTAGACGTGGACGTAGTCTACGAGGAGCGTGGAGGGGTTGGGCGTCCGATCGATTGGCCAGCCGCTTCCGAGTGCAAGGTTAACGAGCGGATACATGGGGCCGTCCAGTTCGGGCGGAGTCGGCTGACTCCAGACCCGCTTTCCGTCGCGAAAAAAGACAATCGCCTGGGGGGACAGATCGACGCCGAAGGTGTGATAGTCGTCGACCAAGGAATTATCAGGTACATCGATTTTCAGATTTTGGCCCCGGTGTTTGGCCGGATCTTTGTACCAGACGTGCACGACGGCCTGGTAGGAGTTTGTGAACTGGCCATAATACTCGATGACGTCGATTTCGACATTGCCATCCGAGTTTGCCACAGGCTTCAGCGCAGCGAGCCAAAAGGCGGGCCAAGTGCCAGGCCCCGGCGGCATTTTCATGCGCACCTCGAAATATCCGTAACGCGTTCCCGAGCCAGCGCCTGTCGCATCGGCGGCGGCAATAAGACCCGAGGTCCATCGTCCCTCTTGCTTCTTGGAAGCGGAAATAGAGAGTATTCCGTCTTTGATTTTGAACGGGCCTGACGGCTCCGGATCGACGAAGGCCGCGTCGCCAAAATCACCGCTCCAAGGCGTGTGCGCGGTCCAGCGCGCCGGGCCGATTCGATGGGGGGAGATGCTTTCGATTCGACGGTTGGGAGCGGTTTCCTCGTCGAAGTTCTCGATCATGACAGGGCGGAGTTCGCAGGAACTGGAAGTCTGCGCCGACGCCGCCTGTGGAACCAGAATATTCGGTATGACGAGGGTGGCGGCCAAAAAGCCAAGAGGCGAAATTCTCATCTGACATTCCTCGCTGAGATCAGTAAATGTTTAGCATGCACATGGTTCCACTCCGCAGGTCGGCCTGAGAACTTGCAAATGCCGAGGCTTTCGACATCGCGCCGACGTGTCCCAAGTGCGCAGCCCCCGGAATGGCGGCATTTCGTCTTTGCCGCAAGCGCGTCCGCGGCCCATACGCCTTCATGGTAGCCATAGACCCACCGGGCCAACAACCTGTTTCTGGACGATCGTGTTCCACCCAACTACGTCTGGGGAGAAGATGAAAGTATCGACGGCGCACCCGTCGGATTCGTCGCGGCATTTTAGCCGTATCGCGAGGACGGCACAGGAAGCAGACCAGGTCCTCAAGCAAGCGTGAATTCACCGACGAACGGTGACACTGCTCGCGGCGGAAGACGTCCGAGCAGGATCTACCTGAATGAACTCCCTAACCCAATTGGAAATAGCTCTTGGAGCGAACCCCGAGCGCAAAAAGCGTGCCAATGTAGGCGACGGCGCCAACGCCGGCGGTAAGGCCCAATTCAACAACCTCGTTGATGTTGCTTCCGGCCAACTCGTGACGCAGCAGCAGAACCAAAACGGTCATCGCGGTGCATGCGGCTGCCACCCTCCACAGATTGGCCACCTCGGAAGCCACTCTTGTGCCGACCAGATACTGCGCGGCTATCAACGACAGGACAAACCAGATCACGGACATTGCGAGGCGCGCGGCAACGACGCCCGTCAGTGAATAAAAATATACCCCCAGCGAAACCAAAACGACACGGGAACATAATTCGGCGAGGTTAAGCCGGAATATGAAATCGGTTCGGTTGGTCGCAAGCGCGAGAGACTGCACAGGTTGATAGAAAGCATTGAGCACGACGGAGAGAGATAGCCACTGCAAATAGAAAGCCGCTTCTTTCCATTTGGCGCCCAACAGCACATCGACAATCATATCCGAGGTCAGCGACATGCCGATGCAGGTCGGCGCGGCAAGCAGCATCGTAAAACGCGAAGCCTTCAAATATGCGTTTCGCAGTCTCTCGGGATCGCCACTGATTCTCGCGAATGCCGCCATGACCGGCGTCATTGCCGGACCTATCAAGCTCTGCGTCGGCATGTCGCCCAGATCGCTGGCCATCGTAAACTGGCCTAGCTCGGATTTGGTGATGTTGTACCCAAGCAATATGCGGTCGTATTGCCAGCTCAGGGTCGAGACGATTTGTGCTGTGCTGTACCATCCCAAAAATGTTGAAAATTCCGAAAACTTGGACAGCGAGAGTGCTGGCCGGTATGGCGCAAGCAGATACGAAATGAGTGTCATGGCAACCGGCGCTGTCACGCTGCTCGCTGCAATCGCCCAATATCCACCTCCCAAATAAACGACCAGGATGGCGATGAGAGAGGATATTACTTTTCCCAGTATTTCCGCGACAAACGTCTGTCGAAAGCTCATTTTCCGAATGAACTTGACGATGCCGGGACTATAGAGGCTGCGCGCCATCGGCCCGATGGCAAGTGTGGCGACCAGGGCAACCAGACGGTCGTCATGGTAGATGTGGGCAAATGGCCACGCCGCCGCGAGAATTATAAGCGAAAGAACAAGACCTCTCAGAAGGCCCAATGTGAACGCAGTGTCGAGGTGTGGTTTCTTAACGTCGTCGAGACGCGTCAGGGCTTGAATGAGCGGAACCTGAAACACCGTATCCACGATTACCGTCAGGGTCATCGCGAGTGCAGTGAGCCCGAAGTCGGCCGGGGTCAGCATCCTGGCCAGGATGAGAACCGTGCCGAAGTCCAAAAGGCGTCCTGCCAGTCGAGATGACACTGTCCATCCGGCGCCCAGAATAGTTTTCGTTGTCAGCATTATTAAAATCCTGGACTTGTGCTCGACGGCCAGCCTGCTCTAGCGTGGTTTCACGAATAGGCCAATCGCGAATGGTTGCGAAGGTAGTTCGCGAATTTGGCACGCTCGAAAGTTTCTGCAAAACCGTTGGCCGGCCATGCGCGCCGGGAATTCGTTCGGTCGGTTACCACAGTCGTGACTTTCGATCTCCTTTAGGACTCCGCAACCGATGTTGGACCGAGAGATGGACGGTATGAACAGGCGTTGGTGCCGAGCTCTTTTTCGGAGCCGTAAGCGAGCAGCGACCGCATCATGGCTTGGTCGTGGGCCGGATCGTTGCCGCGCGCTCCGGATCCAGCCGCCCCCGCAGCACGTCGGCAAGTCCGCGAACGTTGCCTCTCAGTCGCCCCCTCCGGTCAATGAAGGGCTCTGGCCTCACCGCGCCCGCTACGTTGCTCGCGATGTTCCTCAAAAGCTGGCCGGCAACCTGTCCAATGGTCATGGTTCCCTTGCGCAGCATATAGATTGGGTTGACGACCTGCGAGTAACCAAGCCGATCGCCTGCCACCCGGCCGCTCTTGACACCCATGTGGACTCCGCAGGCACTAGCGCACTTGATGAGCCGACCTCCGCGTTTGGCAAGCGCCGCGCCGAAATCGCGGTCCTCAAGCCAGCCATAGAGCACGAGGCGCTCGTCGAACTTCAAGTCGCCGATTGCGGACAAACGGAATGCCATATTGCAGCCGTAGGGGCTGAATGGCTCGATGTGCGACCAGTCAGCTGAGCGATCGGAGGCCTCCACAATGCGGACGGCGTCATTGAAGCTTAAACCTGGTCCCTTTATGCCGTCGGCAAGGACACGCCCTGTGAAAGCCACCACGTGCGGATCATCGCGGAATGTCCCGGCCGCCGCGGCCAACCAGTCCGCATCAGCCACAAAATCATCATCAAAGAAAACCACGATATCAATTCCGGTCGGCAGTGCCGCCAGGGCTGCATTTCGCTGGGCAGCCAACCCGGGGGGCCCGGTCACGACGGTGACAGCCGGCAGATTGGCGGCTTCGCCGGCGTCCGCACGGACGACGCACGACACCACGACCGCCGCCGGCTTCAGGATCTGGGTCTCGAGCAGATGTTTGACCGTGGCGGTCACAATGTCCGGCCGGCCGAGAGTCGCGACGACAACCGCGATGTTGGGCAATGGCTGATCTCCGGCGCTGCGCAGAGGTGAACGAGTTTTTGGCTCACGCATAAGCTCGACATAGCCGGCAGCCGTTTCAGCCCAGGAAAACAGGCGAACTCGTTCGCGCCCACGCCCAACGAGGTCCTGCCTGAGATCCGGCGACGTCACCAGCGCCCGGACGTCACGAACCCACGCGGCGGGATCATCAGGCGGCGCCATCAGGGCGGCATCGCCGCACACCTCGGGCATGCTTGCGCGGTCCGATGAGACCACCGGACAGCCGCGCGCCATTGATTCAACGATGGGAAGGCCGAAACCCTCGGTCCAAGATGGGAAAACCAGGCATGCGGCCCGCTCCATCAAGTAAGCCAAATCGTGGTCTGTGACGTAGCCAATCACCTTTACGTTCGGTACGGAGGGCAGGGTCTCCGAGGCAAAGATGTCGGATCCTCCGCCCGCGACAACCACGTCGAGCCCCATGGCGTCAAGCTCTGGCGCGATATCGAGCAGTAGCTGTAGGTTCTTGTGACGTGCCCGCGACCCGAGCGCGAGCGCAAAGCCGCGGTCCGAACGATCGCCAGCCAACACTGAAGGCCCGATGCGCGCGAGCGCAGGATCCCAGGCGAGTGCGTGCTCGTGGCCGTTGGGAAGCACGACAATGTCCGCCGCACGCAGCGGCAGGTATTGTGCGATCTGTTGCGCGGAATAGGCCGAGACCGTCGTAATCCTAGCGGCGCGTCGGGCGAGAAGACGCTGAAGCGGAGGGTAGACCGCGCGGAACGCACGGCCGTAGCTCTCGGGCGCGACGAATACGTTGGCATCATGGATGCACACGACCTGATCGGCCTTCACGGCAGGCGCCGTATTGCACAGGTTGAGCAGACGGCCCCGCCACCGCGCCGGCAGGATGGTCTGCTCCCAGGCGTGCCCGGAGAGCGGGCCCAAACTGATGAGCGGCATCGCAGAGAGGCCCGGATCGGAGGCCGACGGTGCAGCGATGATTGGCGCATTGGCCCCTGAGTCGGAAAGGACGGCGTCCATAGCAGTGACCACGTTCCGCGCATAGCGCTGCACGCCCGTCATGGGCTGGGTCAGGAAACGGCCATTGACGGCGAAAGACGGAAGCGAGCTCACGCTCTCGCTCCCGTCGGCAGGCCAAGTCCGGGCGGCAAGCCCGCGGTGCTGTTTTCAGGCACGGCACAGGCCATGCCGGCGAGCACGTAGAACAAGAGGCCCGCGTCAACAGTTGGCGCTGCGAAAATATCGCCTACGATAAGTCCAAGACAGGCATTGCGCGCCGCAAGTCTGACGTCAGCCGGAAATGTGCGCGGTATACCCCGCCGGCGCCCCAGCGCCGTCCCTATAAAGAGCAGATAGAAGATGGATCCGGGCACGCCGACGTTTGACAGAAGCGCCAAGGGCAAGCTTGAGGTACGTACCGTGCCGAGTCCGACGCCCAATCCGAAGGAATCGAAGAAGTTCTGGAGTGCGAAGGTATTCCAGGCATCGCGCTCCATACCCGAGCTGGAACTTGATTTGGTAAAAATCAGCTGGTCGACGTAATTGCGTATAGGCTTCGACGCCTCGTCATCGAGCTGCAAGGCGAGGAACACCGCGACGACCAGCAATGGCGCACACAGGACCGCAGCCGAACTGACAGGCTTCCTGAGATCAATCCCGCGGCGCGTCAGCGCCGTGGCATACAGGATCAAGAGGACAGGGGGCGTGCCGGCGAGCCCCGTGGACGACGTGGATAAAACGACAAGGACGAGCGAAGCAACTGCGAGAGTGCCGGTCAACGCTGGACGGCGCCCACACAGCCATAGCGTTCCCGTAAAGCCGAGCGCTCCCAGTGTCGAGTGCGCAAAGGTCGATGCCTCCGGAAAAGATCCGACGATACGTTTCAGCCCGCTCACTTCCTCCTCAATGTGGAGTGTGTATCGGGCGTTCCGCATAAATTCCAGGGTCCACTGCGTTCCTGTCGAGTAGGTTCCAAGGTCCAGCAACGCGAACAATACGTTACCCACAGCATACGCCACCAGCCCGCTGGCGACTGCCGCAAAGCCCGCGTGAGTTGAAGCAATCGCTACGATCATGGTGAAGCAAATCAGATCAGCGATGAGATAAACCGCTTGAGTGAAATTGCTGGATACAGGGCCAAGGGGGACTGTCGAGCCGGTGTCTGCAAACTCCGAAACGCCAAGCGGAACGATTTCTGTGGTTCCCGCCAGCAGGCGGGGCATCACGAAGCCGGTGAAGACGCCGTAAATTACCAGGCACATCAGCCAAAAGCCCGGCTCAGGCATTCGGATAGCGATGACCGCGGCAGCCGATTCACGGCGGCGCGTGAGCGCGGCCGCTGCGACGAAAGCCAGAAAAAGGTGCGCTGGCTGGATGTTGGCCCCGCCGATCAGAACGGCGGCAGCCGCTCCGAACAGGGTCGTGACCACGAAAGTCGTAGCTGTGGCAAGATATCCGAGTTGTAGGCAAAGCAGGCCGACGATGATCGTCAGTAGACCAATCGGCTCAATGCTCATGGGGAAATACCCGACGTTGGTATCTGCGCGAGCGTGACCCGAGGCAATCGGTCGCCGACCCTTGCTCCCTGACGCAGGTTTCCTTCTGAACGCGCATGCGATAACCGGTTGGCAGCCTTATCTGCTGGTGCCGCGAGATCGGATTGCGCCAGCGGCGCAGCTATCCTCATCGCCCCGATACCCATTAGTCTTGATGCCCCAGCTTGGTAAAGTGTTCGGTGGGTCGCACGCCCAGCGCTCGACCGCGATGAAACCGTATCCTGCGTTGGACAGGACCAAAAAATCCGCTCGTGTTTGCCGGGCGGCGTTCACGCGGAAACAGATGTCGCAAAAGGCTCACCTAATCGCTGGACTTTCAAAACACCCAATCTTTCCAGTCTGCCCGTGCATCGTGGCAGCGCATCGAAGACGTTCGCGGAGATTGCTTCGATCCGGTCGACCTCATCAACTAAATCAGCAAGATTATTACGTCTCATTCCAAATCGCGCGAACTCAGGTCGCCGGTGATTGACAATAAACGCACGTTTATGCCTTTTTCTATCTATGAGACGCGCATCCAAGGGTCAATGCCTAAAGTTGGTGTTCTCGCAAGCAATTGCAGGACATGGTTCATCCGCGGTCTAGGAGCGACTGGAGGAGTCGTTAACGGCAACACTTAGCTGGAAAGAAAGTATAGCTTGAAAGGTCCTGACTGAGACGAATCCGGTGTGGCACGAATCGCGACTGTGCACGAAACCGGTGCACTCGATACGAGCGTGTTCGCCTCTATCCATTGAGAGTGCATTATGCGGGTCGATTACCTTCGATCCCTTTTTGCGAAAAGTCCAATATTGAGAAGATATCATGAACGTAGCAATGCTGCTGAGCTGTGGCTCCTTCGAAGGATTCTTTGGAGGGGTACAGGGTCAGAGCCGACAGGATTATTTGGAAAACTACCGAAACGACTGGTCATGGTACTATGGGCGGGGCCTGTTGGAAAACGGCATCAGTCCTACGCTCTATATTCCGGCATTGTATGAAGCCGGGAAGTACGAAACCGACGCAGGCATCCCCGTTCGATTTCTTCCGCTGGAACACTGGTACCGACCGTTCGAGCAGGTATGGCTCAAACGGTTAAGCCGGATGACGCGCTGGTCCCTGTATGCTGAAGAGCTCATCAATACGATCGCCTTCATGGGGGCGCTCCGAGAAGCGCTTGCTCAGGATGATATCGATCTGCTGTATGTACAGGAATACTGGAGCGGAAGGTTCGACCATATCGTAAAGCGCGTCGGTTTGCCGGTGGTGGGCGCTGATCATGGCGGATTGTCGCAAGGTGTCGTGAAGTTATTCAAGCCAAGTGCCTTCAAGAAGGCCGTCCTTTGTTACGGACAGACGCTGGATGAGTGCCGGATGATCGAGCAATACGGCGGCCGTTCTCAGCTCCAGCCTAACGGCTGCGATGTTTCGGAGTTCTTTCCCGATCCCACGACGCAACGCAGCAAAACCGTCCTGACCGTTACCCGCCTCACCAATAGGCAGAAACAGACGAGTGATCTGATTCGAGCGATGGCGGAGTTACCTGACGAATGGACCCTGGATATTGTTGGCACCGGGCCGGATCAGGGGATGCTGGAAAGGCTCGCGGCAGAGCTAAAGCTGTCGTCTCGTATAAGGTTTCACGGTTTTGTTGGTCGTGCCGAAGTGCGCGAGTTTTTCCGCCGCTGCGGCGTATATGCGATGCCGTCGGCCAATGAAGCCGTCGCCTTGGCGGCGCTGGAGGCAATGGCCTGCGGCGCAGCCGTCGTGCTCAGCAAGATTCGGGCTTTTGAACAACTCGTTAGCGACGGTGTGAACGGTCGCCTCGTGGCGGTCGGTGACGTCAAGGGTTTGGCCGCCGGAATCATCAACGCCTGGGAACACCGTGAATCATTGGGCAAGGCCGCGTCTGACACGGTGCGAACGCGCTACGACAAACGCGTCCTGTATTCTCAACTGGCAGAATCGCTGCGCGGTTCTATTCATTTCAAAAGTACGCACGAATAGTTTTGAAATGCGATTTTCAAGATTTGGGGATGCCTGCGAATTTGGCAAACTGCTGTGCCGCAACAATTTGTCGATCGTGCCCTCGCAGCAGGTCAACGTCTAGCGGGCCTCGTCCTGATGAAAAATCGAAAACGTCTCGCCCGGGTCCAGGCGTTTTCGCACCGCTTCAAATTCTGCCCACCTGGGGTAGGCTGCCTGCACATATTCCCGAGACGGCGGGCGATGAAATTTGCCCCAATGAGGCCGGGCATGAATGCTCTTCATCGTGTCCTCAAAAGAGTCAAATACGTTCAACTTGTTCGGCTCGTCCACGAGCCACCAGAGATTGAAAAGCACTGCGTCACCGTCGCAGTTGGGACCGAGATAAGATAGATCTTCGCCCTTTAGGAACTTGAACTCGACAACCCGGCCATGGTTCTGGGCGGCGAAATTCGAATTGCGGATCCGGTCGATGGCCATTTCCATCTGCGATGCTGGAACGCCATACTGCATGCTCATGAAGACTTTGCTCTGAGCGCCATCCGGCTTCAATTTGGATGCTGTTCCCCGACGTCTTGCAGAGTTCATGAACCAGAGGAATCGGTCCCGGAGCTGCAGAAGCGACGACGTCGAGATTCCGCAGCGATTCAACAATTGTACCAGCAAGCGAGCGGATGGGCGCCAAATCGCATTGTAGCGATGGAAGCCTTCGCTCTTCTCTTGGCGTGCCTCAAGACACTCGACCCTGACCGTATCTTCTCCGAGAGTCCAATGCGCCCAGACATGCTCGTATTGCGACAGGATTGCCGGCAGTCTTGCCGGAAATGCCTCGAGATCCATGGCGAGCTCGGAAAACCGCACCCACGGTTGGTCGACGGCCTGCAGTTCGAGCCGAACGATTACGCCGAGCATTCCGATTGCTACCCGGGCAGCGCGAAGCTCTTCAGGCGGCGATTCCGGCCCGAACTTCCTTACTTCGCCGGATGCAAGGACGATGTGCATCGAGCGTACGAAATCGGAAAGCGATCCCCAATGCGGGCTGGTTCCGTGGGAAGCGGTCGCAACGGCCCCGCCAACGGTGACATCAGGAAAGAACGATAGCGATGGCAGCGACAGGTTGTGGTCTGCCAGCGCGTGCGAAAGATCGCCGAGACGAACTCCCGCGTCCAGCGTGACTGTCTTGTTGACCAGATCGATATTGTGAATCTTGTTCAGTTTACGCAGGCTTACGCAAACGTCGCGCGTCACAAGATGGGAGGCCCAAGAACTACCCGCGCCTATAGCTCTAACGCGCAAACCGGAGGCAGTAGCCTCAGCCACCGCCGACCGGATATCGTCAACGGAGGCGGGTTCCACCACGTGACGCGGTTTGAATTTCCAGACGTTTTCGTATGTCATGATGGTACGAGAGGTACCGATAAGTGCGGGGCCGAGGGAAGAAGGAGCCGGCTTATCAAGACTGTCTGATTTGAGCATAGCTGCTGTATCGTTTGATAATGCGAAGCTGGTTAAAGCGAGTGGATGTTTACTTGCGATTGACGCTCGTCGCCTGGGTTCTGCCCGGCGGCCTACGACAACGGGTCCACCGCAAACGCTGGGATCGGTGCATTGTGCTCGATTGACGTGTGAATCATATCCGCCGTCTTCATCGCCTCGCCGATCGTGACATCCATATCGATGTAGCGATAGGTACCAAGCCGCCCCACGAAGGTTACGCCGCTCGTCGTGCGCGCCCGTTCGACGTATCGGCGCAGAAGCGCCTGCTCGTTTACGAGGCGTATCGGATAATAAGGGATGTCGTCTGGTCCACACGCGCGGCTATATTCGCGGTAGAGAATCGAACCGTCGGTTTGAGGCTTCTCCCAAGGGGCGAAATGCCGATGCTCCGTAATGCGCGTGTACGGCACATCTTCGTCGCAATAATTCATGATCGCCGTCCCCTGCGCGTCGTGATCGGCATAGATCGTCTCGAAATCCAGCGTGCGATACCCGAGCCGGCCGATGTCGAATGAAAAGAACCGGTCGACGGCACCGCTATAGATGACGTGATCGTAGGAGAAATTTACTTCCTCGAACGTGCAGCCGAGCCGCACCTCGATGTTCGGTGTGTCCAATATCTTTTTGACGATGTCGGTGTAACCGTTTCGGGGAATGGCCTGGTATTTATGCGAGAAATATCCGTCATCGTAGTTGAACCGCAAAGGAAGGCGCTTCAGGATCGATGCGGGCAGTTCGGTTGGTTCGATGCCCCACTGTTTGCGGGTGTAGCCCCGGAAAAAGGCTCGGTACATTTCCTCGCCGACCATGCTCAAGGCCTGCTCCTCAAAATTCGCAGGCTCCGTGATGTCATGCCGCCGTTTCTGGCTCAGAAAATTCCTGGCTTCGTTTGGATTAAGAGTGGTTCCGAAAAACTGATTGATGGTGAGCAGATTGATCGGCATCGAATAGATGCGGCCCTGCACCTGTGCCATGACCCGATGGCGGAACGGTACGAGTTCCCCGAATTTGCAGAGGAAGGAGTAAACGCTCTCATTATCGGTATGAAAGATATGCGGCCCATATCGATGGGTCATCACCTCCGTCTTTTGATCGCGTTCAGTGTGGCAATTGCCGCCCAAATGCGGCCGTTCGTCAATGACAAGAACCTTGTGGCCTCGCTCCGCAAGCGAACGTGCAATTACAGCCCCGCTAAATCCGGCTCCGACAACGCAGAAGGTTAGACGCATGTTAGATTAGCCTCTGGTGGTGGATGCCAGGCATGTTCCGGTAGCGCAAGAAGAGCACCTGCGCCGAGCCGGCAAGTGCCGTCCGAACGTTAGCTGAAATCGAAAACCGGCATCCAGTATTTTTTAGGACACCCGTGAATATAGTCACTGAACGTCCTTAAAATTAGCAGCATTCACGCACCGGAGGCATGGTTACGTCGAGCCTGCCCATTGATAGCATCATTTCCCGTTGTTGGAGTGCGCGCAAGTTGCCAGCACGATCGCGGTGCTGCCCGCTATAGTTAACGGCTGGCATATCGGACGTCGTGTTCTTGTCGGAACGCACTTTCGAGCCGCGGGCGAACGATCACGATAACGAATACTTGATGATCGACGGTCCAGCTCAGACCCCTTTTTTGACACCTTCGGAGACGCGATCCGGCAAGTTCCACACACCCTTCCAAACTCCGCCGGCCATTCTTCTGAGCATGCGGCGCGGTTCGTGCGTGTGCGCCAAGGCTGGCAAGTAGCCTAAGACGAAGTCTAAGATGAAGCGATAGCGGTTTTCTTCCGCAGTGATCACGACATCGTCGTGACGTATCGCCTTGTGGGTCACGAGAGCAGGCTCCTCATCCAACCCATGTGCTTTGCAGAGCATTCGCATTTCGTCCCATGGCGAGACGCCGGTTTCGCGCAGCAGCTTGTAATTAGGTCCTCCGACGGGTCGGGTATGACGAACCGTTACCTCATCAATGATCGCGATGCCGCTGGTTGGATTTTCTGCCAATGCCGTCCATAAATAGTCCAAGCCCCATCCGCTCAAATTCGCATTGAACAGTGGCAATACCTTGCGGAGCATCGCAGAGCAGAAGCAGGGGGCCATGACCTCAACATAATTCGTGAAGCGGATCTTGGTCATGTTGTTCCGCAAGGTAGTAATGTGACTGTAGTAGCTGTCCCAGGTCAGCGCCGGCTGCGCCACTTCGAGCCTGTAGGCTTTCACCAAGTCGAATAGGGTGTTGATGTCAGCCTTGGTGGCCAGGAGATCGTCGTCAGGAAGCCATATATAGTCATAGTCCGAAATGTATTGGGGATTTGACTGGATCAATTGCTGTAAGGCTGGCCATTTTGGACCTTTGCTGTCGATCCTGACGACGTCGGCTTCCTTGTACAGATCCGGGTCGTCGCCAAAATAGTTGACCACAATATCCCAATTCCGCGCGCCATCTCCCTTCAGCCATTCCGGATGGAGGGAGCTGTTTCCAGCGCGAACAATCACCAGGTTAGGTCTCTTCATCGCTTCCATGAGCATATCTACTATACTGCGCCAATGTTTCTTGTATCATGGCTCAATTACAAAAGTTAGAAACTCAAGGTTCGGCCAACTTCTCGGCTGCCCCGAGCCCCGCGTTCTCCGATTATTTGCCGTCCGGCGTCAATTGAAAAGGGGCAGCGGGCGGAACCGCGGCTTTGCAGGTGCGGCCATCTCACTGATTTTGGACGATGATCCGATGTTAACGCTATGAGTAATTGGAACGATGAAACGTAGGTATTTCGTCTTCCTGTACCTGTTGCTCAGCTCAATTACTACGCACGCCGCCGAGCGATGGACGGAAACAAAAGCGAACGCCTGGTATCGTCAACAGCCATGGCTGACGGGAGCCAACTATATTCCGGCCAACGCCATCAATGAACTGGAAATGTGGCAGGAGGCTACGTTTGATCCTGCGCGTATCGACCTGGAGTTAGGTTGGGCCGAAGGCCTCGGCATGAACACCATGCGCGTATTCCTGCACGACCTGCTCTGGCAGCAAGACAAGGACGCGTTCAAAACACGGATATCGAGATACCTCGCGATCGCGGATAAGCACCATATCCGAACTATTTTCGTGTTGTTCGATTCCTGCTGGGATCCGGATCCGAAGCTGGGACCGCAGCATCCGCCCAAGCCCGGAGTCCACAACTCGGGCTGGGTACAGAGCCCAGGAGCCAAAGCGCTGGAGGATCCGTCGCAATATCCGCGTCTCGAAGCCTATGTGAAGGGAGTGGTCAGCGCGTTCGCAAGAGACATGCGTGTACTCGCCTGGGATGTGTGGAACGAGCCGGACAACACAAACGAGTTCAGCTACGGGTCGTTTGAGCCGAACAATAAGGAGGGTTTGGTGCAAGCTCTGCTGCCGCAGGTTTTCACCTGGGCGCGAGCGGCCAATCCAACGCAGCCGCTGACCAGCGGTGTCTGGCACGATGATTCCTCAACCTCCGAAAACCCGAGGCCGATTGCCCGGATTCAGATTGAGAACTCGGACGTCGTCTCCTTCCATAACTATGAATCGCCGCAAAAATTCGAGAACCAAATACACTCGCTGGAGCAGTACCATCGTCCCATCCTGTGCACCGAGCACATGGCGCGCGGGATGGGCAGCACCTTCGAAGGTAACCTTCCGATCGCAAAAAAATGCAAGGTCGCCGCGATCAATTGGGGCCTGGTTGCAGGAAAAACCCAAACGTTCCTACCGTGGGATTCATGGAAGAAGCCGTACACCGATCGCGAACCCGTGCTGTGGTTTCACGAGGTATTCCGGACCGACGGAACGCCTTACCGTCCCGAGGAAACCAGCTTGTTCCGCGAGCTGACCAATAAGTCGAAAGCCAAGGACGCGAGAATCAAGTCGCACCATCTCCACCGTTGACCATCGGCATACCCGAACCCTCGAGATCGTTGATGCCAAAAAAGAAGGCTCTGCCCGAGACGTGCCATCGGTTGCGATGTAGGTATCTCGATCTGATCTTTCTGACCTTCCTTAAGGAATACGCGACGAAGTCAGCGCTGAGCCGCTGTCTCAGTCATATTTGAGCCGATGCGACTTCAGCCTATGATAGAAATCACGCTGCAAAGGACCGCAATCGGGAAGGTGGAATGACCGGCATTGAGATAACCGCACAACCCGTCGCGTCCGAAAACCAGGATATCCCCAAGGTCCTCAGGACCCTGATGGTCGAGCATTCGCTGCCATTATGGTCCGGCGAAGGCTGGGATCCGGCAGCCGGTGGTTTTGTCGAAAAACTCGATATCGAGGGCAGGGCGGATTGTGCGGCGCCGCGCCGGGTCCGCGTTCAAGCGCGCCAGATCTATTGTTTCGCCAAAGCCGCTCGAATGGGCTGGTATCCAGAAGGCCGCGAAATCGCGCTGAAGGGCCTGGATTACCTTTTGGCGAAAGCCAAAAGCCCCGATGGCCGGCCGGGCTTCGTTCACCTGCTTGATTCGGACGGGTCGACGATGAACGCGATGCGCGATAGCTATGACCACGCGTTCGTGCTACTCGCGCTGTCCACCGTATTTCAGTTAAGCCAGGATGCTCAGGTCCGGGACGAGATCTCATCCTTGCTCGCGTTTATCGACCGGGACCTGCGATCGCCCAATGGCGGCTTCATCGAGGGAATTCCCGCAACGATGCCGCGTCGCCAAAATCCGCAGATGCATCTGTTCGAGGCGATGATCGCAACATTCGACGCCACGAACGATTCCGTATTTCAGACTCGCGCCGGCGAATTGTTCAGTCTCTTCATCGCGAATTTGTACGATCCGCGACGTCAGGTTCTCGGCGAGTATTTTGAGGAGGATTGGTCGAGAATAGAGCCTGTCAGTGTGGAGCCTGGGCATCAGGCGGAATGGGTTTGGCTGCTCAAGGGCTTTGAGCGGATCACGGGCTGTCCGACCGCCCGGCACCGCTCCCAGTTGCTCGCTTCGGGGCTGCGATATCGCGACGACGTGACGGGCTGTCTGTTCGACGAGGGCGACGCCGACGGGAACATCAGGAAGTTCACCCGGCGCTGCTGGCCGCAGACGGAGATCTCCAAGGCCTGGATCGCGCAGGCCGAGGCGGGAGAGCCGGGTGCGGCCGACCAGGCGCGTGAAGCGCTAGCTCGCCTGTACCAACACTATCTGCGCCATCCCGTCCCGGGAGGTTGGTATGATCAATTCGACCGTGACGGCCGATCATTGGTCGATTCCATTCCGGCCTCCTCGTTTTATCACATTCTCTGCGCGATCGCGGAAGCGGATCGGGTTCTCGGCTAGCGGCAGCAGGGTGAAAAAGGCAATTGAAGAACACACCGGGTGGCGGGCATCGTTCGGTCGATCGAATTGTGTAGAGGCCGGTCGTTTACCGTGTTTCTTGTCCCACCGGTTGGTGGAAATCGGACCTGATATATTGGGGGCTTGGCGGGCTGAGCTGCTACCGAAGTTCCAATCATGACAGGCTCTGACGACGGCGTTGACGCAAGGCCCGATCTGGGCGATCAACGGCCGCTACATGACCCAGCGGATGACCGGCGTTGAACGCTATGCGCACGAAATCGTCGCCTCGCTCGACACAATCCTTTCCGAAGACGGCGATATCGCGAATCGGCTCGGATTTCGCCTCATCCTGCCGGGCGAAGTGGAAGTAAAACCTGCGCTTTCGCAAATCGACGTTTGCCAGACAAAGCTCGGCTCGGGCCATGCCTGGTTGTCGGCGCGGCATCGAGCATTTTTTCCGCGAATGCGCCGGGCCATCAGCGATCCAACATTCACTATGCCGGCTATGTTGGCGATGACGACCTGGCTGCGCTCTACGAGGCGGCGCTATGTCTGGCATTCCCGTCCAAGACGGAGGGATTTGGAATTCCGCCGTTGGAGGCGATGGCCAGGGGCTGCCCCGTCATCTCCTCGAATGCGGCAAGCCTTGTCGAGGTGGGGGGCGACGCGGTCGCTTATGTGGATCCCGATCACGGCGACGGCTGGCGCGACGCGATCATTGGCTTGGCAGGAAACCTGGATCTTCGCACGGCCATGCTTAGGGCGAGCGCGAGGATCCAAGGCCACGGCGACGAACCCCGCAGGCCGTATGGAGTTCTAAGCCCGGCGTGCCGGATCGCGCGATCAATCCGACGGATACGTCTGACCGTCGGTCCCGCGTCGAAATATCGGTCGCCAAACTCCGACATGGCTGTCCCCCGCCGAACAAAGTTGTGTTCGGCAGGAAATTCAACGAATGGGTTATCGGAATGGTTCAACTGTGGATAATATTCGACCATTGTGAGGAACCGTGGGAGGCGCTTTTTACCGCTTCTCCTGCTCCATCCCGCAACATCAAATTGAAACATATAAATAGCACCAGTTAGGCGAGCCCCAGGAACGCCGGCGCTTTGTTGCAGTGCAAAATCCGGGTTATGATGGTTGACTTGGCGATTCTGGAACCAAATCATGACTGCGGGCACGGTAAAGTCGTTCAATCCGTCAAGGGGCTATGGATTTATCAAGACAGAGGGCGGCGCGGACGTTTTTGTCCATCTCTCCGCGGTGCCGAAGACGATTCAGGGCATAATTTGAACTTGGCCGAAATGGGGCCCGAAATTACACGGTGCAACATGGAAAACAACACGGAACAATCGGAAAAAAAGCGCACGTGGATCGCGCGCGCCGCTCTTGAATCGGCTTTGGCCGAGACCGTCCGGGAAAGCGACTCACGCTGCGAGGGTCTTATCGAAATTATTGTCGAACGCGTTGTTCCCGGGTCGCCCGACGGTGCCAATTGGGCCGTCAAAGGCGTGAAATACGGAAAGGCGGAGCGCGAACCCTGCAGCGCGGCAATATCCAAGTTTGTGGAAGAAAGTCAGAGCGAATTCGAGGTCTCGGACTGGACCTAGGTGCTCAGGATCTGAGTTGCTGCATCATGCTACGCGGCGCCAGTCCGATGTGATCAATTTTCGAACGCGATTCCGATGAAATCGTCGCGACGCCAAATCAGCCGACATTTGCGAACGCTACGAAAATTATCGAACGATAATTCAAAATTCGGCGGCAGCACGCTGAGGCGATTTAGCCTGATCTGGGTGCCGACATTGGTGACGTCGCGCACTTCGCAGGTGAATACACCGCGTTGGGCACTAAAGAACAGCAGCGCCCCTTTTGAAACCACCGTCCTGCCAACTGTCCGTCTCTCAATCAGTCTGGTCATTCCTGTACTCGACGAACTTCTTGTAGGTCCAACGCCGCCCGTCATGGCGTCGCCAAACCTTTCCATACACGAGCCGACCCGCAATCGATCGCCTGGGGATGACGACCGTCCAAAGGTGCCAAACGCCTACCCAGGCCGGCCGCGACCGCGGACTCTCATTTTGTTCAAAATCCTGGCAGCCTGCGACCATCTGCAGTCTCGCGGAGATAAAGGCGCCAAGTGGAGGTATGATCGCTTGGATCGCGGATCCGAACCGGGCGTGTTCGGTGCGAAGATGCTATCGGGTTTCGATAACCGCGCAACGAAAGCTGTGCGTTAAGCTTGATGTCGATGCCGCGGGTTAATTCTGGAACCGCAGAGATTGCGATCATCGCGTCAGCCACGCCTGATTCCGGGCAAGCCGCTGCAAGTTGTCGGCGCGGATAGATCTGGTCGCGCCCGGCGTGACGCGAGAGATCGCTGGGCTGGGCGGGTGCTTTTGGGCGGGAGCGTTGAAGCCCGAGGCTCTGACCGGCCGGCAACTGATCCTGGAAACTGATCCTGGTGGCGCGGCGCGATCCCGACCTGTTACGACACTTTCCTCCCGAAAGCTGACGTCATTGGCAGGTCCTGCCAAAGATTGAGCTTGACCATGTCAAACGGGGATGTTGCACTGCAACTATCGCAGTGCAGTGGTTCGGAGTTTTTTGCATGGACGAAATAGTTGATCAGGCGTTGCACACCTACGGGTTGACCCGCGAATTGGATGCCGCCCGGATTGCGCAATCCAGAGAGAAAATTATTCGATATATCGACACGCTGGGCTCTGCCGGACGAAACGACACGAATCAGTTAGCCGTGTATGCGCTGGCGTATTTGAAGGAATTACACGAGGGGCCCGACCCGCAGTTCACGGGCTGCTAGTCGCGCGATTTTGGTCTGTGGACTCTGCCGTATGCGGTGAACATCATACCGATGAGGAATGGAGTTCTCGCCGCGGCAGCATATCCTCGAAAGATGGCACGATCGAAGGTGTGGATCTACCTTCGATCTCGGCAAGTCGATCAACCAATAATTGCAGGCGCGGAGGCAGTTCTAGAGCTTTCCGCCTGAGCGTCTCGCGAAGCCGCTCCCCGATTTCATCGCAGATCGCGCGGCTGTGGATGTGATCGATCCGTATATCTGCGGCGTTCTTTTTCGACATAACAAGATCCAGCAAGATCCAACTTGAATTCAATAGCTCCCTGCCGGGTTCCAAACAGGTAAATAGCGCCAATGGGATTTCCGCGTTGGTGAAAAAAGAGTAAAAATTGACGCGTGCATCGCCGCCGGTGCAGACACTGCATGGGACGTTAAATCTCGCGCTTCACGCCTTCAGCGACAAGATATTTCCGCCGGACCAGGCGATTCAAACTCGGGTCAGTTGAAGAATGCGAAACCGCAAAAATGCCCAGGAAAGCGAGACGCTAGAGCAGCAGCCACAAAATGCCGCTGGCGACCCATTGAGCTGCGGTGCGCCGGGAAGACCGGCAGGAGGTAGATGGTGAAAGTCCGTCACAGTAAAGGAGTAGCGATCCACACTGACCCCGAGTCATGCGCGGGATACTGCCGCGAGGCAGCACGCGAAGCGTTGACAGGGGGGCGTACAGGCGAAGTATTGAGCGGCGAAAGCAATGTAGTTCAAGCGGTTCTTACCGTCACCGAGCGTGCTGCACCCGTGGCCAAACCATCGGTTCCACGTCAAATACTCGAGGTAGGAGCCGACTGCGTTAGTAGCGCACGCTCGGATCTGTGCGGGTTGCGCCTTGCAAGCGCGTTGAAGTCTGCCGTCTGCGATGACGGCCGCGGCAAAAGCTTAGCGAGCAGCCGCGAACCGAGTCTTTGCGTGGCGTCCGGTAACGGCCGTTGCGAAGCGTAGACAGGGAGGTTGAAATCGATCGTGATCGGAGTAGCCGACCCTATCCCGTAAAGGGGAAGGCGGAATCGCAGCCCGCGCTATAGCGAGCGGCCTGAGATGCTCCCGGGGTTCGTACCGCCAGCATGCAACCAAAGGAAGCAACGTTAACAAGGGAGATCCATCCGGTTCAGGCACAAGCTTGTAGGACCTGCCAAGCCGAAGAGGTGCTGATGACCGGGTGGAAGCCATACTGACTGATAGTACTCCGAGGACGGGAGAGCCGGCCACATGGGGAAGCGGTCAGCGGTAGTTGAATTGTTCTTGGGCGACATGGGCTCCATGCAAAGAGAAGATCAGCTGACCATGGAAACGAAACTTGAACAGATAGAAGTGAAAGCTGTGAACCAACTGCCGAAGCGCGTGGTGCGGGAAATCGCCACGTTCTGTGGGAGCCGGGGCGACCCGGTGGGTGGGGAGAAATCCTCGTCCCTACCGCCACCATCGGGCCGGTCCGACAATTCCAATGGCTGGCGTCCTACTCGGGGGGCGTTTAGGTTACCCTCGCTCGGCGCAGCCAAACCGTCTCGATAGCCTTGTCTTCCGGGAACCGTAAAAATCTAATTGCAGTATAAACATCTATGGACAGGCTTGATTCGGTAACCAGGCCGGCGTTGCCGGTACAAGCGATGCGGATTGCGGTTCTGGTGCCGTGCTTCAATGAGGAAGCTGCGGTCGCTACCGTGATCGCTGACTTTCGCAAGGCACTGCCGTCGGCCGAAATCTTCGTCTACGACAACAATTCGTCGGATCACACCGTCGCGGTCGCGCGGCACGCCGGCGCGCAGGTTCGTAGCGAGCGCCGCCAGGGCAAGGGCCATGTAGTCCGCCGAATGTTCGCCGATATCGACGCAGATATCTACGTGTTGGTCGATGGCGATGCGACCTATGACGCCGCCAGCGCCCCGCGCATGATCGATGCGTTGCTATCGGATCATCTTGATATGGTGGTGGGCTTTCGCGTCGATCAGGTCGAGGCGGCTTACCGTCCCGGCCATCGCACCGGCAACTGGATGCTGACCAGCTTTCTGTCGTCGGTTTTTGGTCAGGCCTTCAAGGATATTCTTTCCGGGTACCGCGTGTTCTCACGGCGCTTCGTCAAATCGTTTCCGGTGCTGTCGGATGGTTTCGAGATCGAAACCGAGCTGAGCGTACATGCCCTTGAGCTGGCGCTGCCGGTCACTGAGATCGAAACGCCTTACTACGCCCGCCCGGAGGGCTCGTTCAGCAAGCTCAACACCTGGCGCGACGGTTTTCGGATTCTCGGCACCATCCTGAAACTCTACCGGTCGGAAAAGCCGTTGAGTTTCTTCACGGCAATCGGAATTTTTCTGACCCTGGTTTCGATCGGCCTCGCGATCCCCGTCATTGTCACCTATCTTGAGGAAGGCATCGTTCCTCGGCTGCCCACCGCGGTTCTGTCGATGGGCCTGATGATTTTGGCGGTGCTGTCGGTGTCATCCGGGCTGGTGCTCGATACGGTGACGCGCGGACGCCGCGAGATCAAGCTGCTCGCCTATTTGTCCCAACCCGCCGTGGACATACACTGGCGGCATACATCATGAACTCCACTCGTGCCGGACGTACTGCTGAAGCGCAACAGGCGGTCGCGCAGCTCCTGAAATTACAACCCGACTTTCGCGCTTCTCATGCACAAGAAATTTTTCCGATCCGTTCACCTGAGGAGCCCGACCGAATAACTTCCGCTTTTAGAGACGCAGGCCTGCCGGATTAAGCATCGAACAATCCCCGGAGTGGTCATCTCTCAATATACTTTAAGGACATGACCGCAAAACGACTTCTGTTGTTGTGACGGGTTGCGGATGACGGCCCTCCGGGACGATGCGGCTTGCACCGGGGCCGTCGTCCGAAAGCCTCCAGTGAAGGAACGCGCGTGAGGTTGAGTGCGACGGTTGCCGCGCGCTATGGAGATTTGATTGCGCGGATGAGGGTGTTCGGAAACGGCGGGGCTTGGAGATAACGTTACAATGCGCGCTGGTTTGGTCGATCGGTTTTGATTGAGTAGCGTTGACGATGCGTTTCGGGGATACATGCGGTGCGGAATGCAATGCCGGACAGGTGTTCGGCCGAGCAGCGGCGTATCTGGTCATTGACCAGGGAGGAAAGCCCTTGGTGGTTGGGGTGCGGAATGTTGCTCATGAGGTGTCGATCCTCCGTCGGCCGGCAGCGCGGTTGGCAGCCGGCATCGAAGGTCTCGATCACGAACATGCGACCGCCACAGCCACCAGTCGCGCAGTAGCTCCAACAGCTGCGGTGACAGCATGGCATGGGATCCTTGCGGCCTTTACTCGCGCACGCGCCGCGCCAGCAATAGCAGCTGTGCAAACGCTGCTTCGAGCCCGCCATCGCCCTCGATCTTGCGGGCGATGTCGCGGATGATACGGCCGAGATAGGTGCGCAGCTTCTTCAGCATCCGGTTGGCGCGATTGAACTGCTTGGCGTGGGCATAACGCTGATGCTGGATCAGAGCGAACTTGCCGACCCGCGCATAGGACTGGCGCAAAGCCACCCCGCGCAGCTTCGCCAACCGCACCAGTTTCTCGCGCGCCCGGTTCAGGAGCCTGGCATCGGTGGGGAACATCACGTTCTTGGGCTGCACCGTGGTATCGATGATCACCCGTGACAACTCGGACGGCTTGATTGCCTCGGTCTTGGTGGCGACCGACAGGCTTTCCTGGAGCAGCGCCTGCAACCGATCCTCGCCCATGCGGTTGCGCCAGCGCGTCATCGACGAGCGATCGAACACCAGACGGTGCTGGAA
>WNFO01003649.1_pt1 | contig 40109 bp, 33 predicted proteins | sample 5400251 | NCBI WGS metagenome assembly WNFO01 (sample SAMN13153354, study PRJNA577476) | soil metagenome | isolation source: 100 cm saprolite under Madrone tree | place: USA:California | collected 2016-06-14 | reverse complement strand
GCGCCTTTGCCTCCACCAGCAACGGCCCCGATGGCCGCGCCACCAGCGGCGCCACCGCCCACCATGGCTGCTGTGCGCTTGCCTTTTCCTTTGCTGGACATGGTGGCACCGGACGTCTGAATCTCATGATCCTTCCCGTTCACCGTGACGCTCGTGAGTGTGAGGCTCAACACGGCACCACCCTTGAAACGGCCGGCAGCTTTCGCTTCACTCACGACTCCCTCGGCTCGGGCACCCTTTGGGATGGCAACCTTTCCGTCGACTTCAACGGGAGATTCGACCGTCGCTGTGAACCTGTCGCCGGATTTATTGGTTTTCGAGCTTATGGTTTGATCCAAGACGACGGCGATCACGGTATCCGCAGGAATGACCAGAGGTTTCGGCTCGATGGCCTTTTTCACAGCGGTCTTTGCCGCGTCCGCGACGGACGGAGCAGCGTTGTTGGCGTTGGCGTCGGGGCTGGATTGCTGATCAGCCGGCTTTTGACACCCCGCCACCAGAACAGCAATGGAAAAGGCCGACAGCGAAATTTTAGCAAGACAGCGATTCATCAAATCCTCCCACGGGCTGGAAATCTTTATTCTCTAAACATACGCTCATCCGCGATGAAGTCAATTTAGCTTGCGCAAAATTCAAAACGAAGAATGTGTCCCAATCTGGTACGCGTTGCTGATTCTGGGCCTTCCTAATTGTACCGTCCCAGGTTTGATTAGGAAAATCCAATCTCGGCGAGCCGATAACTCTTCTCCCCAATCGCGAAATATCAAAAATAATCAACGAATTGACGCCAAATTAGCGTTTGGCGGGTGGGAGACCCATCCGAAACAGGCAGCGGACCTTGATCCTGCCTTGGCACATAACTTGCACCTATTTTCCGCGGCCTGCGCTGTTTATTCGTGGTCTTGCTTGCCAAGGTTCGACCAAGGGCAGGGAATCTCGAGTCCATTCGGAATTCGTGGACGCTTTGCGCGCACGAGGCGGGAAGGTAGAGGCGTAGGTGCCGATTTGATACAGCCTGCACCTGCAGTTCATGAGCATGAAACACGGCAAGATGCCGGGCAACACGCAAGACGCGGGCGCTCGAGTACTCCGAACCAACTTTCGGAAGATCGAGCGCCGTGAGTGGTGGTTGTGGATGGCAGCGGCGGTCATAACGCTGTTACTCACGGTCGCGCTAGCTTCATTTCTGCTCCCGAATTCGTCATCGCCCAGGGATTTTCAAGCCCTTTATGTTCTCCCACAAGCTGTGCGAGGCCTCGTGGCCCTGGTTTTCTTGTTCGATCTCTATACCATCTATCAGCATCTGCAAATTCACAGAATTCGCCGGCAGCTGATCGAACGGGAAGAGCTTTTTCATTTGATCAGCGAGAATGCCGCGGACATGATTGCCGTCGTGGATTTGGAAGGCCGCAGGATCTTCAACAGTCTCTCCTATCAAAAAATATTGGGATACTCGCCTGACGAGCTTCAAGGGTCATCGGGATTCGAGCAGATTCATCCGGACGACCGCGAGCGGGTCAGGCAAGCTGCCATCCGTACTCGTCAATCGGGGATGGGAACAACCCTGGAATATCGTTTCCGTCACAAGAACGGCGGCTGGATGGTGCTGGAATCGGTGGCCAGCGCGATCCGCAACGAAAAGGGCGAGCCCGAGAAACTTGTAATCGTCAACCGCGACATTACGGAACGCAAAAAAGCACAGGAGGCCTTGTCGCGCTCGGAAGCAAGCTTCCGGTCTTTGGTCGAGGGCGCGCCTTATGGGATTTACCGCGCCACCATGACTGGCCAGTTCCTGGAAGTGAATCCAGCCTTTCAAAGAATGCTTGGCTATGATTCTGCTCAAGAACTGTTCAATGCCGATCTTGCGGCGCAAGTTTTTCGCAACTCCGCGGACTACGAACGAATGAATGAACTTCTGGCGGAGTCGAAAGTCATGAAGGACATCGAACTGGAATGGAAGCGGGCGAGTGGCGACCCGATCGTGGTGCGATGCTCAGGCCACCGCGTGGACGGCAAGGACGGCGGTCTCGATTACTTTGAAGTTTTCGCGGAAGACGTGACCGAAAGGCGCACCCTGGAGCGCCAACTGCGAATGGCTCAGAAGATGGAGGCGATCGGAAGGTTGTCGGGAGGGATCGCCCATGACTTCAACAATCTTCTGGGAGTCATCATCGGGTATAGCGGCGTACTGAAGAAGTCCCTGGACAAGAGCCAGCCCAATTACGAATTTGCCACGGAGATCGAAAAAGCAGGCCAGCGCGCGGCTTCTTTGACTCGACAGTTGCTGGCTTTCAGCCGGCAGCAGGTATTGACACCCTCGGTCCTGAGCTTGAATTCGCTGGTGGCGGACATGGAAAAAATGCTGCCTCGGCTGCTAGGCGAAGATATCAACGTTTCCCTGGCTCTGGATCCGGAGCTTGGAAATGTCAAAGCCGACCAGAGCCAGATCGAGCAGGTGATCATGAATCTGGCTGTGAATGCCCGGGATGCCATGCCTTCGGGCGGGGAACTCCAGATCCGAACCGCCAACGTAGAACTGAACCATGCGTACACACGGGAACATCCAGGTTCCAAGCCAGGGAGCTACGTGATGCTCGCGATTGCAGACTCTGGCACTGGCATGAACACTGAGACCATCGCGCATATCTTCGAGCCGTTCTTTACCACCAAGGGCGTGGGACAGGGCACGGGCCTCGGACTCGCGACCGTCTACGGCATCGTGAAGCAAAGCAACGGATATATTTGGGTAGACAGCACCCTGGGCAAGGGAACGATTTTTCAAATCTACCTTCCCCGGCATCTGGACGCTCAGGAAGTTTCCGGTGCTAAGGTTGAGGTCAAATCAACCGAAAGACCGCACGGATCAGAAGTGATTCTTCTGGTGGAAGACGCCGACCCCTTGCGGAAACTGGCGCAAGCATTTCTCGAGTCAAATGGATTCCGCGTGTTGTCGGCCCCGTCCGGAGAGGCAGCCCTCGAGATCGCGGCTCGTCATTCGGGCATATTCGACCTGCTGCTCACCGACGTCGTGATGCCAGGGATGAACGGCCGCGTTTTAGCGGAGAAATTGTCGCTGCAGCGGCCCGGGCTGAAGGTCCTCTTTATGTCCGGATACACGGACAGCTTCATCGCCGGCCATGGAGTTCTGGAGGCGGGAACCAACCTTTTGCACAAACCGTTCACGGAAGAAATTCTGATCAGCAAGGTACGCGAAGTCCTGGACAGCGCCAGGAAGCCTTTGCCCGGTGTGAAAACAGAGTTAGACCCGGTGCCGAGCGGCAGCCGTTCTCGCTGATAGGGAGAGTCGACCGATGGGAAAGTTGCTGGTGGTGGATGACGATGCGGCGCTTCGCCGTCTGATGCACCTGGAACTCAGCGACACCTACGAAGTCATTGACACGGGAGAAGCTGAAACGGGATTGGCTCTCGCGCTGGAGCACAGGCCCGACGCCATCCTGCTCGATTTGCGCATGCCCAAGTATTCCGGCTATGAACTGTGCCAGACGTTCACCTCGTTCAGCCGCACACAGATGATTCCCGTAGTTATTGTGAGCGGCGAGGCCGGCGCGCAAACCAGGGAACATTGCAAGCAGTTGGGCGCGGCGGCGTACTTTGAAAAGCCGTTGGACTTTGAAGCGCTCAAAGATTGCCTCCGGGGAATCGTCAAGCCCCGGCGCGACGTTTCTCGCGCCGAAGTGCGCGTGCGGCTTCGCGTGCCGCTGAAGCTTCGAGGCAAGGACGCGCACGGGAATGAGTTCGAAGAGCCGGCGACAACAGAGAATGTCAGCCTTAGCGGTTTTCTGTGCAGCTGTGGCAGAGAGATCTCGGTTCATTCCGTCGTGGACGTATACATGGCATCCGGTCGCAACGAGCACGTGGGCAAAGCAGAGATCGTACACTCGAACGACAAGGCCGCGCCGCTCTGCCGTTACGGGTGCCGCTTCACTGAAAAAAACGGCCCGTGGGTCCTGGAATAGTTGTTTCGCTTCCGGCGGCAAGGCGGCTCCAGTAGCGCCTCGAGCCAGGTAATTTTCTGCTTTAGCTCTCGGATTTTACCGGCTTACTCAGAGCCTGGATGTCGCTTGCCGTCGCTAACCCAAGGCTGTGGACAGATGCCGTTTCCGTGCGCACTGCTTCCCATGTTTTTTCTGGAATGTTCAAGAAGATATTCGCCACCCGCGGGTCATAGAGTATTCCCGCTCCTCGTTCGATTACTTCGCGTGATGCTCTGAACGGGAGGGCGCGGCGATAAGGCCGGTCGGAAGTCATGGCGTCGAAGGTGTCCGCCACGGCGAATATTCTCGCACCCACTGGAATCGTCATGGCCTTCAAGCTCCGCGGATACCCGCTTCCATCGCAACGCTCATGATGCGAGAGGATAATTTCCGCCGCGTCGGCAAGAAACGGGATTCCTTTTACCAGGTCATACCCAATCTGCGCGTGGCGCTGCATGATTGTGCGTTCGCTATCGGTAAGCGGGCCCGGTTTGAGGAGAATCGCGTCCGAAATCGCCAGTTTGCCGATGTCGTGCAGCCACGCTCCCATGGCGATATTTCTAATCTGCTTCTCCAGGCCGCCCATCCCCCTGGCGATTTCGATGGAGTACAGGCACACGCGCCGCGAGTGTCCCGCCGTCGGACTGTCCCGCAAATCAATGGCTGCTCCCAGTACTTCCAGAGTGTGGTCGTAGCTGCGCTCGGTCTGGCGCAAGGCTTCGCGAAGTTGTTTGGTCTGTTCAGCGACAATTTCCTCGAGATGGTGGCGGTAGCTTTCGACTTCCTGTTCCAGCCGCTTCCTGTGCAATGCCCGCGTAAGACTGGCCAGCAGAATATTTGCATCCACCTGCAGTGGCTTGACCAGGTAGTCGTCCGCGCCCTGCCGCATCGCTTGGATGCCTACGCGGATGTCATCTACTCCGGTGACCACCAGGAAAGTCAGATGGGGATAGCGTTGTTTCACCTTCGCCAGAAGCTCCATTCCGGACATTCCCGGCATTTGCAGGTCGGAAATCACCGCATCGATCCGCTGCCTCTCCAGGATGCGGAGCGCTTCTTCGCCGCTATCGGCTGTCTCGCACGGAAATCCGAGGCGTGCGAGTACCACAGCCATGACTCTTCGGACCGAAGCCTCGTCGTCCACGATCAACACTCGCAAGGCGGCCGCATGAGCCAAGGGGACTGCTTCAGTTCCCAAGTCAAATTCCGAGTTTGCTTCTCTGAATGAGTTCGTCGAGATCGCTGCTCTCCTGCTTGGTGGAGCATGCCCTGCGTGCCGGTGTGGGCTCAAGTGTCCGCCGTTATCAGACGCAGGGTATACGGTGGTGGGTCTCACTGCACGGAGGAGACCATCTTGCCCAAAATTTTGGCGGTCGAAAGCCCCGCAAAGTAACCTTAGTTAGTCGCAGCCATCCGAAGGCTGGAAATCCCATGTCCAATCAAAGTTTCAATGCGGATTCAGTTCCCACAATGGAACGAAGAGCCGGGGTTCCGGCACTCAAACCTTAATTCGCCGCGGATTGCTGATACTCTTTGCGCTAACACCCGCTCGCATTTTCTTGACACTCGTACGCGCTCCCTCCACACTGAGTGCACCCCTTCAAAGTCTAAGTGTCTCGTGTGAGCCGATGCGCATTCTTGTCGCTGAAGATGACGCGCCGCTTGCGGAATTTCTGCGCCAGCGGCTCGTGCAAGAGCAATTCGCTGTACAAGTGGTTTCCACTGGGCCGGAGGCGCAACAGCTTGCTTCCGAGCAGAGCTACGATCTCGTGCTTCTAGATCTAAACTTGCCGGGAGGCGCAGGGTTGGATGTCCTGCGCGGCATTCGCTCCAAACGGCCGGATTTGCCCGTAGTGATCGTGACGGGCACCGGCATGGTCGAGGAGCGCGTCCGCGGGCTTGACGCCGGCGCGGACGACTACGTCGCAAAACCGTTTGCTTTCGACGAACTGGCCGCGCGCATTCGTGCCGTTCTCCGCCGAGGGACTCGGCCCGCGGGCTCCATTCTCAAGATCGAAGACCTCGAGGTCGACCGCGTCAGTCACACCGTGCGCCGCGGAAGCCACAACATAGAACTCAGCCCGAAGGAATTCGCTTTGCTGGAATTTCTGATGCGCCACGAAGGCCAGCCCGTTTCCCGCACTTCCATTGTCGAGCAAGTGTGGAAACTCAATTTCGACACCACGACGAATGTCGTGGACGTGTACATCAACTATCTTCGCCGCAAGGTCGATTCCGGATACGACCGCGCCCTCATTCGAACGATTCGCGGCGTCGGCTACCAGATCGGCGCCAACGGCCGGCGCGTGTAGAGGGCCGAAGAATTCTCAGTAGCTTATTCAGCCACAAGGCTTTTGGGGGGCGGATGCATTTGTCTTCGCGGCGCTTTGCTGAGCGGTGCCGCACGGCGGGACTGGTTGTCTTTTGACTGCCTGCAAGATATTCGCTTCTGAACGGTCAACCCAGCCAACGGCTTTCAGGTCTTCTTGGGCTTTCGACAAATACGACCTTGCCAAGTCAATATTGCCAGCCTCGTTCTCGAGAACGGAAAGGCGCGCTTCAATCAGCCCGCGGTTCATACGCAATGCCTTGTTCATAGTGGGATCGATGCGGGACGACTGGACGCCCTTCGCATAGAGGTCGAGAGTGTTAAGCAAGTCTTGTTTCGCATCGCTGGAGTTCTTATCGTACTGGCCTTCGGAGACGGCAACGAATATTCCAGCCCAAGCAAAGTAACGGACTGTTGCGTATTTTTGAGAGTATCTTTGAAAGGTCAGATACCCACCTGTAGCGCCACCCGTGACAATACCAACAATCACGACGACCGATTGCAGGAGGATTTTCTTCATCTCGAACCTCCGATCGATGGCGAATTCGAAATGCGCTTTCTCAGGAGAATTTCGCGAATGTGGGCCTCAGAAGAGTCCTTCAACCCCAATTCCTTTAGGGTCTGCCCAGCCTGGGCCATGTAATCTTTAGCCAGGTCTGGGTTCCCTGCCGACTCTTCAATCAGTGACAACTCGCCGTAGCACCACCCCAAATCCGCTTTCTCCGGCCAGCCCCATAAGGTACTTGTGCCTTGCGTCTCCTTGTGAATCTTGATTGCATATTGCAGTGCCTCTCGGGCACTTTGCGGATCGGCGTAAATAAACTCCTTTTTAGCAAAGTCGTCAACAATGACCTCTTCGCTCCACATGCCCATCACTTTCTCTTTGTCGATGAATTTGTGTTGAACCAGGTAAATCCCCAGAGGGAGACCAAGTGCGGCTCCTAGGAGAAGCAGCGCCAAGATACGCGATATTCCTTTCATTTGCTGTTAGCCTTCGCTAAGGTAACTGTGACAGCTTCGCTTGTCGTTGACACCAGACCAAAGGTCCAGCTGTTTCTAGGTGGCAACAAGCCCTTCAATAAGTTCTCAGTTTTCTGATTAACGCATTTATCGAAGAAGTGAAGTCTGTCGTGTAAGCTAGCGGGCAGATGTTGGGAATGCACCGGCGGAGGTTTCCTTGGTAGAAAATTCCAACGCTGTGCGTGCCGTGGTATGGGCCGGCTTTGCGTGCGGGGTACTGGACATTACTGCCGCGCTTGTTGTCTACGGCTATTTTGGCCTCAAGCCGGCGCGCCTGCTGCAGGGAATTGCCAGCGGATTGCTGGGGCCGAAGGCATTCGAGGGCGGACTCGCCATGGCGCTGCTTGGCCTTCTTTGCCATTTCGTCATCGCATTTGGGGCGGCTGCTGTCTATTCTGCAGCGAGCCGCGCTATTCCTTTCTTGATATAGAACGCTGTCATCTCAGGCGCGCTCTATGGCGTGGCCGTCTATTTCTTCATGAATCGCATCGTGGTGCCACTCTCCGCTGCCGTCAAGCGTCCGTTTTCCTTGAAGTTGATGATCATCGGTGTGGTCATACACATTTTCTGTGTCGGACTTCCCATATCCCTTAGCGTGCGCCGATTTTCTAGGTAAACCGGCGCCACGGTTCTCGAGAGTTGCCGCCAGTTTGGAAAGGAGCGCCCGCTTGGCCACGACCGGCGCCTGGCCTTCCACTTCACGGATCTACGATTTATAATTTGTTTCATGGCGAATCCCAATCCACTGGCAGGCGTCGTTCCGCAGGTCGTACATCCAAAAAACGACGGCGAAACCACCATTTCCCAGTACGTTGAGAAGATCGAAGGTGAAGTCGCACTCGATACCTACGTCAAGGCGCAGACGTCTGCACCCGAAGTCGTGAAGCGTATTACGGAATTGGAGAACTGCCTTCAGCGCCTAGCAAGCGCCGTCATGTCTTCAGGGGACGTCGACGGGCATCCGGAATTGCGCGCTGCCGCCGAGGAAGCAAAACTGGTGCTCAAGAATCGGCTCGAGGTCGATGACGCCAAGCATCGATTCCACAGCGAATTGGGACCCTTTAGAGACGAGTTGCGAGTCATCAAGGACGAATAGCTAAGACAGTTTTTGAGCGCGGTGCTGCGCCGACTTTGCTATCCTACGCCGCGTGAAACCTCTCTTCCTGATTGACACCGACACTGCTTCCGATGACGCCGTCGCTTTGATCATGGCGCTGCGCTCTCCCCAGGTGGGCGTCCTGGCGATTACCACCGTTGCCGGAAACGTTGCCGTCCAGCAGTCCACACGCAACGCCCTCTATACTGCGGAACTCTGCGGCTCGGACGTTCCCGTTTTCATGGGCGCGGAGGAACCATTGAACCGCCCGCACCAGAGCGCGCACTGGTTCCACGGTCGGGATGGCTTGGGAGATCATGGCTATCCGCCCCCGCGCAGATCGCACGAAAAACTGCCCGCTCTTGAGGCGATTATCTCCATGATCGAATGCCATCCGGGCCTGGTATTGGTGACTCTTGGCCCCTTAACAAATGTTGCTTTGGCTCTGCAGCTAAATCCGGACATCGCCGACAAGGTCGGACGCTGCGTGATCATGGGCGGCGCGCCATGTTGCGAAGGCAACGTGACTCCCGCTGCCGAGTACAACATTTGGTGCGACCCGGAAGCCGCGCAAATCGTGCTCCGCAGCGGACTTCCCATTGAGTTGGTGGGCTGGCATCTCTGCCGCGGCGACGCCGTATTGAACCCAGAGGATATTAGGCACGCATTGAAAATTGGCACCCCGCAAGCGCGCTTTGCCATAGAATGCAACAGCCGCGCCCAGGAAGCCTACTTCGAGCAGACTGGCGAGCATGGAATTTCGCTGCCGGACCCAGTGGCAATGGCCATCGCGCTGGACCCGACCATCGTCACGCAGCAAAGCGAGCACTATGTGGACGTGGAAACCTCCAGCGAATTGACTCGGGGCATGACGGTAGTGGATCGCCTCAACGTGGCTGGCAACGAACGCAATCGAGCCGTCTGGGCCCCAATTCTGGATCGCGGCAGGAAAGCCAAGATTTACTGGACCATCGACAATGAGCGATGGAAGCAGGCCCTTTATTCCGCGTTAACATAAACATAGGATCGGGATGCTGCGCCGGTTCTCAAAGCGTAGATGTCTCGTATGTTTCTAAAAATAAAAGACTTAGATATGTTTTCTCCAAGCTTTGTTGGAACCCTCTCCGAGGGCAACTTCTTTCCCATTGCGGTGTTCTACCTGATGGGAGCCATAAATGAAATAAGGTGTCACGCTCTCGTTGGCTAGAACGTCTCATAAGAGGGCCTAAGCGGCCCGCGTCCAGCTAGAGAACAGGGGATTCGTCATGAAGACCATGACATTTACGAGGAAGAGCGGCTTAACGATGCTGTTGGGTTTAGCCGGTCTTTTGAGTTTTGTGGCGCCGCAAGCGCGAGCGGATGAAAAAGATCCGCCAACGCGCGTCGCGCGCATCAGCTACGTGGACGGTTCGGTCTCCCTTCAGCCCGGCGGTCAGGGCGATTGGGGCAGCGCCGCAAAAAACCGCCCGATCACCATCGGCGACAAGATCTGGGCTGACAAGGATTCTCGCGCCGAATTGCAAGCCGGCGCCGCCGCCATGCACCTCGGCAGCATGACCGCGCTATCCTTCCTGAATCTTGACCAGGGCATTACGCAGATGCGCCTTGCGGAGGGCAGCCTGAACTTCCGTGTCAGAGAATTGCGCCAAGGCGATCTCTACGAAGTAGATACGCCAAACCTGGCTTTCACCGTCAAAGAAGCGGGCGCTTTTCGCATCGATGTCAATGAAAACGGCGACTCCGCTCGCGTTACCGCGATCCGCGGCGAAGGCGAAGTTACCGCTGGTGGCAAAACCTATGAAGTTCATTCCGGTGAGCGCGCCGAATTCAATGGCATAGACAATATTCAATACAACATTGAAAAGGCTCCGGGTCCCGATGGCCTGGATAGCTGGGCTGCTGAGCGCGACTTGAAGGAGGACAACTCCGTTTCAGGGAAGTACGTTTCGCGCGACACGCCTGGCTACAGCGATTTGGACGACTATGGCGACTGGCGCGATGAACCGGAATACGGCCACGTTTGGTATCCGCGCGAAGTTGAGCCGGACTGGGCTCCTTACAGCTATGGCTATTGGAACTGGGTCGGCCCCTGGGGCTGGACTTGGGTTGACTATTCGCCATGGGGTTTCGCGCCTTACCATTATGGCCGCTGGAATTATTTCGGTGGCAGGTGGGGCTGGTGCCCCGGACCGTATTATGGTTATCCGATCTATGGACCGGCTTTTGTCGGTTTCTTCGGCGGCGGCTTTGGCTTTGGCGTCGGCTGGTTCCCGCTGGGCTGGGGCGAGCCTTACTACCCCTGGTTTGGTTGCAGCCATAATTTCGTCACCGTCATCAACGTGCACAATACGGTCATCAACAACACGACCATCGTTAACAACAACGTTCACAGCTACAACTACATGCATGCGCACGACGTACATGCAGTGACGGCAGTCAGTCGCGAGGGTTTCGTCAAGGGCCAGGCCGTCAATCGTGGCGCGGTCCACGTTGCTCCGGCTGCCTTGAAGGGCGCGCAGGTGTCGAACCCCGTCGGGCTCAAGCCCACACAACATAGTGCTCTCGGCGCAGCGAACGTGAAGTCTCACGTTGCTACGCCCCCTGCAGCGGTGCAGAATCGCGCGGTAGTTGCACGGACGGCGCCAGCGCCAGCCGCTTCGCACGTGCCGGTTCGCACGGTAAATAGCAGAGGTTTGGTTGCCGGGCGCGTGGGTAACGCACCGATAAACAGTGTCCTGAATCATTCTGCAGCGGGTGCGACGAACCAGCGCGCTGTCGCACCGAATACGCCATCGCACAACGCCCCCGCGACGAACAATCGTCCGGGCAACTCGCCTGCGATAAATAGCCGTCCGGGTAACTCGCCCGCGATCAGTAGCCATCCGGGCAACGCGGGCAGCGCACCAGCGACGACTAGCCGTCCGAATTCCGTGCCGAGCACTTCCGGCATGACTCCCCGTCAGCGGGAGCTCTCGCAGAATCGCCCACCCTCGGCCATTACGAACTCGAACCGGGCCTCCGCCAGTGTCCCGGGCAACACTGCTTCGCAGCGTGCTGGCAATAGCCCACGCACTTGGGACGCGCAGGGAAACACTACGGTTGGTGGCCGCGCACCGGCAGGTTTCGGAAGCTCCAATCGTCCCGCGAGCGCGCCCACTCAAACGGCTCGTTCGAATGATGCAAATCGTCCACCATGGGCACGCGGAGGCGGGCAGCCTTTAGTTTCCAATGGACAGGGCTCGCGCCCACCCGCGACGAATGGCCCAGCGGGAGAATCCGCGAGACCTTCGACGCCGAGTTACAGCAACAATCGCCCAAGCTCTTCCAACAGCGGCCGTTCTTACAGTCCGCCACAGCGTTCCTACAGTAACAATTCCCCTTCATCTGGGAACCGCGGATATTCGCAGCAGCCCTCTTACAATTCGGCGCCCTCCCGCTCTTATTCAGAGCTGCGAACTTACTCCGCGCCTAGCCGCAGCTATCCAGCTCCGTCGCGCTCCTATTCCGCACCTAGCCGCAGCTATAGCGGCGGAGGCGGCAGCTCTCGCGGCGGTGGAGGCGGGGGTTATAGCGGCGGTGGTGGCTCTCACGGTGGAGGCGGAGTCTCGCACGGCGGTGGAGGTGGTGGAAGTTCACACGGCGGTGGAGGCGGCGGTGGCGGTAGCAGCCATGGCAGCAGCGGCGGTGGTAGCTCACACGGTGGAGGTTCCAGCTCGCACGGCCGGCACTAAATCTTTTCCTAATTGAAAGGCTCGCCCGAACGTTCCGGACGGGCCTTTTGTTTTTTAGGCGTCGACTCTGAATGAATCTGAATGAAATTGTCGCGGCCTCGCACCGCGTTGCTTCCAACTGTTGGTGGCGTGACGCCGACACAACTCTTCCCGCCCGTCGGTGTTAGATAAACTGAAAGATTTCGTTACCGGCATTTGCTGTTTCGACATGGGGAATTTGCACGGCAAGTGCTCTCTATCGATGAGGTGATACTGTTCCAAGTGAGCCCAGGCAATTTACCCAGGAACGTGAAATGACGCGGCGCAAGTAATTCACGGCCGCTCAAGTTTCAGGAGAGATTCCGACATGAGAAAACAACCGACGACTGGGTTTCCGCGGTCGTCAATCGCCCGATTACCACCGGCGATAAGCTTTGGACCGACAACGGCTCACGCGCCGAACTGCACATTGGCTCGGCTGCAATTCGTCTTTCCAGCAACACGGGCTTTTCGTTCTTGAATCTCGACGACCGTACGGCGCAAATCCGCATCACCGAAGGCACTCTTAACGTGCGTGTGCGGCGGCTCGAAAACGACGAAACTTTCGAAATCGATACGCCCAATCTTGCTTTCTCTGTGCTTCGTCCTGGCAGCTACAAGATCGACGTCAATGAAGCCGGCGACACCACCGTCGTGACCGTTCGCGACGGGGAAGGCGAAGTCACCGGCGGCGGCTCCGCTTACACGATTCATTCCCGGGAAACCGGCACATTCGCTGGGATTGATCAGCTCGACGCCGACGTTCAGCGCTTCAGCCCGGACGAGGATGACTTCGACCACTGGTGCTACGATCGCGACCGCCACGCCGACCATTCCACTTCCGCCCGCTACGTCTCGACGGACGTCATCGGTTACGATGACCTCGACGATTACGGAGGCTGGCGCGATGCACCGGAATATGGCCACGTTTGGTTTCCGCACACCACCGTGGTCGGCTGGGCTCCCTATCGTTACGGCCACTGGGTTTGGATTTCGCCCTGGGGTTGGACATGGGTTGATGATGAGCCCTGGGGATTTGCTCCGTTCCACTATGGCCGCTGGGTTGCCGTCGGCGGTGTCTGGGGTTGGGTGCCGTGCCCGCCGCGTCCCGTCGGAGTCGTTTACGTGCGCCCCGTGTACGCCCCTGCTCTCGTCGCCTGGGTCGGCGGCCCGCACTTTAGCATTGGCATCGGAATCGGCGGTGGTGGTGGCGTCGGCGTGGCCTGGTTCCCGCTCGGGCCGCGTGACGTCTACTGCCCGTCGTATCACGTTAGCCAGCGCTACGTGCAAAACGTCAACATTTCCAACACTACCGTCATCAACCAGACCAACATCACCAACGTCTACAACAACGTCTACGTCAACAAGACCGTAAACGTCACCAACATCACTTATCAGAACCAGACCGCTCCGAATGCGGTTACCGCCACTTCTCATCAGGCCTTCACTTCCGCCCAGCCCGTTGCTCGCAATATGGTGAAAGTGGATGCGCGCGAAATGGCCTCCGCGCCCGTCGCTCCGCTGACGCCCAATGTTGCGCCTCAGCAGCGCAGCGTTATCGGTGCGGGTGCCTCCGCTTCTGTCAAGCCGCCCGCCGCTTCCTTCAGCCGCGCGGTTGTCGCGAAGACCGCTCCGCCGCCTCCGCCCGCTCCCTTCGTCAAGCAGCAGCAAGCCATTCAAGCCAATGGCGGCAGGCCGCCCGAGGTCTCGCAGGTTCGCCAAGTTCAGGCCGAGAACACGCAACAAGCCCGCCCGAACATCAAGATCGCTCCGCCCGCCCAACCCGGCACGCCGCGAAACGTTCAGGCGAATCGTCCCGCCGGCAACATCCAGAACGCCCCGGCGAACGCGCAGAACAACCCGGGTAACGTGCAAAACAATGAACGCAAGGTGCAGAATAACAACAACCGCCCGCCGTCGGTGAACAATTCCGCTCCGCCGAATTCCGGCAACAGGCCGGTGAACCCTCCAGCTAATGCTGGAAACGCTCCGACGAACACGGGCAATTCCTCCAAGGTCTACAACGATCGTCCGCCTTCTTCGCGTCCGTCTAACTCCGGCCCGTCATACACAAACCCCGTGAACCCGCAGCTCGACCAGAAGCATCAGCAGCAACTGGATCAGCTCCGCCAAAAACAGGACCAGGAGCGCCAGAGGATCGAGCAACAGCAGCAACAGGAACGCCAGAGAGCGGCGCAGCAACAAGCTGACCAGCAACGCCAACAACAGCGCCAGCAGCAACTCGATCAGAAACACGGGCAGCAGCTTCAACAGCTCGAGCAAAAACACGGCCAGCAACAAGAAAAACTTCAGCAGCAACAGCGGCAAGAGATCCAAAAACAGCAACAGCAGCAGAAGCCGCCAAAGGAAGACAAGAAGCCGCCAAAGGATGAGAAGAAGCCTCCCCAACGCGGCTAGCCATTGCTTTGGCTCAAGTACCATCTCGAACGGGCGAGCCGACCTGGTCGGCTCGCCCGTTTCTCTTTTTCGTGCGCCGGGATTTTCCCAGGTGAAACGTCTTCACGGCTCGCGTAAGATTTCTCTTTCGTGCTCATGCCTAAGCGTCCCAGTTCTCGTCCTCCAAAGAAATCTCTCGCTGCCCATTTCGATCTCCGTCTGTTTCGTCTGAAGGAATTGCCGGAGATTCATGGCGGCGACGATCTATCCGAGCAAATTGCAAACGCCGCCCGCAAAGCGCGCATCCGTTTCGAAAACGGCGACATCCTTGTCATCGCGCAAAAGATTGTTTCGAAAGCGGAGGGTGCGGTGGTGCAGTTGCAAAGTGTCGTGCCTTCGCCCCAGGCACAAGCCATCGCCGAGCGGCAAAAGAAAGATCCCCGGCTAGTGGAAGTAATCCTTAGAGAATCGACCCGCCTCGTCCGTACCGATCCAGTCCTCATTGCCGAAACGCGTCATGGCTTTGTCTGTGCGAACGCAGGCGTCGATCATTCGAACGTTCCCGGCGACGACGTAGTAACTCTGCTTCCGCACGATCCCGATCAATCCGCGCAAAAGATCGCTGCCGCACTTCGCAAGCGAACCCGAAAGCGCGTCGCTATCATCATCAGCGACACCTTCGGCCGCCCCTGGCGTCTTGGTCTGACCAACGTGGCCATTGGCGCGTCAGGCGCTCCCGTTCTCCGTGATTTGCGCGGCACTCCCGATCGCCACGGCAAGCCTCTCGCCGCCACCATTCTCGCCGTCGCCGATGAGCTCGCCGCCGCTGCCGGCCTCTTGATGGGCAAATCCGAAGGCTTTCCCGTTGTCCTCATCCGCGGCTATCGCTTCAGGCCATCCTCCGATCCCGCCACCCGTATCATCCGCCCCGCCAACGAAGATTTGTTCCGCTGATTCTTTCTTCTCTGTGTCCTCTGCGCTCTCTGCGCCCTCTGTGTTATGTAGCCGTAGCTGCCTCGCAAAATGTTCACCACACTCCATCCCATCGCTCGCGAAGACGCCATTCAACTGGCCTTCCAATCCCCCCTATCCCAACTTCTCGCCTCGGCCACCGAACTCCGCGCCCAAGGCAAAGGAAATGTCATCACGTATTCGAAAAAAGTTTTTATCCCGCTAACCACTCTTTGCCGCGACTATTGCAGCTACTGCACCTTTCGCAAAGACCCCGGCCAGCCTGGCGCGCACTTCATGACCCCGGACGAAGTCCTCGCTCTCGCTGAACGCGCCCGCCAAGCCGGTTGCAAAGAAGCTCTTTTCAGTCTCGGCGATCAGCCCGAAAAGATTTTCCCTGAAGCCCGCGAATTCCTCCGCGCCCAGGGCTATTCGCGCACGCTCGACTATCTCGCCGCCATGTGCGAACTCGTTCTCGAAAAAACCGGCCTGCTCCCTCACGCCAATCCCGGTGTTATGGACCGCGCCGCTCTCGCGCGTCTGAAAGATTCCAACGCCAGCGTCGGCCTGATGCTCGAAAACGTCAGCCCTCGCTTGATGCGCGACGGCCTTCCACACGCCAAAGCTCCGGACAAAGTGCCCGCGCTCCGTCTCCACACCATCGAAGAAGCCGGCAAACTCTCCATCGCTTTCACCACTGGCATCCTGATCGGCATCGACGAAACCATGGAAGAGCGCATCGACTCGCTCTTCGCCATTCGAGCGCTCCACGAAAAGTACGGCCACATCCAGGAAGTCATCATCCAGAATTTCCGCGCCAAACCGGAAATTCCCATGGCCACTCACCCCGAGCCGTCACTTGAAGATATGCTGCGCACCATCGCTCTCGCGCGCCTCATCCTCGGCCCGCAAATGAACATCCAAGCCCCGCCAAATCTGAGCTACGACGATTTCCCGCGTTTGCTCGATGCCGGCATCAACGATTGGGGCGGAATCTCTCCCATCACCAAAGATTTCATCAATCCCGAAGCTGCTTGGCCGCAGATTGCCCGGCTGCAATCCGAAACCGAATCCCGCGGCTTCCTCCTCCGCGAACGCCTCGCCATCTACGCCGAATTCCTCCCGCAAGAAAAATTTCTTTCGCCAAACGTCCGCGCGAAAGTGAATCTCTTGTCTCTCAATGGAGGAAACGCTATGTAGGGGCCGGGCTTCACCCCGGCCCTTTGGGAGTGCGGCGGTTGCTTGCCCTGAACCTCGAAGGGCCGCCGCTTTTCCTCCTGACAACCGTGCAACAGCACCGACCATGAAACCATCCCTAAAAATCACCGCCCTTGCCGGCGGCGTAGGCGCCTCGAAACTTCTCCTCGGCCTCTACGAAGTAACGAGCCCATCCCGTCTGACCATCATCGTCAACACCGGCGACGACATCGTTCTCCACGGCCTAAAAATTTCCCCAGACCTGGACATTGTCACCTACACGCTCGCGGGAGTGGTCGATCCAAAAAAAGGCTGGGGCCTTCGCGCCGAAACTTTTCATGCTCTGAAACACCTCGCTGCCTACGGCCGCGCCAATTGGTTCAACCTAGGCGACCGCGACCTCGCCACCCACATTCATCGCACCGCCATGCTTGCCGAAGGAAAAACACTTTCCCAAGCCGCCGACTCCATTCGAATCGCGCTAGGCGTCAAATCCCGCCTCCTTCCGATGTCTGACAGTCCCGTGCCCACCATCATCGATTCGAACGAAGGCCCGCTTCATTTTCAGGAATACCTGGTAAAGCGCCGCACCAAACCAATCGTGAAGGGCATTCGCTTTGCAAATATCGAATCCGCGCAGCCTGCTCCTGGTGTCCTCGAAGCTATCCGCGACGCCGACCGCATCCTCGTCTGCCCCAGCAATCCGCTGATCAGCATCGGCCCAATTCTCGCCGTTCCCGAAATCCGCGACCAACTCCGCGCCCATAAAGAGAAAGTTTTCGCTGTATGCCCCATCGTCGGCGGCAAATCCCTCAAAGGCCCCTCGGACAAAATGCTCGCCCAGCTCGGCCACAAACCCAGCGCCCTCGGCGTCGCCAAACTCTACGCCGACTTCACCGCCACCTTCGTCATCGATCCCGCCGACAAATCCCAATCCGCCGCCATCTCCGCCCTCGGCATGCAAGTCGCCGTCCTCCCGACGGTCATGAAAACCCGCGCTCAGAAACGCAAACTCGCCCGCGCCCTTTTGTCTTTAGCTTGATCTCTTTGCTTGTAGGGGCGCTCCCAAACTCCCGCCAGCGGAATTCGAGGACCCTGCTAGATCAAGGGGTCGACGGTGCCGGAACTCAACGAGCGCTGCGGATTCGATTAAGTCAAAGCCTCCACCCCGCAAGAATCTCCTGACATCGTCATCTTGGCCGGACACTCGTGCCTCCAGCAATATGCGCTCGGGGAGGAAACTACGCCGACACCCTTTTTGGGATATGCCCAGGGAATCCAAGGGCTTGGATCTATCTTCGTTTGACTTGCCTGCGGTCCGGGCCTAACATGGCCCGCCAAGAGCAAGCTCCTCCTAATTATGGTCGGACAGACCATTTCGCATTTTCGAATCCTTGAGAGGCTCGGTGGCGGAGGGATGGGTGTCGTCTACAAAGCCGAGGACACCAGTTTGGGTCGCTCAGTGGCGCTGAAGTTCCTTCCCGAAGAGCTTTCCAGAGACCACCAGGCTGTCGATCGTTTTCGGCGGGAAGCCCGTGCCGCATCTGCCTTGAACCATCCCCATATCTGCACGATCCATGCTATCGATCAGCACGAAGGCGTGTTCTTTATCGTGATGGAGCTACTAGAGGGCCAGACGCTCAAGTATTACATCGGCAAAAAGCCCTTCAACACGGTCTGGCTTCTCGACGTCGGCACACAAATTGCTGCAGCGCTCGATGCCGCGCATACGAAGGGCATCATTCATCGCGATATCAAACCTGCGAATCTCTTCGTGACATCTAGCGGCCAAATAAAGGTCCTCGATTTTGGCCTCGCCAAACTTCTCCGGCCGCTAGCCTCCAGGGTAAGCATTGGCGCCACGGGAGCGGACTCGGCCACGCTCTCCACGGAGGCAGGGTTGCTTGTCGGCACAGTCGGCTACATGGCCCCAGAGCAGCTGGAAGGTGAGCCCGTGGACCCACGCACCGATCTTTACGCACTCGGTCTCGTGATGTACGAGATAGCCACGGGGCGCAACCCCTTTCTCGGCCAGTCGCCCTCTTCCACCATCGCCAACATCCTAAAGGAAGAAGCGCCGCCGGTTGAGCAGCACAATCCTGTGGCGCCGCCTGAATTCGGGCGCATCCTGCAGAAATGTCTGCGCAAGCGCATCGACGAGCGCTACATATCGGCCCGCGACCTTGCTGTCGATCTCGCAGCTTTGCGTCGAAGCCTCGAACCGTCGGGGCGGGGCTCTGCCATAATGGCTGCCGGGCCTGCGCCGCCACTTTCGATATCGCGCGGTGCGGTCCGCGCGCTGCTCATGCTCATTCAACTTTCTTACCTGGCGATGTACGCGCTCGCACTTTACAAATTGCACGACGTGCTCCGCGTTAGCCACGAGCTTTACGGGTCGCCTGTGCTGGGTGGTGTCTTGCTGACAGCTGGCGTGCTCGGCGTACCAGTGCGTCTTTATCAGTTCACTGCCCTGGCCTTCGACTACCTCGATTTTGGACGGAAGTACCGCTGGTCATCCAGACCAGAGCCTGACGCTCCAGCTTTTCTGCTGTGGTTAAGTCTTTTTCAACCTTCCGCTATCTGAGACCCATCTGCGAAAAAGTAGGATTAACGCACAGGCAGCCCGGTGAACCGAATCCCGGCGCTGTGAACCTTGTAGCGCATATTCAATCCGATCAGCAACGCCGTGAGCGATTCCACAATGCGTGCATTTTCCAACTTTCCGCCATTCAATGCCCGTGCCCCTGGAATCTTGCCGACCAATTCCGACGCTACCTGCTTTGCCTTCTCATCATCGCCGCACACCAAAACGTCGCAATCGACTGGCTCATCACCCGAAAGCGTTTCCGCGCCAAGATTCTGAAACGCCGCCGCCAAACTGACGCCCGCGGGCAATAGCTCGCGCGTCTGTTCTGCCGCCGAGCCTTGCCACACGCCAAGCACACGCGTCGCTGCGCCTCCAACCGTTGCGGCCAAAGGCACAGTCGTGTCGATCACAATCGTTCCCGATTTCCAGACGCTCTTCAGTTGTTTGAGCAGCGCCGCCGCACCGGAGAAGGGAACCGTCAACACCGCGACATCACACGCAGACGCGGCAGATAGATTGTCCATGCCTTCGATTTGCACGCTGCCGCCAATTCGCTCGCACAACAATCTCGCGGTCTCCTGCGCCCGGGCCGCCTCACGCGAGCCGATCAGGACATGTTCCCCGGACTTCGCCAGTCGAAACGCAAGCCCGGAGCCTTCTGCTCCCGTTCCACCCAGAACCGCGATTTTTCGCGTCGTCATCTATTTTCTCCGCTGTCAATTTTCGCGCGCCGCCCGATCATACATGCTGGCGATCTTTCTCCGCATCCGCCGCTTCGCCTTCCCGCGGGCCACTATGGTATCTTCAAAAACTCAAAACATGAAAACGCCAACCCTCAGCGCCCATCAATTTCGAAAAGCTCTCGGCCATTTCGCCACGGGTGTGACCGTTGTAACCGTCGAGCGCGCTCCCGGCTCCGTACGCGGAATGACCGCCAATTCCTTCACTTCCGTTTCTCTTGACCCGTTGCTAATTCTGATTTGCGTCGAAAAGCGCGCGGCGATTCTTCCTTTGCTGGAAAAGAAAAAACAGTTCGGTGTCAGCGTGCTCAAGGAAGGCCACGAAGCCATCTCCGAATACTTCTCGAAAGGCGCGCCAAGTGCCGAAGCAGAACAGCGTTTGTCCATTCACTATCGCTGGACTCCCAGCGGAATTCCCGTCCTGGAAGGCACGCTTCTCCAATTGAGCTGCGAAGTCGTGGCTTCGCATCTCGCCGGCGATCACACGATTTTTGTCGGGAAAGTGGCGGAAGCCGAAATCCATGACGGCAGGCCTTTGCTCTATTTCGGCGGTGAATACCGCCATATGGCGCGGCGGCCCGCAGCCACGACGTAAGCGGAGCGCAATTCTAGTATTCCCCTAGTGGTGCCCGCCCAGCGGATCCCGTTTCACGCCGTATTCCGCGCCCCATTTGTCGGTCATGTGGCTGCGGATTTCCCAAAGCTCCGGAAAGAATTTGTGCCGCATGCCTTCTTCGAGAATTTCCACCGGCCGGCCCTTCAGCGATTTCGAACCAAATCCGATGGTGCGGTGAATCAACTGCATGTGCTCGTAACGGAATTTCTGGAACAGTTCATCGAATTCGGCAAGCGCCTCCGCCACCACGTATGCGTCGCTGTGCGTATATTCCGAATCGTAGATTTTCTCGATCGTAAGGCCATGTTTGTCCAGATAGTGCGTCTTGAATGAATTCCAAATCGGCTGGTACATCTTCAGCAACACGCGAAAACCAGGCGATTCCTGCCCACTGCCGTTGCCAAGTTTCTTGCGAATCTCCTGATACTCTTTCGGCGACATCGTTTCCAGCAGCGTCACCTGCTCGATCATCATCCGCTGCGTCCAGTGTACTCTGCGGAACAGCGTAATCACGCGGTTGGTGTTTTCTTGCTGCAGATATTCGTCGATGTCCAGCAGCGTATATGCGATCAGTTTCATCCACAGTTCTTCAATCTGGTGGACCAGTTGGAACTGCAGCTCATCGGCGTTGCACAATTCTTCGAATTTCGCCTGGCAGGAAAGCAGCGCCTTGGTGTTCAGGTATAGCTCGTAATCCAGCGTGCCTTCGCCGCTCATGATTTCGTAAATCTGTTCGCGATTCACAAGCTTAACGGTCAGAAGATCCTGAGGGGCGCGACTGCTCCGCGGCGCCGCCCAGCTCCTTGCGATGGCTTTTCACTTCGCGGAGCGCGTAAATCGGTTTGTTCTGCGATTCGTAGTAAGTGCGCGCGCCGATTTCGCCCAGCAGGCCCATGGAGAGAAACTGGATGCCGCTCACGAACAAAGCCACGGACAACAAGAGCAGCGGCCCATGCTCGGTCATCAGGTTCTGGTGATACGCGAACTTATCAATGGCCAGGAAAACGCTCAGTCCGAAGCCGAGCCCGGCCCCGGCGAGTCCCAGCAAACCAAAAAACTGAAGCGGCCGTGTCGAATAATCGAGCAGGAATTTCACCATCAGCAAGTCCAGCAGGACGCGGATGGTTCTGCCGATTCCGTAATTGGATTTGCCGTTCTTGCGGCTAATATTGGAAATCGGCACTTCAGCGATCTGCGCGCCGGCGGAGCTCGCCAAAGCCGGTATGAACCGGTGCAACTCGCCGTAAAGCTGGATTTCCTGAATGATCTCGCGGCGGTAGGCTTTGAAGGTGGTCCCAAAATCGTGCAATTCAATTCCCGACAGCTTGGCCATCATCCAGTTGGCGGTGCGGCTGGGAATCTGCCGCATCAGCCAGTGATCGCTGCGCTGAACGCGCCAGCCGCTCACCAGGTCGTAGCCTTCCTCGATCTTTTCCAGAAAACGAGGAATCTCCTCGGGGTCGTGCTGCATGTCGCCGTCCATGGAGATAATGATTTCGCCACGCGCAAAATCAAAACCCGCTTTCAGGGCCGCCGTCTGTCCGAAATTGCGCCTCAGCCGGATCAGGTTGACGCGGCCGTCGTGCTCGTAAATCTCAGAGAGGACCTTGAAAGAATCATCCTTGCTGCCGTCATCCACAAACACCAATTCGTAAGGCTCGCCGAGGCCGTCCATCACTTCGGTAAGCTTCATGTAGAGAGGTGGAATGTTTTCCTGTTCGTTGAAGAACGGAACGACGATGGAATACTGGATTGGCGAATCGCTTGCCATTCTCTTTTGCAAGTTCCTTTTTAAGCTTCCTGAACGACGAAGCCATAGTCTATCAGGCGAATCCCCAGCGACGCGACAAGATTTCTAATGCCGGTGTCGGTTAGTATTTGCAGCTCGGTCTGCCGGGAATCCTGCAGCCGGGTTGGGGTCTTCCGGAGCGCCGCATCCGCATAGCCCGGGTGGCACACCAGCTCGGTGGTGCCTTCCGGAAGACTTTTGACAAACTGCTCGAGGCCTTCGCGCGTCAGCTCTCCGGTTTGCGCAATCCCGCAAAAATAATCGGTGGTGGAAATTCCCGCGCGCTCGGCTTGTTCGCGGGCATCGCGGGCTAGCAATTTTAATCCGCGGGCCTGCACGCCCTGTTTCATAACGACGGCGGCGTTCTGTTTCGCGCCCGAAGAAAGAGCCGCGCGCAGGCTTGACGATTCCAACGAAACGCGAATCGCGCCGACGTCATGGCGCTTCGCGAGCCGCAGCGCAATCTCAAAAAGTCCCGGCAGCATGTGCACGTGTTTGTGGCCGTCGAGGTGCGTCGGCGCAATCCCCGCGTCGCGGACTTCCTGAATTTGCGCGTCCCACTCGCGCTCCACTTCCGCCAGCACTAGCCCACCGCGCGCACGGCGAAAGAGCAGGGTCTCGGGTCCGCCCGCGAATTCACCATTTCTATTTAACAAAGTAGGAACTATTTTACGATCGGCTACTGGGGGGCCGTCGCTGAGGTTCAAGTGCACGCCTACCCCCAGCCCAGGCGCGGATCGCGCGGCGTCCACGGCCCCGGCAAATGCCGCGCCATTGGCCAGCAGCGAAGTGTTGGTCACAATCCCGTGATGGAAGGCCTCGAGGATTCCGCGATTCACGCCCTCCGTCCAGCCCAGGTCATCCGCATTTACAATCAGATTCTTCACGCCTGTCCCGCTCCCCGGTTTGCCCCTGTCCTTTGGGACAGATACTCGTTTGCGCTCCCGCGGGAATTCGTACCATTGACCGTTTTCGCCCTCAACTCTAGCATGGCCTAACAGAGGCGAAAATGCCCGTCAAGCAGCGTGAAATCAAGCGACTTGGTTCGCGGCACCATGAGAAGCGCCGCGGGCGCCGTATGAACTCGCGTGTACCCGTGCGACTCGGGTGGGACGATGAGTCCGGCAACCGCGTCAGCGCGGAAGCGCATACGCGGGTCGTCAACCCTTACGGGTGCATGGTGGTTATCGCGCATTCGCTCGATGTGGAGCACCGGCTTGCGCTCACCAACCTGATCTCCAATGCCAGCAATGCGGCGGTCATCGTGTGGAAGGGCAATCAGCGCCCCGACGGGTGGGAATACGGCGTCGAGCTCATCGCCCCTGAAATGGATTTCTGGGGGCTGGAGCTGTGAAACCATCACCCTACGCGAAACCCGGTGCAATCGCCGGCACGCGCCCCACTGGGGTGCGCCCCGCGCTGGCGAGGCAGCCAACCGCGGAGGAGCGTCGCCGCGCGCAGCGCGTACTGCTGAAAATGCAAGTGCTCGTGCACCTCGCCAATAGTCCCAAGCCCATCGAGGGATTTACTCACACAGTAAGCGCTTCCGGCGCGATGATCATTGTTCGCGAGGGCATTCCCCAAGGCACTAAGTTCATTCTCGAGAATCCCAAAACACAGCAGAAAGTCGAAGTGAACGTTGTTCGTCCGCCCCAAATGAATCAGGACGGGTCGCTCGTTCCCGTGGAGTTCCTGGCGCCCGCGCCGCTGTTCTGGAATATCGTCTTTCCTCCCAACGTCAACTGACCCTCTGATCGAGCCCAACTGTTCTGCTTGCTACTCTGCTTGCTACAGGCTTGCTCAAGTGAATGAGCGAAAGCTGAAAGTCTGAAGAAGCGGCACCCCCTCCCCCCACGGTTTTTGTAAAGAATTGACACGACAGGGTTTAGTGGGTGGGGGTCGGATAAAGAATTGTGAGGAAAGGAGTTAGAGGGAAAGGAAGGTTGAAAGTTAAAAGTCAAAAGTTGAAAGATGAAGAAAACAAAGGAGAAAGAGCAACCTAACGTAGAGACGCGGAGTGCGCAGAGACTTCGCGGAGAGGAGATGAATCGGCGAACGTGGTCTCCGACTATCAAATAGTACGTTACCTCACTCGTACAGTACTTGTCAAGATAAATTTTTGGCGAAGTTAGAAGTGATTGAGCACGAAGAGGATAGATGAGATCTGAGGTGGGGTGAGACGGTGGATAAGGGATCATCGGGGCGGGCGGAGCACAACCTTGCGCAGATTCCAGGCGAGAGGGGGTTCCTATCTCGCACCAAAATAGCGCCCCAAGAGCAGAAAAGCGGCGGCCCTTCGAGGCTCAGGGCAAGCAAGCCGCCGCATTCCAAAAAAAGAGCGGCCCCGGAACTCCCGGGGCCGCTCGGCATTGTTAGAACATATTCTTTAGTTGATGGTGAGGTTGACGGTCAGCGAGCCGTTGGAGGCTGCCGGCGTTGCTGTTACCGCAAATGTAGTGGTCCCGGTTATAGCGATATTCAGCGTTCCGCTAGCCGACGCCAGAGTGGAGGTGTCGCTCGAAGTGTATTTCGCGCTGATCGGGTGTACTCCCGGTACGAAGCTGGCGTTATTGATTGAGGCTGACCCGCCGGACAGCGTAACGGCGCCGCCCAAAGCAGTCGCGCCTTCAAAGAGCTGCACTGACCCATTTACCGTGGCAGTTCCGGAAGGAGTGACGGTGATGGAGAAAGCGATGTTTGTGCCGCTCGCGACCTTAGTGCTTGTCACCGTTATCTTCGTGGTCGTGGCTGCCGGAGGCGGCGGGCTGTAGCCGCCGCCGTTGCAACCCAGAGCGAAGCTCAGCACGCAGATTAGGCCGAGACCCAGCGCTGCGCGATAGCGCTTCCGCCCGGGGAGCAAAAGCAGGAACAACGCGGCTAGGCCAGTGCCTGCGCTCAATGTCCACCAGACTTTGCCGCTGCGAGGAGGAATCGTGCCGGCGGCATAGAGCGTGGGCTCCGCTGGTGCTGCCGATGCCGACAGCGCGCTGGATGGCGCCGCCACGGCGATCATCAAACTGCCGGTGCCATTTGCACCACCGGTGGGGACAGTTACGACCAAGGGGTTTGGAGAGCAGGTTACGCCAGGAGGCAGTCCGGCCGTGGGGCAGGTCACGTTTACGCTTCCGTTGAACCCGCCGGTTGGCGTCAAAGTGATAGTGGAAGTGCTGCTGGCCCCTGCTGTCACGGTCGCGTTGCCGCCACCTATGGTGAACGAGCCGGGACTTGTTACCGTGATGGTGATTGCTGATGCGCTGGAGAGAGCGTAATTGGTATCGCCGCTGTAAGCCGCGGTGATGCTATGTGAACCCGTTGAGCCGAAACTCACAGACAATGTAGCTGTTCCACCTGCGCAAGCGAGCACTGATGGGGCGCAGAAGAACGCGCCGAACGGCGCAACGGTGGCGGTCCCGATTTGTGCGCTGCCATCAGAGAACACTACAGTTCCACTCGGGCCCGCCGCGCTATTGCTTTGGGAAGTGATGTTAGCCGTCAACGTCATGGGGGTGCCCGAAGTGACGGTGGAAGTGCTGGGAACCGTGGAGGTAGCGGTGATTGCTTTCGTCACCGTAAGGTTGTCTGTCGTGGGGGTGGCCGGCGCGTTGTAGCTGTTGTCGCCTGAGTAGGTCGCCGATAGCGCGTGAGTTCCGGCCGGGAGCTGAATGGGCTGATCTTCCGCGTGTCCCTCGCTGTTGATTATGAAGGTTCCTGTGTCAAGCGGGCTTCCATTGTCTGTGATCATGACGGTCCCGGTGGCGTCGAACGCGCAGCCGGATACCACGCCACCGACGGTCAGTCGCTGGCAATTCGTAGCGGTACCTGTGTGGTTCAGGATGTCGATTCGCAAAATGTACGGCGAGCCATAAGGGAAGTTCATTGAATTTGTGCTGATGAGATTTCCAGTGTTTAGGTCGAAAGTGACGATCCCGTACTGCAGCACGCTGTTTTCTTTGGCCACTACCACTGGCACGCCAGTTGGGTCGTCGCTGGCCGCAAACGTGCCGTCGCCCGCATAGTGCGCCGTCGCGTTGTAGGTCCCGCCCGGCAGAATTACGCCACTAATAGTCGCAACGCCGCTCGCATTGAGCGGGCCGCCATTGCCCCCACCATTTGTATTTGGCTGTGTTGGTGGGTTCAAGGCGGGGCCCAACACGGAAGCATCGCCAGTTGGCGTGCCAGTTGCCGGCGCCTTCGCCGCCACCGTCACAGTTGCGGTAACAGCAGTCCCGTGGGTGATGTTCACAGTCGTCGTTGCGCCGTTGATTTTCAGACTCGTGGTCGATCCCTTGAATGCTCCAACAGCGGTACCCCACGCGGTGGCCAGGTTCGTCACGTTCACGGTTCCTAGCCCGGTCGCCAGGTCATAACTTGGTATGGACCCCGTTCCAGCTATAGTGGAAAACGCGGGCGTAGTGGCGGACGCCGGACTGACAAGGACGCCAACCACGCTAGCGCTCGTACTGCTGCAATTCGGGGTGCCGCCCGTGCAGGGCACCGAATTGTTGCCCTTGGTCACGTTGTAAAAAGCACAGGTCGTTGATCCGATCAGTGGCGTGGCTGAGGAATCGCAGCTATTCGCTGCTGTTGCTGCGATCTTATAGAGCACCAGGTTTGCATTCCCTTGGCGCCGGCTTCTACCGGCATTTGCTTCAGATTGCCCGATCAACGCAATAACGCCCGCAAAGCTCGGCGCTGAGGCGGAGGTTCCCCCTATTCCGATAAAGTTGAAGGTACTCGAGTTGGTGCAGGAGTTACCCGCAACCGCATCCGTTTCGCAAATCACGTAGAAGCTGTTGCTGTTCGAGTTGACAGCGGCATACAGGGAAACATCGGGAAGGTAGCGATGGGTGTCAGTCGTTGCGATCCCGTTAGGCATGATTCCGTTTTGGAACGAGGGCTTTGCGTACAGAATGCTCGGCCCGCCACCACCCGCCAAGATGTTTTGTAAATTAAGGGGAGGGCTAACGCAAGTCGTCAGATTTGAACTAGTCGCTGTCGCCGCGCAGGAACTATTCCACGGCACTTCGTGGATGTACCCCAATGCGGATTCTCTGGTTCCCGGCGCGTTCGTAGGACTCCAGAAGAGGTTTTGCGTCCCGGCGTCGTCAAAATCGGTCCCCCCCACGGCAATGTTGAACGGTGTCGACGCCAGGCCGTTCACGGCGATTCCGCCACTAGCCGGCGCCGGAATGTTGAAATCGTCGCATCCCGCCGATCCTGCGTCGCCGGCGGCGACCGTCACGGTAATCCCTTGTGCCGCGGCCTGCTCCCACAATGAATTGAAGAACGCGTTGAAGGTGCCGAAATTTGCTTCGCAGACGGTAAAGCTCAGGCTCATCACATCATCGGAATTGTTATCAACCACGTACTCGGCACCCATGACAACCGGGTCCGACGTCAGCGTCCCTTCCGAATTGATATAGTGAATAGTCGCTTTCGGCGCCACAGCGCCTGACCACTGCACGTCCAGATCGGCTTCGGTCTCTTCTCCATTTAACCCTGGGTCAGGGCCGTTATTAACGACGACCGGATCGTTTACCGGCAAAGCGAACAGCGCACGAAAGTCGCGCACATCCTGGACGTTAATGCTGGAAAATCCGATGATCGCGATGTTTCCGCCGGTCCCGTCCATCGAGGAAGGAATGTTGTAAATTTTCGCGAAGTCCGCCGGACCAAGTGCGAAAAAGGCGGGAGGAGTGCTGGGGTCTGTGAATAGCGGTTCGATCCGTCCGTCCGCTGTCCGCTTGAACTGTCCGAGCACGTGGTGCGCCGACTTCATCGGGAAGTTATGCAGAGACACGACCCCCGCCACGACTGGCGTTAATGCCGCTGGAATCTGCGGGTCGCTGGTATTGGCCTGCCGCTCCTCGCCATTGACGACAAATTTGTGAATGTCGGTATGAAACGCACTTCGCACTTGTCCGACGTTGCCGCTGAACTCGATCACTGTTTTTCCGCGGTCCACCCTCATTGCGGTAAAGCCATGCGAGGCCAGCCAGCTGGTCACCGTCTGTGTGTCCGTGTCGGCCGGACCGTAAAGTCTTCCAAATTCGTCGGGCGTCAGCCATTTATGAAAATTGGGCGAGTCGTTGCTCATCTGCTCGTCCATGAATGTGCTGAGAGCGGCTTGCTGTTCGGGGCTGCGCTGCAAGAGGAGCATCATTCGCTTCATGGGCGTGGCGTCGCTCACCGGCCCCCGGTCAAACTCCTGGCGGGCGAGCGGGTGGACATTGCCCTTTAGGCGCACCAGTTGCGTTTCGTCAATGGCCTGGGTGATGCGGGCAGGGATTGCGGCGGCCTGCGCGGCCGCGCCACCGGCAGCATCCGGCTTGGATTGCGCGGCGGCGCGGAAGGCTGGGAGCGCCAGAAGGGATGTAAGAATGAGAAGGGAATTGCGAAGCATAAGAGACTGGAGTTTCATAGGACCGTCCACGCTTGCAGATTTGAAACCGATAGCAACTCGACGCAACCGGCCAGAGGGCGAGACCATTCGAGACACCGGAGCGACTCCCACAACGGGCTTCTCGCGAACTGGGGCCTGGCCCGGAAACGAATCCCTGTGGAACGCGTAAAGAGTTATCACAGGCAATTGCCAGACTTTCTACTACCTTTACGCCAAAGACACAACAGGTTTCTTTCAGTCGAAGGATCACCCCACGCACCAGAGGAAATGGGCAGTCGGATGCACCCCGGATTCCGCGGGATGCTTTAGCTGCTCTGGGCAAGCGCCTTGCGTCGGGGTGAAACTGCGCGGCGCCCGCTTTTAGAGAAACTAACCCTTTGCTCCATTCCTACCGCTTCGGTGCGAGTTTTATTCCCTTACGACCGCTTCCGTTTTTTCCTTATTCTCCAAAAAGCAGCTCCCTCGCTCCGCTCGGGATGACAATTTGGCGGTCAGTGGCGGCTACCGACAATTGGTAGTGACTGAGTCGCTGCAGCCAGTTGATGTGTTTACGGTGGAGCGAAATTCGGACACTTAGGGTTTGCCCTGTTCCTTGGGCACAAAGTCTCCCGTTCTTTCGCCGGGAACCAGCTTCCAATCCGATTTGAGTTCGAGCGTCCAACTCTTACCAGAGAGCGGGGATTTGGCGGCGTCGGCTGGCGCGGGCACTTGAACAGATACGATTGCGCCGTTCTTGCGCAGGAAAAGCACGCCACCCGGGGCGTGCATGATTCCCCACTCATCGGAAACTTGCACGTCTCCGCGGTAGAGCGTCAAGTTGTCATCCAAAGCCAAGACCTCGTTCGGGTCATACGTGAAGTTGAATTCCTTGCCCACGCGTAGCGAGAGAATCGGTCCATCCACAAAAAGCCTTTTTGCCGCGGCCACCTGAACTTGATGTTTTTCTTCATGGCGAGTTTCGATGGCCACCACTTCGGCGCCGTCGTAACGCTCGGCGCGGCGCAACGCTTCCGTTTTGCTGAGGGCCGGTGAATCGATCGCGTAGGCGCGTGCAAGCAGTTCACCGAGATTTGTCGCGGGGGTCAAGCCTTTTCGCCACTGCGGATTTCCGGCGTCGAGAAGCCCACCGTAAGCGGGGCCGGAAGTGTAGGCAAAGGAGCGGGCATAACTTGGCGTGCGAGTCGGCGCAGAGCGCAAGCTGGATGCAGCAACTACGGCGAACTCTTCCGGCGAAGAGGTGCTCAACTTCACGCCCGTGTATTCGGCCATGCCTTCATGCATTTCCAAAGTGGTTTCGCGGGCGGCGGCGCCGGGAAAAAGCGAGCGGCGAAAATTCCGGAAGTACAGGGCGTCGGCAATGTCGCGACGGCGCTCTTCGCCGCGCTGCCAGAACGCGTGCTCCAGCGCACGCCATTCCATCTGCAACCAGATGCGGCCGTCCAGCGAATCGAGATGGCCGTTCATGGAATCAGCTGGCGGCAAGCCGATTTTTTCCTGCACGCGATGAAAGCATTCGTGAAGCATCAAGCGCATGCGCGGACTTTTGTATTGCGGCGGCGGCCACATCACCATGGTCCATTGCACGCCGGCCCAGGTCACCGCGGTGTTTGCAACGCCAAGCGTCGGGGGCGCCGTGCCCGCAAAGACGCCATCGGCGGGCTTCAGCTTTCCCTCGAGGTCGGCCTGATTGGCCACGGCATCGCGAGTGTCCGGATCGACGAAGAGAAGCGGTCCGCACAAGGGGACTTCCCACAACGCGCCGTTGTCTTTGTCCGAGACGGACTTTGCTTCGGCGAAGTATTGCCTGGCAAGAGCGCGATCAATTGCCGGTTCCTGCGCGGAAGCATTTCCTGGTCTAAAAGCTGCTGCCGCCAACAACGCCAGGCCTGCCCGCGCGAGAAGTTTCTTCATGATGAGATTCGCTCTTGAGCCACGCATCGACATCGTGAAGCGTTAGACGCAACGGAAGTATAGCCCGCGAGCCGCCAAACCGAAACGCATTGTATAATCCTGCCCGAACTCACGCCCGGGGATGAAAGAGAGTGCGCCGGCCGCGGCGGGCGCCCCGACATTGAGACTGAGGAGAAGACATGGCAGAGCCAACGTACGAAGAATTGAAAGCAAAACTCGCGGAAATGGAAAAACAGTCAGGCGGACGCCGCACCGGCGCGCTGGAATTCCGGGTCGGCGAAAAAGGAGGCGTGAGCGTATACGGGCTCGGGCGCTTTCCGGTGACGCTGTACTACGAACAATGGATTAGGCTGCTGGAGGCAACGCCACAACTGCGAGCGTTTCTCGAGGAGAATAAAGCGTCCGGCAAGCTAAAGCTCAGGGAAAAGTAGTCGTGGAGGATTTCACTCCTGGGGCGAGCAAGGGCTGTACTAGTCTAATTTAGACTACTAATTTAGACTACCGACTCCGAGGTGTCGAAGCTCAAAATGAGGAAGGCCCCGAGTGCCTGTGGGGAGGCACCCGGGGCCGGGGGGTTGTCGGAGGAGGTTAGGCGAAGTTCTACTGGGCTTGACGGCTACTTCGAAGACTGCGCGGCCAAAAGACAGAGCCGCTGCAACTCGTCGTAAGTGAAAACCACCTGCTCGCCTCGGTCACCCTTCTCCAAGTGTCCCAGGCCAGCTAGACGCGAAAAACGCCGGATTTCTGTCATTGAAAGCCCCAGCAACACCGCCGCGCGTTGCTCTGGGACTTGTTCTTGGATATCATGCACATTCTGGGACCTGATCCTCCCGCCGTTCATGGGAGCATGCGATCCTCCAAACTGCCATCCCGCTAAGTCCTTTGGCATCTATAGGAAAGCGGCAGTTCATAAACGCGATTTGCAAACATGCGCATTTCGTTGCACAAATAGTGCACCGATTTGGACGCCAACCGAGGATTCAACCGATTTGCAGCTCTATCTGTGTCAGCTGGCGATCGGTAAAATGGGCGGCCGACACAAGACAGGAACGAATCGATATCTAGGCGGCGGAACTGCGAAACCATGACTCGCTATAACGACAAACAAAAAATCGTGGATCTCTACGACCGCACAAGCCCGTATTACCAAAGTCTGTGGGGCGCGCACATCCATCATGGCTATTGGATTAGTGGCGAAGAAACAAAAGAGACGGCTCAGAATCAGCTTATTGAGCATGTCGCCAGGGCAGCGGGTCTCAAGCCAGGCTGCAAGATCTTGGATGTTGGTTGCGGATTCGGCGGCAGCAGTATTTACCTGGCCAAAAAGTACGCTGCGGAAGCAACGGGGATTACGATTTCTCCCATTCAAGTGGAAATGGCGCGGAAAGCAGCGGCCGCCGAGGGGGTGAACGCGAAGTTCATTTTGATGGATGCCTTTGAGCAAACTTTTGATGTGGTGTGGTCCGTCGAGTCCATCTCGCATTATTTACAAAAAGGAAAGTTTTTTGGATTGGCGGCGGCGTGTCTGCAGTCTGGAGGGACGTTGGCCATTACGGATTGGTTCAAAAAGGAAGGTCTCACGGAACGCGAGTACGGGAAATTCATCCAGCCGATTGAAAAGGGCATGCTCGTCGAAATGGACACAATGGGAGATTACGCGGCATTGCTCGGGTCGAACGGATTGCGGGTCGTGCACAACGAGATTCTGAACGAGAACTGTTCCAAGAGCTGGGATATCGGCCTGGACATCCTAAAGAATAAAGCGCTCTGGCATATCGCCGCGGAGTATGGCTCGGGAATTGTCGATTTTCTGCGGGCGTTTCGCGCCATGAGAGCGGGCTTCGCTTCTGGAAATTTCATCTATGGACTTATCGTGGCCAAGAAATTCTAGGCGCGGAGCCGATGAATTGGCCGACATCTTCCTTATGGCGGGTTTGCCAAACTTTCGCGCTGCACCGAAATAGAGCTTAGGAGGCAACCATCCATGAGCACTCCAGAATGGGATGCAGCGCTGTACACAGCAAAGCATTCATTCGTGTACGAATATGGCCGCGAATTGGTCGCGCTTCTGGGGCCGCAGCGGGGGGAGCGCATCCTGGACCTTGGCTGCGGCAGCGGGCAGCTCACGCAGGCGATATCCGAGAGCGGCACGCGAGTTACGGGCCTGGATAACTCAGCATCGATGATCGACACGGCGCGCCGTGAGTATCCCGGTCTGTCGTTTGTTCTTGCCGACGCCAAGGATTTTTCATTTGACCTGCCATTTGACGCGGTGTTCTCCAATGCGGCGCTGCACTGGGTCAAGCCGCCGGAAAAAGTCATCGAGTGTGTAGCAAAGTGTCTTCGCCCCGGGGGCCGATTCGTCGCTGAGTTCGGCGGCAAAGGGAACGTGCAGTGCGTCTTTGACGCCGCGGAAGCCGCAGGGCGGGAACTAACCGGCCATGAAGTGCGAAACGTCAATTATTTCCCCTCGGTCGCAGAATATTCGCCGATCTTGGAGAGCCGCGGCCTGGAAGTCCGGCAGGCGTGGCTGTTTGACCGTCCCACGAAGCTTGAAGATGGCGAAAACGGCCTGCGGAATTGGCTCACCATGTTCGGAGAAAAGACTTTTGGCGCCATGCCAGACGATGTCCGCGCGCAATGGATCGAGCGCACGCAACAGAAGGCTCGCGCCAGCCTTTTCCGTGATGCGAGTTGGTATGCTGATTACCGTCGTCTGCGCATTCTAGCCGTTCGAACATGAATGGCCTGGGCACTTCGAGAAGCGTCATAGAGGCGTAAGGTCAACAGTCGACTATCGGCACTTCCAAGGAAGGGAAGAAAGGTCCACGTTCCCGCCGGAAAAGATCACGCCGAGTTTCTGGGCGTCGCCGTCGGCGCGTCTTGGCAGATTCAAGGAAGCAACGACACCTGGCCTGAGCAAAGGGGCAATGGCGACGGCGCTCGATGGCTCAATGATGATTTTCATGCGTTCCCAGACCAGCCGCGCCGCCGAAATAATCTCTTCTTCGCTGACGAGGAGGATGCGATCCACGTGACGCCGCAGGATGGCAAACGTTCGCGCCGAGAGAGAGGCGCGCAGGCCGTCGGCGATGGTGTCGCTGGAGTCCTGCGATTGCAGCGTACCCGTGGTCAGGGAGCGGTAGGCGTCATCCGCGCGTTCGGGCTCGCAGCCGAATACGCGGACATCGGGACGAATCCCTTTGGCGCCGAGGCAAGTCCCGCTGAGCAATCCGCCGCCACTGACCGGGGCAAACACTGCATCCAAGTTGCCGAGATCTTCCAGCAACTCCTTTGCAGCGGTGGCTTGTCCAGCGATGATGCGGTCGTCGTCATAGGGATGCACCAGATAAGCGCCGGTTTCCGCCTGAACACGATCGCAAGTTGCCTTCCGCGCCGCGACCGAAGGCTCGCAGAAAATAACTTTTCCGCCGTAACCATCGATGGCTTTGGCTTTCACGGCGGGCGCATTTTTTGGCATGACGATCCAGGCGGGAACTCCGCGCCATGCAGCGGCGCAAGCCACGGCAGCGCCATGGTTGCCGCTCGATTGCGTTACGATGCCTTTCGCGACCTCCTCTTTTGTGAGGGAAAGGATCGCATTCGAGGCCCCGCGGATCTTGAATGAGCCGGTCTTCTGCAGGTTTTCGCACTTAAAGAAGAGCTGTGCCCCGGTCATGGCGTTCAGGGAAGTGGAAGTCAGCACAGGCGTGCGGTGGATTCTGGGGGAGATAAGCGCGTGTGCAGCGAGGATGGCCTCCCAAGTGGGTGGCTGGTAGTTGACAGATTCAACGGATAGAGCTGTATTCATAAGGCTCACTTTGGGGCTCGGAAACGCTTATCCAGCCCTTGACGATTAGCGTGCCCTTTATAAGCCGTCATTCGATGCTGTTAAAGAGGCATTATGGCACCCTGCTAGTGGTTCCGTTCGAGCGGATGTTCCGCACGCGCATACATTTCATACGGGTACTGGTATCACTTGGCCATGCCAGGTTGGTACTTGACCGCGCAGGTGGCTCTGTTACGCTTGAGGCACCTCTCCACTAAAATTCGCGAGTGCCTGCGGAGTTTTCCTTGCGCGGGGAGGACGAAATGAAAGTTAGCGAACGTCGGCAACTGGCCCGCCTTAGCCTCCGGACGCCCCTGCGTTTCCGAGCCCTCGGCGTAGCTTCGGACCAGACCGAACATTTTACGGAAGCCCTGAACGTCTCGCGCGGTGGGTTCTTCTTTGCGTCATCGGCGCCTCTGCAGGTGGGGATGCCAATTGAAGCTACCCTGCGCATGCCCGCGGAAGTCACCGGGAATGGTGCACAGGAGATGCGCTGCACAGCACGCGTCGTGCACGTGCGCAACGAGCCTTATGGAGACGGGCGCATTGGCTTTGGCGCCGAAATCGAGAAATTCCAAGCCGTTCCCGTCCCCGCCCAAGACCGCTGGGCTGTCTGAAGTAGTTGTCAGTCCACAGTTTTCAGTAATCGATAAAATGACAGGGAACGTTGAGACGTTCGAAAAGCAGGAGCAAGCTCCCGCACTCCAGACTAAATGTCCGGCGCCCCAGCTAGGGCTTCGCGGATGGAACGGCGAAGGTAGTTTTCGCGCTGCCTACATTTTCGAAGCGATCGTAGGCGCGCACCGCAATCGTATGCTCTCTGGAAGATAGTCCAGCTAGATCGCCGAGCGTGAATTCATACTGCTCTTCTAGCGCATCGCTGACCGAACCCTTGGGCGCGACCAGAATCCAATCGCCACCATCGAGACTATATTGGGCGCGCTCGATGCTGGTCGCGGCGTCCCGCGCGTTGAACTTAACGATAGCCGAAACGAATGCGGGACTGCCGCCGCGCGCAACGACCGCCACCGCTTCAAGATGCTCGATGACCGGTGGCGTATTATCCACTTCGAAGCGCTCGCTTTCGCGTTCGGTTTTGAGCGCGAGGGCCGGCGGATTCGACAGCGCGTCGCTGGCGGCGATTTTCAGGTAGTAAGCGCCATCCGGGAAAGTTGTCGTATCCCACGAATAGAATTTCTGGTCGAGGTTGTCCTTCAATAATTTCCATTCGTGCTCGTTTTCGCCGCGAAAATAGACCGCGTAGCGCATTTCGTCGTCGTTATCATCGTGCGCGGTCCAGACGACGGTTTGATAGCCCTTCTGCAGCGTGCCTTGGGGCGGCTGTTCGAATCGCGGCGGAGTGCTGCTCTGCGTGATCGTCACGCCGGAAACATTGGGCGAGGGTGGCATCTTCAGCGTCACCGGCGTCGGCTGGCCCGAGGAGATGCTCGGTTGGCTCTGCGCGCGCACGCCGGGATCCTGAAGCGCGATTCCATCGATAACCGGCGCGACGTTGCGCGGTAGATAGGCCAGGCTGACCCAGTCGATGCCGTCGCCCGGACGTCCATCGTGAATCACGGCCTTCCATTGCACGAACCGCGCTGACGGCGATTCCGTCGCGGCACCTGATTTCGTATACGGGCCGTACCAGCGGGACCACTCGCGGCCGGGGTCTTCCGTATTTCCCGAGCGCACGAAAAATTCCACCCGGGGGTCATTCGACCGCGCTGAAGATTTCGCTGCCGCGGCCGGCGCAGGGCTCCACCACTCGATGCGGCCCCACTTTGAGAAAAGTTGCGCATCGAACGAGCGGGACTCGAACGTACCCTCGGCTTCATACTCGGGGCCGACAGAATAAACTTTTCCGGGATTGGCCGTGCACAGGAAAACTTTGCCGGCGGAGTTGCGCGCGATGCCCGTGATTTGCGCAGAGCCGGACTTGGCGAGATGGGCGAAGACGCCGTGTCCATCGACCGCCAGCAGAGCGCCGCTGTTTCCAGAACCCGCGAGTAGCCGTCCGTCGGAGGCGAGTCCGAGAGTGTAAACAACATCCTCGCGCGAGGACCAAAGCTCTTCCGGCGCGCCGTCGGGGCTGATGCGGTAAATGGTGCTGGAGAGAACGGGAGGAAACGGAACGAAAGGTTGTGGCTGGACCTGGGCGCCGCCAGTGATTATGCCGCCGGTGGTGATCGTCGTCGTGCCCTGCGGTGTGGTGATGATTGTGGAGGGAGCCTGGCCGGTACGCTGTTTCTCGCCAATCGCGGAAACGTAGATGGTGCCATCGGCGGCGAGAGCCAGAGAAGTGATTTCCCGCTTGGCAGTTTCGTAGAGAACGAAGCCGTCTGCTTTCGCTGCCGCAGAATCTTTGGAGTCCTTGGCGGAGGTCTTTGAGGAACTCCGGGAGATGCGCAGGACGCGGCCACTGGGTTCCGTGCCGGCGATGAGATTTTCTTTTGAGTCGAAAGCCAAAACGCGAATGTGAGCTTCGTCGCTGGAGTAAAAGGGTTCACCTTTGCCGTCGGGCGCGACGGCGAAGACCTGTCCTTTGTCACCGGTAGCGACATAGAGAGTGCCGTCGGGCGAAAAGGCGAGGTCCCAGATGTATTTCGTTTTGGGATCGAAGAAGACGGATTTTTCTCCGGATGCTGAGACTTTGTAAACCTTGCCGTCCGGAGAAGTGCCGACATAGAGAGTGCCCTTAGCGTCAAAGGCGATGGCCTGTGCGGAGAGGTCTGTGGAATCGAAGACCACGCTCGGCTTGCCGTTCGAATCGAAGCGAAATACTTTTGCAGGCGAACCACCCGCTGCGTAGAGCGCGCCCTTGGGATCAAGGCGTACGGACCAAAGATAGGAAGCGTCAGCGTCTGCAAGCAAAGTGAACTTGGGCGCAAGTTCGAGGCGGCCGTCGCTGCGAACCGCCACGCCATGTGCGCTGCCTTTCAGGAATTCCTCGTAAGTGGACTGGCGCCAGCGGCGAGTATGTTCGGCCAGGGAAGGAGAGAGGCCAAGGAAGTAAAGGAGGCTAACGAAGTAAAGGATTCGGAAAAAGCCTGCTCGAGAGGACAACATGCGCATTGTGGTATTCACCGGATTTGCAGATTCAGGGAGATGACGCCGGAGACGGGGCCTCCCAGCGGGATGGAAGCTTCACCGGCCAACGATTCGCGCAGCACCTGGACGCTGCCGGGAGTGGGGCGGCCGTCGACGACGTTGATTTGCGAAAGTGGAATGTTCGGCAGCTCCTTGTCGTCCCAAAGAAGCGTGGGGGCGGGAACGAATAGGCCGACGTAGAGGCGGTCGTTGCGGCGCTCGCGATTGAGGAATGCGATGAGTTGATCTAACCCGTTGGGACCGCTGCCGGCACCGGCGAAGGCGAATCCGCGCGACGCACGATTGAGCAGATCGGCGTCGCCGACCAGAAGGCGCAGCGTGGTGCCGCGTGCGGCCTGTTCCGGGACGCGCACGGTGGTCTCTTCCACGCGTGCAGCGCCGCGATACGGCCGGAGCAGAATACGGACGCGAAGAGTCTCGCCAGGAGCAGCTTCTCCTTTTTCGAGCCATGCGCTTTCAATGGTGAACGATTTGCGGCCAGGAACGCTTTCGACTCGAAGGTTGATGCGATCCACCTTGGCACGTTCGAAAGTATTGGCGAACAAGCGCCCAAAAACATTTTGCATCGTCAAGGCGATGGGAAGGCCATCAGGAGAAAAGGAGTCGCCTGGAGCAAAAGTGTTTTCAATCTGAACCGGCGCGTGGCCTTGCAGGCGAATCTCGCCGGAAAGATGGAGCGTGGTGCCTTCGCCGTACAGAGAATTCTGCGTGAGGCCGTTGAAGGTGGTAAGCGCGACGAGCAGCGGCGTGAGCTTCGGATGATTGATAACTTCGAAATGGAGAGTTTTTTGCTTGGCCGGTTCGCTGCCAGAGACGAGCAGGGTCAGATCCAGAGGAATCATCGCGGGAGGCGGACCTAACTTGCCAGTGACCGCGGTGAGATGATCGCCGGTGATGGTGCCGATGGAGCCGCCGACGTTGACGATTTTCGTGGATGCAAGATCGGAAGAGAGTGTGGTGACTACGCGGGTGCGCGCCATGGGGATCTGAACGTCCCCGAGACTCAGAAACGGATGACCACAGAGATAGACGCGATCCGCTTGCACGGCCGTCACCGTACAAGCGGAGTTGATGGAGGCATCGCCTTGAACGAGAACCATGCCGGCCATGTCACCAGCCACGAGCTTTCCATCGTCGGGGCGCGCCGGTGCAGTTCCGCCTTGGGCCGCGACGAAGCCGTAGCCTTGCAGTTGATTTGCGAATTGCTGCAGCGCGGCCGGCTGGAAGCCGGAGAAAACCAGCGGCGTCTCGATAGGTTCGAGCGCGGAGCCGGAAGGCAATCCCGTTCGGGTTGAGGCTTCGCTGGGAAGGCCGAGCTGCTGTGTGGCCGCCTGCGCTGAGGCAGGTTGGGACGGCGGATTCAATACATCCTGAATCGGCGTAACGCCGGCGATGGGCTCTTTGGTGAAGATGCCCAGTTTCAGTGACAGCGCCCCGGCGAGCTTGCCATCCAGATAGACCGGGCTGCCGCTCATTCCCGCGACTACGCCAGTGTGCTCGACTTTCGGGCCTTTCAGTTGCACAAGGATGATGGATTGTTTGGGGCCGAGAAAATTGTCCAGCACGCCGATGACTTCGAGGTCGAACTTTTCCACTTGATCGCCGGCAAAGATCGTATAGGCGTACCCCTGCATGCCCGCGCGCACCTGGCTGAAGGGAAGGAGCTCGTTCGATTCTTGGGCGTAAGCGGCGCCGGCACCTAGGCACAAAGCAACGGGGAACGCTAAGAGTGCGAAGATTAGAGTGCAGCGAGAGTTCAACAGATGAGGCCGGGCCGTTCGCATGAATCGCTAATGATACGCGGCACAGTACCGCGAATCAATCAAACGTAAGATGCTCAAGAGATGGGACGAGTTAGCTAGACGTACTGGAGCCATTGTGCACGAAGACACTCCGGTGTATGTTACAAGTCAGCTAAAGATTTTTCGGGAAAGCATGCCTCGCATTCGGTACCCGGCTCCCCTGCAGGCACACCCTATACCGGGCTTTGCTTCGCCCGGAGGGGGAAACCACAACGGGAGAAATCACTCGTATGAAAGCTCTCGCTGCCTTCTGGCTGCGCTTTCTGATGCTTACTGGGTTGGTGATGGTCGCTGGATCGATATTCGTCCGTGGGCAGTCCTCCGGAATTAAGGTTGTGAATTTGATTCCCGCGAGCCTCAGCGGAGAGGCCAATCAGGACAGCGAACCTTTCCTTGCTGTTCAGGTTGTCAATCCCCAGATCATGGTTGCGTCGGCGTTCACACCCAATCCTTTTTCTGCTAATGGAAATGCTCCGGTCTACATTTCCGAGGACGGGGGCAACACGTGGGTGCTAAGCGCCATCACTCCCGTCCCGCGAATGACTTGCGACATTACACATGCCATGCCCACGGGCGAGAACCATCCC
>WNFO01000327.1_pt1 | contig 40142 bp, 34 predicted proteins | sample 5400251 | NCBI WGS metagenome assembly WNFO01 (sample SAMN13153354, study PRJNA577476) | soil metagenome | isolation source: 100 cm saprolite under Madrone tree | place: USA:California | collected 2016-06-14 | reverse complement strand
CGCTATGCCCGGCTGGTACGCACGGTTGCGGTACGCATCCTGCGTGACGACTCCGAGGCTGACGACCTGCTGCAGGACGTATTTCTTTTCGTCCATCGCAACTGCTCCATGTTTGACTCCTCCAGGGCTACAGCGCGCTCCTGGATCGTGCAGATGACCTATCACCGCGCGATCGACCGCAGGCGTTACCTTAATTCACGTCACTTCTACACGCGTTTGGATCTGGATGGTATTGCGGGCCTGCCGGACCCTCGGTCGCGCAAACCAGACTACGATCTTCTCTGTGCATCGGTCGGAAGTACGACCATCCCGGTACTTCTCGACACGCTGAGCGACGACCAGCGCAATACTCTGAATCTCCATTTCTTTGAGGGCTATACCTTCGAGGAGATTGCCGCAAAGCTGAATCAATCCTTGGGAAACATTCGAAATCACTACTACCGAGGCTTGGAGAAGCTGCGGAAACAGATGTTTCCAGCCAGATTGCTGGGCCGCAACAGGTATGGTAGAAAGTGATTCTCAACCCAGGAGACGGGGCAGTGTCGCGATCACCCCATGACGAGTTCCTCGAGCTCTGCGCCATCTCAACGGCGGGTGAGCTGACTGGCGAAGAGCAGCTGCGTTTACAGGAACATCTTTCTGTTTGTCCCTCGTGCAGGAAGGCCATTCAGCAATACGAGGCAGTGGTAAACAAGACTATCCCTGCGCTCGCGCGGGACCTTGAGAGCGTCGAAGCTGATCCCTTATGGTCGCCAGATCAGGCGGAAGCAGCCTTGTTCCAACGGCTGACTCTCGAAGAACAACTGGGCGCGGATCGGGCAGGAGGAAATGAGAATCCCGCCTCAAGGCAGCTTGGCAGTGTCTCGCTGGCCGCTACTCAGGCTACATGGCGCAGTGTCTGGACCCTTTACGCTGCCGGCATTCTGCTTTGCATCGCCTTGGGACTTTCGGCCTATCAGGTCGGCGTGCGACGGCTTGTCAGGACCGTGGCGCTCGACCCGGCATCCAGCGAGAAGCGTTCTTTTGTGGTCGAACAGCAGGTGAGTGATGCCGGGCATGAACGCGAAGTTCTGCTCGCCCAAATCGCGCAACGTAACAAAGAGATCGCATCCCTCAGGCAGGAAATGTTGCAGCAATCGGCCGAGATGGGCAGAATGAAGATCGCCGAGAGCCGGATGGAGACTAATCTCCACAACGGGCAGGCCGCCGAGGCGCATTTTCTCCAAGAGCAATCTGACTGGAGCCAAAAACTCGAAGCTGCCCAAGTCAACACTCAAGGACTGCAAGACAAGCTCGATTCGCTCGAACATCAGTCATCCCAGGACAACCTGCGGGCCGCGGCTCTTGAAGCCAAAGTTACGGAGCTGAACCGCTTGCTCCACGATCGTGAAGCCACGATCGATCAAGAGCAGGAACTTCTCGCTCATGATCGTGACATTCGGGATCTGATGGGCGCCCGAGATCTCTACGTTGCCGAAGTGTATGACGTCGAGCGCACCGGAGAGACGCGGAAGCCCTATGGTCGCGTGTTCTACACGAAAGGGAGATCGCTGATTTTTTATGCCTACGATCTGGACCAGCAGGCAGGAGTGAAGAATGCCAGCACGTTCCAGGCTTGGGGTCGGCGTGGCCCTGACTGGCAGCAGGCGCTCAACTTGGGGGTGTTCTATGTGGACAACGCATCCAAGCGGCGGTGGGTGCTAAGGTTTGACGATCCCAAAGCGCTGGCGCAAATTGACGCTGTCTTTGTCACCGTCGAGCCCAACGGTGGGAGCCACAAACCGAGCAACAAACCGCTCTTGTTCGCCTATCTGCACGTTGATCCCAATCACCCCTAGGTGGTCGGAAAACCGACCGCGCGTTTTGCCGCCAGGCCACACCCAAAAATATTGATACAAATACAAGAGGGCTTCCGTAGACCGGATGAACCTGTATGAATCCGTTCAAGCCAGGAGCAGCCCTCGTGAGGTTACGCTTCCCCCTCCAATTCCTGTTCTGGATCGTCCTGCTCACCTCAGGCGCAACCGCACAATCCACAAACGGTACGATCAGCGGCCTTGTACTCGACCAGTCCGGACGCGCGATTACCGGCGCTGATATTTTGATCGTCAACGATGCGACCGGCGTCAGATATCCTGGTACGACCAACGGCGAAGGTATCTATGCGGTCCCCAACCTTCCCCCAGGACCTTACCGTATTCAAGTTTCTAAGATTGGGTTTAAGACCCTCATCAAACCTGACGTTGTCCTGAACGTGCAGTCCGCGGTGGCGATCAATTTCACTCTGCCGGTAGGCGCCTTCTCCGAGACGCTAACCGTGGTGGGCGGAGCGCCGCTCGTAAATACCGAGTCGGGCTCGGTCAGCACGGTGATCGATCGGAACCTGGTCGAGAACTTGCCCCTCAATGGGCGAAGCTTCAACACGCTTCTTCAGCTGACGCCCGGTGTCGTTATTGCTCAAGCAACTTCCAACAATCAGGGACAGTTCAGTGTTGCCGGGCAGAGAACAAGCGCCAACAATTTCACGATTGACGGGGTTTCGGCGAATTTTGGAGTTGCTCCTACGGTTGGGTTGGGCACCACAGGAACGGGGGCAGCTCAGGCTTTCAGTGCGCTGGGGGGCACGAGCAGTTTGATTTCCGTCGAGGCTCTCCAGGAGTTCCGCATCGAGACTTCATCATTCGCCCCGGAATTTGGACGTTCGCCTGGTGGCCAGGTGACTTTCACTACCCGGTCCGGTACGAATAATCTTCACGGTGGAGTCTATGAATTCTTCAGAAATGACGTTCTCGATGCGAACAACTGGTTTGCAAACGCAGCGGACGAACCTCGCGCGGCCGAGCGTTACAACAACTTTGGAGGGTATTTGGGCGGACCAATTGTACGAGCCAAGACCTTTTTCTTTGCTTCGTATGAAGGGGCCCGGCTGAGACAGCCCGGTATCCAGGTCGTTCAGGTCCCTTCCGAATATGCCAGGTCGGTCGCGAGTTCAACACTCTTGCCGTTCCTGGCTGCTTATCCCCGTCCCGATGATCGTTCCATCGTTCCAGGTTCATACACTTCCCAGTTTACGGGAAACTTCTCAAATCCCTCGACTCTGAACGTCGGCAGCGTGCGCCTGGATCATAGCTTCAATGAACGCTTCTCCATTTTTGCTCGCTACAACGAGGCGCCGTCGGCAGTGGCGTCGCGCAGCAATGCGCTCAGCGAAGTCGATTCGGTTGACATCAAGACGCGTACCTTTACCGTCGGGTCCAACATGACATTTACCTCCCAGCTTGCCAATGCTCTTCGGGCAAACTACTCACTGCAGGCAGCTGGGAGTGTGTCGAGCCTGGATTCGTTGGGAGGAGCGATTCCCCCGCCAGTGGACGTACTCACTCCGGCGCCGCTCAGCCCAGCGTCCGCATTTGCTTCGTTTTTCACGTTTGACACCTCTGCATATCAGAACGGCTTTAACGCGAATAATCGGAACACTCAGGTCAACCTGGCCGACGACTTGATCTGGATGCATCGATCACACCGGTTCAGATTCGGCGCTGACTGGCGCATGATCCTTCTGGACCAAAGACCGTATCGAGCCTTCCTGGATTATCTGGCGAACGACGTGGCCAGCTTCCTTTCCTCGGGGCAGGTCCAGTTGTTTGCGGTGGCTGCCAAAGAAGCTCAGTATCGCATCCAGGCCTCGTCGGTTTACGCCCAGGACACCTGGAGCATCACCCCCAGGCTGACGGCAACCTACGGTATTCGTTGGGAATTGAGTCCCGCCCCGGCGGCGAGGGGCAACACCACGCTCGCTGCCTGGCAAAACGTGAGCAATCCGAGCCTGCTTTCCCTTGCGCCCTCCGGAACTCCGCTGTGGTCGACCATCTATAGGAATTTTGCTCCCCGCCTCGGGATAGCGTACAGCCTGAACCGCGAAGGAAGCCTCGTCCTGCGGGCAGGGTGGGGCATCTTCTATGACCTGGGCACCGAGTCCGTAGCGTCGCTGGGAAGCACCTTTCCTAATTCTGAATCCACATTTGTGGATCAAGCGTCGGTACCACTGAGCAATCCTGCAGTTTACCTGCCTGAACTGACCAAGCTACCCCCTTACCAGACCCCAATTGGATTCTCCCCCAATCTGAAGTCGCCTCGCTCCTACCAGTGGAACGTGGCCATGGAGAAGTCATTCGGTCCGGAACAAGCCCTTTCTGTGACCTACGTCGGACAAGCAGGGCGAGAGTTATTGCGGCAAGAAGGCATTCCGCGGCCCAATGCCAATTTTGCCGACGATTTCTCTCTGACACTCAACGACGCGCTCTCAAACTATCAGGCGCTGCAGATTCAATATCGGAAACCGGTCGCCAATCGGCTCCAGTTTTTGTTCAACTACACCTTTTCGCATTCTCTTGACAATGCCTCGAACGACGTGCAAACGCTGCTCTCGAATGCCGTCATTTCCGCGACCAGAGACTACGCTTCCTCGGATTTTGATGTGCGACAGAATTTTTCCGGTGCCGTGGTGTTTGAGATTCCCAAGGCAGCCCAGTCGGGCATGCTGGCGTACGCAACCGGCGGTTGGTCACTCGAAACTTTGGCGGTTGCGAGAAGTGGCTTTCCTTTCAATGGGAACATCCTGACGGCTACAATTGGCGGCGCTTTTCCGCGGCCGGATCGTGTGTCTGGAGAGCCCTACTGGCTCGCCGATCCACTTGCGCCAGGGAGCCAGCGAATAAATCCGGATGCGTTTGCGATCCCGCCAACGCTCAGGCAGGGAACTGAAGGCCGAAATGATATCTCCGGCTTCGGTCTTTCTGAGATCGACCTTTCGCTGGTGCGAAAGTTTTTCTTTCCAGACCGGCTCGCCCTGCATTTCCGGATCGATGCATTTAATATTCTGAATCACCCAAATTTCAGAAATCCCTTCGCATACATCGGACTCGGGCCAACGTTCCTGCAATCGACAATGATGTCCAACGTGGGCTTGGGTGGACTGAATCCCCTCTTCCAGCAGGGTGGGCCACGCTCACTGCAACTCTCCCTGAAGCTCGTCTTTTAGAAAAGACTCTTTTACTCCTGTCTCCAAGAGGACCTCGAGTGAACCGCATACGGAATCTGCTTTGCCTGGGTTGCGCCTGTTGGTGGTGTTGCGCAACTCCTTCGCGAGCCGAGCAATCCGGAGGATCGAACACGGCCCGTCGCCCAGTCACGGTGGCTGACGCGATTGAGATGAATCAGTGGGCAGACCGTAACTACAACGCCGGAGCTTCGTCGGCAGGGAGAGTTGGCGTTTTTTCTCCCGACAGAAGCCACTTCCTCGTCGTCTTGAAGAAGGGAAACTTGGCCTCGAACACGAACGAGTTTTCAATTCTCCTGTTCGAGACCAACACCGCTCTGGAGGGCTCTAAGCCGCAATCTCTGATTACGATGACGTCTTCCTCGAATCGGGAAGGCATCAAGAATGTCCGGTGGCTGGACGACAATGAGACCATTGTGTTTCTGGGTGAAAATCCAGGCGAGACGCCTCAGATCTACAGCCTGAATGTCAAGTCCAGGAACTTGCGACAACTGACAAGTCATTCCACTGCGATCGTGGCGTTTGATGTCAGCCGAAGTGGAGACCAGATCGTTTTTGAGGCGCATCCTCCTTTGGTCAAGACAGTCGATACCCCGCAAGCCAGGCGCATTGGCATCGTCATTACGGCGGGTTATCCGGACAATATCCTTACCGAAGACTGCGGCACAGAGCGAGCCGACCGAAGCGAGCAGCTTTTCGTCCAGGGGCGTGACGGATTGGCCTCGCAGATCGAAACGGAGAACTTCATCTCAGACTGGGAGCCGCTCTCGGTATCGCCGAACGGTCGCTTTGCTTTGGTTTCGGCCTACCTGAAGGATGTTCCGCGGGAATGGTCGGAATACGGGGACGAAAGTCTTCGTCCGTACCTGCTGGAGGATCGCAAGATAAGCGAGTATTCGAACATCCGGCAATATATGCTGCTGGACACCAACCGGAAGAAGCTTCGAGCGTTCATTGACGCGCCGCTGTCCTCGGCCCCGACCGGGTTTGCCTGGGTAAATGACGGACAGTCCCTCGTCATATCTGGAACTTACCTTCCGCTTGACGTTGTCGATCCGCAGGCACGAAAAGAAAGAGCTCGACTGCCTTTCGTCGCAGAAGTGTCGCTACCGAGCGGCGAGTACATACCCATTACGAGTCGCTCCCTCATCGTTCAGGAATGGGACAATTCGACCGGAACGCTGCTTCTGAAAGCGCCAGAGGGGGAAACAGCGATCTCATTTGCAAAGCAGGAGTCGGCCTGGCACGAAACGCCAATCAAAAAGATTGCTGGAGTCAACATACAAGTCGAGGTAGTTCTCGAAGAAGATCTCAACCATCCCCCCCAACTTTATCTCGTGGACCCGGAGCAGAAGAGGAGAATCCATTTGCTCGACCTCAATCCCCAATTTGGAAAGCTTACCTTCGGCCGGGTGACGGAGTTGCGATGGAAAGCCACCGACGGTAATGAGGTCGTAGGTGGGCTCTATTTGCCATCTGACTACAAAGAGGGCGCCCGGTATCCGCTTGTGATTCAGACACACGGTTTCGATAAGGACCGATTCTGGATCGATGGCCCATTTACCAGCGCGTTTGCTGCACAACCCCTGGCTGCGAAGGGAATCGCTGTTTTGCAGGTAGGCCGTTCGGTCCACCCTGGCCAAGTCAAGAGCGTTACGAGCACTCCTGAAGAAGGACCACGAGAGATGGCTGCTTATGAGGGGGCGATCGACGATCTGGATCGCCGGGGACTCATTGACCGTGAGCGAGTGGGCATTATCGGTTTCAGCCGCACTGCCTTCAGGGTTGGTTACACCTTGACGCATTCCAAGTATCACTTCGCTGCTGCGACACTAGCGGACGGATTCGAAGGAGGGTACGTCAACTACGTGCTCTTTCAAGGTGCCGACTCAGTCGGGGTAAACGGCGGTTTGCCGTCAGATGCTTCCCTGGCGCTCTGGCTGAAGCGGTCTCCTGGCTTCAATCTCGATAAGGTTTCCGGCCCTGTTCGGATCGAGGAGTACGCGTATGGATCTCTTCTCGGCGGCTGGGAATGGTTCTCCGGCCTGTCGTTCCGGGAGAAGCCGGTTGAACTCCTATGGATTCCTTTCGGGACGCATCTGCTGGTGAAACCCTGGGAACGGCTTGTGTCCCAGCAGGGGAATGTTGACTGGTTTGACTATTGGCTTCAGGGCAGATCAGATCCTGACCCCTCGAAGAGAGAACAATACCAACGTTGGGAGAAAATGCGCGCCCAGCTCTCGAGAACGAAGAGGGATGCTACAAGCGGCCTGAATCACAACCGCGTTGATTACGTTGAACGGGTCGAAGAAGGCCGGGGTGCCCGGTACTAGAGACACCCCGGTTTTTCCTTACTCGTCGGACAGGTACGCGCCTGTTGATTTGGGCGGAAGAGTTGGGTGGTTGCTGTCCACATATACGCCTGGCTTCATGCCTTCGATTGCCAGTATGGCTTGCACGGCTGCGACTATCTGGGGCTTCTTGTATTCCACGAGATTCACCTTCTTTCATGTTTGGATTGCTTTGGCTGAGCGCTGTCAGTGCAGCGCCGTTTTTGATTTGACAATGATCGTGTGCGACGGAGCGGACCTGCCGTGCTGTGCGCCGATGCTTCATGATCAAGATGGAACGTTGAAGGAAGCCCGGGTGCCCGGCGCTGGGAACACCCAGGCCTTGGTTATTCATCCGACAGATAAGCCCCGCTCGATCTCGGCGGCGTCGTCGGATGGTTGTTATCCGCGACCTGACCAGGCTTGATGCCCTCGATGGCTATCGTAGCGTTCACGACGGCAACGATTTCAGGCTTGCAGTAGTTCATAAGTATCACCTCCTTTCCTATGCAAGTGTCTCAGCTGAGATTGAATACTGGTGGATTGCCGACGCTCGATTCGGCGGTAGGCAACTCGGCAGCGATGGCAAGGAATCCACGCGGTTGTATGTGCTTAAGCCATTTCTCGAGGACGATGGCGTGCGCCAGCAGCGGAAGTGGAATGATGTCTCCGGCGTTGGCCTGCTCCAAACAGTCGAGCAGTCGGCAGCGGTTGATGACATGGCGATTGACCAGGATGGAATTCTCTGTCAGATCGCGATACGCAGACCAATGGGACATGATGTCCAACAACGGCTGCCGCGAAATGAAGGCTTTACGCTTCCTGTTTAATACTTCGTCTGGAACGATACCCGCCAGAGCGCGGCGCATGAGAGATCGGCGCTGCCCGGGCCGTTGAAGTTGATCCGAAGGGATTGCGAATAGGAACTCCACCAGGTCCCGATCCAGGTAGGGGTACCTCTTTTCGTAGAGGATGGGGGCAGTTTGCACCGAGCACGCGATCTCGCGTCGCAGGGCCTCAATGGTTTCGAGCTTTTCCTGGAGGCTTGGCCTGACGCGAAACAAAGAGAACGCGTCTTGATACTGTGAAACGGCTCTCTGGTGTGTTGCAACGAAGTGTGCGTCAAGCCAGGGTGACGGGCTCGTGTCTCTGTAAGTGCAGTGCAAGCTCGTGGGCAGGAAAGCGCACACGATCTTAACCAGAAGGTCGATGACCGTCGTCCTATTGCTGAGTGCCCAGGCTTTCAATTGTCTACTGAGAGCCACAAAGCGGCCTGCGGCAAACAAATCGGCGAGTTGCGGGAGAAAACTGGGTGCCCCGCCCAGAACTTCATCTCCTCCGAACCCTGACAGAACAACGCGATTTTCGTTGGATGCAATACACCGCGCGAGCTGCCTCACCGATTCGGAACTGACACCTCTGGAAACGGGCGTCAGCTCCGGGAGAGTCGAGTCGTATCGATAGCTAAGAAGCGTGTGACCGGAGACGTCGATGTGGCAACCAACCTGCCCGCGCGTTTTCTCGATCACCGCGATGTACGGCCGCTCATCCCAAGCCGGCTCGCCGTCCTGGTAGTACGACACGGTGTCGATTCTGGTCCCCGGTGCGCAACCGCGGGTGACCAATTTGTCAGCCACACACACGATTGAGGAGGAGTCCATTCCGCCGCTCAGCTCGGCAAGGATGGGGGCATCAGAGCGGAGGCGTCGCAACACCGATTTCTCGAGGAGAGTCAGAAAATTCGCTTCGTAGTCCCTGTCCTTCCGGTAGCGAATTGCGTGACTGGCCCGGAAGTCCCAGTATTTCGTGGTCTTGATCTTTCCGTTTTGGACTCGTACATAACTGGCTGGCACGACGGCGTTGACTCCAGCGAAGGGAGTCAAGTGAGTAGCAGGGAAGTGTGAGAGCCAGCCTGCTACGTACTCCTCGTCCAGTTGGAAACTGCCTTGGGCCAGTACGACTAGCGGATCAAGGACCGTACTCCAGGCCACATGACTGTGGCTGGCGTAATAATAAAGATGGCGTGTGCCCATGAAATCCTTGGCGAGAAAAAGCGTCTGCCGCGTTGGGCTCCAGATCGTCAGTGCCCAGTCGCCCAGCAGCCGGGCGAAGGCGTTGGTGCCCCATTGTGCCCAGGCAGCCCCCACCAGGGAGCAATCCGTGTACTCCTCGGGCGCGACGAGCCCGAGGTCCTTGGTCAGTTGATGGCGATCGTCGAGCACCCCGTCCCAGACAACGACATCGCCCGATGGAGTCACGTGAGGCTGCGCTTCTCGACGAGATTGCGTGGTGACGTAAAAGGGAAAATACAGAAGGCTGACGTTACCCGCGATATGCGATCCCTGGCTATCGGGACCATAGCGAGACAGCAGACTGGAGACCTGATCGAGATAATGCGTGTCCACCGGGCAACCATCGAAATTCCATCTCCCAAACTGGAGGCTCATGACGGTGTTCCCCTATGTGGAGCGGGCTCAGATCTGCTCGAGAACGACATACATCTCTCGCATATACGGTCGATCCGTGACCACTTGACCATCAACTTCGACCCAGGCGTGCGCGTTGAACGGAACCTGCTGGGTACCAATCACGAGCTGTGCAGCGATGCCATGTCGCCGCAGCAAGCACGTCCCTGCGGCGGAACGTTGCAGACAGAGGACCCGTTTCCAATACCAGATGCTGGCGATATCGAGCGCGCGGCACAGTTCCGCCAAACAGGTGCGAGGGGTGGCGTCCGTCCGCACTCCACAATTGCGCACCGCGGAATGGAGCGCTGAAAAGTCCTTGCGTTCGATATGACGACCAAAGCGGATGAGCTCCACGTATGCGCTCAGGACTGGATTGGGCATTAGTTTGCCTCCTCGGGTGATTCACTCAAGGACGGAGAACGGATTGAACGACGGCTCACAGCTGAACGTGACTGCTCGCCGTGCAACATTGCTGACTCACGCTGCATTCGCCGTGTCAGGCTGCGCAAGTAGCCGGAAAGGCACTCCTCTCCAGAGTCGAGCGCTCCGGCCCAGTCGCTGGCCACGGCGCACGTGAACCCCGCTAGCAACGGCATTATTCTGAGGGCAGCGGCGATGGCTGAAGACGACACTTGGCAAAGCCATCTGGAAGCGTAGTGGTCCACCAGGTGCCGAGGGACGAGCGCCCGGCAGCACGCCATCTGGGACTGATGTTCGAGGAGATATTGGAGCGTCAGAAACGGCGGCCCGACATAGCCTTCGGCCCAATCGAGGAAAATGCATTGCTCTGCCGAACACAAGATATTGCCCGGATTGAAGTCCAGATGCCCGAGCGTGTCGGGAATGTCCAATTCCTCGAGGATCGAGAGCGCGTCTTTGATATGTCTCCCGACCGTCAGAAGTTGTGCCCGGCCGAGTATCGCCGGCGGAATCCTGGGTTGTCTCTCCATGAGCTGCCACATCGCGTCCATGAAGGGATCGACCAAATTCAGGAGGGAGGTGACTCGAACATCCCTGCATCCGGCGTCAAGGAGGTGATCAGTCGTTTTCACCGACTCGATCTGAAGCTCCGCCAGGCTTTGAGCAGCACGCTGCCAGGCACAGGCATCTCCGACGTTATCCAACGTTTGACCGGCGAACTCTGTTGTCAACCAGCCGTGCCAGGTGGGATGAGTCGCAATTACGGTGGGGACAAAGCCGGGGAAGTGTCTCGACAGCGCGAGCGAGATCGGGAACTCCCGCAGGTTCGGTTCGCCAACAGCCTTGAACCACACGGCTTGTTTGCCGGTTTCAAGCCGGAGCAGCGCGAACCTCGGGCTGGCGTTCAACTGTCGGAATTCTCCAGTCAGTCGAAGACCGTACGGCTGAATCCTGTCTTGCACCCAGGAGAACAACTCTTCGATCCACCCCGGAATCGCAAACGGCCCGGTGGCCTTCCCGCTTTGAAATTCGGCTATCTGGCCCCGCATGCTGGTGATTGCGCAAGAATCTCGCCCATCCGCGAAGCAGTGGGTAGGGAATGAATTCAAACTTAGCCAACGCGTTCCAAGCGGGGGCGCAATCACTTCTCTGGTTTCCATCACTTGGTAGAGTGGTTGTTCGTCGTCGGTTGGGGTGGGAGGCAGCTCAGGCGAGAACAAGCAAACGGCAGAAATCTCATAGCGTTTCCTGACGGCGGCAATCACGTTCTCCGCCACTCGTTCCCACCTGGGGATTTCTACCCAAGGGAGGGTGAAGGGCACTCGTTCGCCAGCAACCAGGAGTTCCAATCCGCCCTTGCGGAGCACCAGGAGGCGATACAGATCCCGCGTCGCCGCCGGAGTCGCAGCCGGGAGCGAGCTTCGGCTTGAGAGTGACATATTCACAGCACCTCGTCTTCCGGCTGGGTACGAACGAGCTTGTGTTCTTCCAGAGATTCGAGGAACTCCCGCACATCGACTGCGGCGGTTTCTTCGCTGATGCGGTACTGTCGCGCGATTTGTGTTGCGATCTCTGTTTGCGCGCATCCCTCGCCGAGCAGTTCTAGAATCACAGCTCCAACAGGGTTTAGCCTGAAGATCTGGCCGTGGTATATGTCGAGGACAATTCCGCCGTCCTCACTCCTGGTGCTGCGAACTCCGGCTGAAATCGCGTACAAGGTTTGGGGTCCTTTCCGTTGATGGCGTGTTGTGCAATGTGCCACGAGTACGGGCCTGAGGCGACACTTCGCACGCAATGTTCGCAAGACGGTCGCATGTTCCCCGGCGCGTCACATCTTCAATGGGATAAGAGGGTGCTGAGAATTTTGATCCGAGTGTGTGTCTGTCCGACTTTCCGTCCTATTTCATTGCAGCACGGTTGAAAAAGGCCGGCGTCGGAATCTCAACTCGGTCCCTACTACATTTCAGGAGGGTGATTCAATGTCTGACGGGTCGATCCTTGGCAATACCTGCGGGTGTGGACTGCAGATAGGGTCGAATCGTGCATAAAAGCAGGAAGCCGATTTGCTTCCATCGTGAGACTCTACGGACACATCGTCATGACCCGTTCTGAGGGGTTGTCTACACATTCGCGTTCCCGGTCTGCGGCGGTTCCGTCCGTCAACCGTGGAAGGCTCGACCATGCCCGGGAGTCCAGGCGGCGGCATTGAACAACCGAGAGCAGAACCCGCCGCTTCCTAGAAGTACGGCAGGGCTGGCATCCTGCACGACACGGCCTGCTTCGAGAACGATCATCCTTCCAACGCAAGGCAGAGCCGACAGCCGATGCGAGATCACGAGGATGGTGCTCCCTGACAGAACGGCGGGAAGACAAGAGAGCAATTGTTGTTCAGAGACCGCGTCCAGCGATGATGTGGCTTCATCCAGTATAAGGACGCGAGGGCGCTGCAGAATCGCTCTCGCGACTCCAAGACGCTGTCGTTGGCCGCCCGACAAATGTGCGCCCCCTGGGCCGATCGCCTGATTGAGGCCTTCAGGCAACGTGCCAATCCAATCTGTGAGCCCGACGTGCTCCACGGCCTGCTCCAGTTCGGCGTCCAAAACGCTTGCTCTCGCGAGCCGAAGGTTGCTGGCGATCGTGGCATTAAAAAGGATCGGGTGGGGTGGAGCGTAGCATACCTGTTCCCGAAGGCTTCGGAGCTCGATGCCCCGCAGGTCGTGGCCGGCGATAGAGATCGATCCCGAATCCACGTCGTACAGACGCGCCAAAAGCTTCCCGAGCGTGCTCTTGCCAGCGCCATTTTGTCCCACGACGGCCACCTGCTCGCCCGCCCGAATGCTCAGGTGCGCAATCGACAATTGGCCACGATTGCTCGGATATCGGAAGCAAACATCGGCGAAGTCAATCGCCCAGGGAAGATTCTGCGGAAATCTGATCGCAGTTGGACAGATCTTGATCGCAGGCTGCAACGCCAACACCGCCTGCACTTGGCGGACACCTGCGAACGTCTTCTGCGCCCGCACGTATATCTCTGCGGCTCCGCTGAGTGGTTCGAACAACTGGGTCAGGTAGGCGTAGAAGGCCACCAAACCACCGACCGTTAATGAATCCGACAGAACACTCCAGCCGCCATATCCAACCACTGCGGACATCGCCAGTCCGATGGTCAGGCTCGTGTAAAAGGTGAACGAGATCCCAATCCTGGCGAGTCTCTGGAACGACCGAACCGTCGTACCCAGGAGATGGAGCCCCATTCGCTCGCGTCGGCGCTCTTGACGCAGCAGTTGCAGGGCCACGATCGACGAGAGATGCTCCTCAAGAAAGTTGCTCCAGGCGAGGTGATTGCGCTGCACGGTGTTGGAAGCATCCTCGAGACCGCCACGGAAGTGCCTGCTGGTCAGGAGAAAGACGGGAATGAGCGGCAGGACCGCCAGGCTCATCCGGGCGTTCAATAACAGCATGGTTCCCAGTGTGAGCGTCGTTGCCATGAGGGTTCGCAGGATCGAAGGCAGAAGATCTGAGCCAAAATATGAGATCTCGTCGACGGGCTCCGTCAAGGGGTACATGGAGACACCGACCGGAGTGCCTTCATGGTAGTCGGCAGAAAGAGTGTCGAGATGCCGCATCAGCCGCAAGCGCACATCAAGTGCCAGCCGCTCCGCTGCGAGCATCGTCAGGTAGTCTCCCGCACTTATCAGGACCGCTCTGCCTTGCTGGCAAAGGAAAATCAGGGCAGTGCCGACGATCAGAAGCCCTAGCCGGCGGCCAGGCAGGATCACATCAATCAGCCACTTCAGGACGAGCGGTGCGAGAAGCGCCAGAATGCTACCGACCGAAATGCAGACAAAACTGGCAATGTGCCAGCCAAGGAATGGACGAACTTGCCGGGACAGCCAGCGAATTTCCGAAGGAATCCACGAAATCATGCAGATCCGCGCAGGTTGCGCAGCGAATGCCGCTCCAGCGGTAGAACCGCACGTTACCCTGATGGGAGGGCGGGAGTCCAAACCTCCCCTGGCCCGTTCTCAAATCCGCCCGATGGGAACGATTCTCCCGTCATTGCTCCGGAATGGAGCAAATAAGACCGATGGATGATGTTCGGAAATGTGACGGCGGGAGTGCCTGGGCCCCGGAGATAGGTCCGCGCATGTATGTTCCTTCACCTTGCCACAACGGCCTCGACCTCAAGTGGGGCCTACCAAAAACCGGCCAGTTCGGAGCGCACGGACCCGATTGAATCAACCATGGTCAGAATCGGGACCGTCCACTGGCGGATATTCCCCAGGCGCGCCATCCTGCGCGATCAAGCGACGGTCCAGATGCGGCTCTCTAACTTATCTAGTCTCGGCTTCCCAATCCCGTAGCTGTCGCAGCACAATGCCATAACAATCGCACGCCGCCCCCTCGAGTTTTTGCCGGTCCAAAATCGTGACGCTTCCCCTGGTATAGGAAATCAGTCCCGCTTTCTGCAAAATTCCAGCGGACACCGTCACGCTGGAGCGTCTCGTCCCCAACATCTGTGCTAGGAATTCTTGTGTGAGCGGAAGGTGGTCCGATCGAATCCGGTCTTGGCTCATCAAGATCCATCTCGCCAATCTTTCTTCCACTTCATGCAGCCGATTACAGGCTGCAATCTGCGTGGTCTGCATTGCCAGTCTCTGGCTGAAACGGTGCAGCTGCTGTGCTAACTCAGGACATTGGCGAATAAGCTGTCTGAGGTCCTGAGCGCTGCACCTGTAGGCCGCACCATCTCCCTGGGTCACGACCCTGGTTGGGCTGCTGTGATATCCCACGAGCAGGGGCAAACCCACGAAGCCTTCCTTGCCAATGAGACCGACTTCTACAGTTTTCCCGTCCGGCTGAACCACCAGAACCGACATCAATCCTGAATTTATGAAGTAACCGGATTTGATAGTCTCTCCGGCTTCGTACAGGAGTTGATGAAGTTTTAGGCGCACGAATTCCAGCCTGGACACCACGTCCTTGGATTCGTTGCTTGATAAACTGAGCAGGATTGCATTGCCAATCACATTTCCATCACCATCGGTGGGAGGCTTGGCTGGGTTCAGACGAAGCGAGTCTTTTTTCACCATGACGGCTCCTTACGCAGCGAGAACGCTGTCCGATTTCGCAAGGAACCGTCGCCCAAGGGGCGCGGCGGAGGGTTGCTAGAAGAGACAGCTGGATCATACGCCCTTTTTGGACGGCATGTGCGCCACCGCACTTTGGCAGGTGCGGAGGGAGAACAGACAAGGATGTTCTCGTCTTCTGCGATTCTGACAACCGACGTTCTCGCCATGAAACTGACTCCACACTCAACAACAGCGCCTGCTCGGATCGCTGAAGGACTTTCTCGACACCGCATCTTTTAAGCGCTGCCGACCCGTTGAGGGCCTTTCCTCACAGCAAATTCTTTACTGTTAAGTTTTGCTGTGTTATGTCGCGTCTGGCGTGGCTTTTTTTGTTGTTAGCATTTTCCGGGTGGACGGCAGGCCATATTGTCGTGCGAAAAGATTCGGATCAGGATGCCAACATTTTGCTGGGCATCACTGGAGCCTAGGCGGTGAGTTTTTGTCTGGATGCCGCCAATTTCAAGTCCAGTACACTTACGTGCTGTTGTTCTCCGTGCGGGGAGGCGCTGCTTTATCTGGCCTCATTGGAATCCTGGTGAGGCGCTACGACCATGCGAAAGGCGCGAGCTTTCACTCCGTCAGCGGGCAGCATGCAACTTGCAAGCGAGCCACCGGCTCGCCCACCTGTTTCTCACCCTGACAGTCCGATGCATCAAGACTGCACACGCCGCGAATCAAAAATCGGGTAATGATGCGGCTCGTGGCGAGGGCTATAATGCGGGCGCCGACTTCACGAGAGTTCCGCGAAGGCCACGCTCGTCAGCTTCTGCGAAATTTCCTATAAGCCGCGCGCAGCCGTTTCATCCCGCGTTGGCTTGGGAACCTGTACCAGCACCGGCTCTCCCTTGAGCTGAAACAACCGACTGGGGGCTACGTAGCTGCCGGACGCGACGTCGAGGGCGGTCGCCGCGCGCAATGTAGGCAACGCTCCTTGCGCCGCATCCTGCGACATCAACGACGCGAAAATCTTCTCCAGCCAATTCTGCGGCCGGCCCGGCCCGCTGGTCTGCAGATTCGTCCGCGCATACCCTGGATGAGCCGCGTTGCTCAGCAGTCTGATTCCCGCCGCAGCGCACCGCCGTCCCAACTCCAGAGCAAACATCAGGTCCGCCAGCTTGGATTGGCAGTAGGCCTTCCAAGGCGCGTAGGTCCTCTCCCACTACAGGTCCTCAAAGTTGATCTTTCTCAGCCCCATGTTTGCTGCTCCACTCGACACAGTCGTGACTCTTGGGGACCCCGAGCGCTCGAGAGCCGGCATCAGCAAGGCTGTGAGGGCGAATGGCCCCAGGAAGTTAGTGCCGAACTGCAACTCGAAACCGTCCTTCGTCACCTGCCGCTTCGGCACCGCCATCACCCCAGCGTTGTTGACCAGGAGATCCAGCTTCGCCTCACGATTGACTTTCGCGGCAAATGCCTGCACCGATCGCAGGCTTGCCAGGTCGAGCGTCTCGAAACGTACTCTGGCCGGCGGGAGCTGGCGCCGGATCCGGTCGACCGCATCGCGACCTTTCGTCTCTGAGCGGGCTGCCAGAATGACCTCACTGCCGGCCCGTGCCAGTTCGAGCGCTCGTATGCCAGCCAATACCGCTGTTCGCCGCGGTCACGACCGCGAGTTTCCTGGTCTGGGGCGGAATATCGGTGACCGTCCATTGCGTTTTGATCATCTCGTGTTGACCTCCTGTGATATCTGATTACTCACTCATCCATGGGATGCAACAATTATTTCCGGGCGATCCCCGCCCAATAGATCTCAAATCCACCGTTGCGATATCTGTTTGCCATCGCTGGTTTCAACACGATCAGGTCCATGGTTGCTTCCGCCAAAGCCCCCAGCACCTTCGAAATCAACTCAATCGGAAGGTCGGTCCGCAGGATATGCTGCTCAATCGCGTCCTGAGTCATGTTCTGGATTTCGACGAATGGCGCGCCTCCTGCTTCGAGCGACTCTTTCGAAAGCATGCCCGAGACCTGCAGTTGGGCCAGGACCTTTCGTTGTTCAGGATTGGTCACCCCCCAATTCACGTAGCTGTCCCACACATGTCGCAACCGGGCGCGAACACTCTTCTTGCGCGGGAAATCTGACATCATCGCGTCTGCGAGTTCCAACTTGATCTCCCGGTACAGGGCATTGATCAAATCATCCTTGGTCTTGAAGTACGTAAACAGAGTTCCCTCGGCGACGCCGGCCTGTTTCGATATCTCTGACGTCGGCGCAGCTGTGAGGCCGCGCTCCGCAAATACACGAGTCGCGGCGTCGAGGATCGCATTTCGCTTGTCTTCGCTTTTGGGACGGGCCACTGAACCTCTCTTTACCTGAGCGTACACTCAAACATACCTTGGGCGCACTCTGATGGCAAGCCGACCCCGCAGTGACAGAGACGGCATTATTAAGGACGCCAGAGCCCGAGGGTCGGCGGGTTCAGGTCCTTTGAACAATTACTGCCGGATCCGCTTGCTCACGAGCTACGAGCTGTCGACACAAATGCCGTCTTGTCGACGAAGGCGATCGATCCGCCTGACGGACGTTCCTGCGAAGATGGTCATCTATGCGTGTGCTTGTCGGGGGCAAACTGAGCACGGATACACCGACTTCTTGAGCGTCAGAAGTACTCGAACCCACGCGACCGACGGAGCATTTCGGGATGGATTGTTGCTCGGCAAAGTCGAAGCCAAACGAGGCGCTGAGGCCCAAATCTCCGCCGGCCGCTGGGCTGCGGATCAGGACCGCGCCTCATTCACAGAAGGCTATCAACAAGGATATGGCCGTTGAAGACTCGGCAAGGGATTAGAAAGGTTCTAGCCCGCTGAACACATGCAAGAGAACAGCCGGGTAGAACGGGCACCCAACAACTATGGAAGCCGCAAAGTGGTGGAGTGGTGGATAAGACATGCCCGGCGTGTTGGTTTCGGTCGTGGAAGAATTGCTAAGCGCTGCCTCGCCCCGGCAACAACGGTCGTCCGTGGTGTTACAGACAAAACGCCCCAGATATGCGCTTCTGGAGCGCTCGTCGAAACGGTCTCTTCCCCAAGGACCGTGTCTGTCGCAGCGCTATGCCGAAGGGTCCTAGGCCAGACGGTGTGGCGCTGTGCTCCTTTGTGAGCGTCGTAGAGCGTAGACCTGCACGGTCAGTTGTGCAATCCTCCAAACGGATGAGGATGGGCTAACCGATTTTTCGCTCGCGCCCTCACCTAGCCCAACCCGCTTTCTGGGCTGATCCGATTCTCCTCCGAGCAGCTGGCGAGATTGTGCGCCCTTTGCGGACAGCGATCGAAACAGTCTTCCGCCGTGACCTTAGAGGACACCGACTGAGCGAAAAAGAAAATTACCGCGCCGCGCCAGACAGGGAAGGAAAGCTTGCACAGATAGGAAGGACGCCTCGTGCTAAAGCAAAGGTGTGGGAGAGACCGTAACGGGAACCTTCCTGCGTCTGATGGCGTCTGATGGGATCGGTTTGACTTGCGCGGGACGTCGGAATAACATCTGCCGAATTGTCCGGCGATGCGCCACAAGCGGTTAGAACTTTCGGCCGTTACCAACTCCGAGAGCTGGTGGCGGTGAGTGGCATGGGTGTGGTCTACCGCGCGTGGGACCCCACCCTCGCGTGTGTCGTCGCCATTAAACTCGTTAGCGAAGACACCATTCCCGACGAATCAGCCCGCCGGCAACTCTACACGGAAGCTCAAATCGCATCATCCCTGAACCACGCAAATATATGCAGGATCAAAGATGTGATAGAAGAGTCGGGCCAGGCCGGTATTGTCATGGAGTTCGTCGAGGGGCAGGTTCTTACCCACGCAATCGCCGCCAATATCGGCCTTCCTTTCGACGTGGTTGTTGAATACGGTATCCAGATCGCCGACGCTGTTTCTCACGCACACCAGCATGATGTGATCCATCGCGATCTCAAGAGCGGCAATGTGATGGTCAACCGGGACGGTCATATAAAGCTGCTGGATTTCGGCCTTTCAAAAATACAACGTCGCAGCGAGGTTCCCGGCCCTCTGCAGAACCCCGAGACCAAGGAGAGTTCAGACGCCATCGTGGGAACCCCGCCATACTGGGCCCCGGAAGTGCTGAAGCACTATCCGAGCGATACCCGCAGCGATATTTGGAGCTTTGGTGTGCTCCTGTACGAAATGGCCAGCGGGCAAATGCCCTTCAAAGGGGCCACCATCATTGAGTTAGGCTCGGCGATCCTGCATGACGCTCCTTTACCGCTGCCCGAACATGTGCCAGAGTCGCTCTCGAAAATTATCGACCACTGCTTGCGTAAGCAGATCTCCCAGCGTTACCAGCGCGCCAGCGAAGTATGCGCAGCGCTTGAGGCGATCGAGCGGGGCGGTACCCGCCGGCAAGGGAACATCAGGCCTCAACCACCTGCGATCCGGTCGGTTGCAGTGTTGCCGTTGGAAAACCTTTCGGGTGCTCCGGAGCAGGAGTATTTTGCGGACGGCCTCACCGATTCGCTGATTACCGCACTTGCGAAAATCGGGGGGTTGCGCGTCATTTCTCGCACTTCGATCATGCAGTACAAGCATGCTCCAAAAACGCTCCCCCAGATTGCACGCGAATTGAGTGTGGACGCCATCGTGGAGGGGTCGGTGCGTCGCGATGGCGATCGGGTGCGAATCACCGCAGAGTTGATCGAAGCCCGCACCGATCAGCATCTTTGGACGGAAAGCTACGACCGAGACCTGCGCGACATCCTCAGCGTGCAGACCCAGGTGGCAGGTGCGATCGCGAGTGAGATACGAGCCAAGCTGAGTCCTCCGACCGGATCGTCACCGGTCGAGCCGTCAGGCGGCCGTGCGCTGGATCCTTCGCTCCTGGAGACCGCCGGTCCCACCAGCGACAGCCTCGGCCGGTCCAGTGCGGTGAATCCTAGAGCGTACGATCTCTACCTCAAGGGCCGTTATTTCTGGAACAACCAGGTTACGGACGAGGATTTCCGGAAGGCCGTCGAATATTACAAACAGGCAATCGCGATTGATCCACAGTCCGCGCTAACCTACGCCGGCTTGGCTCACTGTCTCGTTCTGATGGGCACGGGCGAATATGGCCTGAGAGCGCCTTTCGAAATCATGCCGAAGGCGAAGGAGGCCGCTCTCCAGGCCTTGCGACTTGACGACTCGATCGCGGAAGCGCACTTGTCGCTGGCGATGGTGAAATTCCGCTTTGATTGGGACTGGGAAGGTGCGGAGAAAGAGTTCCAGCGTGCGATCGAGCTCAATCACGGTTATTCGGCTGCACATTACTGGTACTCGGTTTACCTGCTGGTCCTGGAGCGCTTCGATGAAGCATTCAAGGAGGTACAGATCGCACGGCAGCTTAGTCCGTTCTCGCCCATCATGCATTTCAGCCTGGGATTGTTACTCTATGCCTCGGCCCAGCATGAGCAGGCAATCGAGCACCTGAACGAAACCGCGGCGATGGATGCAAAGTTTCCCCTTGCCCATCTCGTTCTGGGGCTGACATTCGGGAGGAAGGGCAGATTCGAAGAATCGATCGCCGAGTTCAAGCAAGCGCTGAGGATCGCAGGCACAAGACATCTATGGTCAAGCTACCTCGGACAAGTCTATGCGCTGGCCGGAAAAACTGAAGACGCAGTCGAAATCTTGCACGAACTGCATACCGCATCCAGACACCGCTACGTGCCGCCGGTGGCTTTTGCCATCGTGTACGCCGGCCTGGCGAAGATGGATGACGCCTTTCATTGGCTGGAGCGGGCTGCCGACGAGCGGGACGGACTGTTGATCTATCTTAAGGTCGGGTCGGCCTTTGATAGCCTGCGAGCGGATCCGCGATTCTCTGGAATCCTGACCCGAGTGGGCTTGCAGGGAGATCCCGGGCTCGACGTCTCTCATCCTACTTCGAAGGCGGCTGAACCCGGCCCGGACCCTCTGCACGTACCTGACCCGTTGCCGACCCCTGCTCCTCGACCGACGTTTCCAGGAAAACTACTTCTGGGGGCGATTCTAACCGCGATCGTAGTCTATTTCGGCCCCCGCATCCGCGATCGGGTATGGCCGTCGAGGACAATTTTGGCCATCCAACCCCTCAAGACCCTGGGTGGCGATGCCGATGCGCGCCGGCCCGCCGAGATTGTGCGAGAAGAGATCTTTACGCGATTGAGTGAACTGCACCCGGACAAACTGGGGGTGGTCGAACTGACGACGGCAGATTCTGAACTCAGTTTTGAACAAGTCTGCGCAAGGCGCAACCCGACCTACGTTCTTGCCGGGGCGGTTCATCGTGACGGCAATCAGATGGCAATCACCGATCAGCTGGTGTCATGCAACGACCAAACCGGTATTGTGGGCGACCGACACGCAATTAACCCTGACGGTTCAGGCATGGGCCCGGTTGTAGAGGATATCGTGCGGAAGATCCTCGCCGCGCTTCCCCGGGAAATACAGACCGCACACCAGGTAAACCCCAAGGCGTATGAGGCTTACTTGCAGGGGCGCTTCGAGTGGAACCTGCGCACTACTCAAAGTCTGACGGAGGGTGTTTCTTCTTTTCAGAAGGCAATCGAATATGATGCAACTTACGCGCCTTCCTACGCCGGCCTGGCGGACTGCTACGCGCTGTTGGGGTCCGCGCCCTATACCAAGCTGCGGCCGAGCGAAGCCTTTCCGAAGGCGAAGGCCAACGCCCTGAAAGCGCTTGAATTGGATGAAGGTCTCGCAGAAGCTCATGTGTCGCTGGGATATTCCGCGCTGGTATACGACTGGAATTCCGCAGAAGCTGAAAAGGAATTCAGCAAAGCGATCCGACTACGGCCCGATTACGCCACCGCCCATCAGTATTACGCCTATTATCTGACCGCCGTCGGAGACTTGGACCAGGCCATTGCCGAACGCAAGCGAGCCGTTTCGATCGAACCAAAGTCGCCCTTGCTTAACACGGCCCTCGGTGAGGCATACTATCAGGCGCGACACTTTAGTGACAGTATCGGGCCTAACCAAGTGGCCCTCTCCATTGACCCGCGCTATGCGGTCGCGGTGATCAACCTGGGCCGCGCCTATGAGCAGATGCGAATGTATCCAGAGGCGCAGCAGGCCTACCAGTCAATTCTGGCGTTCGCACCGCACGACCCTGCACTACTGGCACTGCTCGGTCACCTCGATGCTGTCTCTGGGCAGAAGGCGGCGGCGCGTGGAATCATTTCGCAGTTACAGCAGATGAGCACCAACAAAGACACATATATCCCGAGTCTCTACATTGCCCTGATCTGCATAGGTCTTGGAGACAATGACCAAGCGTTTGCATGGCTCGACAAAGCCTACGAAGAACGTAGCGAATACCTTGTCTATCTGCCCACGGAGCCGATGGCAGACCCGCTGCGAAACGATCCCAGATTTTTCGCGTTGCTGGAACGTGTGGGGCTGAGGAAATGAGCAGACCCCCAAGAGCGTTCCAATGACCCACACCGCTCCTGACTCGGCAAACCTACTCTACGGCATCGCCCGTAATCTGCTCCAGGAGCATGACTATGGAGAGTTGCTCACAAACGTCCTCGACATGACGATCCAGATCCTGGGAGCGGACCGCGGATGCGTCGTGGCCCGTGAAAAAGGCGGATTTCGCGCCACCGCGGCCCGCAATTTCCGTAACGAAACCCTGGCCGAGCGGGAGATGGAGATTAGTACCACGATCGCCGAGATGGCGGTCGAGGAAGGCCGGGTGCTTCTGCTTCACGATGCGCGGGAATCGGCCGTCCTTCGAGACAAAAAGAGTGTCCGCAGACTTCAGTTGCGTTCCGTTCTGTGTGCGCCGCTGATCGTCAGCAACGAGGCCTTCGCGGTTATCTACCTGGAAAACCGGGAACTTTCCAACCACTTCAATGATCGACACGAGCAGTTGTTGTCCGAGATATGCGCCTTGGCGGCGCCCCGATTGCACACTGCGGTTGCGATCGAGAGCGCTCGTCAGAAAGCTCGCGATCTGGAACTTGCGCAGGGTGAAAGCGACGGCATTATTACGGTTGATCCAGGCATGTCGATCGTTCTCGAAACCCTTTCGAGAATTGCTCCCACAGAGCTGACAGTACTGGTTCAAGGCGAGACCGGCACCGGTAAGGAACTCGTCGCCCGAGCGATATATCGCCGCAGTCACCGGGCGGCTGGCCCCTTCGTTGTTTTGAACTGCGCGGCGATTCCCGCGACGCTGATCGAGTCCGAACTGTTCGGATGTGTACGTGGAGCCTACAACGGCGCCGACCGCGACCGCGTAGGGCTGATCGGCTCCGCCAACCGCGGCACGCTGTTTCTCGACGAAATCGGTGAAATGCCCTTCGAACTTCAGTCCCGGTTGCTGCGCGTCCTGCAATCGGGAGATTTCAACAGAATCGGATCTGTCCGCTCCGAGCAGGTGGACGTACGCGTGATTGCCGCCACCAACCGTGATCTTGAGAGCGAGATCGAACAGAGACATTTCCGGGAAGACTTGTATTTCCGCTTGTCCACGGTCACCCTGAAAGTCCCACCCTTGCGCGAGCGCAGAGCCGACGTGATCATGCTGGCCGATCATTTCCTGCGGGCTTACGCAGGAAAGCGCGCCCTTCCGCCTCCCCGGCTTAGTGACGAATGCCTCCAATTGCTGTTGGCCTACCACTTCCCTGGAAACGTTAGGGAACTGGAAGGAGAAATGGCCCGCCTGGTAGCGATGTGCACGCCCGGAGACGAGATTTCTGCAAGCGCCCTCAACGATCGCATCGCCCGGCGCAAGCCGACTTCTGCGAAGGAGGCTGAGATCCAGCCAATGTCTCTGGTGGAAATGGAGAAGAAGCTTATTCTGGCTGTCCTTCGCCACACGGGCGGCAACCGTACGCAGGCTGCAGAAATTCTCGGGATCAGTCGGGAAGGACTTCGCATGAAGATGCAGAAGCTGAGGTTGTCGCCTCCCGTTGAGCAGTAGCCTCTCACTGTCTTACAAAAAGTTAGTCTCCTACCTTAGTTGATCGTGAATCAGCTGCCTCGGCACCATTCAACTGGCCATTTGTCGGTCGGTCTTGTCGCCCCGCCTCTTTGGTACGGGGCGTGCCCATGCCATAGAGAGTTTGGGCTCAGGTCAATGATGTTGCTCAAGGAACAAACAACTTGGCCGCAACCCCCACCAGCACTTCGTAAGAAATGTTGGCGGCACTGAAAGGTTTCTGGGCAGCTGGAATTCACGATTCTTCGCCACATGTGGCCCTGGCTCCAGACTCCAGGAGGGCACATGCGTGGATTGGCACATATCGCGATTTGCGTGGCCGCGTCGATCGCCGTCGCGGAGTTTCTGGGCTACTTGCTGCACTGCCTCATGCACAACGGATGGATTCCATGGCTCAGCGTAAGCCATATGAAACATCACATGCTTCTCTACGGCCCCCTGCAAAAGCAGCGTCCCAGCGAACAATATCTGGATGCAACCACTGGCGAGGTCGCCATCGGGAATATTGGACTGGAATGGATTGTCCCGAGCAGTGTGATCCTGGCCGTTTCTGTTGCTGCTCTGCGCTTGCTGAGAGTCTCTTTAGCCGATCAGTCGCTCTCCATCGGGACGATATTGGTTTGGAGCTTCCTGATGTTTAGTTATCTGCATGACCGGATGCACGTCAAAGGCTTCTGGATGGGACGTGCTCCGCTGCTCAGCCGTTGGTTTCTGCGGGCGCGGCGTCTGCACGATATCCACCACCATGCCTTAAACAATGAAGGATTGATGGACAAGAACTTTGGGATCGGGTTCTTCATTTTCGATCGGCTGTTTGGCACGCTGGCGCACGAATTGTCTGCCTTTAACCGTCGCGGCTACGGAGCGGCGCAGGAGAGATTTCGGAATCTGTATGGCAGCAAGAGCGCCGGTGTCAGGTAGCGCGGGTCCAAACGACGGGTAAAGTACCGATGACAATGGACACAAGATGGTCTGCTCCTCTCGTTTCGAGTTTCCAAGGAGCAGCATTGGCCGTGGCGGCCAGTTCTATTTCGCAGACTTAATCCGAATCAATATCAGGAAAATCCACATTGGGACACGGAGGCTTTATGAAAACCAAAGATGAACGAGACACAGTTAGGGAAACGACAAAAATGTTGGGTCTCTTTGTCTTCGTTGCCAGCTTCATGCTTACGCAGCGTGCGACAGCAGAAAAGCGCACAGTCAATTGCGACAGGAAAGAAACGATCACCAGAGCCCTCCAATTGTTGTCCGATGCGAATCCGCAAGGACCGAACACGTTATTGGTTTCGGGTAGTTGCAGAGAGAACGTCGTCATTCAAAGTTTTGACCGCCTGACATTGATCGCCAAAACCGGAGCCTCGATAAGCGATCGATCGGACGGGACCTTGGCGGTAGTCGACATTGAGGACTCACGTAGGGTCACCCTGCAGGGATTCGCGATCCAGGGCGGAGATAGTGGCGTGATCTGCGGTAACGCGAGCGTTTGTTATTTGACGGCAAATAGGGTTCAGTCTTCAGTCGGACAGCAGGGGGTGGTCGTGAGTAATGGTTCTCGTGCATTTCTCGTGAGCAATGTGATGCAGAACAATTCGGGACGCGGTCTGACCCTGAACGAAGGTTCACAGGTGTTCAGCGACGGCGATACTTTTCAGGGCAATGCGGGTGCGGGAATCGTCGCAAACTCCGGAGCTTACTTCGCCGCTACCAGTGTCGTTGTGCAGAACAATGGAAGTGATGGGAGCGATGCGATCGTTGCCAGTGATCATTCGACCCTCAGGCTTATCTCATGCGCGATCACGGGCAACACGGGCAACGGCGTCAGATTGCAACACAGCGCGGAAGCGAGGTTCGACAACTATGTGGGACCGACCACCGTTACTGGCAATGGAGGTAGCGGCGTCAGTGCCGGCGATTTGTCCTTTGCATTATCCGGGCCAAGCAGCATTGCAGGAAACCTCGGCGGCCCGGATGTGCTCTGCACTCCACAGTTCTCAGCTACTCGCGGCGCTCTAACCAATATAGGGGGCGGAACAACGAATTGTGTGGAACCGTGAGGCAGTGCGACCGATCATTCGCCACGGTCACATGCTACTGACCGAGCAGATTGCTCGTGGGAACGAAGACACGAAAACCGGAAATCGGACACTGACAAGGAAATTCACATGTTACGAGGAGGAGAATATGACCGCATTGTTTGCATCGAAGGATCGTGGAGCCTGGCAGGCGAACACGGCCACAAGAGCAGGGTTGCTTGCCGTCCTGCTGGTTTTGGTCGCTACTTTCGTTATGGCAGATCCGATGGTCGTCAATTGCGACCAGGGCCAGTCGCTGAATCGCACCCTGGCCAAACTGAATAAGAACATACCGGCAAGCGTGCTGGTAATGGGGACTTGCAGCGAATACGTTCGAATCAGCGGATTCGACCGGCTCACGCTAAAAGGCTTGCAGGGCGCAACGCTGGTTCAACCAGGCGTGGATCCCGGTGACGGCCTCGCAATCCACGTTTTATCGATCGAAGCTTCACGAAGCATCACCGTCGATGGGTTCGCTATCCGCTCCGGGGCGTCCGCGCTCGCGGGCATCGGGATTGGAGGCAATAGCATCGACGTTCGGCTTCGGAACCTGACCGTTGACGGCGCTGGCGCTTTTGGGATCTTTATCTTCGAGAGCAGCCAGGTGTCACTCGCGCGAGTGACCGCCAGTGACCCCGGATATGCCGCGGTGGGCGTCTATGACGTTTCCGACGTGCATGTCGAGAATTGCCTGTTCGAGCACTCGACGGGCGCCGCCTGGCATGCGGGCCTGGACGTCGGTTCGGGCCACGTCACCATGCAGGGAACCACCATTCGCAATATGCAGGTTGGCGTCAACATTACAAGGAGGGGAAGCGTCGATATACAGAGTTTCAATTCCTACTACCCGGTCAGTAGACCGAACGACGTGGTCATCGAGAGTCCCACTGGCACCAACTTCTGGGGAGTTGCGGTCGGAAGTGGCTCACTACTTAACTTGGGCGACACCAAGCTGCGCATCACCGACCCCGGCCAGCCGTGGGGTGGCAACACCGCAGGTGTATTCGTCTCCGATGGCGGAACGCTCAACGCGGGCGCCAACCTCGTCGTCTCGGCCAGCCAGGGCCAAGGCGTCTTCGTGAGTAACACTTCCCACGCGACCATGGCCGGCTCGAGCATTACGGGGAGCGGCCACGGAGGTTTGGTTGCGGTCAACCTGTCCACAATCGCGGTGGGCACGAGCAGTCCTTCGACCGGGATCAGCGGAAACAGGACCGATCTGTTCTGCGATTCCAGATCGCTGATGACTGGAGGCGCGAACATCGCCAATGCCACAAGCGTGCAGTGCAGTAACCTTCTGGCCGGCGACAGTGTGGACTTGCCGTAGCGAGGTCCGGGAACGACCAAAGCAGACCACTCCTATGCGCCGTAGTCGATCCTTCGCTGAAACGCGTCAATGGCCGCTCGATCTTCGGGCGGCTTCTTCTCTCGGAGTGCACACTCACGGTTTCCCCAAACGCGGCTGCATGCGAAGGGTGTAGTCCTTGTCGTCGGGGAGGCGGCCATCCACGCGAAGGATCTTCACAGAGCCGTCGACATCAGCCGTGCGCAGGTAACCGATGGCCCCCGGTACGTTGAACACGAATCTGAGGACTTCGGAGGGAGTGGTGAGAGTCTTCGGGGACACAAAGACCACGCCAGTAAAGACCCCCTGGATGAAATGATTATTCAGATCCTTTTCATTCATGCCGTAAATTTCGCGCAGGATCACCTTTCGCTCGGGTTGTGAGGGGTTCATCATGACGACGGTGATGCGACGACCGTTGGGCCAGTGACTGCGCTCTCCCAGAAATATCTTGCGCAGTTCAGGAAGCGAGAAGTTTTCCACGGGGTTCGATTGATTCACGATGATCGCCAGGCTTTGCTCGGATCCACCCGCCAGGGCGGGCGCGGACCCGAGGACGCCGGCCGCGCTGTGCGGCGACAGTGCTCGCAACAGAATCGCAGCGGTCAGCAAGATCACGACACTGGTTGCGCGCCCCATCATGGCACCCTTCTAGAACGTGAATGCAAGTTGAAGAGCTAGTGCATTGAAGGCTGGCTGGTGGCGTAACTCCGTGCGATCATATTGCAACTTTAACGCCACCGACTCGCTCGCATCAAATCGCAAGCCTACCGAGGGACCTTGGCGCCGACCAACATCCGGGAAAACTGGCTCCGAATCCGAGCCATTCACATACTGGTAGCGGAAGTAAGGACGGTAGGAGCCAAACAGTCTCGAAATCTGGGAGTAGAAACCCGGCGTGTTAAATACCCGCGGCGACCCGTCAGGTGCGTGCCGAATCAGCAAGACCTCGTTGAGCCACTCAAAGTTGGGACGCACCACCACTGCGTGGGCGGCAAAGACCAGTTCACCGATGGTCGGGGCATTGGCTGGTGTCAGGTGATCGTGATAGACCGAAAAGCCAACCTGCAACCCGCGCACCGCTTCAGGAGTCGCGAATAACGCCAGGTTCACGGCCTTACCATTGTTGTCGTCGACCCTGTTCTGCACGGGTTCGGCGGTTGGGGAGCTGGAAGCGCGTCCGTTGCCGACCTCCGCTACGTAGTGTAGTTGCAGCCCTCCGGAGGGGATCAATCCCGATGCGGAGATGCCGACATTGTGGATGGGCAGGATGCCGCCGTTGTCTTCGAACTCGAAGAGGAAAGGGCGGCCCGTGGCGGTCTGAAGCCAGGTGCTGTGATGGTAGGCGGTGTTGTAGTAGCCAATGGCGGTGTGATATCGGCCCACAGACAACTTGAACAAGTCGTTCGGGGAATACTGCAGAAGCAGGCGCTCGACGTCGACACCGAAGTGGTTCTGCTGGTCGGCTTCAAAGACGATCTCACTCAGGAGCTTGAATCTATCCGAAACATCTGAAGTGACAAAGAGATCGAGCTGTCCCAGGGCGAACGAAGTCGTGTTGCCTCTCTGGTCGCTGCCATGAAGATTTACGTCTCCGAACCCGCGGATACGCATCAGTGTGTTGCTGGTGTCCATTCGTTCCGCCATGGCAGGCGCCGACTTGACCTCCGTTTCGCTTTCCACAGGCGCGGTGGTGGGAGCCGCGGCCGGGGCGGCCGGCTGCTTGACCGCTTCGAGCTGTGCGACGCGAGCCTCCAGTTGCTCCACACGACGGAGGAGCATTTGTACGGTTCGCTTCTCCGAATCCGTTTCGTTGGAAGGCTGCTGGGCTCGAAGAGCGGAGGTATTCAAGAGAATTCCGAAAAGCAGCGCCAACACACGCATCCGGGATATTCTCTGCGGCGTCCGCACGGCGAGGAACCCGAATGACGAGAAAAGGGAAGAGCGCATAGACTGCCTCCTGAGCGGGCTGAGCAGTCGCAGAGGTCAAACAGAATTTTCCGTTCCGAAGGTGGAGCACGCTCTCCGGTGGCAGAACTTGGCCTCCCAACTCGCGCCCGGACGTACCAGCAAACAGAAAGACTTCTTGTTTGAGTCCCAAGAAAAGGGGAAGACAGGAGCCGGTTGCCCCAACCCACCGGCGACGGTGTGTAAGCTACCGCATGTCGAGGAAACGATCAATCGAAATCGGAACACACCGAAATCGGGACAGGAGGGAAGAGCCCTTTGATCATTCCAGGACAGACGCGGCCCGGATCTACTGAACCGATTCGCGGATCAGCACGACATCGGAGTCGGTATGGCCTCGCAGCAGGGCCAAGCTTTTGCCATCCGGCGACCAACGAAACGCGAAGATCTGCTCTCCGGTGAAAGAGGTGACCTGTTTACCCTGTGCGCCACCGATCGGCTGGACCCATAGATTGTCCACTCCGCTCTCCCGAATCGGGTAGGTAACCGCCTTGCCGTCCGATGCGAAATCCAAGCCTCCACTCGAGATTCGCTCATCGGCATCCGCCAGTTGCGGGATTCCGCCTGCAGACGACAGATCGAGGAACGCTACCTTGTATTGGGGATAGGGATCCTCCGGAGTGGGTACGGTCGCCAGCACATACGCGAGAAGCTTGCCATCGGGAGAAATGCTCAGCCCCGTGCCAGCGGGGAGGGTTCTGGGAACGACGCTGTTCGTCAGCATCTCGGGCTTTCCCGGACCGCTGAGAGGTGCCCGCCAGAGTTGCTGTAACTCCAGGTTCCAGTAGTAGGCCCATTTTTCATCCGCTGAACAGACCGGGTTCCGATCATTCTTGCCATCGGTCAACTTCACAGGATTCGTGCCATCCGGATTCGCGCGCCAGATGTTGGTGGAGTTGGTGCCGTCATGAAATGCCCAGGAATAAACGAGGTAGCGGGATCCGCAATCGGATAACTCGACAATCGCAGCGTTTGGATCACCCACCAGTCGGGTGGGAACGGCCTGGTCGATGCCGGTCCGCAACAGGCGCGTGAAATCGGTAAAAATCAAATTTCCGTCGGCGGTCCAATCGAACGAATACACTGACTGACCCTGCGGAAGGATCTGAGTTAGGTCGTTGCCGCGAAGCAGGAACAGGGTTTCTGAGGTTTTGGTCTGGACCGTGGCCAGAGTCTTGCCATCAGTGGAGAGAGTTAGGGTGGCGTAGCTGTTGGTGTCGCGCGTGATGGGATGGAACGAATGGTCGCCAGCGGGAATGAAACCGATCTGCGACCGTCGGAAGTAATCCGGTCCCTTCTGGGAAAACAGGGCGAGCAGACCGTTCGCGTCCGGCAGCCATTTGAAATCTAGTGTGAGTTTGTCATCAAAAGTGGCAAAATTTCCAATCTGCCCAGATCCGACCTCCAAAAGTGCAATTCCACCCAGAGCCTTGCCTGGCCTCAGCAGTCGGTAGGCGAGCTGTTTGCCATCGGGAGACCAGGCGACCGACGAGGGTGCGTCGGATGCGGGCGCCGCCACGCGCAACACTTTTTCATCAGTACCGTCGAGGTTGATGGTAATGAGGGCGTACTTACCAGGTTCGGGAGCGTTGGAGCGGGCAAAGGCGACGCGGTGTCCGTCGGGAGAGAACGTGATGTCGCTGTAGATGCCGCGTGCCACGGTCTGGGCAGTACCGCCCAGTACGGGGGCGCGGTAGAGATCGAAGTTCGTATTGGTCGCGTCCACCGCCTTAATGAAATAAAGATAATTTCCGTCGAGCGAGAACGCCAGGCTCTTGTAGGAAGCAGGTGAAGGCGGAATGACCTGCGTGTCGCTACTGGTGGGCAGGTTGCGGAGCCACAAGCTTTGCAGCCCCTTTTCGTTCATGACCGTAAGTATGTAGCGAGCGTCGGGCGAGATGGCGGTGAGGGCAGCCTTCCCTGACGTCGTAACCTGGGTGATGGCAAACGTCTGGAAATGAGCCGGTCCGGCCCGAAACATCGAGTACACTCCAAAGCCCGCGACCACCAAGACAAGCAGAGTCGCCAACCCGACAGCCGCGGCCATCCACTTGTGCTGTTTGACAACCGCGATGACCGCGGAACTATCGCTCGGCTGGCTGGCCGAGGACGTCGGGGTAAGATGAGGGGGCTCCGGAGGTCCGGCGGAGAACCCAGAGGCAGACTGCCCAGTGCCGCTTGAAGTTGTCTCCCTCTTCAGGCGTCGGAGGTCGGCGCGCATTTCAGAAGCGACCTGATAGCGGAGATCGCGATCTTTTTCGAGCGCTTTGCTGATGATCTCCTCCAGTTTCGGGGGGAGATCGGGGTTGAGCCGCAGCGGACGCAGGGGTGGCCGATTCAGAATGCCATCAAAGATGGTGGCGGAGGTGTCACCCCGAAATGGCAGAGTTCCCGTACCCATCTCGTAGAGCACCGCTCCAAAGGAGAACAGGTCGGTTCGGGAATCCAACTGCTTCCCCTTGGCCTGCTCGGGGGACATGTAGGCGGCAGTACCCACGGTAGCGCCGGGATTGGTAAGGTGCTCGACATTCTCCTCAGCGGTGGCCTCGACGGTGAGCGTCTTTTCGGTAGGGTCGGTCACGGGTGTTAGCTTGGCGAGACCGAAATCGAGTACCTTTGCGCTCCCGCGCTTGGTAACGAAAATGTTTGCCGGCTTGATGTCGCGATGCACGATGCCTTCGGTGTGAGCCGCATCGAGGGCATCGGCGATGTCGATGGCCAGCGACAGCAGGCGCTCGTTGTCCATTGGGGTGCCGCGGATCAAGTGCTTGAGAGTCCAGCCATCCAGAAATTCCATGGCGATGAACGCCTGGCCGTCGTGTTCCCCGATGTCGTAAATCGTACAGATGTTGGGATGATTCAGGGCCGAGGCAGCGCGGGCTTCGCGTTGAAAACGGGCCAGGGCCTGGGCGTCGCGGCAAAGCTCGGGCGGCAAGAATTTGAGAGCGACGAAGCGCTGCAGGCGCGTGTCGGTCGCCTTGTAAACGATACCCATCCCGCCACCACCGAGTTTCTCGATGATCTTATAGTGCGAGATGGTTTGACTAATCATCAGACGCGCCCCAGACGCGGCTGCCAAGTGCGGTGCTTATGTTAGGGGTCTGGTGCCGGGAAGTCAATTGGAACGAGGGGGTGGTGCGGGGGTGGTGTATAGCGACGGCAAAATGCTCCCTCCCCCGGACGGACCCCCGATTTTGACTCTGGGCCGGGATGCGCGCGCACGTGCGTGAGGTGGGATAGGATGGGCCTTCACTCTCAAGGAATTCTCACTGAGTGAAATCGCCTGGCCGCTCGGGCCAGATCCAGCGCTCGATCTAGACACGGGTCCTTTTCCTGATGAAGGTCTTGTGCCGTCGGAATGCAGAACTCATCGGGTGTGACTCCGTGGTTTTCCAGTTCGTCGCCATTCTCCATCACCACCCTGGACACCGCAATCTCGGTCCCGAAACCGACCATGTCGTAGGCTCCAACCTTTTCCCAGAACATCTTTGCCATGTTCACTCGTCCGCCGGACGTGTCACCGACCAAGGTTGCCCTCTTGCGAATTTGCATGTCGCGAGCGAACATTTCCGATGCACTGGCCGATTCGCTGTCTATCATGACGAACACCGGCATGGAGATTTTCGGATGCTGTGGTTTTACGCGGAGACCTTCCGTTTTGTCTCGTCCGACCTGATTCGCCATTTCGTATGGCTGGTCGGTAAAGTAACCGGCGAGAGAAGACAGCGTTTCGCGCGCTCCACCGCCGTTCCCGCGCAAGTCGATGATGACCGCGCTCGCACTCTTAACTTTGTTGACCATCGAATCGACGTCACCGCCGGAAAGCATGAAGGCTCGCAGCTTGAGGTAGCCAACATTTCCCTCATAGTCGCGGTGTTTGTAGATGGGTTCCTGAGCGTCGAGCTCTTGCCGTATTGCGTTGTAGTCCATGAGGTACCCCTTGCCGCGCCGCTCAACTTTTGCAACTCGAAATAGCGCGTCATCTCAAAGAAGTTCTCCCTTTTCGCTGCAAAGCCCCCCATGCCGACGATTTTGTCACCCAACTGCGGGCCTGCATTGATTGCCGGGCCGTCCTTTTTCAGCTTATAGACAAGGATGTCTTTGCCGAATGGCTCTGCCTCAAAACCGTAATCAACCTTTGCCGAGCGCCCTGGTGGAATGAAGAATGTGTGGGAGTCATTGAGTTGGTACGGCACGGACGCGATGGCAGCCAGCATATCCCCTAGCTAGGTGATCGGCTTGGCGAATTCTCTGCCGCGCGCGGTCAGTTATGGCTTTCCAATCCACGCCCTTGAGGCTGGGGTCGTAAAAGTTCTTCTGAATGTCCTTGGCTACAACATCCATGATGCCTTCCATGCGCCCGCGTTCGAACTTGTCGTCAGCCTTCACGCAAAGAACAGCGCCGGTCCGCCAGGCGATCGCCAATCCTATGAACGCAATCAGTGTTTGCCTTATGAAGAAGCAGCGCTTGAACATGACTCTCTCCCCCAGTGGAAACTGTTCATTATGTCGCCAGTGAGCGGGGTCGAACAACGGCAAAAGGGCCATGCTGGAGGAAATAGCAGAGCCGTAGAAGTGCTGCCCATCCCAGGTTTTTGGTTCGGTTGGTCGCACCTCGGAGACTGAAACCCACCGCTTGTTAGTCTCTTGAGGCGATGACCTCCAGAATCGGCAATATCGTTCTCGAAGAAGGCGCCCTTCCCGAAGAATATTTCCGCTGCATTCTCGCCTCTCTGCAGGACGAAGCATTCCTCCGCATTGATGGATCTTGGAAGCTAGTCCGTGTATTCGAAGAAAACTGGAAGGAGCTCTCCGAGTTGCAACGGGCAGCTTTGTTGCCGGTGCTAGAGGCAAGCTACGGGTCCTTCCACGACTGGATAGCATGTTTTGTCATTTCTGGAATTCTGGGAGAGCTATACAGGGATGAGAGAGCGTTTGGCGCACCGTGTCGGCTTCGGAATTGTCGCAAGGAGACGCCTCGATCGTTCGTTCCACATGGCTTTGAACATATGGCAGGCGATCCAACAAACGAAGGCTTGGCACAGCGTGCACTCGAGGAACTAACCAAGATGGAGCGGGACGAGTCTGAGATGGTTCGTGGGGAGGTGAGAGAATCCCTTTCCAGGCTCGGGAGACGAGAATCTAAAAGGAGGCTCTAACTCGCTCTGACGGGGTGGCATCAACGTCCACGTCTTCAAGGGAAAGGACTCGGAAGGGGAGTGTAGCAAAATCCCCTCAATGCATAATACCCCGTCGATGGAACGAGGGATGGAAGGCAAGGCGGATGGAACGAGCGGACGGGTATACAACAGGTTAAAATCCCATCGCCGCCCTTCCTTTTCCGATGTGCCTTGGGGCGTTGCCGCACGCTGAGCAAGAATTCCGCCCTTTGGGGTCTTGGCCGGCAAAGCTGCCTGACAAACGTATCATTGGAAAATGCTGCTAGCGCGCAGTGGGCATTCCGCTCTACTTCGATCCCTACGGCAGCACTACCTTGCGGCCTGCTCGCCAGCGGATGAGCAGCACGCGATGTCCGGTTTGGATTCCGGTTCGGGAGTCGATGCGAAACCCGCCGTAGAACGTATTGCAGTTTAGATCAGACGCTGTACTTCGCAGCGTCTCGTTGTCCAACGAAGCCGCCTGCCGAATGCATTCTGTCAGAACCAATCCGGCAGCAAAACTCCCGGCGGCGATGTAGTCCGGCGCTTGGCCGAACTCCCTCTGGAAACTCTCCAGAAACCAGTCCGACGTCGGCCCTGCAATGTTCGGCAAGGTCATGCCGGGCTCCCACTGGCTCGGCCCAACGACCCCATCCGCTAATTGCCCAAGTTCCGCGGAGAAAGCAGGAACGCCAGCCGCCACCGCCGCCACCTCCCGTACAGTGCTCGGCCAACGATGGCGTGTTCGCATGATACCCAACTCGTCCTGAAAACTCCCTGCGAGCACGACGATCTCCGAACTAATACCGAACAGGACACCGAGCATAACGTCGTGATTGTCCCAGGAAACGTTGATGGGGACCAGATGCACCGAGTGGTGAGCCACACTGAGAGCAGATTCCAGAATCCCACGGGCGACCCGCCATCCAAACGTTCCTCTGCCTGAGTACAGGACGCCAATTCGAACAAGCGCTGGGCAGTCTGCAGCCAACCACTGCGGAAGCGATCGCAGGTAGTCACCTGCCGGGCTCGCGATGCCGACCACATAGCGCCAACCCCGGCTGAAGATCTCATCGGAGGAACCGCCATAGTTCCATAGGATCTTCCCCTGTTCTTCCGCAATCTCCGCCGCGGCCATCGTCAAGCCGCTGGAATAGGGTCCTAAAAGAATGTCGATCTTATCCTCCTTCAGAAGCTGGAACACGTTCTTCCGGGCAAAGCGGATCTCACTGCGATCGTCATGCCAAACCAGGCGGACAGGCCTTTTCTCTTTGTTCCCCACGCTAATGCCGCCTTGAGCATTGATGTATGACTGCCAGAGGCGAACACCTTGGAGCGCCTGTTGACCCTGGGGGCAGAACCTTCCCGTCAGGGAAATGGACAGCCCGACTGTAACTTCTGAAGTAGCGCACATACCTGAGCCACCTCGCCAAACCAGTGATATCGCATTCCGTAACGGTACATTTCTGGGGCCACCCGCGCTACAATCGTGGCCTTCGGTCCGCCCTACCCGGGGTTTGCCCGAGAGGGAGCGTTTGGGTGTATGCTTGTCGGCAATTCCAGGCTGGACCGAGATCCTGTTGAGCAGTTTCTGGGATAAAGTACAGACCTTCAGGTAATGAGAGGCCTGCACCAGAGCGGGCTGGATTCCGCCGATGGTCCAGCACTAATCAAGCCGGTCAAGGGCCGCAGGTACTTCTTAGAGGTAAGGCCGCGGCGGCTCCGACGGTTTTCGTTTGGAGAGTACGCCATGAGGCAAACCTTCGCTGTTGGTATCGGAGGCGCCGCCGGTCAAGGTGTGGCCACACCGGGCGACATTTTCGCGAAGATCTTCAGTCGCCGGGGCCTGCACCTGAATGCCTACAACGCCTATCAGTCGATTATTCGCGGCGGTCACACTTTTCTCACCATCCGTACAGGTCCTGAAAGAGTCACCAATATGGGTGACCGTATCGACCTGCTGATCCCGCTGAATCAAGACAGCATCAATCGCCACTTGGGCCTGCTCAAGACCGGCTCTGCCTGCATCTACAATGCCGACACCATTCACCCAGGCACCGCCGGGGATGAAGTACAGCTTTGCCCGCTTCCGGTCTCAAAGCTCGCCGACATCACGCGGAACAAAGTAGCTCAGAACACGCTCGCCATCGGCGCCGGCCTCAACATGATGGGCATCAGTTTTCAGGCGCTAGAAAACGTCCTCAGCGAGCAGTTCAAGAAAAAGGGCGAGGCCGTCGTGGCGGAAAATGTCGCAATCGCACGGGCCGGCTATGAGTATGCCGCCGCGCAGTTCAAGCCCTTCGCCTGGCCGCTTCCGATGACTGAGAACCGTTATGCAGTGCTTAGCGGCAATACTGCGATGGCCATGGGAGGCGCAGCTGCCGGCGTAAAGTTCTACTGTGCTTATCCGATGAGTCCTTCGACCGGCGTACTGCACTGGATGGCGGCGCATGCGCGCAAGGCCGGCATTATGGTTCGGCAGGTGGAAGACGAGATCGGCGTGATCAACATGGCAATCGGCGCAGCTCATGCGGGCGTGCGCGCTATGTGTGCCACCTCCGGCGGCGGCTTTGCCCTGATGAGCGAAGGCCTCGGGATGTCGGCGATGATGGAAACCCCGGTGGTAGTGATCGACTGCCAGCGCGCCGGTCCTTCCACGGGAGTTCCTACCAAGACCGAGCAGGGCGACCTTTGGCAGATGCTGGGCGCGGCTTTCGGCGATTACCCGCGCATCATTGCCGCCCCGCTCGATATCGGCGATTGCTTCAAGATCATCCCGGAAATGTTCAACCTGGTCGACCGCTTCCAATGTCCTGGCATAGTGCTTTGCGATCTCTTGCTGTCGGAGGGCAGGCTCAGCGTGGACTCGAAGGACCTGGACTTTAGTCCGGTGATCGATCGTGGCGAGCTGATCACCAGGGCTACCGGAACGCCTTCCGGGCCTGGGACCAACGTGGACTATAAGCGCTACAAGATCACTGAGAATGGAATATCGCCGCGCGCGCTACCAGGAGTGCCTGGATACGTCCATACTGCTGCGACCGACGAACACGATGAAGACGGCGTGTTGATAAGCGACGAGTTCACGAACACCGTCAAGCGCCGCGCCATGATGGAAAAGCGCATGCGCAAGGTAGCTGGCATCGAAGGCTCGATTCCCCTGCCCGCACTGCAGGGACCGCGCGATGCTGATGTTACGCTGATCGGCTGGGGATCGACCCGCGGGGTGATCGAAGAAGCATGCGAGATCCTCAGCGAGCAAGGAATCTTGGCCAACCAGCTTCAGATACGCTGGCTTGTCCCCCTTCACGGCGAGGTGATTGCCGAGATTCTGAAGGGCGTGCGACACACCATCATCGTGGAAAACAACTACAGCGGCCAGTTCGCCCGCTATTTGCGCAGCGAAACCAGTTATGTGCCGAACGGGTACATCCGCAAGTACGACGGGGAACCGTTCATGCCGCACCACGTTGTGGAGGCGGTGAAGGAACAGCTGACCGGGAAGACCAAACTCTCGGTGCCGGCCCACGAAATTATGGTCTGAGGAGAAGAAGAGATGGCGACTGGTCTGGTGGTTCCCAAACAAGTGGCGATGGCCGATCTAAAAGGCAGAGTCGATCCGGACTGGTGCCCGGGCTGCGGGGATTTCGGGGTGCTTGCGGCGGTCGAGAAAGCTCTGGTCGAGCTGCAGATCCCGAACCATGAGGTGGTTACCATCAGCGGCATCGGCTGTTCGTCCAACTTCCCCGGCTTCATCAATACCTATGGCATGCACACTCTCCATGGCCGGGCACTGGCGGTGGCAACCGGTGTAAAACTTGCCAATCACGAACTGACCGTGCTCGTGACGGGTGGCGACGGGGACGGCTTCGGGATCGGCGGCAACCACTTCGTTCACAGCATGCGCCGCAACGTTGACCTGCTCTATATCGTGATGGACAATCAGATTTACGGCCTGACGACCGGTCAGACCTCACCCACCAGCCGTGTTGGTATGAAGACAAAAAGCATGCCCTTCGGCAACATCGAGGCGCCCATCAATCCCATTTCGTTGGCGCTGGCCGCCGGGGCCACTTTCGTCGCCCGCGGCTTCAGTGGCGAACAGAAACACCTCACAGAACTGATCAAGCAAGGCATCAAGCACAAGGGCTTCTCGTTCCTGGATGTGTTCAGCCCGTGCGTCACCTATAACCACGACAATACCTATCAATGGTTCCGTCCGCGCGTGAAGAAGCTCGAGGACGACCCTGCCTACAATCCAGCTGAGTGGATGGCCGCGATGGAAAAATCACTGCTCTGGGGCGACGAGATCCCCATCGGGAGATTCTTCGAGCGCACCGACGTTCCAACCCTGCACGGTGCCGAGCCGGTGCTGGACACAGGCCCGCTGGCATATAACGAAGCCCGGATTTCTCCCGACATAGCTCTCGCGTTCGTAGCGGAGTTGATGTAGCCCGACAGGCCGTCTTCATGCATACCAGGAACGGCCGGCCCGGCGAGGCCCACCGTGGTCGGTGTCTAAGGCAGCTGATGGGAGATGACATCGACCTTGCCGTTTGCTTTATTGCAGAGAGGACAAGAGACGGCATCCGGTATCACTTCTAAATGGGTGCTCAGCGGGATGCCGGTTAAGTAACCTGCCTTAGGTAGGGTCGCACTGGCCTTGCCCTTTGTCTGTGATCCGCATCACCGGACCGCAAGGAGACTCCGATACGCTGTGAGCGCGCCTTTTCCTTAGCCAGCCATGTTTTTCGCTATTTTTCCAGTTTTCGATCTTTTGTCCATCCAGAATCCCCAGCCATGGCCGAAGGAGATCAGGGCGATTCCGTAAGCGTGAATCCTTGCTTCGCAAGGCCACAAGCCAAATTCGGCGTCTTGGGTGACTGTGGCCTTTGTGCCCTACCTGCTTTGCGTCAGGGGTGGCAGGCAGGTCCACTTCTTCCGGCTCCACCAGTGCCCGTGAGACCGGCCAGGCTCGGGCGGAACGTTGCCAACTGCGATCCAGCTTTGGTGAAGCCATGACTCCGGAGCGGCCGGGAGAAAATCAAGGACGCGCTTTCCGATCGCACACCGCTCAACTGCGCAGCTCTGAGCTGGCGTTGCAACACTTAAACCGAAGTTCCAGAAAGAATTAGCCCAAATTCTGAGTTAAGTCTTTGATTTATTGGAGGGGGTCAGATTTTCTGCTGTCGATAATGTTCCCATGTAAGTAATATGTTTCCCTTGACTGTGCATATAAGTTGTGCAT
>WNFO01000413.1_pt1 | contig 40160 bp, 33 predicted proteins | sample 5400251 | NCBI WGS metagenome assembly WNFO01 (sample SAMN13153354, study PRJNA577476) | soil metagenome | isolation source: 100 cm saprolite under Madrone tree | place: USA:California | collected 2016-06-14 | reverse complement strand
TAATCAAAAATGTGCAGATATTGCCAGAGCGAGATTCGGAAAAAGCCGATCGTTCCAAGAATCAGGCCGAGTGAAAGTCCTGAGAGAAGTTCCTTGCGCACCACACGAAACCAATCACGTAGACGCAATTCGCCCAGAGCCATCGCGCGAATAACGAGCGTCGTCGCCTGCGATCCGGAATTGCCGCCGCTGGAAATGATCAGCGGCAAAAACATCGCGAGAATCGCGGCCTTCTCGATCTCGCCGTTGTAACCTTGCATCGCGGTCGCGGTCAGCATTTCTCCGAGAAAAAGAATGATCAGCCAGGTCGCTCGTTTCTTGACCATGCGCAGCAGCGGGATGGTCGTGTAAGGCTCATCGAGTGCTTCCATACCGCCGATTTTTTGAATGTCTTCGGTCGCTTCTTCTTCGGCCACGTCGAGCATGTCGTCACTGGTGACGATGCCGACGAGCACTCCGCTGGAATCGACCACCGGCAATGCGACGCGGTCGTACTTTCGGAAAAGATTGAGCGCTTCTTCCTGCGAATCGTTCACTTTTAGCGCGGCGAAATTTTGGTCGCGAATTTCGCTGACTTTCGCCGTGAGCGGCCGGAGCAGGAACTCGCGCATCCGCACGTCGTCGATCAATTTGTTATGATCATCGACAACGTAAACGATGTTCAACGTCTCGCTGTCGTGTCCAAATTCCCGGACGTAATCGAGGACGTGCTGGACTGTCCAGTCCTCATGGACGGCGATAAAGTCCGGCGTCATTAATCGGCCGACACTGCCTTCGGGATAACCGAGCAACGATTGCGCGATGTGCCGTTCCTCCGGCGTGAGGAGTTTGATCAACTGACGCGCCGCCTCGCTTGGCAATTCCTCGAGCAGCGCGGTGCGATCGTCCGGCGACATTTCGTTCAAAATCCCGACCACCTGTTCGTGCGCCATTGCCCGCAACAAATTTTGCTGCTCTTCGATCCCGATGTATTCAAAAACGTCGGCCGCCAAAGCTGCGGGCAGGACACGGAAGATGATGACTTGCTCATCTTCGGGAAGATCGAGAATCACCTCGGCGACGTCGGCTGGCGGCCATTCCTTGAACAGGTCGCGCAGGCCGTTGAAATCGCGCGCGTCGATCAAGGTTTTGATTTCGGGTGCTAAAAGTGTGCCGACCATGAGAGAGCCTCCGGCGCGCTGCCGCCCGACTTTTAACATTCCTGCTGGCCAAGAGCAATTGTTCCGCGCTTGGAATTTGGCCGAAACGATTCCAAATTGAACCTCATGCCCGCAGTTGCGACCCGTTCCATGATTCGGCGAGAGATCGGTGACGATCGCGTCTGCCTGCTGACGTTCGATCGGCCTGAATCAGGCGCGAACATTTTCGACGCCGCCACGATGAGCGAGCTGAGCGAACATGTCGATGTTATCGAGGGCGACCAGTTACTCCGCGGATTGATTATTACGTCAGCGAAAAAGGCGATCTTCATCGCGGGCGCGGATTTGAAGACGCTGCTCAAGCAAGCGCAAACCGGCGAACTGGGCGCGTTCATCGCCGAAGGGCAGCGCGTTTTTAATCGGATCGCGGCGCTGAAAATTCCTAGCGTGGCCGCAATCCATGGCGCCTGCGCCGGCGGCGGCTACGAGGTCACGCTGGCCAGCGACTGGCGCGTCGCATCGGATGATCCGGCGACGCGAATCGGTTTGCCGGAGACAACGCTCGGTTTGATTCCGGCGTGGGGAGGAAGCACGCGGTTGCCTCGTTTGATTGGTGAAGACAATGCCGCGGAAGTAATTTTGAAAGGCAAACTTTATTCAGCGAGCGAGGCATTAAAGATCGGGCTGGTCGATGAAGTCGTGACGCGAGAAAAGCTGCTCGACGCAGCGCGGCGTTTGATCGGTAAAGGAAAACGTCCACCTGCGAAAATCTCACGGTCGAAAGGAAAGACGCCGGTTCCGTCTGACCCCAAGTCTGCTCGGGCAAGGGCTCTCGGCATTATCACGACCGGCGGCGCCAATGCGATCGACGAATCGCTCAAGCTGGAGCTTGATGCGATTGTCGATCTTGGCAAAACCGAATCGACCCAAAACTTGATCCGCAATTTTTTCCTGGCGGAGAAATACAAAAAAGGAACATCGAAGGCGCAGTTCCAGAAAGTTGCGCACGCGGCTGTGATCGGTGCCGGCGTGATGGGCTCGGGCATCGCACAATGGCTGAGCGCGCGAGGAGTGACTGTGATTCTGCGGGACGTGAACCGCGAACTGCTCGATCGCGGTCTGGCCAACATTGAAAAAACTTACGCCGACGCGGTGAAGCGCGGTTTGGTGGCGGAAGAAAAAGCCAAGCAAGGCCGCGCCCGTATCGTTGCTTCGACCGCGCCGATGGAACTACGCGATGTCAAATTTGTGATCGAAGCGGCATCGGAAAAGATCGACATCAAGAAGGAAATTTTCCGCGAGCTATCGATGCAGGCAGGCCCGAAAACGATCATCGCCACGAACACTTCCGCGCTTCCGGTCAGCGAGCTGGCCGATTGCACCGTTTCGCCCGACCGCGTGATCGGTTTGCATTTCTTCAATCCGGTCAGCCGGATGAAACTCGTCGAAGTGGTCGTTGCCAAAGAAACGTCGGACGAAACGAAAGAACACGCGCTCGCGTTCGTCCGGCAAATTGGAAAACTGCCGATCGTTGTGCGCGATGCCCCCGGGTTTCTGGTCAATCGCGTTTTGTTTCCGTATCTGCTCGATGCGGCCGAGCTTTTTGAGAGCGGCGTGGAATTGGAGAGGATCGACGAGAAATTGCTGAAATGGGGAATGCCGATGGGTCCGTTGCGTTTGATCGACGAAATCGGGATCGACGTCACACTCGATATCGCGGCGACGCTTGAGAAAGCGTACGGGCGACGCGATCGCGCCCCGGAGATTTTGCAACGCATGCGCGAGTCGAAGCTGCTCGGTCGGAAGAGCGGCGCTGGTTTTTACAAGTATGAGGGCAAGCAGCAATCGCCTAACGAGTCGCTCGTGCAATGGAAGCGCGCTGGTTCGGCCAGGAATGATGTCGATCTTGCGAACCGCCTGATATTCTTGATGGTCAATGAAGCCGCGCGTTGCATCGAAGAAAAGGTGGTCGAGGCGCCCGAGGACGCGGATTACGGGATGATTCTCGGGACGGGGTTCGCGCCGCACCGCGGCGGGCCTTTGCGTTTCGCCGAGCATTTCGGTTTGAAGAAGATTGTCGACGAAATGAATCGGCTGGCGCAGAGGGATGACAGATTCGAACCGTGCGACATTTTGAAGAAGCACGCGCGCGACGGAACGAAATTTTACGAGTCATGAAGTCATCGCTGGAAGCGCCCGAGAAACAAATAGCGGAGGAGACCAGCGCAAAACCGCAGAAAGCCGCGCCTTCGTCAGTGATCGACACTTCCAAAATGTCGAAAGGACAGCGCGAAGCGCTCGAATTGGCCGAAGCTTCGCGCGATCCGCTGGACGACCGCGGCAGTTTTGCGAGCAATCTTTTTATCGGTCGCTACGATTTCGACCTGATCTATCCGTATCCGGCGCAGACCGAAGAAGACCGCGCGGCCGGCGCCGAGTTTTTGGAAAAGATTGAAACTTATTTGCGCGAGCATGTCGATCCGGACGAAATTGACCGAACCGGCGAGATTCCGCCGGAAAATTTCAAAGGCCTGGCCGAGATCGGCGCATTCGGAATCAAAGTCCCCAAGAAATATGGGGGACTCGGCTTGTCGCAGTCGAATTATGGGCGAGCGGCGGTTCTGTTGGGAAGCTGGGATTGCAACGTGGCAGCGCTCGTTTCGGCGCATCAATCAATCGGCGTTGCGCAGCCGTTGCTTTTATTTGGAACCGAAGAACAAAAGCAAAAATATTTGCCGCGCGTGGCTGCCGGCGAGATTTCCGCGTTCGCATTGACTGAAACCCATGCCGGCTCTGATCCGGCAACACTTAGCCTGCGGGCGGAGCCGACGCCCGATGGATCCGAGTTCATCCTGAACGGAGAAAAACTTTGGTGCACGAACGGTGTAAAAGCGGGTGTGCTGGTGGTGATGGCGCGGACGCCAGCGAAAATGATTAACGGGAAAGAGCGAAAGCAAATCACTGCGTTCATTGTCGATGTCGATTCGCCGGGACTCGAGATCACTTATCGATGCCGGTTCATGGGATTGCGCGCGCTCTACAACGGCGTCGTGAAATTTACGAACGTCCGCGTGGCGCGGGAGAACATGATCGCCAAGGAAGGTCAGGGATTGAAAGTCGCGCTCACGACGTTGAACACCGGACGCCTCACATTGCCGGCGGCGTGCGTCGGCGTTTCCAAACGTTTGCTCGAAATTTCACGCAAATGGGCTGGCGAACGAATTCAGTGGGGCGTGCCAATTGGGAAACACGCGGCCATTGCCGGCAAGATCGCGGAAATGGCCGGTAACGTATTTGCCATGGAGGCGATGACATTTTTGAGCTCGGCGCTGCTCGACCGCAAAGCCGGCGACATTCGAATTGAAACGGCGATGTGCAAAATGTGGGCAACGGAGGGGACCTGGCGAATTGCCGATGACGCAATGCAAGTGCGCGGCGGCCGCGGCTACGAAACGGCGCAGTCGCTCGCCGGCCGCGGTGAACCACCGATTGCGGTGGAAAGATTTCTGCGCGATTGCCGCGTGAACACGATCTTCGAAGGCTCAAGTGAAATCATGCGCCTGTTCATCGCCCGTGAAGCGCTTGATCCGCATTTGAAAGTCGGCGGCGCGATTTTCAACACCCAGCTGCCAATGTCGGAGCGCGCGAAAGCGGTGTTCACGTCCGGAAAATTCTACGCCGGCTGGTATCCGCGGCAGTGGTTCTCCAGCGGCGCCGGTAAGATCGACAATCTCCATCGCGATCTGCAAAAGCATGTCGATTACGCCGCGCGGACGAGCAAGAAACTGGCGCGCGGATTATTTCACGCCATGGCGCGGTTCGGTCCGAAGCTCGATCGCGAGCAACTATTGCTTTCGCGCTTTGTCGGCATCGCCACCGAACTTTTCGCGATCAGCGCAACCTGTTCTTTCGCGCAATACAAAATCGATCACGGCGAATCTCCGGACGATGTTCTGTCAGTCGCGAATTATTTCTGCCGGTCCGCGAAAATGCGGATCGACAATTACTTTGCCGGGACCCGTCGGAATGTCGACAAACGGGGCTACCAAGTCACTCAAGAGCTGCTGGCCGGCAAACATTCCACGCTGCGCGAAGGAATCGTGAGATAGGGCAGTTTTTCACCAGCCGCCCGCGCGGATTGGCCTCAACCACCCCTCGTAATGGCACTGCGCCTGCTTGAATCAGGGCCGTGGCGGCCCTCATTTTTCTCGCGATCGGACTACTGTGCATGTTGATCGGGCGGATCCTCCTCATCGGAGCGGCTTTTGGAGTTAGCGTTTGGTGGGGGCTGGGCATTTTTCTGCCATTTGGGCCGTTGCTGTTTCGGCTGAGCTATCCGGACCTCGCGCCGGTATCGAGAACGTTTCGATTAGTCGCGTTGCCTTGTATTCTTGCCTATTTCGTGCTGCGACCAGCATCGCTTTCCGGCTCGCATTTCGATCAATTTTTTAAACATAAGGAAGTGCCATCGGCTCCGGCGAACCATTACGGTCTCGAAAAGATCGCGATCGCCGCTCCGAGCCTTGAGGAACGGCGCGCCGTTAACGTAAAAGAGCTTGAACGGCTGACGGCGTGGAGCGAAGCGCTGCGTTTGAAAAAGCGTGATCTTCTACACAGCGATGTGCAAGGCAACATCGCCTACAACGCGGAGGTGGCTGAGTATAATGCCGCGCTGGCCAAAGCGAATGCGGAAAAGAACTCGCTCTCGCCGCAAAAGAAGTAGGCCGCCCCAGTCAGCGTCGGTTGACCAATTCTCCGGCGAAAGCTACTCTCAACGGATGAGTATGCCGCCCATGCTCACCGAGGCGGCCCGCACCTCGCGGCCGCGTTTGAGTAAGAGCAAAAATAAAAAATCTGTCGATCCGTCTCGTGTGCTCCACGTGCTGGGCGATCATATTTTGCTCGATGGTTTTAAGATTGTCCTCGATCAAGAAAAGAGCCGCGGCTCATATCTTTACGACGCAGCCAACGGTCATCGTTTGATCGACCTTTACGGTTTCTTCGGATCGATGCCGATCGGGTTTAATCATCCCTATTTCGATCAGCCTGATGTCCGGCGCGATCTCCTTTGCGCGGCGAAAGCGAAGGTGGCGAACTCGGATGTCTATTCGTCGGCCTATGCGGAATTTGTGGAAACGTTCGCGCGCGTCGCCGGATTGCGGCCGCTCGACAAATATCTCTTCATTGAAGGCGGCGCGGCCGCAGTCGAAAACACGCTCAAGGCGGCGATGGATTGGAAGGTGCGCAAAAACATGGCGGCTGGTTACGGTGAACGCGGCACGGAGATTTTGCATTTTCGTCACGCCTTCCACGGCCGCAGCGGTTACACCATGAGCCTGACGAATACCGATCCGCGCAAGACGGACCTGTTCGCCAAATTCGATTGGCCGCGGGTTTCTTGTCCGTTCATCGATTTCGCTTTGCCGGAAAGCGAGCGTGAGAAAGACGTGATTGCGCGGGAGAAGAAATCAGAACAGGAGATCAGGGATTACGTCGACAAACGGAAGATCGACATCTGCGCCATCATTATCGAACCGATCCAGGGCGAGGGCGGCGATAATCATTTCCGGGGCGAGTGGTTGAAAAAGCTGCGCGAAATCTGCGACGAAAACGACATCCTTTTAATTTTCGACGAAGTCCAGTGCGGCATGGGCGCTACCGGTAAAATGTGGTGCTGCCAACATTTCGACATGCTGCCCGATCTGCTCGCCTTTGGAAAAAAGGCGCAGACCTGCGGCGTGATGGCCGGGCCGCGCCTGGATGAGGTGAAAGACAACGCGTTTCGTTTGCCGAGCCGTTTGAATTCGACCTGGGGCGGAAACCTGACCGACATGGTCCGCTCGACGCATTACATGCACATCATCGAAGAAGAATTTCTGGTGGAGAACGCGGCCAAGGTCGGCGCCTACTTTTTGGATCAGCTCCGCGATTTGCAGCGTTACGAGCCGGCGATTTCGGCTGTGCGCGGCCGCGGATTGATGCTGGCGTTCGATCTGCCGGATGCCGATACGCGTGAGAGATTTTGGAAAGGACTGTTCGATCTTGGCGTTTTGACGTTGCGCTCGGGTGATCGATCGATCCGTTTTCGTCCGGCGCTCGACATCACCGCTGAAGTTGTTGACGAAGCGATGGGTTTGATCCGGCAATACTGCCGGAAACGGAAATAGCGATGCAATCAGTCTTCGAGAAGCTCGCGTTGAGGGAGGAAAATCCAGGCGTCTTCGCGGGTGAATGGCGTGGCGGCGGCGCAAAGATCGACAAGATCTCGCCAATCGACGGAACAAAGCTTGCCAGCGTTCGAACTGCTTCGGACGAAGATTACCAAAACGCGGTCGCGCGGGCGAAGGAAGCGTTCGAAAAATGGAGAAAAACTCCGGGCCCAGTGCGTGGTGAGACCGTCCGCCGTCTGGGAAATGCGCTGCGCGAGCTAAAGCACGAGCTCGGACAACTCGTCACACTCGAGACCGGCAAGATCATCGCTGAAGGCGAAGGCGAAGTGCAGGAGATGATCGACATCTGCGACTTCGGCGTCGGCCAATCGCGGATGCTTTACGGCCTAACGATTCAGTCGGAACGGCCGAGCCATCGTTTGATGGAGCAATGGCATCCGCTCGGGCTCGTCGCCGTCATTACAGCCTTTAATTTTCCGGTCGCGGTCTGGTCGTGGAACGCCGCCCTCGCCGCGGTTTGCGGCGACGCAACGATTTGGAAGCCTTCCGAAAAAACGCCGCTGACTGCAATTGCGGTTACAAAAATTGCCGAACGTGTTTGCCAAGAGACGGGCGCCGACCCGGCGATTTTCAGTTTGCTGATCGGCGACCGGAAATCGGTTGGTCAAAAACTGGCCGACGACGCGAGGATTCCGCTGATTTCGGCGACGGGCTCGGTCGCGATGGGATTGAACGTGGCGAAAACGGTCCATGGTCGCCTCGGGAAGACGATCATGGAACTCGGCGGCAACAACGCGCTGATCGTTTGCCCAACTGCCGACCTGGAAATGGCGACGCAATCGATTTTCTTCGGTGCGGTTGGGACCGCCGGTCAGCGTTGCACTTCAACGCGGCGTGTCATCATGCACGAGTCGGTTGCCGACCAAGTGCGCAAGAAATTGCTGGCCGCTTACAAAACGCTGCCCATTGGAAATCCGCTCGATAAAAAAACGTTGATGGGGCCTTTGATCGATAAGGGCGCGGTCGACATGGTGCAGGATTCAATTCAGAAACTGAAAGCCGAAGGCGGCGAAGTTCTTTACGGCGGCGAGCGAATGGATTTGCCCGGCGGCTGTTACATGAAACCGTGTCTTGCGAACGCGAAGCCGAATTTCAAAATTGTGCAGGACGAAACGTTTGGGCCACTGCTTTATTTGATGACGTATCGCGACTTCGATGAAGCGATCGCGATGCAGAACGGCGTCCCGCAGGGGCTGACGAGCTCGATTTTCACAAATGACGTGCGCGAAGCGGAGAAATTTGTCAGCGCGGTCGGGAGCGATTGCGGAATCGCGAACGTGAACACCGGCACAAGCGGGGCGGAGATCGGTGGCGCGTTCGGTGGCGAGAAAAATACCGGCGGCGGGCGCGAGAGCGGCAGCGACTCTTGGAAGAGCTACCGCCGGCAGCGCGACGGCTTAAAGCGAAATTACGCAACCCCTCACCTTTCATCCTCTCCCCTTGTGAAGGGGAGAGGGTAGGGTGAGGAGTCGGTTCGAGTTCGACACTTAGAGGGACACGCGCCGTCGTGTTCCAAATGTTTGGGCGCCGACAGCGCGGACGCCCCCCAGATTTAAATTCAGCGCGCTGTGGTCAGCTCAAAGAGTCCGCCAAGGTTGTCGGCGGTTTCAATGCTCATGATGAAGCGCTGCAACTTTTTGCATTGATCTTTGCCGATAACGTCGCCGCCAAGCGCGGTGAATTTAACGGCGATCTCTTCCTCGGTCATCGGGTCGCGCGGATCACCTTTGGGAACATCGACCCGGGTGGAGTGCGACTTGCCGTCGTTGGTGGTGACGGTCACGCGGCTCGGCTGGAATTTTGGAAAGAGCGCTTCGAATTCCTCGTTGGCCACCACTTTTACTTTGTCCATGATCGGAATCAGTTTTTTGTCGAGCACACGCTCTTCTTTGAACTGGAGCGGCGTGACCATGCCGTCGACCAATCCGACGGCCATGCAATAAGGCAGGGAATGATCGGCGGTTTCTTTCGAGTCCGGCCGATATTTATGCGGATCGCCCAGAATGTCCGCCGCGCGCGCAATCACTTCCACTTTGATTTCCTGAACCTCGTCGGCCTTGATCTTATTTTCCTTCACCGTCTTCATCATGGCCGTGAGCGGCGCGTGACTTAGCGCTTCGATCGGGAAACTCTTCATTCCACAATCGAGAATGCGGTAGTGCGACTTCGGCGAGGTTGGCAAGTCTTTGATTAAACCTTCGCCGTCGAACGTGACTGGCTGGCCTTTGTATTGCACGTGATGGAACACCGCAAAAAGGCCTTCCTTGCCATCGATGATGTGTTCTGGGCCCGAAAATCCGTCGCGGGCGAGGAGTGCGCTTTCCGCGCCCATCCGTCCGGCCCACGGATCGACCGTGTTCTTCATGTTCGTGAGCTTTCCCGCGGTCACCGCGCCCGGACAAAATGTCCGCGCCGCGCTGATGCCGATTGCCGAAACCATCTGATCGACCGTGAGATTTAGAACGCGACCGGCTGCGACCGGCGCCGCGAACGCGCTCAGCGTCGCGTGATGCCAGCCATATTCGCGCACGCCTGGCCGACCGATTTCGCAAAGACGCATTTCAATTTCGTAGGCGATGATCGTGGCGAGAATCAGGTCTTTCCCGCTCAAACCTTCGCTTTCGCATAACGCGAGAGGCGCAGCGATGAGATCGCTCGGATGACACGGATCCGTTTTCCAATAAATGTCGTTGTAATCCATCGCGCGGATCATGTGGCCGTTCAGAAACGCTGCATCGACCGGATTGGTTTTAAAACCGGAGACGAACGCCGTGGCTTTTCCGTTACCGCTTTTGCCGCTCTCGCCGCCGGACGAGTCCGCCGTGGAGGACATTGCACGATAATGTTTTAGCAAGATCTTCGCGTCATCCTGCTGACTGCCGCCGAGCGCGCACCCGATCGAATCGAACCAGAATAATTTCGCGGCCTGGATCGCTTCCGCGGAAAGGTCTTCGTATTTCAGCGCGCACGCCCATTCGGCGATTGTGTGGGACAACAGTTTCTTTGATTCAGTTGCTTGCTTTGCCATAACGATGTCGATCTTTGCGGTTTATGAACTTGATTGGCCCATTCAAATTTTCAAGCCTAGCGAACCGGAAAGGGATCAAATGAGGGCAAGTAAAATTATCTGCGTCGCCGTTGGCACAATGGTCGTTGCTACGACAGCGTGCGCCGACGAAACGGTCATCGTCAGCAATGTTCTTGGACCGGAGGGTCCGTTGTACGTTGACGGCAACCTTTACTACGTCGGCTGGGTCTCCCACACGCTGTCGAAATGGGACGGCAAAACGAGCACCGTGTTGAATCATACCCCGGGTTGCGGCCATAACGGGTTGGCGCTCACGAAACGAAAGACATTCCTCCTCGCGTGCACCGAGGAACATGGCGCAATCCTTGAACTCGACCTGACCGGCAAACAGCTGCGGCGTTGGGATGCCGACAAAAACGGCAAGCCATTCGACGGCGGCATCAATGACATCGTGGTGACCGCCAACGGCGGAGCTTATGCCACGGTCTTCGGTCCATATAAGGAAGTGCCAACCGCCGTGGCGGGAAAAATTCTCTATTTTGCGCCCGGCAGCCAGCAGTGGGTCGAGGTCGCGGACGATCTCAATTACGCCAATGGAATCGGCGTCTCTCCCGATCAAAAGATTCTCTACGTCAGCGAAACGGTCGGAAACTGCATGTTGAAGTTCACGATCAACGCTGACGGCACATTGAGTAACCGATCGAATTTTGCTCTGCTCAACCTTCTCACAAAAAACAAAAATGATTCATGGTGGCTTGGACCTGATAGCATGAAGATCGACAGCAAGGGTAACATTTACGTTGCCCAATGGTTCGGCGGAAAAATTTTGAAGCTATCTTCCGACGGCAAGCTTCTACACGTCTTTGAGATCGCTGCCGGTGATGGGACAACAAACGTCGCTTTCGGCGAAGGCGAGAAAGAATTATACGTGACGGTGGTGAAGGATCCAAAGGACCCGCAGGCCAAGGGCAGTATCGTAAAGATCGCAAATGTGAAGTAACGGATTTTTGCTTGTGGCGAAAGACTTCGGTGGCGACGACGTGTCAGGTGGAACCATTCGCGACAAACATTTGCCACGCCGGATTATGAACTGGCGTACTCGGCGATGGCCTTAGCCACGTCGAGTGTGGAATCCTTGCCGCCCTCGCCACGGCGAGTCCGTCCGACGGCGGACATGTCGTAGACGCGGGCTCGCCAAATGCAATGTGGCATCATGAACTCGCGTAGGCCGAGATCGCTTTGGCGACATCGAGGGTGGAAGCTGTACCGCCCATATCATAGGTGCGCACTTTGCCTTCCGCGATGACGCGGGCAATGGCGGTTTCGAGACGCGCGGCCATTTCGATTTCCTTGAGCCAATCGAGCATCAACTTGGCCGTTAAAAGCATTGCGATCGGATTCACTTTGTATTGACCGGCGTATTTCGGCGCCGAGCCGTGCGTCGGTTCGAACACGGCGTAGTTGTCGCCGATGTTGGCGCTGGGCGCGAATCCGAGTCCGCCTACCAGGCCGGCGCACAAATCGCTGACGATGTCGCCAAACATATTTTCCGCAACGAGCACTGAATAATCCTGCGGGTTCTTGAACATCCACATGCAAATGGCGTCGATATTCGCGTCGTCGGCGCGAATGTCCGGATAACTCTTGGCCACATCCCGGAAGCAACGCATCATCAAACCGCCGGTCTCGCGCAGTACATTCGGTTTCTCGATCAGGGTGACGCGTTTGCGTCCCGTTTTCTTGGCGAACTCAAAAGCTTCGTGGCAAATGTTGGTGCAACCTTGCTTGCTCATGATACGGGTCGAGAGCGCGATGTTTTCCAATCCTGCCTTGTCTTTCCACGGTTTCATTTTCGGATTCGCACAAAGCGCGGTGTAAACCGATTCCGGCAACGGGAAAAACTCGACGCCGCCGTACATGCCTTCGGTATTTTCACGAAACACGACCTGATCGATCGCGACATCTTCACCGCTCGGATTTGTGATCTTGTTACCGCGATAATTCAGCGGGTTACCCGGATAACTTTTACACGGCCGCATGTTCGTGTGCAGGTTGAACATCTGACGCAGCTTCACGATGGGGGAGAAGTAGACCAGCCCTTTGTCTTTCAGTTCCGGAGCCAATTCATTCTTGGCTTCACTTTGCGGTTTGCTGGTGATGGCGCCGAAAAGGCCACAGGTGGTTTTCTTAAGAGCCTCGACGGTGCGGTCCGGCAACGCGTTGCCTTCCTTGCACCAAAACTCCCAGCCGATGTCGCAAGGCACATATTCGGCGTCGAGTTTCAGCCGATCCAAGACGATCCGCGCGGCTTCCATGACATCGTGGCCAACCCCGTCACCGGGCATCCACGCAATTTTGTATTTAGGCATGCTCAGTTCCTTCCTCGTTTTCGATTAATCACAGGCGGAATGACGAAATCCGAATTACGAAGCCCGAAACAAATCCGAATGACGAAGAATCAAGGTCACGTAATTCGGACTTCGGGATTAATTCGCTCATTCGTCATTCGAGCTTGGTGATTGATGGCTTCGTTCGAAGCCAACTGGCCACGAGGTTTTCCGCGCCGCCCGCGACGATCAATTCTTGGGCGGCGGGACTTAGCGGAGGAAAGGCGAATGATTTCCCATCAATGGTCAGCACCGATTTTCCGTAATCAATCGTGATCTCCGACGCGACCGTGGTCGGTTTACGATCTTCCGTGGCGCGCAAGTGCGTCACTAACTCTGGGCATTCAAACACGACGAAACCGTTGTTGAATGCGTTGCGTTTGTAGGTTTCGGAAAAGCTAGCGGCAATGACACAAGGGATGCCTTTGAACTTCAGCGCCGTGGCCGCCTGCTCGCGACTAGAGCCGCTGCCAAAGTTTAAGCCGCCTACCACGACGTCGCCTTTCTGATAGAGCGCGTTGAAGTTCGGATCGTAATTTTCAAATGTTACCGCCGCCATTTCTTCCGGCGTCATATCGTCGCGGTAAGTGTGTTTGCTGCCGTAAATGCCGTCGGTGTTCAAATTGTCCTTATCAACGAAAAGAACGCGACCGCGCACACTTGATGGAAAACCGGCGATGATCTCTACCGAGCCCGTTGACTGCGCTTTCTTTTCGGCGCGCCGAATTGCTGTGCCCGCGGCGCGCTCGGCAAAATCTTTTGGTGCGCAAATGAATCCAGCCAAAGCGCTGGCTGCCACCACCGCGGGCGAACCCAAATACACCAGCGCCTCGCGATCGCCCATACGGCCTTTGAAATTGCGATTAGTCGCGCTGATCGCGGTCTCGCCTTTTTGCACCAGACCGCGACCCAAACCGATGCATGCTCCGCAACCGGACGGCAGCGGAATTGCGCCCGCGTCTAAGAGTGTTTGCCAGTCGCCATTCTTTTCGGACTTGGCTTGCACCTCAGCGCTCGCCGCGGCGAGATAAAATTCGACACCAACGGCAACGTGTCCGCCGCGAGCGCGCACGACTTGGGCGGCGTCATGCAGATCTTCAAAGCGTGCATTCACGCACGACAACAAATACGCCTTTTGAATCGGCACGTGTTTTCGCTGCATCTCCGGAAGCGACACCATCGTCTTGACTTCGTTCGGACCGGACACATGCGGAACGACCGTCGCCAGATCTAGTTCAAGTTCGATCGCGTAATTTGCGTCCGCATCGGCGGTGAAATCACTTCGGTTCTTCCACCATTCATCGATTTCGATGTTCGTGTAACCGGAGCGACTTGTCGGGCCGCGTTTCCCCGGGCGTTTCGGACTCGTAAACTCGCCAACGCGCGAGCGCAGATAATTCACCGTCACTTCATCAAATGGAAACACGCCCGCCAGTGCGCCCCATTCGGTGGTCATGTTGGCGATGGTCATGCGCGCGGACATCGGAAGATTCGTAACTCCATCGCCTGTGAATTCAACAGCGTGATTGAGCACTTCGTCTTTGTTGAAGAGTCCGCACAAAGCAATGATGACATCCTTGCCGGTGACGCCAGCTGACAGATTTCCTTTTAACACCACTTTGGCCACCTTCGGAAGCTGCCACCAAGTGACTCCCGTCGCCCAAATACTCGCGGCATCGGTCCGCACGACCGGCGTGCCCAGCGCGGCAATCGCGCCGTACAAATTGGAATGCGAATCGCTCGCGACCACGAGCGCGCCGGGAACAACGTAACCCTGCTCCACCATCACCTGGTGTGAAATGCCGGTGCCGGCCGGGTAAAAGTCGACGCCGTGTTCGCCCGCGAACGCTTCGATCTTGGCGTACTTCTCCAAATTCTTCGGCGTAACATTCTGAATGTCGTGATCGATCGCAAAAACCGGTTGGGCCGGATCGGCGATCCTAGTCGCGCCGATCTTTTTGAACTTTGGAATGACTGCGCCGGTGTTGTCGTGCGTCATCACGTGACGCGGGCGAATCGAAACGAAATCTCCGGCGCGCACGACAGTTTCCGCAGGGAGCCCGTCAGCGTGACGTGCAGCAATCTTTTCTACGAGCGTCAGGCCCATAACAGACTCTCAACAATCAACTCTCAACTATCAACTGCTTGAGCGTCACTTCTTGGCGGCGCGCTTGCCAAGAAACTTGGCGACGTCGAAGTCTACAAAGTCAGCGTGATGGAAAATGATCGACTCGATCGAGCGCTCCATCTTGTCGCCTTCATGACTGTGGGTGGCGATGATGTGCATGACTTCGCCGGGAATTCCGTGCTTGTAGGCGAGCGCGACTCCGCTGAATGGATGCCGCACTTGTTGCCCAAATTTTCCCTGAATCACTCTGCCGGACGCGTCCTTGTCGTACTCCAGCGGCTTGCCGACATCGGCCAGCAGGGCGCCGGCGATGAGATAATCGCGTTGAATGGGAATGCTACAGCGGAACGCGTGCTTCAGGATATCTGCGATCGCGATACATTGGAGTGTGCAGGAATTAAGATGTTCGACGAACCTCATGTCGATGTCACCGGCCAACAACGTGAACTTGACCGCGCGAAGTTCAGCGAAGGTCCAGCCTTTCCCGCCGCAGCCGGTGGTGATCGCCTCGTTCCACACCGCCGCTACTTTTTCGCGCAATGACTTCTGCTTGATCTTCATCAAGCTGGGAAAAAGTTTCGCGATTTCTTTGACGCCGTAACTGGTTTGCTTGGTCGTTGTCATGACGATTGTGGATCTTATTTAGAGGAAATATTTCTGGGAGCTGGTCCGTCATAGCCATGATTGACTGGATCAATTCGACGCATCGGTTTCTCGCGAGTTTGCTCTTCGATCGCGTGTGCGACCAGTCCGGGCGTTCGCGCGATCATAAAAATGCCATTGAACGCCGCGGGGTTCATTCCTAAATCGGCGAGGATCGCTCCGATCGTGCCATCCACATTGATCGGCAGTGCTTTCTTGGCGTCCACGAAAGATTTTTCCACTGCGCGTGCCGCTTTCATGTACGGCCCATCGACACCTGCTTCACGCGCCAATTCGAATAAGCGCGCCGTCCGCGGATCTTTGGTGTGATAACGATGACCAAACCCCGGCATCCGATCGCCCGCTTCCTTCATCGCCGCGAGAGTACGCGCGCCGGCTTCGTCCATCGAAATGGATTCACTCACGGTGCGATCGGCGATTTTTTTCAGTTGTCGGGCGCAATCTTCAATCGCGCCGCCGTGATGACGATTGATCGACATGATGCCGGCGGCGACAGACGCGCTTAACGAAGCACCAGTCGATGCAACGGTTCGCGCGGCTAATGCGCTCGGAGGCGTAGCGCCATGATCGATCGACGCCACCAAAATCGCATCCATTAAGCGCGCGACCGGCGGCGTCGGCAATTCGCCGGTCAAAATTAAATGCACCGCCGCGCCAAAGGAGACGCGCCCCATCAGTTCGGCGATATCGTAGCCGCGCACCGCAACTCGATTAGGCTCAACGCGCGTTATGGCAGTATTCCAGACGGCGTTTTTATCGGTTTCACTCATAAGACTCTGTCCTTTCATTCGCTTGAGAATTTCAACCACTGCGCCCGGCAGTTCGCCAAATGCATCAACCACAGTAGCGCCTGACTCGCGCAATGCCTTCACTTTGCCGGCGTGCGTACCGCGACCGCCTTCAATGATCGCGCCCGCGTGACTGAAGCGCGTGCCTTCGCGCGCCGCCTTTCCGCCGATGTATGCAATCACTGGTTTGGTGACTTTTCGATCACGAATCAGCTGGGCTAATTCCTCTTCTTGTGATGAACCAATTTCACCAAAGATCACGATGGCTTCGGTGAGCGGATCAGCTTCAAACATCAGCGCCGCATCGGGAATACGAATTCCAAGGACCGCGTCCCCGCCGATGTGCGCGATCGTTGAAATGCGCACGCCCGCTTGGCCGAGGTAGTAACCGGTACTCGAAGCCATACCACCCGAGCGACTGATCACTCCGATGCCTTTCGGGATTCCGGGCTTGAACCATTGTCGTGCACTTTCAGCGCGACCACCGATCATGCCGACCACAGCCTTGCCCGGACTCAACACGCCAAGCGTGTTCGGTCCGACAAACATTGCGCCATTCGCCTTCGCTGCCTCTGCGATCTGCATCGCGTCCCAGACCGGGACGCGATCCGGAACGAGCACAGTAAGTTTAATTCCAGCTTCAATTGCCGAAATGGCCGCATCCTTCACGCCCGCCGCCGGCACAAAAAGAACGGAAATGTCGATCTTGCCCAGAGCTTTCACCGCGTCCTGCGGCGTGTTGAATACCGGCACGCCGAGAACGGTCTGCCCGTCTTTTCCCGGCGTCACACCCGCGACCACGTTGGTTCCGTACTCGCGCATCAAGCGTGTGCGCGCCTGCCCTTCGCGGCCGGTGATGCCTTGAACGAGAACGCGCTTGGTCTCGTCGATCAAAATTGCCATTTAACGCGCGCCTCCAATCAGATCGTCCAGCCCGGGAATATCGAGTTCAAGATAGAAGCCGTCGATGCCAGCGAGTCGACACTCGACATCGCAGGCGAGCAACTCGGAATCTTTGTTCGCGAACTCCTCGTTAGGCAGCGACGACGCGGGTCTGCCCTTATGATCGACAATCAATCCGCCGGAGTGCGTTTCGACGGCCGGACGAATCTCGGACCATTTCGCGGTATCGATCCATACCCGACCACTTTTCACGGGAAGCATGGTGGTCGATGTATTTTTGACGAATTTCGGCACACGCGGAGCGCGCGGTTTCCATTTTGTGCCGCTCGCATCCGCAACAAGTTCCGCAAAACGTCCGGCGATCATCGCTGGCGCATCGGTCTTGCGATAACCCTCGACCGAGGCGCGAAGCAACTTGGACATGCGCTGCAAAATATCGACGGCGCGATCTTCGGTGTTGCCACCCAAACGAATCACCGCCGGAATATCGAGATCGAGTTCCCAAAACGCTTTGGCCAATCCGTAGGCTGACCAATATTGTTCCTGGCTGGCGACGCCGGAGCCGGAACCGAAATATCCGGCCAGATCGGGCTGGGCCAGAATGATCCGCGCGGCGCGATAGACCTTGGACGCGGATGGATTGCCGCTGGTGTCGGTGAAATTAGCGATGGTGAATCCCGCGTTGACGATTGCGTCCATCGACATCATCGATCCGCCGCCGCCGGCACCGTGAAAACCGATCAGACCTTTGGAATTTTTGGCAGCCGCGGTCGCGAGCTGCGCGAAATAAAATGTGCCGCGATGATCGCTTTGTTCGACCGTGTAAGCGACGCGCTCGAGAGCGGTCGGCGGATGATCGAACTCGCGCGCAATCTCAATTTTCAATTCGGGATGCCGCGCCACGGCGTAATCATCAATCGTAATGCGGCAATCGGCAGCGACGAACTGACCATCTTTGGTCAAAACCAGCGGATTAATTTCGAGCGACCGCGCTTCCACGCTTTTGGCAGCAGCAAATAGTTTTTGAATCGACTCGGCCAATTGCTTTGCGGGTTTAGATGATAATCCGCTCGAAGCGACAGCTTCGCTGACGGCCGAATCGAGTGGTCCGCCATTCACATCGCAGGCAATACGCCGGGTCGATGCAGCGCGCTCTTCGATTCCGCTCCCGCCGCCGGCGGCGAAAATAATCATCGGGGCGCGGGCGGCGTCATCGATTGCGAACGAAAGAAAAAATTCGCGTTCGATGTCAATCTTCTCTTCGACCAGCACAGCTTCAACAGGAAACTGTCCAACTTTCATCGCCAGCATCCGTGCGGCGTGGCCGCGAACATCCGCCGGTTTTTTGGCGAAGGCCACGCCTCCTATGCTGGCGCGTCCTGTGGTCCAAGCCTGAATCTTGATAACCACCTCGGCCGCTTTCTTGCCCGCGGCGAGTTCCTTCGCGACCGCGATCGCTTGGTCAGCAGTTGAAGCGGCTCGGCCGCGCGGAATCTTGAATCCGTTGGCGGCAAGAATGGCTTTGCCTTGATATTCGTGAAGTCGTGCCATGTCTATGTGCTATTGCGGATCAGAACCTTAAAAGATATAGCACTGTTGAAAAGCCAGGCATTGCATGACCTCGCTGGATTACTACGCGAGTGAAGACCTTCTCGCTGATGACGAGCGCGCGGCGCGTGATCGGACGCGACGTTTTGTGCAGGAGGAAGTCATGCCCGAGGTCGTGCCCTGCCATCGCGCGGCCAAGTTTCCGGAACATCTGCGGACGCGCATGGGCGCCTTACGTCTCTTTGCGCCGTACTTGAAAGAGCACGGCTGTGCGGGACTGAGCTACACGGCCTACGGCCTCATTATGCAGGAGCTTGAACGCGCAGACTCCGGTCTGCGTTCGGAGGCGTCCGTGCAAGGCGCGCTGGCCATATACGCGATTCATTCCTTCGGCACGCCGGAGCAGCACGCGCGCTGGTTACCGGGACTGGTTTCCGGCGAGCGCGCCGGTTGTTTCGCGCTGACGGAACACGGACACGGCTCGGATCCGAGTGGCATGGAAACTCGCGCCAAACGCGTGGGCGATCATTATGTTTTGAACGGCAGCAAGTGCTGGATCGGTAACGCATCCATTGCCGAGGTCAAAGTGGTTTGGGCAAAAGACGAGGACGGACGCGTCGGCGGGTTCGTCGTGGAAAAAGACGCGCCTGGATTTCGCGCGCAGGATATTGAAGGAAAGTTCAGTCTTCGCATGTCGCGCACGTCGGAATGCTGGTTCGAAAACTGCCGCATTCCCGCGGAGAATCGTCTGCCCAAAGCGTCGGGGCTGCGCGCGCCGTTATCATGTCTTTCGCAGGCCCGCGTCGGCGTGGCCTGGGGCGTGATTGGCGCGGCCATCGATTGCTACGAAACCGCGCTCACCTACGCTAAATCGCGCGAACAATTTGGCCGGCCGATTGCCGGTTTCCAACTGGTGCAGGGAAAATTGGTCTGGATGGTGCAGGAGATTACGAAGGCGCAATTACTCGCCTTGCGTCTGACCCGCATGATGGAAGCGGGCAAGGCGCGCCCCGCGCAGATTTCTTTGGCGAAGCGCAACAATGTCTGGATGGCGCTCCAGTGCGCGCGGAAAGCGCGCGACATCCTGGGCGCCGTCGGCATCACCGATACCTATTCTGTCATCCGTCACCTCATGAATCTTGAGACCGTCTACACCTACGAAGGCACGCACGACATCCATACCCTGGTCGTTGGCCAGGACATCACCGGGATCGATGCCTTCGGCGGTTGATGACAGGCTGACAAGGTTAGCTAAATTAACAATGTTATGAGCGAGCCAGTTTATATTATCGGCGGCGGGCGCACGGATTTTAAGCGCAACCTGAAAAAGGAAGGGAAAACCATCCGGCATTTGATCATTGAGGCCGGCAAGAAGGCGATTGATGACGCCAAGATCGACGCGGGCGAAGTTCAAGCCGGTACGGTTGGCAATTTCAACGCCGGCCAATTTACCAAGCAATTGCAGCTCGGCGCATTTATTCCGGAAATCGATCCGAAATTGCGCGGCATTCCAACGATGCACACCGAAGCGGCCTGCGCTTCTGGCGCGCTTTCGGTTTTGCTCGGCGCGGAATGGATCATGGGCGGACTTTACGATGTGGTCCTCGTAGTCGGGGCCGAGCAACAAAAGACGATGTCGTCGCTTGACGGCTCGGATGTTCTCGGGGCGGCGGCCGATTATCACAACGAAAAACCGGAATACGGCGATTTCATGTTCCCGAAACTTTTCGGGCGCATCGCACAAATTTACATCGACAAGTACGGCGCAACTGAAGCGGACCTGGCAGCGGTAGCCTGGAAAAATTACGCGCACGCGAAACTCAATCCGCTCGCGCAGATGCGCGACGCCGATCTGACGCTCGATTGTGCCTCGCAGGTCTCAGACAAAAATCCGAGCGTCGCACCGCCGCTGAAAGTTTCCGATTGCTCGCAGATCACGGACGGCGCGGCTTCGGTCGTGCTCGTGTCTGGAAAATATCTGGACAAGATCGGCCGCGAAAAAAACAAAACACCGCGATTGCTCGGCTTCGGTCACACGACCGACTACCTGCCGCTCGATAAAAAAGACGCGCCGACATTTTCCATTGCGCGCAAAGCCGCGGAGAAAGCTTTTGGCATGGCTAATCTGAAGCCGCGCGATCTCCACGGCGCCGATGTCCATGATTGCTTTTCGATCACCGAAATCGTCGTTTACGAAATTCTTGGACTGGCGGAGCCGGGCAAGGGCGCGGAGTTAGCGAAAAGCGGTGCGACCGCGTTGCCGCAGGTTCGTAACGAAAAGATGAAAGGCAAATTCGCATTTGAACTTCCGGTCAACGCCGGCGGCGGATTGATCGCAGACGGCCATCCGGTCGGGGCGACGGGCGTGCGGCAGGTGGTCGAGGCCTATCAACATCTCACCGGACAAGCGGGCGCGCGTCAGATCCGGAACGCGAAGCGTTTTCTCACCTTCAACATGGGCGGCAGTCTGACCACGTCAGTCGCGATGTTGTGGGGTCGCGACTAAGATCGACGCTCCGCCGCGCAGTGACCGGCGATATTAAACCAACGCTTCTCGGAGCTGCGCGATTCGGTTTCGGACGGCTTCGCAGCGCTTGCGTTCTCGAACGGCGTCTGTTTCGGGTAAATATTGAGCATCATAGGGCGACCGCGCCGGTTGGAGGCAGCCCTGCACAAAATCATTTGCCAAGACTGTGCTCGCGATTTTTGACGCCGTCCGAAGGTCTTCGGCTTCGGCGAGCAGTTGGTCGCGAATTGCGATGTAGGCGTTGATCTCGGCGACAGTATAAGCCGATCCGAATGTCGGACTGAGTGTTGTTGCCGAGCGGCGAGATTCCGGCGTCGCTGCCGGTATGGTGGAGCTGATGGCAAGAGGCATGCATCCTTAAAGAGCATGTTCCGTGCTGACCTCGCAGTCCGCGATTTCGCCTGGGTTAGAGGATGACGTAGATCAAAACGACGCCGAGAACGAAGGCCGCGGCTCCGCAAATTATTTGGATCTTTCGATCTCGCGCGAGCCACCAATCAATCATTCGTCGGTGTCGATCCAAACCGAGGATGGGGACAACAATTGCGATAATAAGGATGATGAGTCCGAGAATTCGCAACACCATGGGTGCTTTTGAATCCCCCGCCGCAGCCAATAAACCCAGCCCTAAAACTGCTCGAATTGCAGTGGCGACCCAAAGTCCGGTCTTATCGGCGAACAAGCGCGTCAGATCGTTTGCACGAGCGGGCGAAACAATCACGAGCACGCCCATGGCCGCGATGGCAGCGCACAAGATTAACGTCAATGCAGTCATCTTTGATTTTTACCGCTTTAATTTTGCCATTCCCAACTTTTATTTGGATTATGAAAGTACCATTTACGCTCGGCGTGGTCGGCCATTTCGGCCTCGCCGTGCGCGATCCAAAGAAAAGTGCCCGCTGGTTTCAACGTGTCCTCGGATTGCGCAAAGAGTTTGAATTCGACAACGGAATCGCGATTGGGAACGACAACGTCACCATCGCGCTGTTTAAAGGCAAACCGTCGCCGCAGACTTTCGAGCACATGTCGTTTCACTTGCCCAAGATGTCGATCTTGCGAAAGGCGCTGGCGCATTTAAAAAAGCACAAGGTCGAACTCGAAGATCGGGGCCACGAGATTGGCCCAGAATCGCCGGGTTCGCTGCATATGGGCCTCTGGTTTCACGATCCGGATGGCTATCGCTGGGAGCTTTCGGTCCAAGGCGGCAAATAGATCGGTTGGCGCGGCCCGAAAATTGCGCTTTGTTTTGTGGGAGTTAAATTGTGAACGGGATGCTAGGACTCATCGTGGGGTGTCTAAAATGGGCTGCGGTCGGTTTCGTCGTGGCCTTTGTCCTGATGAAACTCTACGAGGGCAGCCATATTCATGACGACGTCCCACGACCTGAATTTAAGGTCCGGCAATCGAGACGCGCGGCGCTCGTGCTTTCGACATTTGCCGGAATGCTTTCCGGTCTGGTCTGGCTGTTAGTCCAAACGTGGGACTAGTTCTGTGAACTGCAGGCGAGACGCCTGCCGCCATAGTTTAGCCCATGGAAAAGCCGCCGTTTACATTAAGGACGTGGCCGGTGATGTAACTGGCCATTGGCGATGCGAGAAAAAGCGCGGCATCGACGATTTCACGCACGTCGCCGAGTCGGCCGAGCGGAATCTGTTTCTTGAAGTTCTCAATTACTTCGTCGGGCATGCCCTTGCTCATCCCGACATCGATGAATCCAGGCGCAATCGCGTTGACGGTAATGTTCTGACGCGCAAGCTCACGCGCCGAAACCTTGGTTAGCGCGATGATGGCGGCTTTGCTCGAAGAATAATTCGCCTGGCCGAATAGCCCCACTTGTCCGCTGACCGACGACAAATTCACAATCCGGCCGCCGTTTCGCAAAATCGGCATCGCTTTTTGCGTGACGTTGAAGGTGCCGGTGAGATTTACCCGAATGATGCTTTCGAATTCTTCCAGCGACATCTTTTTGATTGTCCGGTCGCGAATGATTCCGGAGTTGTTCACGAGGATATCGAGACCACCATGTCGATCCTGGATTTGCTTCATCATTTGCTCGACTTGCGCCGGCTGTGTTACATCGCAATCAATCATCAGCGGATCCTTCAATTCTCTGGCGACATTTGCCGCGTCGGCTTTGTTTTGACCTTGCGGGTCCGTGAAATAATTGACCACGCAGGTCGCGCCGCGATTGTCGAAAGCTTTGATCATCTCCGCGCCGATGCCGCGCGAGCTGCCGGTAACCAGCGCAACTTTGCCAGTGAAATCGAGGGGACCGGTCATGTTGAACGACGAGAATGCCACCGCACGATGAGCGAGATCGGCAGTCCGATCAAAAGCATATGAATGATGACGGCGGTAACATCCCTCGAGACGGAATGGCGGGCGTTAACGAAGGCGAGAGGCACGACGATCCAATACATGGAAAGGTAAACGGCGATTCCGTAAAGCAATCCTGATGTCACCGCGTGCTGGGTCAGGAAAGTCAATTTGCGGCTAGCCGCGTAAAAAACCGATGCGGCTGTAAACGCGATTAAGAAATGGATCGCCAAACCCAACCCCGCCGTTGCCATTCCTCCTTCGAATGATCGGGGACCAAGCAAACCGCTGGCGATTCCCTGCAACATTCGAATCGATCCCGTCCCTTTGAGCTCCGCGATCACAAACGCGGAGGTGATATCCAGGATTCCCGCGATCAAACCAGCCGATGCAATTGCGCGAAATGCTCGTGATCGGTCCATCGCGACTCGCTACTAGGCTAGAATGCCATTGCCCGTCAAACGATTACCGTTAGGCTTTTCGTCCAATGGCCTCACCGATTCGCATCTTAACCGCTGTGCCGATCTGCGACGGGCACGACAGCGCGATTAACACGATCAATCTCGAGTTTATCCGCCACGGAATTGAGGTCGTTTATCTTGGCTATCATCGCTCCGTCGGCGACATTGTGCGCGCGGCGATCCAGGAAGACGTGCGCGCGATTGGCATTTCCAGTTACAACGGCGGGCATACCGAGTTTTTCACGGGAGTTGTCGATCTCTTGCGTAAGAAAGGCGCGGCCGACATCAAAGTGTTCGGCGGCGGCGGAGGAACGATCACACGCGAAGACGCTGCCGCCATGCGTCGTAAAGGCGTGGACGAAATCTTTTTTGCCGGCACGTCGCTCGACGAAATGGTAAAGTTCGTTCATCAGCGTTACGGAAAACCGCGCGGGAAACGAGCGCGCGCAAAAACGTCGGACATCGAGCTAGCTCACACGCTGACCGAGATCGAAAAAAGTAGAAAACAAAAGAAAATCCAAAATCCAAGATCCAAAATCCAAAATGCGACGGTGATTGGCTTCACCGGGCCAGGCGGCGCCGGCAAAACAACCCTGATCGACGAATTGGTGCTGCGTTTTTTAAACAAAGATCGACAGACGCGCGTCGCGATTCTGTCGCATGATCCGAGCGTGATTGGTGAAGGCGCGTTGCTGGGCGATCGCGCGACGATGATTAATTCCCAAGACGATCGCGTCTTCATGCGGAGCATGGCCACGCGCGGACAAGCCGGCGGACTGTCACCAGCGACGCATGATTGCCTCGCGCTCCTCGCGCGCTCCGGTTTTGATTACGTGATCATTGAAACCGTCGGCACCGGTCAGGAAGCGATGCCGTTTCAGAAAAATGGAATTGTCGATCAAACCGTGCTGGTAATGAATCCGGATTATGGCAGCCGGTTGCAGTTGCAAAAAATCGTGATGCTCGATCTGGCCGACATCGTGGTCGTGAACAAAAGCGATTTGCAGCGCGCTCGCACCGCGCACACCGAGATCGAACAGCGTCTCGAGCAGAATCGGCGCGCCCAACGCCTCGTCGACACCGTCGCAAAACGGCACCGCGACCCTGGCGTGGACAAACTGTTCGGGTTAATTTCAGCGAGCGACAAATCTAAACGTGGAAAGGAAAGGAAGAAGTCATGAGTAAGCTCGGACAAGTCGTTGAATCGGTTGAGAAATATAACCAGTTCGTTCTCGATCAGGTGAAGCGCGCGCGCACCGATCAGAAATTCGGACGCGATCTGCTCGGCCGTTGGAACGACATCAAGGCAAAGATTCCGACCACGCGGGCGCCGACTGGATTGCCGCTGCCGCGGCTTGCGCTTCCCGAAATCGATGAACCGGGTGAGATCGCGCGCTTTTTGTTTGGTGAAGGGTTGCCGGGCGAATTTCCATTTTTGAACGGCGCCTATCGCGAGATGTATCTCGAGCCGGTTCGCGAGGTGGAAAGTTTTGAAAAGAACGGCGAATCGAAGGCGAAGAAGATCGACAAGAGAGTGCCGCAGGCGGAAGAGCCGACCCGTTTGTTCTCCGGTCTGATGCTGGCCGAGGACACGAACGAGCGTTTCCATTACCTGACCCGCCACCAACGAACGCATCGACTCAGCACCGCATTCGATGGTCCGACACTTTACGGCATCGACAGCGATGCGGACGGCGTTTTCGGAAAAATTGGCGAGGGCGGTGTTGCGATCGACACGGTCGAAGACATGGTGCGTCTCTACGACGGGTTCGATCTCGGCTCGGCGAATTTCTCCGCGTCGATGACGATCAGCGGTCCGGCGCCAATCATCATGGCGATGTACATCGCGGCGGCGAAACGCCGTTTCGGGCCGAACGTTATTCCAAAACTTCGCGGCACGATCCAGGCCGATATTTTTAAGGAAGTCCAGGCGCAGAACGAAACGATTTTTCCAATCGAACCTTCGCTGCGTTTTCTAACCGACATGGTGGAATTCACCACCCGCGAAATGCCGCGCTGGTATCCGATCTCGATTAGCGGTTATCACATCGGCGAAGCCGGTTCGACACCGGTGCAACAGGCCGCCTACACGCTCTCGAACGGTTTCGCTTACGCGGAAATGTTCGCCGCGCGCGGAATTCCAGTCGATCAATTCGGGCCACGGCTTTCGTTCTTTCTCGATTGCGGCCTCGACGTTGAATACATTGCGCTCGCGCGCGTCTCGCGACGCATTTGGGCGATTGGAATGCGCGAAGTCTTTGGTGCCGGAGCGAAAGCACAACTTTACAAATTGCACACCCAAACCAGCGGGCGATCGCTCATCGCCGCGGAGTTTAAAAATAATCTCACCCGCACCGCGGCGGAATTGATACTCGCTTACATGAATGCGACCAATTCGTGTCACTCCAACAGCGCGGATGAGCCGTTCACCACACCGAGCGAAGAATGGATTCGGCTCGCCGCGCATGGCCAGGCGATTTTGCTCGAGGAATCCGGCATTTTTAAACACACCATGAATATGTTGACCGGTTCGCCCGGAATGAAAGCAGTCGAGCGCGCAGTCGAGGCCGCGATTCTCGATGAGTTTCGCGAAATCGAACGGCTCGGTGGCGTCCTTGCGGCGGTGGAGGATCGTTATCAGCGCAGCCAGATCCAAAACGCATCGCACCGTTACGAACAACAGATTAATGACGGTGTCCGGCCAATCATCGGGCTCAATCGTTACCGCGACGGAAGTGACGACATTCCGGAAGTGAAACTCGTGCGCACGCCGCGGAAAAAACAGCAATTGCAGGTTGACCGGTTGGCCAAATTCAAAAAGAAGAACGCCGAGAAATCAAAACGCGCGCTTGATAAACTCGCAGCCGTGGTTGAGAGCGGGAAAAATTGCTTTCCGGAGTTGCTCGAAGCCGTCGAGGTTTGCTCGTTAGGCCAAATCACCGGCCGGCTTCAGGAAGTCGCCGGTAGATTCAGACCGATGGTGTAATCAAGCGCGCTCAACCCGGCAGGAATAACAGCCCGCGCCGGCATTGTGCAGGTGCAGATAGCTAATCTTCGCGTCGCCGAAAAACTTTTCGATCTGTGACTCCAATTCTTTACCTGGCGTGACGGCGGCGTTCACCATCAACCCTTGGTCATTGTAGGCACGGACTGACATAACTCGGCCGGCCACTACGTCCGGAATTTCGCCTGGCGTCAGTTCAACTTCTTTCGCGGTCTCGCGGACAAAGACGGGCCCGGATGCGCGATAAGGCGACTCGACGTCGTGATGCATAAACGGCACCAAAATCACGCGCTCGCCGATATCCGCGTCTTGCAAACTGACCCGGCACGGGAATCCCGGTTTTGCATTGACCATCAAACGTCGCGCGCCCTTTTGCGCAAGCTCGTTGTCATCGAGGGAAAAGAGCGGCTCAAATTGCGCCAGGGGCAAACCGACAATTCGAAAATTTGTCTTCATGGCGACACGATCATCGATCGCATCGCAGACAAACACCCGATTCTTGCGCCTATTTTTTGCCGACTTTCTTCAGTCGCATGTTCTGGCGATAAAGCTCGAGACACCGTGAGTCGGCTACGCGCGTCGTTTTGAGTGACACGATGATGTCGTCGCCGGCGCGAGCGATCGTGCCGGTGCCAGCGTTCCTGGCGCTATCCTTGAATGTGAACTCGACCGTCCCTTTTGGCGTAATTTTGCCGCTACCATCGGCTTCGGGCAGCAAGCCGTGTCCATCGTTGTATCCCGCGCTGAACCAAACTGTCACAGTGCTTGCGCTTTGCTCCAGACTCATTTGAAAAGTCGCTTGGCCGTTTAGAAAATTTCTGTCCGTGTATTCGCCGGCGAAATTCGTCGGCTGCGTGGCGATTGCAGATCCGATCACGACGAGGAAGAACGGTAGGGGAACAATCAGGCGTCTCACAAGGGATAGGGTATCAAAAGCGGGCGATCAGGGTTCAATCGTCGCTACGTCGTCGCGGCGACACGTTTAATTTCCTCTAGCGCTCCAGGATTTTCGAGTGCCGACGTGTCGCCAAGTTTTTCGCCGATATAAGCAGCGCGCACGACCCGGCGCATGACCTTGGCGTTGCGCGTTTTGGGAATGTCGGCGACGAACAGAATTTTTTTTGGGGCGAGCGCTTTGCCAAGTTCGGTTGCGACTTTCTTTTTTAACTCGGTTGTAAGATCGACATCACCGTTTGCGCCTTTCTTCAACACGCAAAAACAAACGAGGGCTTCGCCTTTAATTGAATCGGGAATGCCGACTGCCGCCGCTTCGCTTACTTGCGGATGTGCGACCAGAATCGATTCCACTTCGGCGGGACCGAGCCGCTTGCCGGCTATTTTAATCGTGTCGTCGCTGCGGCCCAGAATGTACCAGAGTCCATCGTCATCGATCGCGGCCCAATCGCCGTGGACCCAGACGTCGGGAAATCGCGACCAATAGGTGTCGATGTAACGTTGTCGATCTTTCCAGAAGCCGCGTGTCATTCCAATCCACGGCTCGCGGATTACGAGTTCGCCGACTTCGCCGCGCACTGATTTTCCATTTTCGTCTACGACGTCGGCCGCCATTCCCGGCAGCGGACCGGAGAACGCGCACGGTTTCATCGGCGTAAGGACGTTGCCCATGACAATGCCGCCGGAGATTTCAGTGCCGCCGGAGTAATTAATAATCGGAAGTTTTCCGCGGCCGACATTTTGAAATAGCCACATCCACGGGTCGGGGTTCCACGGCTCACCGGTCGAAGCGAACTTGTGCAGCGACGAAAGATCGTGACGATGCACAATTTCGTCGCCGTGGCGCCGAAGCGCGCGAATGAGCGTCGGCGAAACGCCGAGTGCTGTAACTTTATGTCGATCTACTAATTGCCAGGTCCGATCCGGTCCCGGAAAATCAGGCGCGCCGTCGAAGAACATCATGGTCGCGCCGAGGATCAGCGTCCCGAAAACTTCCCACGGGCCCATCATCCAGCCCATGTCTGTCATCCAAAAAAGCGTTTCGTCTGGATGAAGATCGAGACCCATCCACATGTCTTGCGCCGATTTGATCGGGAAACCGCAATGCGTGTGGACCGCGCCTTTCGGTTTACCGGTCGTTCCCGAGGTGTAGATGATCATCATCGGATCTTCGGCGCTTGTGCGTTCGGTCGACGCGTCACGACGACTGTCCATCTTGTCGATGAGCTCACGCCATGAGTGCGTTGCAAAACCCCTCGCCTTCATCTTCTCCCCTTGTGAAGGGGCGAGGGCAGGGTGAGGAGTCGATCTTGCGGTCGCTTCCAAAACGATCAGATGCCGCAACGTCGGAACTTGGCCCGCTGCTTCGTCCGCAATTGGCATCATCGCGCAAAATTTTCCGCGTCGATAAGTTCCGTCGGCGGTGAAGAGCGCTTTCGCGTCGGCGTCTTTCAGGCGTGAGACAATTGCGGCGGCGCCGAACCCCGAGAACAACGGCAGAAAAATTCCACCGATCTTAATGACCGCGAGCATTGCGACCACGATTTCGGGAACCATCGGCATGAACACGCCGACGGCGTCGCCTTTACCGAGGCCTAACGAGCGCAAGGCGGCAGCCATTTTGTTTACTTCCTCGCGCAGCTGTTTGTAAGTGAGCGTGCGGGTGGTGCCGTCTTCGATTTCGGATTTAATCGCGAGCCGATTATCGATCTCGGTGCCGGCGTATTTATCGAGCATGTTGTGAACGATGTTCATCTCGCCACCGACGCACCACTTCGGCCACGGCTTGCCCTCGCTAAGATCGACAATCTGCGAGTAAGGCCTCGAAAATTGGATATCGAGATCGCGCAAGACGGTGTTCCAGAACCAGGCGATGTCGGTGATGGATCGTTGCATCAGCACGTCGTAAGTACCGAGCTGATTTTTGTCGATGAAGCGTTGGAGATTCGACTGTGCGATCAGCTCCGCCGGAGGATGCCAGACGAAGTCGCCGCCGAATTGAAATTCGCTCACGCGTTCAGTTTGCGGTGTTTTGAATTGCAGGGCAACCGCATCGGTTGCCCAAAGTTGGCAGGCGGAGCGCCTGCCTACAGACATCGTCGGTTGCTGATAGGGAAATCGTCGGCAGATTGCACGTCAATTCATGGTCACCACGCTCGCGCATCAACTCGCAAAATACGGCTGCGAGTTAAAATTCGAAGATCTTTCGAAGGAGGTCGTTCACGAAGTAAAACGGCGCGTGATCGATTCTCTTGGTTGTGCGCTCGGCGCCTGGAACGAAGAGCCGTGCTCGATCGCGCGCAAAGTGGCATCCGAATTTTCGGCTAATCGAGGATCGACAATCATCGGGACTTCGCACAAAGCGCCGCCGGACTGGGGCGCGTTCGCGAACGGCTGTTGCATTCGCTATTTCGATTACAACGACACCTACCTTTCGAAAGAGCCGGCGCACCCGAGCGATAATATTTCCGCGGCACTCGCAATCGCGGAGAGCCTCGGGTCGAGCGGGCGGGAATTGATCACCGCGATCGCGCTCGCTTACGAAGTGCAATGCCGGTTGTGCGACGCAGCGAGTATTCGCGCGCGGGGCTGGGACCATCCGACTTACGGCGATTTTTCCACCGCCCTTGCTTGCGCGAATCTGATGAAACTCGATCTGGAAAAAACCCGACACGCGGTGAACATCGCCGGCGTAGCCTGTGCAGCGATGCGTCAGGCGCGAGTTGGCGAGCTTTCACATTGGAAAGGGGTCGCGTTCGCGAACGCGGCCCGACACGGAGTTTACTCCGCTTTACTCGCACGCGCGGGGATGACTGGCCCGGCGCCAATTTTCGAAGGGCAAATGGGTTTCGAAAAACAACTCGGCGTGGCGTTGGGCAACGTTGGCGAAAAATTTGTGAAGCGGCCGGATGCAAACAGCCCGAACGAAGGTACGGCGGCGATGATCCTCAACACCAGCATCAAGTTTTGGCCGGCCGAATACCACAGCCAGAGCGCGATCGAGGCGGCGTTATTTCTGCGCAAGGCGATTATCGATCTTGCGCAAGTAAAAGGAATGACGATCGAAAGCCACGACGCGTCGGTCGACATCATTGGGAGCGAACCGGAGAAATGGAAACCGGAGACGCGTGAAACGGCGGACCACAGTTTGCCCTACATCACCGCGATCGCGCTGATCGATGGTGAAGTGACGGAGAAACAATTTCAGCCCAAACGATTCACGGATCCGGCGATCTGGAAATTTTTGGAGAACGTGAAGGTGGAACGAAACGCGGAATTGAGCGGGATGTATCCCGGCGCGGTGGCCAATATCGTGCATGTCGATCTTGCGGACGGGAAGCGATTGACCAAGCGCGTCGATTATCCGCTTGGTCACGCGAAGAATCCGCTGAAGGATTCTGAAGTGGAAGGAAAGTTCAGGGCCTTGGTCGAACCAAGGCTCGGCAGCGAGCGAGTGCAGAAGATTGTCGATCTTGTCTGGAAGTTGGATGAGGCAAAAAACGTAGACGGGTTGATGTTGGCTCTGGTGATGAAATGAAAAATAAGACTGCTCGTCTCCGAGAATTAATTTCCAAAGAAGCGGTCATGATGCCGGGCGTGTCGAACGCCGCGATGGCGCGACAGGTCGAGCAGGTTGGTTTTAATGCGGTTTACATCAGCGGCGCGGGAATGGCCAACGCGACGGCGGGCGTTCCGGACATTGGTTTGTTGACGCTCACGGAAGTGACGCAGTTGGCCAGTTACATCGCGAACGTGGTGAAGATTCCCGCGATTGTCGATGCGGACACGGGTTTTGGTGGTGCAGAAAATGTCGCCCGAACAATTCAAGAATTGGAAAAAGCCGGTCTGGCTGGTTGTCACATCGAAGATCAGGAATTCCCCAAGCGCTGCGGCCATCTGGCCGGCAAATCGATAGTCGATGTTGAGGAGATGGTGGGGAAAATCAAAGCGGCGGTGGCGGTGCGGCGCGATCCCGATTTCATGATCATCGCACGGACAGATGCGCGGGCGGTGGAGGATTTTGATCGCGCGGTCGAGCGGGCCGGCGAATATCTGGCCGCCGGGGCGGACGCGATCTTTCCGGAAGCGCTGCAAAGCGCGGACGAGTTTCGCGATTTCGCAAAGGCGATCGATCTACCATTGCTCGCGAACATGACCGAGTTTGGCAAGAGTCCCTTGCTTTCGTTCAAAGAACTTTGCGATTTCGGTTACAAGATGGTGATTTTCCCGATGAGCGCTTTTCGGGTTGCGATGAAAGCGAGCGAAGGATTTTTGCACGCGTTGAAAAAAGCCGGCGCGCAATCGGATTGGCTCGATAAGATGCAGACGCGGCAGGAACTTTACGATTTGCTCGATTACGATCCTAATGCGGAAAGCTGGCCGGGGTCTTCAAAGGATTTGTAGGGCAACGGCATCGGTTACCGGCCTAAAAAATCGGCAGGCGGAGCGCCTGCCCTATAATTTTCGCAGCGATTCCAATTCAACCTTGATTCGACGTTGAACGTTTGCCGTTCGCGAGTAAAGAGAACCAAAACCAATGGCGACTGAAAAGAAACCAGAGTACAGCCCGGGTTTGGCCGGCGTGATCGCAGGCGAAACAGCGATTTGCTGGGTCGATCCGAACGCGGGGCTGATGTACCGCGGCTATGACATTCACGAGATGGGCGACAAAGCAACGTTCGAGGAAGTCGCCTACCTGCTGCTCAATGGCGAGTTGCCGAATGGCAAGCAACTAAAGGACTTCAAACAGCAGATTGCGGCGCAGCGCGATTTGCCCAAGGAGGTCGTGGAGATGCTGCGGCTCTTGCCGAAATCAACGCACCCGATGGACATGCTTCGCACCGGCGTCTCGATGCTGAGCGCGTTCGACAAAGATTTAAGCGACAACTCGCACGATGCGAACATTCGCAAATCGATTCGACTAATCGCGCGCGTCTCGACATTGATCACCGACGGCTGGCGGATCTTGCTCCGCGAAAAACCGTTGCCGGAAAAGCCGGAGCTGAGTCAGGCCGCCAATTTCTTTTACAAGCTGGACGGGAAGGCTCCGGAAGCGTGGCAAACACGGATGCTGGACACGATTTTCAATTTGTATGCCGACCATGAATTTAATGCTTCGACGTTTGCCGCGCGCGTGACTGCTTCGACGTTGGCCGGTATCTATGCCGCAGTGACTTCAGCTTGCGGGACGCTCAAAGGACCGTTGCACGGCGGCGCGAACGAGGAATCGATGAAGATGCTCGAGGATATTAAAACGCCTGACCGTGCGGAAGCGTGGTTGAAGAAGCAACTCGCGGCCAAGGCGAAGATCATGGGATTTGGACACCGGGTTTACAAAAAAGGCGATTCACGCGTGCCGATCATGCGCAAGATCGCGCGCGATCTCGGCAAGCGCACCGGAAAAGAGAACTGGGTGCTCATTTGCGAAAAGCTCGAAGAAGTGATGGACCGCGAGAAAGGTCTGTGCGCGAATGTTGATCTTTACGCGGCGCCGGTTTTCTGGATGCTCGGTTTCGCGCCGGCGTTGAATACACCATTGTTCGCTGCTTCACGCGTGGCCGGTTGGTGCGCTCATGTCGTTGAACAACACGACAATAACCGGTTAATTCGCCCGCGTTCGCTTTACACTGGCCCGCAACTTCGAAAATATCCCGGCCCAGTGGACCGTTCGTAGGTCCGAGCCGGACTGGCCTTTAAACGAACGATTCGATGGCGGAGCAATCACTTCAGGAAAAATACGCTCCGGAAAATTCGTGTTGGGGTTGCGGGCCGTCGAATCGAGAAGGTTTGCGGATCCGTAGCTTCGCCAAAAACGGCGAAGTCGTTGCTGAATGGCAACCGCAGCCGAAGTACGAAGCGTTTCCAGGCGTTCTGAATGGTGGAATCATCGGCACGTTGCTCGACTGTCATTGCAACTGGACGGCGGCCTACCATTTGATGAAACGCGCGGGCGCAGATCGTCCGCCGTGCACCGTCACGGCCGAATATTCAATCAAACTGCTGCGGCCGACTCCGACGAAGGATCCAATTTCACTTTCAGCCCACGTTGTCGATCTAACCGGCGACCGCGCGACAGTCGAAGGAACATTGAGCGGCGGCGGAAAAGTTTGCGCGACTTGTCTGGGAATTTTCGTCGCGGTGAAAGAAGGCCATCCAGCATTTCATCGCTGGTAGCCATCCGACCTACGCAAAGCGCGCCCGGGGTGACTCGAACACCCGACCTACGGATTAGAAATCCGTTGCTCTATCCGGCTGAGCTACGGGCGCTTTTCACAGGTAAAATCTTGACACTACGTGAAGATAGCACGGGATCGCTTCCGTTTTTTGCTTCTTCAGCACAGTCAGATATTGGTTCTGCGTAGAGGCCGCGACGTTCATTTCTGTTGCTAAATGGCCCAGAAAAGCCTTCACTTCATCTGCCCCCATTTCCTGCGGATGACGAACTCCATGAAAACGGATGAAGCGCTTAATCCAGTCGATGTAGGCCGCTTCGGTTCGGGGACTGTAGCGGTTGAGGCGCATTGTTGCCCGGACCCGATCGAGCAGTTTGGGCCGCTTGGAAGCGGGCAAAATCGTCTCACCCATCTTGCAGTCTATTTAGCCGGTCTTCCCTCTAGAGGGCAAGAAATAGATGGCAAGTTGCAATCTAATTCTCGTTAGACTTAGCCCCATGGACGGCCATGGAACTTTAATCGTTGTTGATTCGGCGACAGCAACAGTCAAGTAATACTGGTTTCAGGCAAAAGTTTTGAAATCACACCGAAATCCCTAATGAGGAATGGCAAATGGCTACCGATTCGTCGACAGCACTGATTACAGGAGGAACGAGCGGGATTGGCAGGGCGGCAGCCACCAAACTGGCCCAGCTTGGCATCCATGTCATTGTCGTAGGCCGCAATGCCGAGCGCGGGGGGAAGACGGTTGCGGAAATCCGCGCAGCAGGAGGCAAAGCGGATTTTATTTCGTCTGACCTTCGAGACGCGTCCAGCGCGCGCGAAGTGGCCAGAAGAGCGATCGAGCTCGGTAACGGCCGTGTCGATATTCTGATCAACAATGCGGGGATCTACCCGTTCGGCCCGACGCAGAAAATGACGGAAGAAATATTCGACCGCGTGTATTCGCTCAACGTCAAGGTGCCTTACTTTTTCGTCGCGGAACTTGCTCCGTTGATGGCGAAGAAAGGCAAAGGAGCAATCGTCAATCTATCGACAATGGCTGCCGATTACGGCGCGCCCGGCATGAGCCTCTATGGGTCAAGCAAGGCAGCCATCAATCTGCTGACCAAAGTGTGGGCCGCTGAATACGGCCCAAGCGGTGTCCGCGTCAATGTAGTGAGCCCCGGACCTACGCGCACGGAAGGGACAGACGCAATGGGTGAAGGGCTCGAGCAACTCGCCGCCCAGGCACCAGCCGGCCGTCCAGCTACAGCGGACGAAATTGCTGAAGCCATTGTCTTTTTGGCGACGGATCGTGCCAGTTTCATTTACGGCGCAAAACTCGCCGTCGACGGAGGGCGCACTGCCATTTGAGTATTACCCATGCCATCGTAAAATCTAAGAGTCTGCAGCTCGGACCCAAAATTCTTAGTCCGACGGAGACACAAAGATGAAAAAATGGAAAGTTGCCATTCCTGTACTCGTCATCATCGCATTGTTTTTCGCCTGGTACGCATTTCGGCCGGAGCGCCTAGTCGTCAATCATAGCGTCCATGAGGAATTTCCGACCGCGAAAGGCGGTTCACCCGAGCAAACGCTTGCGTCTGGAACATTTTATGGTGTAGCGCACCCGACCACGGGCACCGCAACCATTTACCGCATCGGGGACGGCAGTCGCATTCTTCGTTTCACGAACTTCAGGACATCGAACGGCCCTGACGTTCACATCTACCTGGTGGCTGCCGACGATGCAAAAGACAGCGCAAGTGTGCAGAGCGCGGGCTTCATCGATCTGGGGTCCATAAAGGGGAACATCGGTGACCAAAACTATACTCTCGGCCCCGACCTGGACTTGTCGAAATACCGCGCGGTTTCTGTGTGGTGCAAACGGTTCAGTGTTAATTTTGGAGCTGCGCCATTAATGGCCGACCGCATGATGTCGCCGAAGTAGGACATTCAATAATTGTTGGAACGCTTGACGTCTAACCAAACGCTGCAGCTAACGGCTACTCGATTTTTAATTTCGCGCAATAAAACTAAAACATTCGCAGAGATTTTCACTCGCGCTCTCAGTAGCCGTAGCTGATCTTGTTCTCGTTAGGCTTCATGAAATCCTGTGATTACTCGGAGGCCGGGCTGCGCGCGGCTGCGGAACGGATTCGCGCGTGAAACAAATTGCGACGTGAAGCTGTTCGACCGCACTACGAAACTGGCGGCGCTAGTCGGGATCGGGGTGTCAGTAGTCGAGGCACTATTTCGGGTCAATTTGGCGAAGCATCTTTGGTTAATCGGCGCTCAAACCGGATTGGCTCTGATTGTTATTGCCGGTGTCGCGGCCGGCATTTTCCATCGCAACGCGCGATCGGCGAGGACGGCGTCAGAGGAAACACCCAAATGGCCGGCGGATCATTCATTCGCAACTCGCGCCGCACAGTGTTTCCAAATGTCGAACGCGACCGAGTTTGTTTTGGCGGCAACTCTATTCGGTCTGCTGATCGGTCTTACTGTTTTAAACGTGCTCCGCCAGACGGTTGACAGCGACGAGCCGCAACATCTTCACACGATTTGGGCTTGGACCCGTGGGTATGTTCAATATCGAGATGTGTTCGACAATCACATGCCGCTGTTTCACATGCTGTTCGCGCCGATTTTTGCATTGGCCGGCGAGCGCGCCACGATCGTTTACTGGATGCGCTTCGCATTGCTGCCGATGAATTTCGTGGCGGCGTGGTGCACCTACCGGATCGGCGCAACTCTTTTTTCTCGCCGTGCAGGAATTTGGGCAATGCTCGGCGTCGGATTGTTCAGCGGATACTATCGGGACGTCACCGTCTTCGCGCCGAGCAATTTGTGGCTGCCGTTGTGGCTGCTCTGCATTGTCGCTTTAATTGGCGGAACGCTGACCGTCCGCCCCGCATTGGTCGCTGGTGTTTTACTGGGTTTCTGTTTTGCGGTGTCGCAAAAGTCGGTCGTGTTCCTCGTTTCTGTGGCCGTGAGTGCGTTCGGTACGCTGCTGTTTTTTGGTCGCAAAAGAATTAGTGCATCGTGGTTGGGTTTGAGTGCGCGCGGTGCAGCGTTCCTATTGGGAACGATCCTGGTTCCCGCGATCGTAATGATCTTCTTCGCGTCCATGGGAGTCTGGCGGGAATTCCGCTACGACGTGTTCGATTTCACCTCGCTGGCGAATCAGCTTTACAAACACCGCATCGTTTACAATAGCCGCCCGTTACTAGCGATCGTGATCGTCGCAATGATTTTGCCCCCGATCTTTTATGTCGGCCGGTGCATTCGCGTCACTGATGACAAATCAGCCGCGCTGCGGCGCGTCTTCATTCTATTTGTGTGTGCTTCTTATTTTATCGTGATGCAAGTCTTCTGGCTGCCGATTTCACGAACGTATCGGCCGATTTTTCCGCTGGTGTTCGTGCTGTTAACCGGGGCGTTATTGGGGTTACCGACTGAGTTTGCGATGAGATCTACGATCCGCCGCATCTTCGAGGCCGTGCCAGTGCCGGCGTTCGTTGCTTTAGCCGAGTTTTTATTTTTGTTAGCGGGACATCCATTTTTAAAAGCGAGCAGGAACAGCGAGTCTGAATTGCTTCGACAAGTACTCGCGCTGACCACGACGGACGACTGGGTCCTCGACCCAAAAGGCGAAACCATTTTTCGCAAACGCACTTCGCCGCTGATTATGGAGCGCATCACGAGCAAAGTGGTTCAGCGCGGAATTTTGATCGACGACGCTCCGCAGCGATGTCTCGAAACAAGAACATGTGTGGTTGCGGCGATGGCGCCGCGCACGTTTTCGGCGGCGACGCGCGAATTTGTCCAACGCAATTATCTGCCGGTCAGCGGGACCTTACGAATCGCCGGCGCGAGACTCATCGCTTCACCGGCAAATTCGAGTCATTACGATTTCAACGTCGGCATTCCGGCATCCTACCAAATCATTTCCGCCGGCGCACCCGCAGCCGGAACTCTCGATGGGTTGGCCTACAACGGCGCGATATTCTTGCAGCCCGGTCGCCATACATTCGACACGAGTTTGCCATCCGCAAATCTCGTGTGTCTCTGGAGCCGCGCGGTTGAGCGGCATTTCAGACCGCTCGAATGATCTGCAGATGGCGCCCGTCGGCCTAGTTACGCTAGACAAGCTGCTAGCCGTCACAGGCAAGGAGTAACGCATTCGCACTGAGCAGGCCGCAGAGGACACGAGACGTCCTTTCATCTATCGACCGAACATTTCAGCCCCGGGCCTTCGCCACGCCGGAGTCGGCTACGGCCGCGCAGGCCGGTGGCGCACATCCAGTGTTGTCCTCGTTAGTTTAGGCCGAGCGTTGTCAGGAAAACAAATTGTAACGTAGGATCGCGTAGATCGCGCGGAAGCCGTCTTTCCAGTTCACTTTTTTGCCTTCGCTGTAAGTGCGGCCGCTGTAGGAAATCCCGACCTCATAAATGCGGTATCGCGATTTAGCCAATTTGGCCGTGACTTCGGGATCGAAGCCGAACCGGTTTTCGCGCAGGTCCAAATTTTTCAAGAGCGGCGCACGGAACGCTTTGTAGCACGTTTCGAGATCAGTCAGATTCAAATTGGTAAACATGTTCGAGAGCAGCGTGAGAAACCGGTTCCCGACCATGTGCCAAAAATAAAGAACGCGATGCGGCCGACCGCCCATGAACCGTGAGCCGAAAACAGCGTCGGCTTTTCCGGAAAATATCGGCTCGAGCAAAGTCGGATAGTCGGCTGGGTTATATTCTAGATCGGCGTCCTGGACCAAAATGACGTCGCCGCTGGCAGCGGCGAAACCGGCCCGCAGAGCCGCGCCTTTGCCGCAATTGCGCGGCTGATAAATAATTCGATCGACGAGCGAGGAAATTTTTTCCTTCAGCACTTCCTGGGTGCCGTCAGTTGAAGCGTCGTCCACGACAATGATTTCACACCCGACCTACGGATTAGAAATCCGTTGCTCTATCCGGCTGAGCTACGGGCGCAAATACTAGGTAAAATGGCATAGAACGAAAGATTGTCCTTGCTCTCTTCACGGTGCTATTCTGCGGTGGGTCTTGTCAGGCGAAGAACGTGCCGGTTTCCCCTTTAGCCTTACCAGTTGCAGCCTTTTTCGGTGATTCCCCTCGCAACGGCAAGAAATAGATTGCAAGTTGCAGTCTAATTCTCGTTAGACCGAACACTGAATTGGTATGCGTGGAGTTCGGATTAGCTACCTGATTGAGCACCCAGAATACATCTCGCAATTGGCGCAGTGGCTCTTTGAACAGTGGGACTCCATTCTTGGCGAAGAAACCCCTGAGGCTCGAATCAAAAAACTTAAGACGCACATGAATCGAGATAAGTTGCCTATTGCATGGGTTGCGCATGCGAATGGACAACTTCTCGGAACTGCTGCCCTTCGCGTGCATGATCTTGAGGGGCGCGAAGATCTAACTCCTTGGCTCGGCGGAGTATTTGTAGGCTCACATTTTCGTCGTCAGGGTATTGGTGCCGCACTATGTGCGACCGTCGAGGACAAGGCTCGGTCGCGAGGGATACAGACTCTTTATTTGTTCACGCTCGACAAGCAGGCGTGGTATTCACGACTAGGCTGGACAGTACTTAGCCCGTACGTTTGGCAGCGGCGACCTGGTGACATAATGTGCAAGGAACTGCGGACCGCCTGGTCGAGCGCAAATCCAGCTAAAACAACAAGCCGCCACGCCACCGAAACGTGACGGCTGATTGCGAAATGCTCCTGCTCGGCCATTTGGCTTTTGTCTTGATTGTTTTGACGACGCTAACCTGCCGCGTCCACAGGAAAAGGAGGGTTCCTTTTGATTATCGCCTTATGACGTAGTGCCCGCGGATCCAGACTCTTTGTCCGCCGCGCCATCCCCAATGTCCCGGCCTCCAGACGTAATAGGTCCGCCCGGCGTA
>WNFO01000431.1_pt1 | contig 40187 bp, 29 predicted proteins | sample 5400251 | NCBI WGS metagenome assembly WNFO01 (sample SAMN13153354, study PRJNA577476) | soil metagenome | isolation source: 100 cm saprolite under Madrone tree | place: USA:California | collected 2016-06-14 | reverse complement strand
TCCCCGATGGGAAAGTCGGGCATGACGCGTTCGCCGTCATTCGGGAAACCATCCGCAACATGGACATGGTAGCTATCGGCCGCGTCGTCCTTACGAACCGAGAGCACATCATTGCGCTGGAGCCTTTGGACAACGGTTTGATGGGGACGCTTCTGCGATACCCTTACGAGGTGCGCGACGAGAAGGAATACTTCGACGAAATCCAAGACGTGAAAGTTACGAAGGACATGCTCGACCTGGCGAAGCATATCGTCACCCAGAAGGCGGCGACGTTCGAGCCGGCGAAGTTTGAGGACCACTACGAAGAAGCTTTGACCGAACTCATCAATGCCAAACGTAATGGCAAGACGGTCGGTCAGAAGCCCAGACCACGCGGCGAAAACGTCGTAGACCTCATGGACGCGCTAAAGAAAAGTTTGGCAACCGAGGCGACGACGACCAAAGGCAAGAAGCCCCGCAAGGCCTCTGCCGGTCAGAAGGAAATGTTGCTGCCGATCGAAGGAAAGCGCGGCACAGAGAAGAAGGCGGCAAAGCCTGTGCGGGCCACGGGACGAAAAAAAGCTGGGTAACTCGTTCCAAGCGGTTCGTCCGAGTTCTGCCGCCTGGTGCTCCGAAACCATCCACCAAGTAGGTGCCGAGCACGTTTGCTTGAACTGACCTTCCTTTTTCCGCTAAAAGGAGCGCTCCAGAGGCTTGCGAAGCGGAGCAAAATCGGAGCAAAATCCAGCCGCTCTGAGAAATTCGTGAGCAATATCAGGACGGTCCCGTAGCTCAGCCGGATAGAGCGACGGTTTCCTAAACCGTAGGTCGCATGTTCGAGTCATGCCGGGATCGCCAACACCCAACCCGTTACAAATGCAATAAAAACCGGAGTTTCCGGCGTGCCGGGTTGGTCGGCAAAGCCGAAGGTTCGCTTCGGGACGATCCCGACTTCGAAGCGGATCAACGTCAAATCGCGGCTGGAAGCCCGGCATTTCCCGCGATTTGGACCGCGGCGGGCGCGGCGTCGTCCAGCTTGGATGTCATGCCGAGGCGGCCGAGCAAGTTGGTATCGCGATCGGTCTGCGGATTCTTGGTGGTCAGCAGCACATCGCCGATGAAAATGGAATTGGCGCCAGCCACAAAACACAGCGCCTGTAATTCGTCCGTCATATATTGCCGGCCCGCCGACAGCCGCACCACGCTTTTCGGCATCATGATTCGCGCCACCGCGATCATCCGCACCAGTGCAATCGGATCGGGGCGCTCGGCGGTGTCGTTGACAGGAACGCCCTTGACCTCATTCCACAGGTTGATCGGAACGCTTTCGGGGTGAACCGAAAGGTTGGCAAGCAGCATCAGCATGCCCAGGCGGTCGCCGACTTGTTCTCCCATTCCCACGATGCCGCCGCAGCAGATCTTGAGTCCGGCTTCGCGGGCATGGCCGAGCGTATCGATGCGATCCTGCAAGGTGCGCGTGGTGATGATCTGGCCGTAGAATTCCGGCGAGGTGTCGACATTGTGATTGTAGAAATCCAGACCCGCCTGCTGCAGCCGCCTCGCCTGATCCCCGGTCAGCATGCCCAGCGTGGCGCAGGTCTCCATGCCGAGGTCCTTGACCGCGGCGACCATCTCGCACACCCGATCGAGGTCCTTGTCCTTGGGATTGCGCCAGGCGGCGGCCATGCAGAACCGACTGGCGCCGGCGTCCCTGGCGCGCCGCGCGGTCGCGACAACCGCCGATCGGTCCATCAGCCGGGTGGCCTTGACGCCGGTCTCGTAGTGGGCGCTCTGCGAGCAGTAGCCGCAATCTTCCGGGCAGCCGCCGGTCTTGATGCTGAGCAGGCTCGCGGTCTCCACATGATTGGGATCGAAGTTGCGGCGATGAATGCCTTGCGCCCGGAAGATCAGGTCGGCGAACGGCAGATCATGGAGCGCTTCGGATTCCGCTCGCGTCCAGTCATGGCGCGGCCGATCGGCTGTGTTGCTATCGTCGATCGAATCCCGCGACCTACTCATGCTACATCCTTCTTCCAGCCGGCGCGGTTGAACTCACCGATGCGATATTCTCCGCAGCCGGGGAAGTTAGGACCACATGGCCAAAATACTGTCAATCAGGGTTTGTGAGCGGCTTGCGGTGTGCCGATCACGATCTTATCGGCGCGCGCCGGCACAGACTTGATCGCGTGTAGCGTGCTATAACCACACCGTGAATATCGGTCAGATCAGATGAACACCGTTAGCAGCCAAAAGCTCGAGATCGCGGTCGGTCATGCGACCTCGGTCTCCGCGCTTCTGATCCGTCCCGACGCGGCGCGCGCCTGTTTTGTATTTGCCCATGGCGCGGGCGCCGGGATGACCCATCCATTCATGGAAGCGGTTGCCACCGGCCTTGCCGAGCGCGGCGTGGCGACATTGCGCTATCAGTTTCCCTATATGGAGAAAGCCAGCAAGCGGCCCGATCCGCCGGGCATCGCGCAAGCCGCGGTGCGGGCGGCTGTGGCGGAAGCCGGGCGACATTGTGGAGATCTGCGGCTGATTGCGGGCGGAAAATCGTTCGGCGGACGCATGACATCGCAGGCGCAGGCGGCGGCGCTGCTGGCTGGTGTCCGCGGACTTGCCTTCCTGGGCTTTCCGCTGCATCCGGCCGGCAAGCCGTCCAGCGACCGCGCCAGACACTTCGCCGATGTCCATATTCCAATGCTGTTCATGCAGGGCACCCGCGACAACCTCGCGGAGGTGTCGCTGCTCGAACCCGTCGTCAAAAGCCTCGGGCCGTCGGCGTCGTTGCATCGTGTCGAGGGCGCCGATCATTCCTTCCATGTGCCGGCGCGTTCGGGACGGAAGGACAGCGAGGTGATGGACGAAATCCTGGATGCGTTTGCGAATTGGATCGAGGCGATCGAAGCGAAGCGTGCGGTGTCTTAGAGCATTCTGGATAATTAACGCGCATTCGTCATTCCGGGATGCGCCACTTGGCGCAGGCCCGGAATCCATACTCCCTGCGGTGGTTATGGATTCCGGGCTCGCTCGCGGCGCCTGTCATCGGGCCGGCCAGAGGCCGGACCCGTTGGCTCGCGCCCCGGAATGACGGCCTTTGTTGTTGAACTTATCAGGTCGACTTGAAAACACTTAGAACTCTCGACGTCACCCCGAGCGCTGCCCGCCATAGGTCTTGTCGCGCAGCCGCCGCATCCCGGCCAGCCAGCGGTCGATGCCGGAGGCCTTGCGCTGCATGTACTCATGGACTTGCGGGTGGGACAGGATCAGAAAGCGCTCCGCCTCCATCGCCTCGATCACGATCCGCGCCACCTCGGCAGGAACCATCACGCCATCGACCCGTGCAGCGCTCGGCCCCGGGGTAGTCATGCCGGTCTGCACCGACTGCGGACACAACACGGAAACGCGGATGCCCCGGTCGCCATATTGAATGGCAAGATGCTCCGCCAGCGCCACCGCGGCATGTTTTGTGACCCCATAGGGCATCGAGTTCAGAGACGCCAAAAGGCCCGCCGCGGATGCCGTGTTCAGCAAATAGCCGGAGCCGCGCGCCAGCATGCCGGGCACCAGCGCGCGCGCCGCGAACACGTGGCTCATGACGTGCACCCGCCAGCTCACATCCCAGTCGGCATCAACAGCGCTCTCCTGTCCCTTGCGCGAGAGCCCGGCATTGGAGAAGAAAATGTCGACCGGCCCATACTTGGCTTCCGCCGCGGCGATCAGCGCCTTTACATCGCTTTCCTGTCCGACATCGGCGGTCACGGCAAAGCCGTCGATGTCGCCTGCGACGCTGGCAAGCCGGTCGCGGGAGCTCTTGAGATCGGCGACCACCACGCCGCGCGCGCCGGCTTGGGCATAGGCATGTGCGACCGCCGCGCCAATGCCGCTCGCCGCTCCCGTCACCACGCAGACCTTGTCTTTGACGTGCATGCTGCAGTGCCCCGATTCGCGATTGTGATCCGGGTTCGGCCCAGAGTCTGATCCACTCGAATTGAAGCATTGGCCCGACGTGTCGGCAATGGCAGCGCGCTCCCTCTTCCACCCAACTCGGGTTTGGTCCAGGGGAATCGCATATGGAGTTTTCCATACGGTCCGCAGACGAACCTTGTTTGTTTCGCGTGACATTTCAACGGGTCGTCCCTGCGAACGCAGGAACCCATACGGCGAGGACTCGCGTTTTGGCGCTGGCGCAGAGGTCTTTTTTCACTTTTGAGGCCAGGGGTTATGGGTCCCTGCGTTCGCAGGGACGACCCGCTGAGAGCTTGTGCGAGACCACGATCGCATCAACGCGCCGCTCAATTCGGTCATATGCGATTCCCCTGCCGCAAGGGGGGAGGGAGCGATAGACCGCGGCAATTGCGGATACGTTCGCGGCGTGGATCGACACCACGCCGGCAAAGAGCGATGACCTTCAACCCTGATACAGCCCCTTGTCGCGCGCCTGGCGGATGGCGAGGCCCGCCAGCAGATCGAGCATCGGCGTCGACAGGCCCGCGGCCCTGGCGAACGCGGCGGGCGCCCTGACCAGCGTATCGATTTCCATCGGGCGGCCGCGCTCGTAGTCCTGCAGGATGGAAGGCTTGTGATCGGGCGCCGGGCCGCCGCGGATGACGCGCTGGACGTCGGCGTAGCAGCTTTGACCGATGCTGTCGGCCTCATCGAGCAGGCGCGGTAAGACATCGCGCAACGCCGGGTCCTCCCGGACCGCCTTGGCGGTTTGTCCGGTGATCAGGCACAGCACCGACATCGACATGTTGGTCAAGAGTTTTGACCAGATCGCCTCCCTGATCCGCGACACCTTTGGCGACCCGATCGACGCATCCTCGAGTGTGGTTCGCAACCGCTCGATCCGCCCGGTCGGGCGGTCGTCGCATTCGCCGACCAATAGCCGGTTCCGGTCGGGGGAAAGATTGACGACCATGCCGGGCTCGACAATCTCGTTGGCCGAAAAGATCACCCCGCCGACGATCTGCGCTTTCGAAACCGCGGCGCGGAGCCGGCCGCCGGGATCGAGAAACGCGAGGTCGGGCGGCGGCGGGTGATCGGGGGGAAGCCCGAGATCGTACCACCAGGGAATGCCGTTCTGGGCGAACACGATCGCGGTGTCCTCGCGCAATAGCGGCGGCAGGCCGGTGACCAGACTGCTCAGGCCGGTTGCCTTCAGCGTGCTGATGACAAGATCCTGCGGCCCCAGCGCCGCCGGATCGTCGGACGCTGTTACGCGCGCCGAAAATTCGGCGCTCCCGACACGAAGCGTCAGGCCTTTTGCTCGCACCGCCTCAAGATGCGGCCCGCGCATCACGCAGGAGACGTCATGTCCGGCCAGCGCCAGCCGCACCGCAAAATGACTGCCGACGGCGCCTGAGCCAAAGATACAGATACGCATGGGGGTGCAGGTTCCTGTTAGGGGCACGATGATCGGGGGCTAGTTTCCACAAGCTCGGCCGGCAGTGCAACCCATGGGTCGGCGGGATGTCCGACACGCTGGTGCGTAAGCTTTCAAGCGCCCGCGCCGCCCGGCATAATGCGCATGAGGGCTGACTGAAGTTTGTTCGGATTGTCTTCTGCCGTTGAGCGTTCGGATGTTCCGAACCAAAACCCGCCGTTATGGCCATTGACGCGGACGCCAGTTATCAGTTTCAGCACGCGCTGACTCACCTTCGCAATGGCTAAAATTCCCCAGCCAAGGCATGGTCGCCGCCGACAACCAGGAATCCGCGACTTGCCGCCCAAAACCATCGAAGAGCCCGCGCGGCAGGTGCCGCTATATGGCGAATATGAGGTCGTTATCCTCGGCGGCGGGCCCGCCGGCATCGCTGCCGCGGTGGCTGCGGCGCGCTGCGGCCGCCGCACCCTGCTGATCGAGCGCTATGGGTTCCTCGGCGGCATGGGCACCGCGGCGGGCGTGACGAACTTTTGCGGACTGCACGCCAATGTTTTTGGCGAGATGCATCGGGTGGTGCGGGGCATCGCCTCCGACCTGCTTGATCGCATCGATCGGCTTGGCGGGCTCAACGCGCCGCATCTGATCCTGGGGAAAATTCTGGCGCAGGCCTATGACACTGCGGCCTACAAGATCGCCGCCGACGATCTGCTCCTGAGCCATGGCGTGGATATTCTGTTTCACGCGCTCGGCGCCGGCGTGGCGATGCATGACGCGCGCCGCATCAACGCGCTGATGCTGGAGACCAAGGCCGGCCGTCGGGCGGTGCGCGCCGGTATTTTCATCGACTGCTCCGGCGACGGCGACCTCGCCGCCTGGGCCGGCGCGCGCTGCGAGGTCGGCGACAATGCCGGCAGCATGCTGTATCCCTCGATGATGTTTCGTTTGAACGGCATTGATCCGGAAAAAGCCGGCGATGCCTGGCGAATCATTCCGGCTCTGATGGAGAAGGCCGAAGCCGCCGGCACCCATCATTTCCCGCGCAAGGCCGCGATCGTGCGGCCGCAGCGTTCGCAAATCGAGTGGCGGGTGAATTTTACGCAATTGGCGCGCGAGGACGGCACCGCCATCAACGGCCTCGAGCCCGACGATCTGACGCGCGGCGAAATCGACGGCCGCCGCCAGGCGCTCGACGCCTTCAATTTCCTGCGCACGGTGCCGGGATTCGAAAAGTCCTACATCGTCGATCTGCCGCCGCAGCTCGGCATCCGCGAAACGCGGCGCGTGATCGGCGGCTATATGCTCTCGGGCGAGGACGTGCTCGGCTGCGCCCGTTTTGAGGATTCGATCGGCGTCAACGGCTGGCCGATGGAATCCCATGTCGCCGGCGACGTGATCTTCAAGTTTCCGCCGATCCCGGAGTCGCGCGGCTTCAACGAGCTGCCGTATCGGATGCTTGTTCCCGAAGGCGTCGACAACCTGCTGGTGGCCGGGCGCTGCGCCTCGATGACCCATGACGGCCAGTCGGCGGCGCGCGTCTCGGGTGCCTGTTTTGCGATGGGCGAAGCCGCAGGCACCGCTGCGGCGCTGGCGCTCGGCGGCAATACGATCCCGCGTGACATCGCGGTGGACAAATTGCAGTTACAATTGAAACACGCGGGGGCGTTTATCGGGCGGGATCAGGTGATCCCCGAAGGTTTGTAGTCTGAATCGTGAATTGGAATTGCGCGTGCGGCATGTTCAGTGCACCTCTCCCCTTGTGGGAGAGGTCGGATCGCATCGGAGATGCGATCCGGGTGAGGGGTTAGTGCCCAACGATAGGCCGTGACCCCTCACCCCAACCCTCTCCCACAAGGCGAGAGGGAGCGCGCTGCCGTTGTCGAGATGTCGTGCCAATGCTTAATCCGTGATGGATCTGGGCTAATGAAGGTGGAGGAGACTTGATGACGCAACGTTATCGCGCAGGTAAGGCGCGGCTCGGATATGCACGGTTCGCGTTTGCGAGCCTGCTCGCGTTGACAGCGACCGTGGTCGCGTCATCCAGTGGCCGTTGCGATGAGCTATTGAAAGCAAAAGTAGGCGTCTTGCGGCTGTCGTCGTCGGCGCCGGTGTTCATTGCGCAGGACAAGGGCTATTTCCGCGAGGCCGGGCTCGAGATCGAACTGAAATTCTTCGATGCCGCGCAGCCGATCGCGGTGGCGACCACGTCGGGCGATATCGACTTCGGCATCACCGCGTTCACCGCGGGGCTGTACAATCTCGCAGGAAAAGGCACGCTGAAGGTGATCGGCGGCATGAGCCGCGAGAAGGCGGGCTTTCCCCTGATCGGCTATTTCGCCAGCAACAGCGCCTATGCCGCCGGCCTCAAGACCCCAAGGGATCTCGCCGGCAAACGCATCGCGGTGACGCAGACAGGCTCCAGCTTTCACTATTCGCTCGGCCTGCTCGCCGACAAATACGGCTTCAAGCTGAGCGAGGTAAAAGTGCTGCCGCTGCAGTCGCTGTCGAATGCCGTGGCCGCCCTCAAGGGCGAAACCGTCGATGCTGCATTGTTGCCGGCCTCGACCGCGCGAACGCTGATCGATGCCGATGGCGCAAAACTGCTGGGCTGGGTCGGCGACGAAACGCCGTGGCAGTTAGGGGCGGTCTTCGCCTCGCCGAAAACGCTTGTCAACAAACCGCTTGTGACAAAACTGCTCGGCGCGCTTACCCGCGCCGACCGCGAATATCACGACGTGATCCTGGCCGCCGTCACCGGCGGCAAGGCGCCGATCAACGAGGTGACAAAACCGCTGTTGGAGATCATCGCGAAATACACCAATCTGCCGGTCGAGCAGGTGGTCGGCAACTGCGCCTATATCGATCCCGACGGCAAGCTCGACGTCAGGAACGTCAGTAACCAGATAAACTGGCTGCAGGCGCAGGGGTTTGTCGACCAGGGATTCGATGCCGACGCCATCATCGCCAAAGACTATGTGAAGCCGGATTGATGGGAGAGCCGCGACCAGTCACCCCTTTTTCGTCATGGCCGGGCAAAAGCGCGAAGCGCGTCTTCGCGCCAGATGTCCCGGCCATCCACGTCTTTCTTGCTGCTATGCCGTTAAGACGTGGATGCCCGGGAGCACAGACAAGTTTACGTAGTCTGCGCAAGGCAGACTACTATGCCCGGGCATGACGAACTAAGCGGCGAAGCCGCGCGGATCGCGAACTTCGGAAACGTTTATGGACCTTATCGCCGACCATATCAGCCACCGCTTCGGGGCGCTCGCGGTGCTCGACGACGTGTCGTTCACGGTTCGCGCCGGCGAGGTGGTGGCGATTGTCGGCCCGTCCGGCTGCGGCAAGAGCACGCTATTGTCGATCCTCGGCGGGCTTTTGCAGCCGAGCGGGGGAAGGGCGGAATGGCGCAGCGCGCCGCCGCCCGGCAGTCTCAATCCGCTGACGTTTGTCTTCCAGGATTTTGCGCTATTGCCCTGGTGTACCGTGGAAGAGAATGTCGAATTCCCGCTGCTCCATACCGGCCTTGATCTCGCCGCGCGGCGCGCGGTGATCGACGACGCGCTGCGCCGCACCAGCCTGTCCGATTTCCGCGGCACCTACCCAAAGAAATTGTCCGGCGGCATGCGCCAGCGCGTCGGCATTGCCCGGGCGCTGGCGGTGCGGCCCGCGATCCTGTTGATGGACGAGCCGCTGTCGGCGCTGGATTCGCAGACCCGCGAATTGCTGATGGAGGATTTTGTCCGCCTGCTCGGAGGCGGCGCGATGGGCGCGGTCTATGTGACGCACAATCTGGAGGAAGCGGTCCGGCTCGCCGATCGCATCGTCGTGCTGTCGCGGCGCCCGGGAAAAGTCCGTGAGGTCGTCAGCATCCCCCTCACTCGCGGCGAACGCGGCGATATCAACGCCCGCGGTAAATTGCTGGCGCTGCAAGGCGAGCTGTGGGCGTTGATCCGCGAAGAGGCGATCGATGCCGAGCGCGAGGTGCAGCATGCTTGACCGCGCGGAAAATCAAACGGGTTCCCCGCCAGCCGATCGCGACACCGCGCCACGCCTCGTAGCCTTTCGCGGTGGCGGTTTTACGCCGAGAACGGGCGGCACCTCGGGCTGGATCGCGCTGGCGCTGGTGATCGGATTTTGGCAATTGGCGGGCAGCGCCGGCTGGGTCAATCCCTTGTTCCTGCCGGCGCCGTCCGCCATCGCGGCCGCGATCGCCAAACTCGCGCTCAGCGGTGCGCTCTGGCAGCATCTGTCGGTTTCGATCATGCGAATTGGAGCCGGGTGGATTCTCGGCACCATCGCTGGAATCATAGTCGGCTTTGCGATCGGGCTTTCCGGTCTGGCGCGCGGCGTCGGCATCACCTTCATCTCGGCGCTGTTTCCGATCCCGAAGATCGCGCTGCTGCCGCTGTTGATCCTGTGGCTCGGCATCGGCGAGCAGCCGAAGATCGCCACCATCGCGCTCGGCGTGTTCTTCTCCACCGCGATCTCGGTCTATAGCGGCGTCGACGCGGTGCCGCGCAACCTGATCCGGATGGCGCAGAGTTTTAACGTGCCGTTCCACGCCATCGTGCGGCGGGTGATCTGGCCGGGCGCGCTGCCCTCGATCCTGTCCGGCTTCCGCATCACCGCGTCGGTCGCGCTCTTGCTGGTGGTGAGCGCGGAGATGATCGGCGCCGAATTCGGCATCGGCGCTTTTGTCCTGCAGGCCGGCAACCTGATGCAGACCGATCAGCTGTTGGCCGGCGTCGTCATCCTGTCGCTGTTCGGCCTCGCGGTGGGGCGGCTGATCAACCTGTTGGAAACCCGCCTGCTGCACTGGCGGTAGGAGTTTTCCGGTGTGCGCCACCAAAACTCGTCATGCCCGCGCTTGTCCCGGGCATCCACGTCTTGACAGCGGAGCCGCAAAGAAAGACGTGGATGGCCGGGACGAAGCCCGGCCATGACGAAAAACTATTTCACATCCGAAGCGGCGGTTACCGGTCGCACCGGATCGCCTTCGCGCAATAGCGCGCCGGCGCGCGCCACCACGATGTCGCCTTCGACCAGACCGTCGCGGATTTCGACCTGGCCGCCTGACATCAGCCCGACCTCGACCCGTCTTGTCTCGACCCGCGCCCGCCGCACCACCTGAACCACGGTGCCGGCGGGGCCATAGAGAATGGCGGTGAGCGGCACCGACACGCCGCAGCTCTGCCCGGTCTTGATCAGCGCCCGGCCCGACGAATTCACCAGGAGGCGCCGGTTGGTGGTCACCGAGACGAACACCTGGCCGAGCTGGCTGTTGGGCTCGACGGTCGTTGCCACCCGGCGCACCTTGCCGTCGACCTCGCCGGAGCCGATGATCTTGATCCGCGCGGTCTGGTTGACCGCGAGTTTCGAAATATCCCGCACCGGCACCAGGCCAACCAGATCGAATTCGCTCCGCGCGATAATGGAAAACAGCGCTTCGCCCTTGCCCGAGGCAGGCGCACCGACGACGGCCGAGGAGGTGGAGATCAGCCCGGCCACCGGCGCCTGCACCTGCACATTTCCGCCTTCGGGCAACGTCAGCCGGGCCAGCGTCTGGCCAGCCGTCACGGTGTCCCCGGCATCGGCCAGAACCTCCGCGACCTTCAGGCCCGGCCGCTCCGGCCGCACCGACGTTTCTTCTTTCGGGATCAGAATGCCGGAAACCTCGACAATGTTGCCAAAACAGGATTTTGCTGCTTTCAGCACGGTGACCGCCGCGCCCTTCGGCCCGTCCTTGGGAACATCGGGCTCCTCGGCGGCGAGGCATGGGAGCGAGGCGAGGCAGAACAGGACTGCGGCGGCGAGCTGTTTTCGCGAGAGGCCGCGCCGGGGGAAATTGGTCATGGGTGTTCCAGTTTTGGTTTCGGGTGTTCGATATCAGAAGGGCGGGTGAGGCGCCAAGCGGCAATGGAAATCGGAGCGCAAGGCGGTCCTTCGACATCGGCCAAGTGCCAATAGCCGCGCCTTCTTCGGCTCAGGTCACCGGCCCCGGAGTGAACAGAGTGAGATCGTTATGAATCCCCCAGTGGTCGGACCACACCTTGGTCCGACCGCTCGCAACCTCCAGGATCAGCCGGAACAGGTCCCAGCCGGTTTGCTCGATCGTGGCTTCGCCGGTCGCGATGCGGCCGGCGTCGAAATCGATCAGGTCCTTCCAGCGGCGCGCGAGTTCGGTTCGCGTCGACACCTTGATGACGGGTGCTGCGGCGAGCCCATAGGGCGTACCGCGCCCCGTCGTGAACACCTGCAACGTCATTCCGGAGGCAAGCTGTAGTGTGCCGCAGATGAAGTCGCTCGCGGGCGTTGCCGCAAACGTCATGCCCTTCCTGCGCACGCGCTCGCCCGGTGACAGCACGTCGACGATCGGGCTGGTGCCGGACTTGACGATCGAGCCCAGCGACTTCTCCACGATATTGGCCAGCCCGCCCTTTTTGTTGCCGGGCGTGGTGTTGGCGCTCCGGTCCGCACCACCCTTGGCAAGATAGCTGTCATACCAGTCCATTTCGCGGATCAGGGCACGGCCGACATCCTCGTTGACGGCGCGGCGTGTTAACAGATGAATGGCGTCGCGCACTTCCGTGACTTCGGAAAACATCACGGACGCGCCGGCGCGCACCAAAAGGTCGGCGGCGAAGCCCAGCGCGGGATTGGCGGTCACACCGGAAAATGCATCGGAGCCGCCACATTGCAGGCCGACGACGAGGTCGGATGCGGGACAGGTTTCGCGGCGGCGCCGGTTGAGCACGGCAAGGCGTGCGTCCGCCATTTCCATGATGGCGTCGACAATGGCGCCGAAACCGTCAAAGGCTTCATCCTGCATCCGCACGATATGGCCGTCGGCGCCATCAGGCAAAAGCCGCTCGGGAACGAGTTTCTCGCAGCCGAGGCCGACGACCATGACTTCGCCGCCGAAATTCGGATTCAGCGCGAGGTTTTGCAGGGTTCGGATCGGCACGATCGCCAGCGGCGCGGTGATCGCGACGCCGCAGCCATAATTGTGCGTCAGTCCGACGACGTCGTCGACGTTGGGATATCTTGGCAGCAGCTCCGCCCTGATGCGCTTGATCGCAAACTGCAGCGTGCCGGCGACGCATTGCACGCTGGTACTGATCGCCAGCACGTTTTTCGTGCCGACGGAACCGTCGGGGTTGCGAAAACCCTCGAAGGTGTAACCTTCAAGCGGAGCTTGCGGGGCAGGGACGGCAGTCGCCAGTTCGAGCTTGTCAAGTTCAGGCGGCGTCGGCATCTGAATGCGTGCCTCGTCCACCCATTCTCCAGCCAGGATTCGCTGCGCGGCCGTGCCGATCACCTCGTTGTAACGGCGGATCGGGGCGCCTTCCGGGATATCGGCCAACGCTACCTTGTGGCCCTGCGGCACGAAGTTGCGCAGCTCCAGACCGCAGGAAAAGCGGGTCTTTGCAGGCAGTCCCAAATCGTTGACCACGATCGCCACATTGTCGTTGGCGTCGAGCCTGATGTAGCGCGGCTCAAAGGCCTGCGTCGTCGCGTTTCCCTGCATGAAAGCCTTCCCTCTATCGCCGCCGCGCCATGCCATGCTCAGCCTGGATAGGATATAGGCCGTCTTGACGATTGCATAGAATTCGCGCAAGGCGCCGCCCGATGACAGGCTCCGGCGCAATCCGCTGGCGTGCGCGCCTAAAAGCTGTGTCGCGCCATTGCCGGGGGCTGCTTGCTGGCTCCTGCCTGGGCGTCCGACGACCAGCTTGCGACCCTCGCTTCGGTACGATAGCGCGGGAGATGGTCCTCGAGGGAGTAGAAAACGCACAGCGCGAGGCTGGCCCAGACCGCCGCACTGAAATAAAGCGACATCCAGGCAATCTCGTCCTTCCACTCGGCAAGGTCGTGCGTCACGATCCAACGCGTGCTCACGTCACGGAGACCCTCGAGAAGTCTCAGAAGCTTTCTGCCGTCGGCAACATGGGCCCGCCATCGGCTCAAATACATCGGGATGTCGATGGTCATGAGAAACGCCAGATAGCCTGCGATCCCGATGATCGCGATGACGAGGACCGCGCGAACCGGACCCTCGAACTCCGGCAGCAACCGGCAAAGGCCAACCCCGACGACGAAGAAGGCAACCGCCCATATCGAATTTTCGATGGCGTTGCCCAGATAGTGAGTGGTCAACACCGCATACCATGAGAAGCATTCCGCGATGAGAATCAACGGCAAGATCACCCACGCGGCGTTCAAGGTGGTGTCCGCTCCCGTCATCGTGCCCAGCTGGTGCAGGATAATCGCCCACTGCGCCGCGAAGGAGATCTCGGCCACGGTTGCCACCGACCGGCCGACGACAACGCTCGACAGCCAGGTGTCGAACAGACAGATCCGCTGAACATCCGCGCGCGGAAGGAACGACCTGAATGCGCACCCAAAAACATACGCCGCACAGAGCAGGAGCATGAGCTGGATGCCTGACGTGCCGCCGAGACTGCCGGTCGGCTGTTCGTGGAGCTCGCGGTACAGCAAGAACCAAACCGCGATATTTGCTCCGCTGACCATGGTCAACAGACCCCACCATAAGGCCACGGGATTTGACCAGGCTAGGGAACTTGACCGCGCCCGCCATTCCAAACTCATGAACTGCTCCTCGTGTAACCAAACTGACACCCGATTGCATTAATTCTGTCATAGATCGCGGCCCGTCACGAGAAAAATTAAGTGTGTGGCGGGTCCTTGCGGGGGTGATGGCGAGCGCATCCTTGGTCGGTCCCAACAGCATGGGTCGGTCCGGGACAAAGCCTCGCGACCAGCACTCTCGAAGCCAAGCCGGCTTCACGGGGCGAGCCCCGAGCGGGCTTTGTGCAGGGTTCGGGTATGAGCGAAACGCTTCCCTGCCAAGGCTGATGCCAAGGGCTGGCGCAGGCAGAGGCATGATTTCCAGATGGCCTACGCTCGTTGGCATCGCGCCGGCGATTGAGCGTGCGGTCTGGTCAGCGAAGATGGCCGCTACCGGCGGATACGGTTGCAAAAGCGGCGCATCGCTTCTTGCTTAGGGTCTGGATTACCAGGCCGAAGAATTGAAGCTCATGATCACCTGCTGCGCCAGCTCCGCCGGACAAACATTCTTGCCTCCGTCCGGGAATTCAGGGCGATGACGTCAAGGACGAGCGGACCTTCGCCAGCAGGTCAGCACGTCCTTTGCGGGCCGCAAGCGCCTGGTCCATTTCGACATTGACAAACTTTACCGGCGTATTGGGCTGAAGCTGTCCGATCAGATCCATATCGGCCGAAATCACCGTGCCAACCATGAAATAGCCGCCGCCTGAAACGGCGTCACGATGCAGCACGATCGGCTCAGAGCCTCCGGGCACCTGGATCGAGCCATACGGATAGCAGGCATCGGTGATGTTGGAGGGATCGGAGCCCGCACCGAATGGCGGCTCACGCGGCACGAACTCGAGCGGCTTGCCTCCCTTGAAGCGGTAGCCGATCCGGTCGGCTTCCGGAGCGACCTTCCAGGTATCAGCGAAGAATCCCTTGCCGGCGGCCTCGGTGAGGCGATGCCAGTAAAGTCCGGGCATGACGCGCAACTCCGTCGGCATCGCAATCGGCAAGCCGCGCAATTGTTCTCCGACCGTACGGCCCTCCTCGACCGCTGTCGTAGCCGCACCGACCGGTAGTTCGTCGCCGGCCTCGAGCTTTCGACCCTTGAAGCCGCCGAGGGCGCCCAGCGCGTAGGTCGAGCGCGAGCCGAGAACCACGGGCACATCGATTCCGCCTGCGACGGCAATGTAGGCGCGCGCGCCCTTTTTCAGGAAATCGAAGGAGAGTTTTTGGCCGCGTTTCACCTTGAAGGAGGCCCACGTCTCGCGCGAAACGCCATCGAGCTTGGGTGGCAACTCAGCCCCCGTGATCGCGACCATGGCGTCATCGGTAAACTCGAGCTCCGGCCCCATAAATACGGCCTCGAGAACGGCAGCTCCCTCCGCATTACCCACCAGCAGGTTGGCGGCGGCGAGCGCATGCCGGTCCATGCCGCCGGAGAGCGGGATGCCGATGTGATAATAGCCGGGACGCCCGAGGTCCTGGACGGTGGTGGCAAGACCCGGCTTCAAAACCTTAATGGTCATGGAGAACCCCCTCGAGCTTGTGATTGTAGCCGTCGATGTCGCGGTTGAACTCGGTGAGCGAGAACGAGACATCCCGGATGATCGGCGAGAAGCGGCCCGCTTCGACATCGGCGACCGCCGCGTCATAGGCCGGCCGGTCGATGGGCTTCCACTTCACGATGTCGCCTGGCTTGAACAGGCACATGAAATCACGCAGATAGCTGATCTTCTGATTGGGATCGTAGATCGGCATCGGCGTGATGCCGAACATCTGGTAGCCGCCGGCACCGCGCACCGAGTAGATACAGCTGAAGCAGCCGCCGTGACCGACCGTCAGCTTGGGTGTGTCCGTGCGCGGGCGTAGATATTTCGGCGCCTGAATCTGCCGCTGGCGCTCGACCATCTGGTAGAGGAAGGGCAGGCCGGCGACGAAGCCGACCATCGAGACGAACCAGGGCGCACTTGAATGCGCCTCGACGAACGCGTCGATGCCATCGAGATTGTTGATGCGTGCGGCGTATTCGAGATCGGTGCCGTTGGGATCCTGATGGCGCTCGCGGAAGCGCATCAGCGTCTCGTGCGTCCAGGGATCGTTGTAAAGCACCGGGATCTCGATGATTCGGGTAGCGATCACCGGCTCGGACTTTTCGGCCGCCGAATCCATTCGTTTCAACTCGGCGAGCATGTCATCGGGTTTGATCAGATCCGGATCGAACTTCACCTGATAGGAGGCGTTAGCCGGGCAGATCTCGATGACGCCCTTGATCCTGGCGTCGCGCACCGCGTTGGTGATGAAGAGGCTCTTGAAGAAAGCCTCAAGTGACATGGAATCATCCACCTCGGCGAAGATGTGCTCATCGCCGCCGAAGGAAAATCGAGTTTGCATGGGGGAGTGACCTCCTGTTGCTGACGGGGCGGATTCTGTTGCGGTCGTTGGGGTGATCTGCGCGGCCGGCACGGCCTCTATTGCGGCAAGACTTGCAGCATGTGATGCCAGCCATGGCTCGAGCCAGGCCGTATGAAAGCGCCCGGCCTGCACGTCAGCATCGCGCGCGAGCGCCTGGTGCAGGGGCTTGGTCGTCGCCAGCCCCTCGACGTTCAGTTCACCGAGCGCGCGATCGAGCCGTCGGATCGCGCTCGCTCTGTCTTCATCGTGGACGATCAGCTTGCCGAGCAAGCTGTCATAGAACGGCGGCACCGTGTAGCCGGAATAGAGCATGCTGTCGAAACGCACCCCGTTGCCGCCTGGCACATTGAGTGCGGTGACGGTGCCCGGGTTCGGCATGAAGCCTTTTGCCGGGTTCTCGGCGTTGATGCGGACCTCGATCGAGTGGCCATTGATGCGCACATGATCCTGGCCGATGCGCAGGCGCTCGCCGCCGGCGATCAGGATCATCTCGCGCACCAGGTCGATGCCGGTGATCATCTCCGTCACCGGATGCTCGACCTGGATGCGCGTGTTCATCTCCAGGAAGTAGAATTCGTGACTGCGGTCATCGTACAGATATTCGAGCGTCCCCGCGCCGCGGTAGCGCACCGCCTTGGCGAGCGCGACGGCCGACGAACAGAGTTTTTCGCGAATGGCAGGTGTCAGCGAGGGCGAGGGCGCTTCTTCCCACACTTTCTGACGGCGGCGCTGCAGCGAGCACTCGCGCTCGAAGCAGTGGATGACATCGTGCCCGTCGCCCAGCACCTGCACCTCGATGTGCCGCGCACCTTCGATGAGCTTCTCGACATAGAGTCCGCCGTCGCCGAAGGCCGCGAGCGCCTCCGCCTGCGCCTGCGGCATGAGGTGATGAAACTCCTCGGCCGAGCGCGCGATGCGGATGCCACGGCCACCGCCGCCGGCTGCCGCCTTGATCATGACCGGAAAGCCGGTCGTCTTCACCAAGGCGAATGCCGCCTCGGGTGACCCAAGGCGGCCGCGGCTGCCCGGAACCGTGGGAACGCCTGCGGCCGCCGCGGCTTCCCGCGCGGCGACCTTGTCGCCCATCAGGCGGATGGACTGGGCCGTCGGCCCGACGAAGATCAGCCCAGCGGCCTCGACCGCGGCCGCAAACTCGGCATTTTCGGCCAGAAACCCGTAGCCCGGATGGATGGCGTCGGCGCCGGTCGTCCTGGCTGCGGCGAGAATCGCGTCACGGTCAAGATATGATTTTGACGCCTGCGGCGGGCCTATTTCGACGGATTCGTCAGCCAGCCGCACAGCAAGCTGCGCCTTGTCGGCCTTGCTGTAGACCTGCACAGTCGCAAGGCCCAACTCGCGTGCCGCACGAATGATGCGCACTGCGATCTCGCCGCGATTGGCTATGAGGAGCTTATGGATCGTCATGGACGGTTTGAAGGCCTCAAACGTCGATCTCGGCGATTGGCTGACCGGCCATCACGGCCTCCTCATTCTCGGCAAGGAAGCGCACGATCTTGCCGGCTGCGCCTGCCTTCACCTCGTTGAACGACTTCATGACCTCGATGAGGCCGATCGTGTCGTCTTCCGTGATGGTGTCGCCGTCGGATTTGTAGTCTGGCTGGTCCGGCGCTGGCTTGCGGTAGAATATGCCGGGAAGGGGCGAAAAGATTTGCTGTGAAGCCATGAGTTCCTCGTTCTTTGATCGCTTCGGACTTGAATCGGCCGTGCATCAGCGCGCGGCCAAATAGGGGCGGACTGCCTCGCGAACGGCTTCGGCGATGGCGACGGCGTTCGGTGTGTCGGAGTGGACGCATATGGAATCGGCCCCGACGGCGACGTCGTTTCCAGCCACCGTGCGCGTCTTGCCTTCGATCAAGGCTCGCAGGCACCGTGCTGCCGCATCGGCTGGATCCTTGGCGTCGTGTTCGCGTGTGATGATGAGGCCACCCTCGGCATTGTAGTCGAGATCGGCGTAGTATTCGGCGGCGAAGGCATGACCGCGGCGCCGATAGACCTTCTCGTGCAGCGTTCCCTTCATGCCAAACAGCGGCACCTTGTAGACATCGGCCGCGTCGGCCACGGCTTCGGCGATGTCCTCCATCCGCGCGGCCATTCCATAGAGCGCGCCATGCGGCTTGATATGATTGAGGACCACGCCTTCAGCATCCAGGAACGCCTTGAGTGCACCGATCTGGTAGAGCAGGCAATTCGTCAGTTCTTCGCGGCCGATCTTCATTTCCCTCCGTCCGAAGCCCTGCAAATCGGGCAGAGAGGGATGGGCGCCGACCTTGACGCCATGCTGCTTGGCCAATCGCACGGTCTTCCGCATGTGATTGAAGTCAGAGGCATGGAATCCGCAAGCGACGTTGGCGACGTCAATCTGGGGCATCAGCCCTTCGTCGTCGCCCATCCTGTAGAGGCCGTAGGCTTCGCCCATGTCGCAATTGATGATGACCATCTTCCGTTTTCCTTATACCGGCTGCCGCATCCAAGCGCGGCATTCGCAAACCGACCCTAAACCCGCCGAATGAGACGCCTGCCGATTTCAACAGGCGTCAAGTTCGTGGCGATCGACCCAAGCAGACAAAGGCCGCCGCGGGCCCGCAGCCCCGCGGCGGCACGCTGCCGGCTTACTTGGACACCAGATAGTCGACCGGGATCTTCTCCGAAATCGTCCATTGATCGACCACTTTCGGCTTGCCTTCCTCGGTATCGACGATCAGGTAACGACCCTGGTTCTGATGGTGGAGGTCCTTGCTGAAGGTACGTGGCCCGAACAGCGTGGCCTCGTTGTTCATCTTCTCGAGCTCTGCCACCACCGCTTCGGCATCCGTCGTCTTGGCGCGCTCGACGGCCTTCGCCCAGACGTCGATCAAGACATATCCCGGATAGACGTATTGGCTGGAAGGATCGCCACCGGTGATGTCCTTGTACTTCTTGTTGAACTCGGTGACCTTCGGATTGGGGTCGTCGCCATAGATTGAAGCCTGTACCGGCACGTAGAAGTTTGACAGGTCCGGAACGGCGTTCAGCCAATAGCTGCCATCGACGCCCGAGCCGTTGAGGATCATCGACTTGATACCGGCGGCCCGGATCTGCTTGATGGCGGAGACGGCGCCCGGCATCATCGTGCAAAGCATGATCGCGTCCGGCTCCTTTGGCAGGCTCTTGATGCGCGTGATCTGAGACGCGATCGAAGCATCGTCGTTCTTGAATGTGTCGCTGCCGGCGAGCGCGGAATCCTTCAGATGCGGCATCATCCAGTCGAAGCCATCGCAGATGCCCTTGTTATAGACAGTCCAACTGTCGAGCAGCCGGTAGAAGCTGCGGGCATTTTTCTTCTTGTAGGCCCATTCGGCCATGGTCGCACCCTGAACGGCCGCCAGCACCGACCCGGAGAATGAGTAGGGACCGACGCCGGGGATACCGGCCTTGATCGACTCTGCGCACAGGAAGAAGGAGACTTTGCCGGCTGACTGGGCCTGCAGAGCCGCCGGCGCGCCGAAATCGTAGTCGCAAGAGACGATCACCAGGTCCGCACCCTGATCGAGCACCGCGAGGCCCGCTTTGGCCCCCTCGGCCTGATCGGTCTTGGTGTCCGCGAACACGGGCTTGATCTTCTTGCCGAGCAGACCGCCGGCCTTGTTGATCTCCTCGATCCGGATCAGCGCGGCATCCTGGGCCGGCTTGTCATAGGCCTGCATGAAGCCGGATGCTGCCGTGGCAAATCCGACAACGATCTCATCGGCTGCCCGGGTCGGTGTACACCACAGCGCGGACGCCGCGGCCAAGACGCCTAATACTCTCGTGAAACGCATTAGCAATCCCTCCGTTTTCTCGACTTGACTTCAGTTCAATTCCTTCAGAGCCGTCTGCACAGGTTGCGTCAGGTGCCGCTGGAGCGGCCATCCTCTCCAGGAGAATTCCCGGTTGCGGGTGAGGCCAGTTGGCAAGTACATCAGAATGACGATCGTGATGATGCCGATCGCGATTTCCTGAACCCCGTTCGGGAGCGCGATGGTCAGACCGCCGAGGCTGACGCCCTTTTCCAGGTCGCGAAACATCTCGATCAACGCGGAAATCACGACGACACCGGCAACGGCACCGCTGAGGCTGTACATGCCGCCAACCACCAGCATCGACAGGGTGATGAATGTCGTGCGCAGATAGAACGAGCCCGGATTGACGATACTCAGGAAATGCGCGTAGAGCGCGCCGGCGAGACCTATGATGAAGGCGCTGACGACGAAGGCGACCAGTCGCTCGCGGACGATATCGATTCCGGAGGCGCTGGCAGCGATTGCCTCATCGCGGGCGGCGCGCAGCGCCAGGCCGGAGCGGGAAATCGAGTAGAGATAGGCGATTGCGATGGCGACCGCAGCACCGAGCCATCCGTTCCAGACATTCATGGTGGCGGGCGTGCCGACAATCGAACCTTGTCCACCCGTCACCGAGTCCCAGTTCGAATAGACGTTGTTGACGACGCCGAGCAGCCCGAAGGTGGCGATCGAGGCGGCGATTCCCGATAACCGCATGATGACGCGCCCGACGATGAGCGCAAACAGGGCCGCGAACACGCCCGAGATCGGCGTGGCGACCCACATCGACAACTTCGTATGCAAGAGCCACGTGGGCAGCCCTTTGAGCGTGATCGATTTCATCACCGGCGGGATTGTCAGCCAGGCGGTCATGTAGGCGCCGAGGCACATGAAACTGATATGGCCGAACGACAACAGGCCGGAATTTCCGACAAACACGTAAAGGCCGGCGACCACCATGATGTTGATGAACATCTCGACCACGGTGCGATTGAAGGCCCTGCTTCCGAACTGATACGACAAGGCCGCAATGGCGAGGAGCACCACGATCAGTATGACCGGCGTCGCGATCGTTTGCCAAATCACCGATGGGCGCTGCAACATGGTCAGACCCTCTGCTTGGCGGATTTGGGTGCGAACAGCCCTTGCGGGCGCACCAGCAGGACCACGATCACGGCTCCATAGACAAAGGCATCGCGGAAGACGCGGGCGTCATGCGGCAGCGTCGCCTGAAACACGACGCTGGCGCCGCCGATCAGGAAGCCGGCGGCAACGGCTCCCGGCACGCTGCCAAGACCACCGATCACCGTGGCGATGAAGGCGATCAGCATGAGATTGGCGCCCATCCCGATATCCGCCGTGCCGGAGTTGGTCGCCAGGACCAAACCGATCGCCGCCGCCAGCATGCCGCTGATGGCAAAGGCCAGCAGAATGACCCTGTTGGCGCGCACCCCGAGCATGCGGGCCATGGTGAAGTTCTCGGCCGCGGCACGCATTTCCAGGCCGTAGCGCGTGCGTTTGAGGAACACCGTAAGGGCAACCAGTACGACCAGGGTGATGATGATGGTGACGACCTGCAGCATCGGGATGCGAGCCCCCAGAACTTCGACCGGCAGGCTGAGACGAGGCCATAGCGTGATCGACTTCGGGCGGCTCGAATACATCATCAACAGAAAATTTCGGATCGCAAAGCCGAGGGCGAAAGAGGCGATCATCATCGTTGCCGGATTGGCGTTGCGAAAGCGGCGGAACACGATCACTTCCGACAAGACAGACAGCGCGCCCCCGACCAGCAACAGCAGCGGAATGAGAAGGTAGAACGGCAAGTTGCCGGCGAAGACGATGGCAGCCGCATTGATCGACGGCCACAGCATTGCAAACACGCAAAAGGCGATGAAATCGCCGTGCGCGAAGTTTACCAGCCGCATCACGCCGAAGATCAGCGCGATCCCGAGCGCGCCCAGGGCATAGAGGCTTCCGAGGCTCAGCGCGTCAAAGACGATTTGCAGCAGTTCGGTCATGCTCAATGGTCTCCGAAGCCGAAATACGCCTGCTTCAGGCGCTCGTCCTTGACCATGTCGCCTGCCTCGCCCTCGAGCACGATACATCCGCCGCGCATGAGGATCATCCGACCGCCGGTCATCATGGCGCGCGTCGAGCTTTGCTCGACGATCAACAGGGTCAGCTTGCGCTGCGCACGCAGCCGCACCAGGATCTCGTACACTTGATCGATGATTTTCGGGGCAAGTCCGAGCGACGGTTCGTCGATAGCCATGAGCCGGGGCGCGGCCATCAGGGCCCGGCCGATCACGAGCATCTGCTGTTGGCCGCCGGAGAGCATGCCGGCCGCTGCGTGGCGGCGCTCGGCAAGCATCGGGAATTCATGGTAGACGGATTCGAGATCGCGAGCGACCTCCTGCTTGTCGGCCCGCATGCCGGCGCCGACCTTCAGATTCTCCTCAATGGTCAGCGCCCCGAAGACGTTGCGCCCTTCGGGCACGAGCGAAAACCCCCGCCGCGCGATCTGCTCGGGCGGGGCTCCTGTCACCTCCGCGCCGTCCATCGTAATGGATCCCGAAACGGGCGGCACGACGCCGGCAATCGCATTCAGCAAGGTCGACTTTCCGGCACCATTGGGGCCGGTCACGAACAGCACCTCACCCTCGGCAATCGCCAGCGTGATGCCGCGCAAGGCCGTCAAGCGCCCATAGTGTACCGTGACGTCGTTGACGGCCAGCAATGTCATGCGACCGCCTCGCCATTCGCTAGCACCGGAATGACTTCGTTCCGTTGCGTGCCCATATAGGCGTGCCGGACGGCATCGCTGTTGCGGATCTTGTCCGGTTCACCGACTTCGATGATCTCGCCCGAGTCGAGCACGAAGATGCGCTCGCACAGTTCGAGCACAAGCCCGATATTATGCTCGATCAGGAGCACGCCGACCCCGAGCTCGCCCGCGATCCGTTTGATGATCGCCGCCAGATCGTGGCTTTCATGTTCGGACATGCCGGCCGCGGGCTCGTCCAGTAGCAGATAGCGCGGATCGCACATGATGGCGCGGCCGATGGCAACGCGCCGCTCGTCGGTGTAGGGCAGGGCCCCGGCGATGGCACCGGCCAGGTGCGATATGCCCAGCCAGTCCATCATGCGCTCGGCCTCGGCGATCGCGGCGCGCCTTGTCTGGCCGAGGCCCACGCCGGTGACCTCAAGATTGTCCACGACCGGCAAGTCGCGGAAAAGTCGGCCGGATTGAAAGGTGCGCGCCACGCCCTTGCGCCGCAGCTTGTGCGCGGCGACACCGTTGACCGTTTCCCCTTCCAGTTCGACGGTCCCGGCGCCAACGCGCTGAAAGCCCGTCAAGACGTTGATCAGTGTGGTTTTTCCGGCGCCGTTGGGGCCGATCAGTCCGGTGATGCGTCCGCGCGGCACGGCCAGCGTGACGTCGGATAAGGCCTTCAGGCCCTCGAACTGGACGCTGACATCGCGAGCGACCAAGTCCAAGTCCCCGGAAGTCATTGAGACGCCTTTTCAAACGCGAATGAGCACGAAGCGCTTGATTTTCTGCGTCGCAGCAAGCAATTGTAAAATTCGAAAAAGTGCTCGCTGATATTGGAAATTTTGATGGCTCTGACATTCCGTCAGGTTCACCACTTCGTCGCCACGGCCGAAACCGGCAAGGTTTCGGCCGCCGCAGCCGGTCTCAACGTGACGCAATCGGCCGTCACCGCGTCAATCAAGGCACTTGAAGCCGAGCTCGGACAAAAACTGTTCGACCGGCATTCGAACGGCGTCACGCTCACATTCGACGGCCAGCAATTCCTGCAGCGCGCCCGCACCATCGAGGCCAGCGTTTCAGATGCGATGCGGGGGCCGCATCGCTGGGGAACCCAGGTTGATGGTACCGTCGACGTTGCCGTCAGCTACACCGTGGCCGGCTACTTCCTGCCGCCGCTTCTGTCGCGCTTCTGGCGGGCCTTTCCGGGCATCACGGTGCGACTCCACGAGTTCGAGCGCGACGCCATCGAGCACAACCTCATGAGCGGCAGCGTCGATGCCGCCGTCATGCTCGTCTCCAACCTGCACGACCGGCGCTCCATCTGCTCGCGCCTTTTGTTGCGCTCGCCGCGCCGCCTGTGGACCTGCGCAAATCATCCGCTATTGCACAAGGGCGGCGTTCGGCTGGCCGATCTTGCCGGTGAGCCGTTTCTGATGCTGACGGTTGACGAGGCCGAACGCTCTGCCATGCGCTATTGGCAACGTACGCCGCACGTCCCCAACGTCATCTTCCGTACACTGTCCGTGGAAGCCGTTCGCAGCATGGTGGCGACCGGCATGGGCATCACCATTCTGTCCGACATGGTCTATCGGCCGTGGTCTCTGGAAGGACATCGTATCGATCTCAAGACGCTGGATGACGAAGTTGACACCATGGACGTGGGCCTTGCCTGGAAGAGCAAAGCCCGGCTTTCCCTCGCCGCCCGCGCTTTCTGCGAGTTCGTCGCCCTCGCTTATCCCGGACCGGATCCGGTTCATTTCGATTGAAGATCCGCGCTCGGCACGATGGACGGGTTGATCTTCACGATGGAAAGTATCGAGTCCTACGGACCGGACAAGCTGGTGAAGCATTCGACCGACAGCGTGACGTTCGGCAGTTTTGTCATAGCCTATTCGATGAACCGAACGGTTTGGAACCGGCTTCCGGACGACGTGAAGAAGGCCATCGATGAGGCGTCCGAGGCAACCGTGGCAAAAGCCTGCGCCGACATCGAGGCCGAGCAACCAGAGTCTCACAAGAGCCTGGAGCGGGCCGGGCTGAGTTTTGATCCGATATCCGAAGACGCCGCCCGCAAGATCAAGGCGAGACTGGCGGAGGTCGCGAAAGAATGGGCGGCGGCTCTGGATAGCCGCGGAAAGCCGGCGTCGGCTGTGCTCAAGGAATATGAAAGCCTGCTTGCCGCGTCACCCCCGAATTATCCCTATGTGGCTTGAGAACCCGGATTTCGCCGCAGGGAGGCATCGCACGTGATCAGGCGGGCAGGGGATGTTCTTTATGCGATCGAGCGCACGGCGCAATTCCGTGGCCGGCATGGCTGTCGGCCTCGCCGGTGCCGTTCGGCTGCAGCGTCCTGGTGCTGCGGCTCGCCCTGCAACTCGTCGGAAACGTCGTCAGCCTGGCTTCCAATCGCGACCTCTATCCACTGCCGCCGATTACCGGTGTTGGCGAAGCAAAGACTTTTGAATAGCGGCGGTATGCCCCGCCATCCTCGTAACACTGACCATCATGGCAACGATCTACTTCCTGGTTTGGCAGGATCCATCGCGTGCGCCGCCCACCGTTTCGATCTGCTGGAGCCAGCGTTTCGCGCTGGTGTGGCAAGTCAGCCCGATGGTTGCGTTATTCTCGATCGCGACCGGGACGATACATCTCGGGGTCGCGACCCCGACCGCGGCATCGGCGTTCGGCGCATTCGGTGCGTTCGTCCTGGCGATTGCGAAAGGCAAGATCACGATCGCCTCGCTTTACCGGACGCTGCTGCGGGCTTCGCATGGCACCTGCATGATCGTCATGATTTTAATCGGCGCGTCGATCTTCGGATACTTCTTTACGCTTACCCACGTCACGCAGGGTCTGGTCGCCTGGGTCGGCGCGCTGCCAACCTCGCGTTGGGTGATCATTGTACTGATCCTCTGCGGCTACATCGTGTTGGGATCCTTCATGGACCAGCTTGCCATTCTGGTTCTGGCGGTGCCGATCGTGATCCCGTTGATCAAGACGTTGGGCTTTGATCCGATCTGGTTCGGCGTGATCAAGATCGTGACTGCCGAGGTCGGCATGATCACGCCGCCGGTTGGGCTCAATTGCTTTATCGTCGCCAGATACGCCAACCGGCCGGTTGCGGAAGTGTTTCACGGCACGTTCCCGCATTTCATCGCGCATCTGATCGCAATTGCGGTCCTCGTCGCATTCCCCGGCATCATCCTGTGGCTGCCGTCTCACATGGGAAATTGATGCGTGGGAAATTGATGCGTCGATCCGAAGCCGTCGCGGCTTCCCTCCGCGGCGACGTCGTCCCCTGATTAGAACCTGTCAGCCGCCCTCCCAGGCCTCACGAACGCGCGCTATTTATTTGTCTCCCGGTCCCGTGTTTTCAGCAATCGCTTTCGACTATCGGAAATCTATCTTTGCTCAACAGGTTGGATCAATGGTAGGATTTCTCAGGCAAGCACCTTTACTGAATTTCGTGTTGCTAGAGGGCCGTCCCGGGCGGAAGCGTAACGGTCAGCCTCACCTGAATGATGCAGTCGTCCGCCGGTCGCGGATGTGTGGAACATTGCGAGCGCGCCATGCGATGTGCGAAGTGCGGGGCGACAAGCCGAGAAGGCAAGCGCTTTTGCGCCGACTGCGGCGCGGCTTTGGTGGCCGTCGTTCGGTCCGAGCCAGCCTCGCGTAGCGTCGCCGGCGCAGTCGCCCCAACCGAACGCATTCAGAGCGAGCGACGTCACCTGACCGTGCTTTTTGGTGACCTGGTCAACTCGACCCGTCTCGCGGCAGAGTATGATCCCGAAGAATGGCGCGACATCGTAACCGAGTGTCTGGAGGCAGCCGGGGATGCGATCAAGGATCTGGGCGGCTACGTCGCCCGATACATGGGCGATGGTGTGCTTGCCTATTTCGGATGGCCTACCGCCAGCGAAGATGATGCAGAACGTGCGGTCCGTGCCGGCTTGACGATTATCAAGGCCGTCGCGCCGCTAAACCGGCGGCTGACGGGAAAAGCAGGTTCCGAGCTCGCGATTCGCGTGGGAATCCACAGTGGATGGGTGGTCATTGACGAGTTGGGCACCAACAAGGTCGAGGTCTTCGGCGATACGCCCAACATCGCGTCGCGCGTTCAGGCAAGGTGCGCCCCCAATTCCGTCTTGATGACCGGTGCCGTGCACGATCTTGTCGCGGGTCAGTTCATCGTCGAGGATTGTGGCGCACATCCGCTCGCGGGCATCGCGCGCGCCGTCCAGCTTTACCGGGCCATCGCGCCGAGCGGCATCCGTCGGAGCTGGCGGCGCGTCGGCGTCCGCGGGCCGACCCCGTTTGTCAACCGTCAGCGCATGTTCGATGTGTTGTGGTCGAGTTGGCTCGGTGCGCGCAACGGCGCCGGGCGATACGTTTTCGTGACGGGCGAGCCGGGAATTGGCAAGTCGCGACTGGTCGAGGAATTCCGCTCGAGAATCAAGGATGCCCACATTTGGATGGAGTGCGCCGGTGAACGCTTCTCCGAGAGCACTCCGTTCCATGCGGTCATCAAATTGCTTGAACAAGCCTTGGGCGGGGAGAAAGAAGAAAGCGCCGAAGGGCGGATACGTCAGCTCAATCGTGCGCTGAGATTGAGCGGACTCGATTCTTCGGAAATGGTGCCTCTCATTGCAGAGATGCTGAAACTTCCGCCGTCACGGGAGTATCCTCTACCCCAATTCGCGCCGGAGGAGGCCAGGGGTCGCCTGCTGGCGGGCCTGGCGGGGTGGGTGCTGAAACTTGCGAAACTTCAGCCGCTGATCCTCGCCATAGAGGATCTGCACTGGGTCGATCCCTCCAGCATCGAATTGATAGGGATGCTGATCGAGCAGAGTGCCGACGTCCCGCTGATGCTGATGGCCACGGCGAGGCCGGAGTATCAGCCGCCCTGGGAATCGCGAGCGACCGACAAATCGATCGTCCTCGGGCGACTGAGCAATGACGAGATCGCCGAGATGATCGCCGGTTCCTCGGATGTCGAAGGTCTGACCGAGGAGGTCGTAGCCGGAGTCGTCAAACGCTCCGATGGTGTTCCGATTTTCGCGGAAGAGTTGCTGTCGTTTGTATTGGAAGGCGAGGGAGACCCGACGGCCAATAACATTCCCACGACCCTGCTCGATTCGCTGACCGCGCGCCTGGACCGTCTTGGACCGGCGCGCAGGGTAGCGCAGGTCGCGGCCGTACTCGGGCGCGAATTCGACTATCCGCTGTTAAGGGCGGTCGTGCCGGGCTCGGACCAGGACGTACAGTCCGCGCTCGACGCACTCATCCGGGCGGATTTGATTTACACGCAAGGCAGGCCGCCCAGAGCGACCTACCAATTCAAGCATGCATTGATCCGCGACGCTGCCTACGAAGGCTTGCTCAAGACCGAACGCCGCGAGCTCCATGCCCGCGTTGCGCGCACGATAGGTGAGCAATTTCCGGCGTCGGCTGCGGCGCAGCCGGTGCTGCTGGCCCGGCATTGGACTGAAGCAGCCGAAGCCGAGCCAGCCATCGCCGCCTGGAAGAATGCGGGGCAGGCGGCGCTTGCGCGGTGCGCGTTCAAGGAAGCGGAGGAGGCCTATCGTCAGGCCAGCGCGTTGCTCAATCGGCTGCCGCCGTCGGAGACGCGCGACAGGGATGAACTGGACCTTTGCAGCGCGCTCGTGCGCGTGCTCCAGGTGACCAAGGGCTATTCCGCGCCGGAGACGATGCAGCTTGGGGCGCGTGCACGGGTGCTCGCGGAACGGCTCGGCGACCTTTCGCAGCTCTTTCGCCTGCGCGCCCGAACCTGGGCCTCCATCTTCTTCACAGGCGACTACGCGGCCGCCGCCTCCCTTGCCGAGCAAATCCTCGAAATTGCTTTGACCGAAAGCTCCAATTCCAGCCACCTGTTTTTCGCACACTACGCCCAGGTGCAGGCGCGATTCTATGCAGGGGACCTTGCCGGAGTTGAAGATCACTTTGCGAAGCTCTCTCCGTTGCTCGACACCAGGTCGATTGCCGCTGCAGCCGACCTCATCCTTCCGATCGGGGTCGCGAGCCGTGCCGCCTGGCAGCAGGGCCGTGTCGATGTCGCGCGCGAGCGGATGTCTCGCGCGATGAATCTGGCCAGGAAGAGTCAGGACCCCTATGCCATCGCGATGGCGCTGCACTTCGAGGGTAATCTGCACTGGTGCCTCAAGGCGCCGCGGCGGGTCGAGGTGATTGGGAATCGGCTGTTGTCCCTGTCGGAGGAACATGGGCTCAGCTATGCCTCGGACCTGGCGCGCGTGCTGCTTGGCTGGGCCAAATCAGAACTCGGTCACGCCGCTGAAGGCGTGGAATTGATCAACCAGGCCTTGGCCGGATTCGCCGCGGCAGGCGCGAAAGTGGCTATCACCTATTTTCTCACGCTCCTGGCGCAGGCGCAGGCGTGTGCCGGCGACGCTGAATCAGGCCTCCGCACCATCGAGGAAGCCCTCGCCGCGAATCCTCAGGAATTGATTTGGCGCGCATATACCCTGACATGCCGCGGGGAGCTGCGGTTCAAACTGGGGCAGCCGGCAATGGCCGAGGCCGATTTCCGCGACGCGATCGAAATGGCGCGATCACTCGAGCACAAAGCCTGGCAGCTCCGTGCTGCGACAAGCCTTGCACGGTTGCTGATGCGACGTGGCGATCCCCTCGCCGCGCGGGGAAGTCTCGTGCCCGTCTATTCCAGCTTCGGCGAAGGTTTCGAGACGCCCGACCTGCGGGAAGCCAGATTGCTCCTGGAGGAGATGGCGCATCTACCCGCGACCTGACCCAGAGCGCGATGACTTTTCTTCGAATCGTCATCGCGCTCTATCCTTTTGTTTGAGCATGATCTCCGCGCAAACGCATTCCGCGTTTGTCGCGAGGGAAAACCGGTAACCACCCTCGGGTCAAGCCTTGCAGAACAGTTCTGCGATCACCGGGTCTTTGATGGCAATCGAGGCGGGCAGCGTGAGGATCCCATCCCTCAGATCCTCTTCGCCGCCGCCGCCGAGCGATTCCAGTCCCTTGACATCGCCCACGTCGTCGCACCCGTGATATAGCACGCCGAGCAGCCCGCCGAATTTGCGAAGTAGATCGTCCCTGGTGGCGACACATGCACAGGTCTCGAACATCGACCCTGTATCCTCGCCGGCGATGTTCAGCCAGTCCTCGACACTGAGCAGCTGGCGTCGCACGTTCCATTGCAGGCATTCGGCCGCCCCGAGACGCTTGATCAGATCGGACATCAGACGGATATCGATCCGGTCTCCGGCCGTCATCCGGAAGCCGTCAGCCACGATATAGCCGGACGCCATGAGGGCTTGCAGAAGCCCAAACTGGCAGTGCAGGGTCGGTCTGCCTCGCCGCGTTTCGGATCCATCGACGATGTCGTCGATGATCAGCGTCATGTTGTGCATCATCTCGATCACGGCCGCGGAATAGATCAGTCGATTCGGAACCGGCTCGTCTGTCGTGGCCCGATAGACGCTGAAGACAGTGAGGGGTCTGAAATATTTGGAACTCGTGATGAACTGCCATTCGAGCAGGGGCTTGATCTGCTCGTTGGCGCCGCGAATCCAGCTGTCAAGGATTTCGCGAAGTTGCTGCATCTCCTCCGTGAAGCCGAGCTGCGCTATGATACTTTCTGTCGTTGCCTTTGACATCGCGACTTCCCCAAGTCCCCTCGACCGCCGCCCACGCCCCCGTGGGAGCCAGTCGTCCCTGTCAGGTCAAAGCTTCGCGCGATGCCTGCGAACATATTCAAGCCTTGGCCGGTGGCGTCCTGAGCCGCGCAGCAGCCCGCTGCCCTCGGCAAGTGCGGATCGCAGAGTAGGGCCAGCCCCCCCAGGCCGCGCCGCTGGAGGTTCGCTCGCGGCGGTACTCACTACCTTCAACAGATCTGTCAGCAGGGAGGCAAGACCCCGTGGTTTGTCGGCCGATCTCTTGGAGGCGAGATTGCACAAATGATCGCTTGCCGCCAGCATACCCCGGGCGGTTGCCCGCAATCCCTGCTGAACCGTGGAGCTTGAATGGTCGGGTTCGCCAGCGGGGGAAAGCAAAGCAACTCCCAGAGTCTCGAGGCTCGCCACCCAATCGGCTACGTATCTCAGAGGGATCAACGCGAGTGTCGTCACGGGTGCCAGGGCCCCTTCCGGTGTCTCGGCCTGTCCGTTCGCCAGATCACGCAGCGCAACATTCACCGCTGCCCAGGCCGTGGCACCATAGGCGAGGGGAAGCAATGCGAGCTTCGCGGCCGAGAATTCCGCTGAGCTGGGAATGACGCCTGGCTCGACCGTGATATCGGATTTGCCCTCTGCTTTCATCTGCACCGCACGCGCCGCGTGGAGCCCGCTCAAGACAGCCGATTCGACCGTCGCCATCTTCACTTCGTTGCGACAGAAATCGCCGGCGAAGAACACGTTCCGCAGATCGGGATAGCTTGGCTCAAGCAGCACTTGCTCGGAATTCATGTCGTTAAGGAAGAGCGTGTGGGCACGGTTGTTTTGAGGAAACGACTTCGAATAATCAATATTGCTGTCGGCGTCTCCCCACCGGCGACCGGGCTTCACCGCGGGCAGGTAGCCGGCCAGTTCCTGTATCATCAGATGCGCCCATTCCTCTTCATTCGCGGACGGGTACGCATAGGCGTCAGAGGCGGCCAGGATCAGAACGGAGTGCTGCTCCTTGATGTTGCTCAAGCTGGTCCAGAGTTGTGAAATGTCGATGAACGTCAGGTAACCCCGCGACCGGGCCAGTCCGACATGCTCACGGGGTACGTTCGGAAGCTTCTCCTTGAAGAATACGGTAACGACCAGGATACTTGCCGTGCAAAGGCGTTGCAGTTCCGAGAGTGCCGGAAGGCGCTCGACGACACACCGTCCAGGGCGGCCACTCATCACGAGCTTTGCCAGTTCGGGGGCGGGCACCGCAAAGACGACATTGGCATGCGTTGCCTTCGTCTTGTCGCTCAGTGTGAGCTGCAACTTGTCGTCATCGCCGACCTCGACGGCGGTGACCTTAACGGACGCCCTGATATTGCAATCGTTCTTCAGGCTCTCCTGCCAGGGCTTGATCAGCATCTCCTCGAGGCTTCCCCGTAACAGCCAGGCGAAGGGCAAGCCGCTGCTGCCGAGCACGTGCTTGACGAAGTCCTTGTAAGCCGCAGCAGATGTGTCGCTGCTTGAGATGCACCAGACTTCATTCAGAATCGTGTTGTGCAGATCGGCGCAGTCCAACGTGGCGTAGGGACGCGAGTACAGGAACCCGTTCACCGTCTGCTGCTCCAGAAGATTCGACCGGTGAAACGGCTGCGAGGCCAGGTCCAGCAGGGTGAAGCCGACGAGGAACATGTCGGGTGGCGGCAATGCTCCCGACCGGAGGTTGTCCAAGGCGTTCTTCAGCGTGTTGGGGTTCTTCAACTCCGTGTAGCGTGGTGTGTTGTCCGCCGAGTGCTGCGGGCTACTCGGAGGATCAAGAAGCTTGACGCTCATTCGCGGCTCGAAAGCGTCATGTCGCTTGATCTTGAGATCGTCCTCGACGATGCGCCAGAAATTCACATACCAGTCGCAGAACAGATGGGTATAGACGTCGTGGTACATGCCGTTGCTGAGTTTGGAGGAGAGGTCGCCTCCCAGCATCCCATCCTTCTCATACAGCGTCACCTTGTACCCGCGCTTCGACAGGCGTAGTGCGCAGGTAAGCCCCGCGATTCCCGCGCCTATGATCGCGACCTCCTTTTCGGCTGGCATCGGCGGTTTGGATGTTTTGGATTGAGATGCGGTAGAGGTCACGCGCGTCCTCCTCGAAAAATCTGATGGTCAGATCAACAATCCCCGGACCCTGGGGTTCTCTTGAGTCAGCAAGGATGGCCCGAGCTGCACGGCTTTTTTCACGACATCGGCCAGCCAGGCTGCGTGCCAGTCCGGGTCCGCGCTGACGGATCGTTTCCATGCGCTCTGCCACGCGACAAGGTCCCCAAGCATTGCATCCCCGCCGATCGGTGTTCCGATGACGAAGCTTCGAAGGGTGTTCATCGTGCCCTCGCCCAGGTAGCGCAGGATGCTCGCTCCGATCTGTCGCAGGATTCCCAAGGGGTGGACGTTCAACCCTCCGAAGCCTGCCCCGGCGATACGGGCAAAATCCCCGTCGGCCATCGCCCGTTCGCAGCCGCGCAGCGCCGACCTCATCCAGAATTCACGGAAGTGCCAATTGCGCATCGCCGCGGCGCAGAAACCCAGGAAGAGCATGCCGGGGTCGAAATAGCTCCGGAAATCCCGCTCGAAATTCGCCAGGAATGCGGCGTCAAATCTTCCGAGTTCGAGGGCCTTCAGCAAGGTCGATGAGGCAATCAAGGCTGACTCCATGCCTTGAGTGATTCCTTCGCCCGTCATCGGATCAGCGAACGAGCCGGCATCGCCAATCAGGACCCCGCCGTCGAAATAGTTCGGACCCACACCGCCATACATCTTGACGACACCACCGATCGCTTTACTCACCACCTTGATCCGCGCGCAGCCGGGATGCCGGATCTTGAGCCTCTCGATCGTCGCCACGAAATCCTTCGGCACCGAATGGCCGTGCCGGTGGGAGGTTTCGCTCAGGATACCGATTCCGACATTCGCCCTGCCACCGGACATAGGGAACATCCAGCCATATCCTGGAACGACGTCTTCGTCGAACCAGACGGTCGCCTCGCCATCCTGCACCGAAACGCCTTCGACATAGGCCCGCTGGGCAATCGAGATGTGAGCGCGGTCGGTCATTTCGAGGTTGAACGACCTCGCAACGAGAGACTCCGCGCCATCCGCACCTACGATCAGCCGAGATCTGAGTGAGAAGTCGCTTTCGCGGCCACGCACATCGACGTGAATCCAACCATCTTCGCGCCTGATCCCGCGCGCAGCGCAGCCGTCATATACCTTGGCCGAGACCGCTCGGGCCCGCTCCAGAAGATGGTGGTCGAGAATATGGCGCGGCACGACAAAGCCATGAGGCGGCAGCCCATGCTCGGCCTGATAGTAAGGGATGACGCCGCGAAAGCCGAGGCGGGGACCAAAGTAAATGCGGGTGGATGTTATCGGCAAAGGCGATGACGCCTGCAGTGCCTCTCGAACGCCCATGGCCTCCAGGATTCGCAGGCCTGCGGGCTCGACGAAATCGCCGCAGACCTTTTCGCGGGGAAAGATGGCGCGCTCGATAACGGCCACACGCACACCGCGCCGAGCCAGCGACCACGCCATCGTGGAGCCCGCTGGACCGCCTCCAACGACGATCACGTCATAAAGGTCAGAAACAGACACTCGAAAATTCCTAAACGCATGCGATCAGAATTTCAGAGCAAAGGGGGGGACGTCAAGCCATAGATACACACGAGTCCGAATTCGGCGGAGACGAAAACGAGGCCGGAAACGGCGTGCTGAACCGCTCATCTGGTGCTTCATGGCACAGAAACTTCTCTTACCCTCTCGGTCGCAGTCGCTTCATGAGCAGCACGCGACCAAGTCTCTCGAAGCTGCGCGCACGGCCGAATTTGTTGAACCGGAAAGATTAAGTGCACAGCTCGGGCGCATCGCGCGGCGAGCGCGGAGTCGTATGTGGACTTGAGTTTGACGTCGTTGCGGAGGGGAAGCAACCTAGACTCCGTCATTCCGGGGCGATGCGAAGCATCGAACCCGGAATCTCGAGATTCCCCGATGGGCATTGCGCATCTGAGGTCTGGTCCTGCGGACCATCCCGGAATGACGGGTGTGTTACAACGGCTGCTGCCTTCGCCGCGGCGCTTCGGCCGACGCGACCTTGACATCCCCTGCTTCAGCTTCGTGGCGCCAGCTCAAAATCTCCACCGCCAGCACCGGATGATTAAACCCCTTCAGGTTCAGATCGTCGAGCGGTTTGCCTTCGACCCAGGGCTCGACCATGCCAAAGACGCGCCGGGAGACCACGATCTGGTTCGCTTGCGCCTCGTCGCACAGCCGCGAGGCGAGGTTGGTGACGCTGCCGATCGCGGCATATTCGAGCCGCTGCTCGAAGCCGATCTGGCCGAGTGTGGCATAGCCGAGCGCGATGCCGACACCAAATCCCAGACTATGTCCGCGGTTGCGCCACTTCTGGGTCAACAGCCCGATGGTGTCGCGCATCTCCACCGCCATCTTCACCGCGCGCCTCGTGTGATCGGCAAATTCGATCGGCGCGTTGAACAGGATCATCACGCCATCGCCGGCATAGCGGTCGAGCGTGCCCTCGTAGCGGAAAATCAATTCGCCCAGGGCGGCGTGATATTCGCGCAGCACGGCCATCGCCTCTTCCGGCTCGGTGCTCTCGGTGAACGCGGTAAAGCCGCGCAGGTCGCAGAACACCACCGTGACTTCGCGACGGTGGCTGTCGAGCAAGGAGTCGTGACCGTCGGAGGAGGCGATCAGTTGCGCGACCTGCGGCGCCAGAAAACGTTCGAGCTTGCGGATGCGCTCGATTTCGCCGAGCTGCTTTTCGACGCGCTCTTCCAGCGATTTGTTCCAGTTCAGGAGCTGGTCGGCCTGCTGCTGCACGGTGGAATGCGCGGTGGCCAATTCGCGGCCCTTCTGGTCGACCTCGGTGAACAGCCGCGCGTTGCGCATCGCCAGCACCGATTGATGCGCGAAGGTCCTCATCAGCCCGATCAGATTTTCGGAAAACTCGCCGGCGCTGTTGCGCAGCACCACCAGCGATCCCAAAATGCCTTTCTGGTCGACCAGCGGCACCACCAGCACCGAATGAAATCCGGCCGCGATCGCGGCGTCGCGCAATGGATGGTCGGCGGCGTCAGCCAGGTTCGGGATCGCAACCGGCTCGCCGGTGGCGGCGGCGTCACCGAGTACGCTGCCGTCGGCGTCGATCGCGAGCCGCGCCTGTTCGGTCGATTTATCGATCCCGATCGCTTCGGTCAGGTTGAACTGATGTCTTGCGGCGTCATAGCCAAAAATCAGCACCGCATCGGCATGGGTGATTTCCAACGCGCGGGCCGCGACCGTCGGCAGCACGGCATTGAGGTCGAGCGAGGAGGCGACCGCGCGGCCGACTTCTTCGAGCACCTTCAGTTCATTGACCGACTGCGCGAGATCGCGGGTGCGCTCTTCCACCTTGGATTCCAGGCCCGAATAAGTCTCGTGCAACTTCCCGGCCATCGAGTTGAACTGATCGGCGAGTTCTTCCAGCTCGTCCTTGGTGTGCACGTCGATGCGATGGCTGAAATCGCCGGCGCCGAGCCGCCTTGCGCCGGTGCGCAGCGCGGTGATCGGCACCAGCATCCGCCGCGCCAGCACGGTGCCGGCGAGAATCGCGACCCCAAGCCCGAGCGAGATCAACAGCGCGATCCGCACCAGCTGGTCGCGGATCGGCGCCAACGCCTGCGCGGTCGGCTGCTCGAAGCACACGAACCAGCCGAGTTTTGGAATGGCGTTCGACGCGGTCAGCACCGCATGGCGGTCGACGTCGGTGCCCGATGCCAGCGCCTGGCCGTTCGGTCGGATCAAGGCGGCGACCTGCGGCAACTTCGACAGATCCTTGGCCACGTCAGGGCCTCTGGCGGAGCTCGCCAGCACCTGGCCTTTCGGGTCGATCACATAGGCGAAAGCGGTCTTGCCGACCTGGGCGTCACCGAAAAAATCCGACAGCAGGCCGAGGTCGATTTCGGCCACCGTGAAGGCGGCGGCGGGGTCGGAGCCCGAATGCGAGACCGCGATCGACATCAGCGGGCGCGAGCCTCTGAAAAAGGCCGGCGCGTCGCTGACGCCCCGGGCGACGGTTTCGGCCATCTGCACGTCGCGGGAAAGATCGGTGCCGCTGCCGACCGCGATCGCGGTGCGCGATAGCCGCAGCTGCTCGCGGCCGTTCTGGTCGAGCAAGGTGAGCTGGCTAACGGCGGGCACCTGGTTCAGGAGCTGCACATAGTCGGCGTGGTGATCCTCCAGCGTCACTACGCCGGAATAGGTCTTGGCGCTTGATCGCGTCACCCAGCTGATCTGCCGCTCCAGCTCGGAGATCGACTGCTCGATCCGCCGCGCCGTCGCCTCGGCCTTCTCGCTCATCGCGTCGATCAGCGTGGTCTTGGTGGCGCGGTAGCTGATCCAGGTCTCCGTCGCGCCGTTCACCGCCAGCACGAATACCACGAGGCCCACCAGCGACATGACGTATTTGGCGAACAGGCCTTCGCGGAGGAACCAGATCTTGTCATTCACCCCGATCATCCAGACCCTCGTACGCGCCGCCTTCGAGGCGTTTCGCATCCGTTGCCCATCGGCGGAACAGCATAGGACCAGCCGGAAGTCTGTTTAGCACAATTCGAGGGCCCGGACCGGGCCTCTGCCAGCGTGGTTAGCCGCGATTTTGGGCAGTTTTGGGGGTGAGGGTTGCGGCCACTAGCCTATCGCTCCCTCCTCCTTATGGGGGAGGAGGGAGCGGGGCAACGGGGATTGAAGACCGTGGTTAGCCGGACCTCACCGATTGAAAAGCTGCTTCAGCACGTCGTTCATGGGCTGGCTGTCCTGGGATACTTCCGGGGCCGGATCGATTTGCGCCGCTGCAGGCGGTGCGTCTGGACGGGGAGACTCGGGCGCCGCGAGCGTGCGGCTTTGGCTGCGGCGCTGGCCGAGGCCCTGCTGCAGCAGGTTGCCGAGGGTCGAGCCGAGCTGGTCGGCCAGCCCATTGCTTCCCGATCCGCTGCCGCCGCTCGATCCGCTTCCACCGGATCCGCCCAATCCGCCCAGCACACTTCCCAATCCGCCACTGCTGCCGAACAGGCCCTTGCCCATTTCCTTGAGCTTGGCGTAGGCCGCATCGGGATTGTCGAGGATGCCGGCCATGTCGGGATAGATCCGCGGCTCGGCCCAGGGGCCGTCGATCATCACGGGGATGCCGAGCCCGACCGGATCGGAGGTGCGGCCCTGGCCTTCGGTGGTCAGCACGAGCTTCGGTTCGACCCGAAACGCCAGCGCTTTCGCGGCGAGATCGATGGTGCCGGCCCCGGTGATCTTCACCAGCGGGCCGACCAGATTGAGATCGGCGGTGGTCGCCTGGCCCTTGTCGATCCGGAACGAGGCCGACAGCTGCGTGAGGTCGGTGGTCTGCTCCTTGCCCTCCTGCCATCCCGACAGCGTGCCCGAGGTGAGCGAGCGGATCATCGCGGCGACGTTGATGCCTCTGATCGCGCCATCCTGGAACACGGCGAAGACCGTTCCGCTCAGGTTCGACATGACCAGGCGCTGGCTGTTGCCGGCGGAGCGCAACGTCATTTTCGCCTGCATCTTGCCGTCGAGCTTGTCGAAGTCGGCCGCACTCCGCAGCAGCGGCAAGGCGCGGACGCCGACGAGATCGCCGGAGAACGCATAGCCGGGGCTGCCGCTGGTCACATCGATGATGAGCTGGCCGGAAGCCTGGCCGCCATAGACGCCGAGATTCGAAAAGCTGGTTTTGAGCACGCCGGCGGCGACCGCCGTATCGATCGCGACCGGCGCGAAACGCGCCTCGCCGATGTTGAGTTCGGCAGCGGAAACCCGCAATTGCGCGTCGACATAGTTCAGGCCGGTGAGGTCGATCGAGGCATTGCTCCAGGGCTGCGAACCCAGCGAGGCGGATGTGGCGCGCTCCTTCGACGTCGCGACTTCAAGCCGCTGAAAATCGAGATCGAGTTTTACCAGTGGCTTGCTGGAGAGATCGACCGATGCCCAGCCGTTGAAGGCGCCGTCGCCGAGCGTTCCGGTGACGCCGTTGATCATCACGATCGAACCGTTGAGCCGGACCTCGGCCTTGGCCGCAAGCGGGGCCTGCAACAGGCCGGATGCATCGAGCGTCAGCTCGACCGGAATGTTCTGGCGCTGCAGCGGCGGGGCGGGCACCGTCGCCGTTATCGCGAATTTGAGCGGATGCTCGCTGGCGCGCGCGCGGCCGGTGACCTTGATCTTGCGATCGTCGCCGATCAAGGCTTCGGCGTTGATGCCTTCGATGCGATTTTCGACGCGGTCGCGCAGGTTGAACATCACCATCGTGCCGTCGACAATCGTCACCCGATCAATCGCGAGCGCATTCGCATCCTTGCCGTCAGAGGACGCCGCCGGACCGGCAGCCGGAGCCGGCAGCCGCTCGCGTTCGCGCAGCAGCGGGTGGTGCAGCACTGGGCGGGTGATGACGAGTTCGGTGATTTGCGGATGGCCCGACCACACGCTTTTGAGCGTCATGTCGGCCTGCACGCTGCCGACCGTCACGCGGTTGGAGGCGTCGCGATCCTTCGGCGCCTCGAGCGTGACGTCATTGACGGTCACGTTCAGCGACGGCCACAGCCCGATTTTGGTCGAGCCCGCGATCGTCAGCCGATACCCGGTTTCGCGCTCGACCCGGTCCTGGATCGCCGAGGTCAGGAAACCCGAGGGGATGCCGACGATCAGCAGCACCGCGACGATGACGATAACGGCAGCAACGGCGGCGCCGGCGATTTTCAGTGCTTTCATGACGATATATTCCAAACCGGGCGGCGTCTGACCTGGCCCCGCCATATGCGGGGCGTGGCGGATTGCCCAAGTCGACCCCGGAAACAAGTCTACCCCGGAAACCGGACTGGCCCAAAGCCGCCAAAAATAATCTAGAGTTGTCGCAAAGCTCTGTGACTTATGACACACTTCGAACCGAAGCGATTTTTACGAAATATAAAGACACTGCCGATTTTGACGGTTTCTAACTAGCGCGGAAGGCATTGCCATGAGTAAAGCGACCGAATTTGCGGTCATTCTGAAGATGAATCCGATGTTCGCGGACTTGGGTACCGACGAATTAGCGCGAATATCCGGCCTTTGCCACACCCAGCAACTTGGGCTGGGCGAAGTGCTGTTCCAGAAAGGCGACAGCGGCGACGCGCTGTTCGGGGTTCGCCGCGGCCAGATCCGGATCGAAACCGGCGCCGCCGACGGCAGCCGCCTGACCCTGAATTTCATGGGCCCGGGCGATCTGTTCGGCGAGGTCGCGGTGCTCGACGGCCAGAGCCGCACCGCGGACGCCACCGCCGGCGAGCCGACCGAACTGTTCGTGTTGAGGCGCGAGGATTTTCTCAGCCATCTCGAGCGTGAACCGCGCGTTGCGATCAAAATCATCCAGCTGTTGTGTCAGCGGATTCGCTGGCAAAGCGAGCGGATGGAGGAATCGGTGCTGCAGCCGCTGCCGGTGCGTCTGGCGCGACGGCTCTGCGCGCTGGCTACCGATTACGGATCCGAAGTGCACATCTCGC
>WNFO01000675.1_pt1 | contig 40189 bp, 32 predicted proteins | sample 5400251 | NCBI WGS metagenome assembly WNFO01 (sample SAMN13153354, study PRJNA577476) | soil metagenome | isolation source: 100 cm saprolite under Madrone tree | place: USA:California | collected 2016-06-14 | reverse complement strand
AGAATTCCAAATGACCATCAACAAGAGCCATGATGAATTCCACACCCTCGACATGTCGAGAGGATGGGAAACTCCGGCCGGGTATCCCGCGGGTATTCAGCAGAAGATCCTGTCGGGAGCGCTCGACGAGGCCAACAAGCGTGGCAGTCGGACCAGGCTGTTGCGCTTCGCGCCTGGCGTCTACACCACAACGCCGTTCGTTCACGAATATTGGGAAGAAGTGTTTCTGTTCTCCGGCGACCTGACGGTCGGAAACGATGAGCATGGCAAGGGCGGCGAATCATTCAAGCCGAACACCTATGCCTGCCGGCCGCCGGGCGCGTTTCACGGCCCGTTCAAGTCGGAAAGCGGTTGTATGCTGATGGAGATCCATTACTTCGATCCGGCTTGATCGCCAGGGGGATTTGGAAGGTCTTCGCTACGGGTTGTTCGCGGCTGCGGCAGGATTTCAAGATGCTGGCGCAGTCGCAACGGACTACGTTTCTGATCGTTACCCACAGCATCGACGAAGCAATCTTTCTCGCAAGCCGAATTCTGGTGTTTGGCGCGCCGGCGCGGTTGATGGCGGAAATCGCCGTACCATCGCGCGCGTGGGAGGATCGCGCGGTATCCGATCGAATCAAGAATGAAGTTCGCTCCCTCATTGTCGCGGGCGCGAGGCCCGGCTGATGGTAATCCCCGAATATTCAACAAGAGAAAAGATATGATCGAAGATCGCGTGTTGATTGCGGGGGCGGGACCCGTCGGTCTCGTTGCCGCGGCTCAACTGGTGCGCAAGGGAATTCCCGTCACGGTGCTCGAGGCCGGCAACGATCTCGGCGCAGAATCGAGGGCATCGACATTCCATCCGCCGACGCTTGATATGCTCGACGATCTCGGCGTTGCGCGTCAGCTCATCGATGAAGGCCTGAAGGCCCCGAAGCTGCAATATCGGTCGAAAAGGGATGGGGTGATTGCGCAGTTCGATTTCGCCGAGATCGCGGACCGAACCAGACATCCATACCGGGTGCAAAGCGAGCAGTTCAAACTGACGCGGATATTGCTGGCCAGTCTGCGCAACGACAGCAATTTCAGGATCGAGTTCGGCGCCCGGCTCGAGAACGTTCGGCAGGATGACGATGGCGTACAGGTGTCGGTACGGGTCAATGACAGGGAGCAGATCCGGACCGGCCGCTGGCTGATCGGAGCCGACGGCGCCAGGAGTGAAGTTCGCCGTTCGCTCGGCGTCGAATTCGAAGGCTTCACCTGGCCGGAACGCTTTCTGGTGTTGAGCACGCCGTTCGATTTCGATGCGGTTATTCCCGATCTGGTTTCGGTCAATTACGTTGCCGATCCGGAGTGCTGGCAGTTTTTGTTGCGCATTCCCGGCATGTGGCGGGTGATGTTTCCGATTCCGCAGGATGTCGGCGACGAGGCGGCATTGACCACTGAATTCGGGCAATCGCTGCTGGCGCGCGTCGTGCCCGGCGTCAGGAGCTTCGATATCCTGCATACGACGCTCTATCGGGTGCACCAGCGCGTTGCCAAACAGTTCAGGCTAGGGCGCGCCTTCCTGGCCGGCGACGCCGCGCACATCAACAATCCGCTCGGCGGCATGGGGATGAACGGCGGCATCCATGATGCCGTGAACCTGACATCGCGGCTGGCTGCGGTCTACGGCGGGCAGGTTTCGGACGATGACCTCGATCGTTACGACGCCCAGCGCCGGCTGGTGACGCTGGAAAGCGTTCAGACCCAGACCATTCAGAACAAGCGCGATCTTGAGGCAAAGGACGAGCAAAGCCAGGCCGAGTTTCGCGATCGCCTCAGGGCGATCGCGGCGGATCCCGAGGCGCGCAAGATCTACCTCGAACGCGTCTCAATGATAGCGAGCTTGCGGCGCGCCGGCGAACTCGGCTGAAACAACCGGTGCAACGAAAATTCGCCGGAAAAACTCATGTCCGCGCACTCTCTCTGCGTTTCTCTCGCTGGCCGCGACGCGGAAGAGGCCATGGTCGCGACGATCGGGGCCTGCGTCATCGCCGTTCGGTGGAACATTCAGCGCCATCGGTGGAATCCGGACGACCCCGCGTTTCGATTTCGAGATTGTCGACGATGTCATCGGCCGGAAGATCCGCCATGGCTAGGATGTGCTGTCGCTGCCGATCGCTGGTTGAGGGCGGCCGACGAACCAGATCACGCGGCTGCGCAAGAACCGCGCGGCGGAGCCGGTTCTGGCGGAGTCCCAAGAACCAGGCCTATGAGGCGATCAAGCATCGCATCATCACCTGTGCATTCAAGCCTGGGCAGGCACTGAGCGAAAGCGCGGTCGCCGGCCTTCTCAAGATCGGGAGGACGCCCGTTGACCAGGCATTCGATCGCCTGAATACAGAAGATCTGGTCGACGTTCAGCCGCGCAAGGGCGTCGTGGTTCGGCCTATCAATCTCGACGAAGTCATCGAAATCATCAAGATCCAGCTTCTCAACGAAACATTTGCGGTTCGCCTCGCGGCCGAGAGGGCCAGGTCCGCCGAGATCATGGCGATACGCGACGTGTTGGCGAAGGGCAGGCGGCGCGGTGGCGGTCGGCAAGGTCGAGACCATGATGTTGCTGAACCGGGAGTTTCATCGGTTGATCGCGCGCCCCGCGCACAACACGGTGCTTGCGGAAATTCTGTTGAAGCTTCACGAGCGCTCGTTGCGGCCGTGGTTCATTTCGCTGGCCGCGCCTGATCATCAGGGCGGCGTCAACGATCAGCACCACAGGATTTTCCAGGCAATCAGCCACCGCGACGTCGAGGCTGCCGAGAACGCGATGCGCGCCCACATCGATTCGTTTCGGCGCAACGTCCTGCGTAACCTGTAGGACGCCCACGGGCGCGCCGAACGTCTTTCTCGCGGAACGTCTTTATCCGATGATCCGGACGGCGTTGTTGTCGACCTCGATCGCGCTAGTCTCTAGCGCTCCTTTCTTCCAATACTTGCCTACGTTACGTGCACTTCGACAGAACCGATTTCCTCAAGATCAAAACGATAGATTGCGTCTTCCGACGGAAAGATGGTTTTCATGACGCTCCCGGTCATGACGACTTGACCCGCTTTCAGCTGCACGCCCCGCGAAGCCAGTTGCGTGGCAAGCCACGCGGCTGAATTGAAAGGATGCCCGAGGATGTCGCGGCCGTGCCCTTCGCCGATCGCAACATCGTCTCTCGCCGCACGTCCGAGGACGCTCTCCAGATCGGGCCATTTGGTCGCAAATTCTGACAGGACAATGCCGCCGTTCCAGGAATTGTCGGCAAGAAGCGAGAGAACATCGAGGTTGGCATAGTCCGCGTCTCGATCGTCGACGAGCTCGATGGCCGCGCAAACGCCGCCGATATGAGGCGCGATCATTTCGGCGGTACAGGGCACGCCCGTGACCGGGACGTCCGATTTGAGGCGGACGGCGATTTCGAATTCCAGGCCCAGTCGGCCGAAATCTGCGCGCCGCACGGCGGCTCGTGATTGGTACACCCGCCTGGCGAGCACGACGCCGGCGATGGGATGATCAATCCCGCAAAAGGCCTGCATCGGGGCCGACGTCAGCCCGACCTTATACCCCGCGGCGTCGCCGTGTTCGCTCCGCAAAAGCGCCACGTATCTTTCCTGGATATCGTAGGCATCCGAGATGGTGGCGGGCCCGTCCCGCGGACCAAGCGGCCTGAACCGTAGATTGGCCTTATGTTCAGCGAGCAGCAATTCGGCTGCGCGCCGAGCCGCGATATCCTCCATGGATCGTCTCCCTTTTTCGCAAATCTTACCGCGCCATCGGCTGCCGTCAAACGACGGCGCGATTCGGACCGCCCCCTTGACTCCGGCATCAGTGGCCCCTGCCGGCATAGATTTGATAGAATGTGATGACGATTTCGAACGCGATCAGCACAACGACAATCAGCTCGAGGCGCAGCGATCGGCGGGTGTCGATGATGTCGGCAAGCGTATTGGCCGTCTCCGCCACCACGGCGAGCTTCCGGCTGAGCGCGTCGACGCGTTCTTTGAGTTCGTATTCGTCTTCAAGCCTGGCGTAAAGCCGCTCCAGGTCGGGACGGTCCCACAGGGCATCCGGTTTCTCTCCGATGGCGACGCGACCGGATACTCTGTGCTGAACGAGCAGGGCATTTCCGATCAGCTGCAAAACCCCCTTTCGGTCCCTCCGGGTTCGTCCGTGATCTGCCAGCTCTTTCGCAAAGGGCTCGATGATCTCGAACACAGTAGCGACCTCGCGTTCGTCATGGGCGAGCACGACGCTCTTCGCCAGCACATCGGCAATGACAAGAAGCCTTTCCGGCGACATGTCGCGCAGCTGAATCGGCCCTCCTGCCTGAACCTGATCCTCGGCCTCACTGGCGAGCGCAACAATCGCTGTTTCCTCCTCGAAGCGCGTGAACTTGCCACCGATCCGGGGCTTCAGCCGTTCCAGAAAGCCGGTTTCATCTTCCGGCGAAAGGCCGATCAGCACCGCGACGCCGTAGCGAAAAAGAACAGCGATGCCGGTCTTGTTGACCCGGATCGCGAGCGGGACCGCCGAAAGAATTTCACCTTCGAGATTCATCGTATTGATCCGGTCCCCAACATGCAGGGCGTGTGCGGTAACCCGTGTCCCCATTTCGGCGGAAATGAATTCGGCTTTGGTCATCACGCCGTCTCCCTGAGAAACACGCTTGCCGACTTCGAAGATGGCGCGCATCCCCAAAGCCATCCCCATGCCTGGTTAGCATATCATCCTGTCAAGCCGGTCGCGCCAGGCGTTTGTTTCGACTTGCGTCCACCTTCGTCATGAAAACCGCTCACGAGGCGAAAGCTAGTCCCACCATCATCAGCCCGATGGCGGCGATCCAGCCGCCGCAGGCCCGGATCGCGATCCCTCGCCAGGCCATCGAGGCTCCGGCTTCCGGTTGCCGGAAAGCCAGCGTCACGGCCATGGTGAGCGTGATCGCGGCGTAGCCTACGCAAGCTAACCCTGCCGCAAACAGCAGCCGATTGGTGTCGGGCCCGACATCGCCCGCATTCGCTGCGCCGCGTATCACGGCCAAACCGAAAGCGATCACGCAGAGCATGGCAGTCGGGATTCGGGCCGCTGACGCAAGCAGCAAGCCGACCACAAGGATCATTCCGGCATTCGCTGCCGGTCCCGGCGAATCCAACCCGCTCGTGCACTGCAAAACCAGACCAGCCAAAAGTCCAAGCGGGAACGCCAGCACGAGCCAGCGTCCCTTTGAGGCGCCAAGCGAGCCCGCCAGCACACCCATGGCGCCCCACAGGATGAGATCCTGGAGGTCCGTCAGCGGATGCAGGGCGCCGGTGTAGAAGTCGCCGAGGCGCGAGGCGACGATGTGCGCGTCCGCCGCTTGTGCGGAAGCAACCAGTATCGCGGTTGCGATCGATGTGCGAGCGAGCCGGTAATTCATGCGACGGCACCGAGGCTCTGCGCCAGGAAATAGCAGCCGAGCGCAGCGATCACCACGCCGAGGCCCTGAATCAGTCGGCCTCCCGCAGGCCAGCGCGTCAGCGTGCCGATCATGATCCCGCACAAATGGAGCAGGCCGGTGGCGACAACAAAGCCGACCCCGTAGGCCAGCGGATTGGCCGAGTTCGGAAGTTCGGCCCCGTGCGCGTGTCCGTGAAAGACCGCGAACACCGCAACGACAACGGCGGCGGCGGCAAACGGCAAACGCAGGCGCATGGCCACCGCCGCTCCGAGAACCAGCGCCGACAGCGCGATCACGACCTCCGGCATCGGCAAGGGAATGCGCAGCACGCCGAGAACGCCGCCGATCGCCATGACCATCGGGAAGGTGATGGGCAACACCCAGATCGCCGGCGCGCCAAGCTGCGCGCCCCAGATCCCGACCGCGACCATCGCAATCAAGTGATCCATCCCGGTCAGCGGATGCAGCAGCCCACCGGCGAGACCGCCGGCCACGCCGACTTGCTCGTGCGCGAACACCGGTTGCGCCAGCGCGAGAACTGCAAGCGCGACCACAAGACGCGGAAAAACGCGAAAGGACATGGTTCGACCGCTTCCTGTCATGTGGTGGAAAGCACGCGCAAGAGACGGCCTAAAAACCAGAACATCGACACTGCGCCGATCGCGTAGGCCGGTAAGACACTGCCCCAGCGCGGCAGAACGGCGTCGAGACGCTGGTGCCCCCAGATCAGGGCCAGCACCAAAAGCACGAATGCGAGTTGGCCGATCTCCACGCCGATATTGAAGAACAGCAGGGCAGCAGGCAGCAGGCGACGTTCCAGACCCAGTCCAGCCAATGCGCTCGCGAAGCCGATGCCGTGAACCAGGCCGAAGGTGAATGCGACGGCCCAGGGATAGCGGGCGGTCAGGCCGGCTTCTCCGCGCTGCTGTTTCGCGATCTCGACGCCCACGAACACGATGCTCAGCGCGATGCAGGCGTTGAGCGGGCGTTCCGGGACGCCGATCAGCCCGAAGGCCGCGGCGGCGAGCGAGGCGCTGTGTCCGATCGTGAAGGCTGTGATCGTCTTGACCAGCCGCCACCCGCCGCCCACGATCCAGATCAAACCCAGCACGAACAACAGATGGTCGGCGCCCAGCAGGATGTGGTCGATCCCGTAATTCACATAGGTCCGGGCCAGTTCGATCCAGGTCTGCAGTGTCGGAGCGCCGGTGCCGAGCACTGAGACGACGGGGTTCGCGGTCGAGATCGTATAGCTGCGCGGCTGGTCCGCGATCGGAATGATCTTGATCAGCACCGCCGACATGTCGGCACCGAGATTGGTGATCGTGATTGGCCCGACCAGTCCTCTCTCGCCGCAATTCATCTCCGGCAGGCGCAGAAAACAGTGCGGCGGCACTCGCAGGTCGACACGCGCGGCGCCGATGCCGGGATCCATGGTCCAGCGGCCAACGAAGGCCCCGGGTCGAACCTCACGGAATTCGAGCACGCCCAGCGTGGCTTCGTGCGCGCAAAGCTCATGCGGAAGGATGGCCATGAGGAGCAGCAGGGCTGCCCGCACCAGTCGGAGCGGCGTCATGGCTCGTACCGCACGGTATAGGCCGCCTTCAGGCGGCTCACCGCCTCCCAGGCGCGCTTGCGGGTCTCGTCGGTCAGCCAGAGCCGGACGGCTTCGTCCCGAACGTTATCGAGACTGGCGAGCACGGCCGCGCGCCGGGAATCCAGTCGAACGACGTGCCAGCCTTCCTTGGACTGGAGTGCTTTCCATTGACCCTGCGGCAACGCCAGAAGCGCATCGCGGAAGCTTTCGCCAAAGGATGCGGCCAGGCTTGCGACCGGACGTCCGAGAATGGCGTGCGTCTGCCTCTGGAGATCCTCCGATTCGTGCTGCCCCTCGATATCCGCGAGCTGGCGCTGCGCCGTGATCTCGTCGGTCGGCGGCGTCAGGTAAAACCCGACACGCTCCTGCTCGTCGAACCGCCCGTGATTGTCCGCAAACCACGCGCGCAGTTGATCTTCCGTCGGCTGCGGAACGCGGATCTGGTCGAAGATCAGCAACTGCAGCTTGAAGGCGACGCGGTCGCGGATCATGTCGTCGCCCCGGTCGACGCCAAGCGCCTTGCCCTCGCGGTACAGAATCTCGCTCGCGACCCAGCTCTCGATCATCTTTTCCATTTCGGCGTCGGAAGGTGTGCGCGATTTGTCTTCGTCGAAATTTTCGATGAAGGATTGGCGCATCGCCTTGGTCACCGTGATGACCTTGTCATCCTTCGGCGGCGGATGCAGAACCGCATCGGCACCAAAGATCAGCGCCCCGAGCAGAACGAAATGCACCAGCGGTTCGCGCCGCAGAAAGCGCGCGGTGCCAGCCGCGATCGGTCGCAACGAATCTGCCAGGCGATTTGCCGGATGGACGGCGCTGCGGCCGGAATTTTCGTTGGATGATACAAGAAGGGTTTGATCGGTCGGTAGCACTGGCAATGTCATATCTTGTTCACAAATCTCTCACGGCATGGCGTACGCGCAAGGCTCGTGCGCGCTGGCTTATGCAACGGCGCAGTCAGTCTGTCACTTGCCAATCGGGCAGCTCTTGAAAAAAATCGAAACCGACCAGCCGGATGTCTGATCTGGTTTTTTCCGGGGACTGTTCTTTCCAGAAATAAAACCTTCACCAAACTGTCTCCGAATTCTGATTTTCGTGGGCCATAGAGAAAATTCGCGCATCGCGCACCGCGAGTGAACTTCGCATTTTCAATTGGCGCGTATCGAGCATCGCTAAGGGGGCGATCATATGTTTCCATCTGCCAAGACAATTTTGCTGACCGCGGCTTCGGTCTCGCTGGCTTTGACGCATACCGCTACGGCCAACGACCGGGACGGTGACAAGCCCAGGGCCAACCCATACCTCGCCGGCGACATGCACAATCACAATACCTGCACCGACGGTTCTGTTTCGGCCGGCTACGCGATCGATCGTTCGGTTGCGGCTGGCGTCGCCGCCGGCGGCGGCACCAATTTCGATCTTGATTGGTTCACCCTCGGCAACCATGGCGGTTCAGGCAACCGCGACTGCCGTTTCAGCGACACCAGCGCCAACCTGCCGGGCGATCCAACGACCACCTGGAGTCAGACGCTCGGCCAAACCATCGACGGCATCACAATAACCAGCCTGAAGGGCACGCCGAACGGCACGGGCAGCGGCGCCACCATGTGGCGTTGGCAGTCGATCAAGGAAGTCGAATATCCGATCATCGTCAACCGCACGCCGATCTACAACAAGGTGCTGGTCGAAGGGCTGGAATGGATCGTTCCCGGCCACGAGCATACCGACGTCGCTGTCATCGCCGGACAGAATCCGCGCGGTTTCGGCAGCGCCGACAAGATGGCGGAGTACGAATTCCGCTTTGACCGCGCCGATACCGACGCGATCGGCCTGCTCGATGCCAGCAACAAGCAGGTCTGGACCGGCAAGGACAACGTCAACAACAGCGGTACGGCAGGCCATCAAAAGGCGGTGTCGGGCGTAACCTGGTTGCAGACGCATTTTCCGCTGCAATCCTACGCCATCCCGACCCACAGCGAACGCGCGGGCGCATTCAATCCCGCCTCCAGCGCCGGTTACAACATCGAGCATTTCCGCGATTTCAACAATGCGGGACCGACCGTCGCCTTCGGCATCGAATCCCCGGGTCACATGGCCCAGGGATCTCTCACCGGCGGCTCGGGCTCCTACACGCCCAATGCGGTCGGCGGCGGCACCTATGGGTTCAGCGGCGTCTATACGGCGAAGGTCGGCGGGCTGTGGGACGGCCTGCTCGGCGAAGGCCGCAATGTCTTCATCTATGCCAGTTCCGACTGGCACAATCGCGGGGCGGGTGGCGCGCGGGACTCGTTTACGACCAGTGACTTCATCCCGGGCGAATTCACCAAGCTCTATCTCCCGAACACCGAACACTTCAAGGCGCAGTCGATCATCGACGGCATGCGTTCGGGCAACTCGTATTCGGTCAATGCCGACATCATCGGGCCGGATATGGTGTTCCGCGCCAGGGGACGCGACGACGACTGGAAGACCATGGGCGAAACGCTGGTGGTAAGGCCTGGCGAAAAAATCACGGTCGAGATGTCCATGACCGTTCCTGCCAAGAACAACAGCCCCTACAGCTTCAACAATCCGTTGTTGCAGCAGGTCGGGATCCAGCAGCCGCTGAACAAGCCGTCGCTTGACCACGTCGACCTCATCACCGGAAAAATCACCGGTGTGGTCCCGCCCGGCAGCCCGAACTACGCAGTGCCGAATGTCAGCGGCGTCGCCGGTGCGGCGATCGCGTACAACCCGACAACGACGATTTCGCAGCAGATCCACGCCAACAATATGAGGAGCACACGGCTGAGGGACGGCTCCACCAAGCTGACCTTCACGACCACCTTCACCGCGGGCTCGACACCGAGCTATATCCGCGCCCGCGGAACCAACATTCCGGTCGCAACGCCGAATGTCACCGACAGCGCCGGCAGCCCGATCCTCGATATCAACAACTCTCTGGTAAGCTGCACGGATCCCGCTTGCCCGACGCATTTGGCAACCCTCAACGGGGTCAAGAAGGTGACCTTCGACGTGCAGGCCTACTCGAACGTCTGGTTCTACGCCAACCCGATCTTCATCCGGCCGGAAGGTTCGGCGAAGCTGCTGGTGGAACAGAACGCCGACCTCGCAAAGAGGCTTGCGGAGCGAGCCGATAACGATCACGACGATCATGATCGGCACGACCACGACGATCGTGATCACGACGGGCGCGATCACGACCGCGATTGAGGTCAGTAAGTGTGGCGGTGCAGGATTTTCCCTGCACCGCCAACTCTTCATTCCCACGCAGGATACCCGCCGCGCGTCCGCCGGCTTGTTGTGGACCAATGCATCTACGTCGAATGAATGCCTTAACTGTTTGCCTTCTCGCCTGCATCGCGTGCGGCGCGGCCGGGCCGTGTAGCGGCCAATCCGCTTCGGCCGAGCCAACCAGGGAGGGCTGCGAGGCGGCGGTGGCGCAGACGCGTGCTCTGGCGGCGGCCCTTCCTGCTGACGATCTCTCCCGTTATTTTGCCGAGCGCGACCTGCACCAGGCCATAGTCGAAGCCGGCAACGGCGAGTTCGACGATTGCCTGGAATTGGCTGCGCACGCGACGGACGAAATAAAGGAGCGGCGCCATGTGTTGCAGCCCGGCGAGAGGTTGAAAGTCCTGAAATCCAACGAATAGTCGCTGCGGCGGCGGCCTTCGCCGCGCGGACGCCATCGATAAAATCTGGCAGAATCGATCGCTGTCACCTGATTGTTTTACGGCTGTTGCAGTATGCCCTTCGCGCGGGCATTGCTCGCATTTCCCAGTCACCGTGGACCTTGAGACATGGATCAGATCGAGCCGCTTTTCCCGATCCCTCTGCTGCGTTCGCCGCGGCTGCTCGGTCCTGATCTCAACGCGGCGGCGGTGGCGGCGATCCGCGGCGCGCGGATCGAGAGCAATCTGCGCTCTGATCAGCTCTTCCATACCGAGGTCGCCGATCCGCGCGACAACAAGCTGTTTCGGGAGATTGCTGACCTGGTCGTCCCGAAGCTGGTCGATTTCGGGGTTCTCCTGTTCGGTGAAAAGCTGCGCTGGACCGTCAAGGAGATGTGGACCAACATGCTCGAGAAGGGAGGAAGCCAGACGCTGCACTCGCATGCCAATAGTTTCGTCTCAGGCATCATTTACCTGACGCCTTCGCATCCGGCGTGCAGGACGGTGTTCATGCGGCCGCTCGGTGGTTCTGATTTTTCCTTTCGCCATCATACCCGAAGTGCCGCGATGGGCCCTTTCAACGCGGGCAAGTACGTATTGCCCGAGGCCGAACTGGGAGATCTCGTGCTGTTTCCCAGTTACCTCTATCACGAAGTGCCCAGGAATCAGGGCGAGCAGAGGATCACGGTCTCCTTCAACGCCATTCCCGACAGCCTGGATTGCTGGGGCTACAGGATCAACTTCGCGCCCTGAGCCGAATTGCGCTGGGGCGGCCTGCATGGTCATTGGCCGAATTCCCGCGACAACATCTCCCGTGCTTCGCCACGTGACGGCGCCGCGTCGTTGATCGCGTGCAACAAGCGCGCAGCCGCCGCCCGGTCGGACGTCATCAGTGACCGCGCCATGCCGATCAGCGGTCCATAGGCGGGGTCGAACTCGGAACTGAGACGGAGCGCATCGAGCAACCCAGGAGACGCCGTCTCGATCAGAGCGGCGCCGCGCGGATCGCCCGGCAGTGCCGCGCCCGCATCCAGAAAGCGATTGCGCGCGCGCCAATAGGCGGTCAGGCGCTCGCTCAGCGCGTCGCGCATTGGCTCCGCCACGAGCTCCGCCGGATCGGGTCGCAATGCCTGCGTGACGGTGCGCAGGAGGGTCCATGGCGGCGCCGTCAGCGCCTGAACATTGCGCCTCGCATCGAACGTCACGAAGGGATAGTCGTCGGTGTTGCGCGGCCCCTGGCCGGCAAAGGCGGAAAGGACGCGCGGTCCTCCCAGATATTGCCCGAGCAAGTCCATCGATGTCTCAAGGCCCAACCGCCGCGCGACAGGCCTGACCGCCGGATCGCGAAGCCGCGCATCCAGCGCGTCCAGATCAAGGGCGCCACCATCGCGAGGGCCGATCAAAGCGAGCATCGGCGTGCGGACGCTGTAATGGTTGAGCCAGGCCGAACCGCCCGGATAGATCTCCAGAAATCCGCGGATGATCGCGCGCAGCGATGGCAGATCAAGCTGATACAAGGGCAGCCACTGGCAAAACACCCCGCCTGGAGCCAAGCGTCTTCGCACGGCCTCGAAATGGTCGGTAGTGTAGAGAGCGCCGCTTCCGTCCAGCGCCGGATGGAACAGGTCGGCGATGATCACGTCGTACTGAGTAGTGTCCGCGGCGACGTATCGGCGCGCATCGGCGACTGTGACCCGAGGCGCCGCAGCGGTCGCACCGGAAGGCGCAAACCAGGGTAACAGCTCAACCACCTCGCGCGATAGTTCGACGCCTTGCACGGTCACGCCCGGCATCTGCGATCCACCGATCAAGGTGGCCCCGGTTCCGATGCCCAGGAATAGCGCCCGGTGCGGCGCCGGATGCAGCAACAGCGGCAGCATCGCCTGCCGATAGTCGGACCGCGCCGAACTTGTGCCGCCCATGCGAAAGCGGCCGTTGACCTCCAGGTAGCGCGCGCCGGAAGCGTCATCGACAACGCTTGCCGTCACCATTGGCCCTTCGCGGACGGCCAGCAGCGCGCCGCCTGCAGGCACCCTTGTCAGAGAGGGGGCAGGGCGCACCAACAGCACAATAGCGACGAGCGCCGGTGCCGCGCACCAGACCAGCGCAGCTCTGCGCAGCGGTACCAACAGCAGGTAACCCAGCGCCACCGGAATCAGCGCCCGCCATGCACCAAGGCCTGGAATCAAGAATTGCGCCGTCAGCAGCGGTGCCATTGAAGCGCCGATGCTGTTGATGCCGACCGCCCATCCGAGCGAGCCACGCTCATCGCGCGTCCGCTGCGCCAGAAGACCGAACAGTGCTCCCATGGCGGCCGACGGCACGAGAAACAACGCCATTGCGACAGCCAGTTCTCCGGCGAGGCCTCCCTCGACCGCGGTTTCGGCGATGCCTGCGATATAGGGCGTAAGCAACGCCGTCGTCAGACAGGCGAGGGCGGTCCCTGCGAGCAGCCAGCCCAGGCTCGCATCCTGGACCCGGCGTCCGGCTCGCTGCCACGCAAGGCCCCCGGCCGCGGTGCCGAGCAGATAGGCTGCCAGCAACCCCGCAAAGGTGTAGATCGTGTCCTGCATCACCTGCGCCGCGAGCCTCACGACCAGGACCTCGAAGGCGATTCCAAGCAGACCGGTCGCCAACAGCGTGATCGTGAGGCGCGAGCCGCCGATGATCCGCGGCTCCGCTGCGCTCGCTTCCATCGGCGCCGGACCAGCCGCCGAGCCGAGCGCAAGCACGCCGGCGGCGCACACGGCGTTCACGCTGGCGAGACAAACCAATGTGCCGGAAAGTCCTAATGCGGGCAGCAGCAAAAACGTGGAAGTCAATGTGCCGGCGACGGCGCCGAAGGTGTTCGCACCATATACCCCGGCGCTGACGCGGCCATCGCCGCGCGCCTCGCGCACGAGCCGTTCAAGCGCGGTCAACGTTCCGCCCATTGCTGCCGTCGCCGGCAACAGCACCAAGGTCGGCAACGCGAAGCTGGCCGCCCACAGCAGGGCCGGCGCAGGCTCGGTGCCGAGCAGGGGCGACAAGGCGCGGCCGGCTGCGGGCAGCAGCCAGATGCAGATCAGGCCCCAAAGGCCGATGACCGCCTCCAATGCGATGTACGCCGTTCGCGGTGATCTGGTGCGCCGGATCACCCGGTCGAGGGCAAACGCCCCAAGCGCCAGCCCGGCGAAGAAGCCGGCAACGGCGCCGAGCACCGCCATCATTTCGCTGCCGAGCGCGAGGCTCAACTGGCGCGTCCACACGATCTCGTAGCCGAGGCCGGCGAAACCGGACGCCGCCACGATGGGCATCAGCGCCCAGGTGGAATCGATCCGCCAGCGAGGCGTTGCGGCTGGCGTCGCGCTAACGTTTGACGCGAACCCGTCGTCCGACGCCATCGCGCCGCTGTCCGGATCAGGTTGCATCATTGTTTTTGCCCTTGTTTTGTGAATAGACGCGCCTACGATCGCTGTCTCAAGCCGTTATCTCTCGAAATTTGTGACACTGGTTTGACTGCCGTGTTTTTTCCGCCGGCGCACGACCTGATGCTTGGGAGAAGGTCGACAAACGTCAATGAACTGTCATCAGATGTTGCCAATACCATGAGCTTTGACCAAAGGATTTGGTGAAGCGCCGGCATAACCGTGCGTCGCAACTCCTCGGTCTGGTGCATGCGGCCGCAGTGGCTTGCAAGGGCGTGAAATGCGGCGTGGTCGGCGTGGGCCGGTTGCGGTCTCGTATTGCTATCCGCGCCACACGACGCGTTGGGTGAGAACGCCGGCTGGTTCGGCGAGCTACGCTGGCTCTATCTGGCGTCAAGTCCGCTTACCGAAGACAATGCGTTTCGCTCGCAGGCCATTAGCGTTTTCAACCGGCGCGCGGTTCAATCCGAGGTCGACAAAGACCAGAAACGGTTGCTGCCTGTCGTGCTGATCGCCCAAATCGACCCGTCACCATGCATGGCCGCTGTGGAGAATTTCAATCGAGCGCTTGTTCGAGCTTGTCGAGTTCCTGCTTGATTGCCGCAATCCGCGATGATCTTCGGAAACTTTTCGCGCATAGGCTTGGACAAGGCCCAGCCCAAGGGGGGAACGATCGGCGCTTTGCCGGGGTCTGAGACCTCGCACATGGCCAAATGTGCGAAATGTGGTTCCGCGATGGACGGTGTCGAAGTGGACGCGGTGTTTGTAGAAGCTTGAATTGAATTTGGGTCACGCGAGGTGGTAACGGCAATAAGCGAATCGTTGAAGGGTGCGGGTTGCTTTTGACTTACCTGCGGTGCAGGAGCCCTCACGGCCTCTTGCTCCGCGCAAACTGCAGAGGCCAATTCAGCAGCCGCTAAAGTACCGCGCGCTTCGCGCGCCGTCGTTGTTTTGCCATTGATAGGTACTCCAATCGAAAACGCTATCCTTGAAGCGCAAATAATTTCCCGTTGCATTCGATGCATCGACGGTGGTAGCCGTAGTCAAGAGGCACTGTGGCGGCGCGTTTTCAATAGTTCGAACACGTGTCCGGTCTTTCGTCAGCGTCGGGTCGCTGCTGATTTGCAAAATGACCAGTTTCTTTCCCCCGCGATGCTATCTCTAATTGAACACTACTGGCATATCCAGTGAAAGGGGGATGTACGGGGTATCCCCTGAGAATTTTTACGTTCACCCGTTGCCTTCGTCGAGATGGGAAAGGCGCGGATCGTCCGCATCAAGGCCGGCGATCTCGGAGCTGTCAGGGCATACCTGCCCACTCCTCGCCATCCTTGCCTCGGCGGAATGTCTCGGCCACATAGCGGGTCTTGCGTCGGACCTGAACGCGCCATAGTAAAATCGGCTACATGATTGTTTCGCTCTACATTTCAATGAAATTCCAGAGCCGAAACACAGACCTCAAGGGGACACAATCTGTTGCCAGGCCTTCACGAATTGTTCGCGCTTTATGAGGTCCAGGTAAGTGAGCGCGGGAAGGCCCAATGTCGGAAAACTGAGCACGCCGGGCTTGTCGGCGAGATACCGCGTCTTCATCTGTTCACGATCGGTCCCCAGTCCTGTAACCGAAAGTCCGAATGCTTTCGCCACGACGGCCTGGCCGGACTCGGAAAGAACGTAGTTGACAAAGTTCGTGGCGAGCATCGGGTGCGCAGCTCTGCGCGGGATTACGATGGTCCGTGCCGCCGCCACCACGTAGTCTTCCGGCAGAACAATCTTGAGGTTGGGTTGCAAGCCAATGTGCTGAAGGGCATAGGATCCGAGCACATCATAGGCAATGAAGGCATCGCCACGTACCAGCGAGGCAATCATATCCTCCGTGCAACAAAATAGTTGCGCCTTCACGGTACCGAGCGCATGCGCGAGGCGCCAGAAATTCGCGGAAAGCATCGATTCGGTTGTTGCAAACAGATATCCGACGCCGCTCACTCCGATATCGTAGGTTGCGACCTTCCCGCGAAAACGATCCGGTGATCGCTCGAGGAGGCGAATGAGGTCTTGGTGTGATTTCGGGATTTCGTCGGGGCGCAGGACATCGCTGTTGTACACGATCACCGCCGGTTCGAGGGTGAAGCCGAATATTTCATTGCGCCAGATAGCCCAATCCGGTAGCCCCCGTGCAGTGATAGAAGCCTGTTGTACGTATCCGTCATTGGCGAGCTTGACCTGCAGATCCATCGCCGAACTCACCAGAAGGTCGGCAACCGGCTTCTCACCCGATTGACTGATCGCGTCCTGGTAGAGCGGTACAGTCTGGTAGAGACGGTACTGGACCTCAACGTCGGGAAATTCGTCCTGGAAGCCCAGGATAACGGGTCCCATCGCCGAAATATCCGCCGTCCCATGGATCAACAGCGTTGTCGTCTGGCCGGACTGCGCGCGAAAGATCACCAACTCGTTGGTGGATTTTGATTGGTCGGCAAGACAAACGCGATCAGGCAGGAGCACCCCGGCAAAAAGGATGGCGCATAGCGTGACGTGCCACGATTTCGGCTTTTGACGGTTGGCCATTATGGGGCCCTCGGCAAAAGAACCCTCGCGATGAGACCACCGCCGGGACGATCGAGCAGGGACAGGTCGCCGCCTGCTGCTGCGACAGCGCTGGTTGCAATGCTCAAACCGAGACCCGTCCCGGCAACGTCAGCTCCCGTCGAGCCTCGCTGGAACCTTCCCAGTACCAGCGGTTTTTCCTCATCCGGAATGCCCGGCCCCCGATCAGCTACGTCGAACTCGATCGTTGATCCGTCAAGCGACGTGCGCAAGTCGATATCGACCATGCTGCGCGGCGCATATTTCAGCGCATTGTCCAGTAAGTTATCGATCAATTCGCGAAACGCCAGAGGTGCACCGCAAACCGGAAAATCTGCATGTGTCGTCGAGATATCGGCCAGCTTGCAACGCTGCATATGATCGGTCGGTAGTCGCTCGACCGCCTGCAGATAGAGCTCCAGAAAATCACAGCTCGCATTTGTGGAAGTCTCGATATGGTGAGCAATCGCTGCTTCGGCGAGCAATTGGTTGACGATACGTGTTGCATCAATGGAGTTGGCGAGAATTCTGCGAACGTAGCTGCGTAGTATTCCGACATCCGGTTCTGAAGCGGCCACTTCAGCCAGCGCCCGGATCGAGGCAAGCGGGGTGCGCATTTCATGGGTGGTCTCAACCGCAAGTCCACGAAGTGTGCTCAGCACGCCATCGAGCCGCTGCATGAAAGCGTTGAGGCTGGATACGAGGGAGGCGACTTCCCTGGGAACGGATGCCCGGATCGGGGTCAGATCGGCGGGCACCCGCTGGGTGAGCTCCGTTTCAAGCGCGACCAGGGGAGCCCAAGCCCTGTTCAGGCCCTTTGAAATGAGCAGGCAGATGATCAGCCCGGCAAGCGCCATGGGCGCGAATGAATTTCTACAGATCTGAGCAGCCAGCTGCGTCCGTGCCTCGCGCGTCTCGGCCACGGTTACGCTGACCCAGCCGGAATGCTCTCCGAAATCGATATACCGCCGGATGGAGCCAACGCGAACGGGATCGTTTGAATGGGTTGCATCGAAAAAGTGCGGGCTATGATCGTTGAGGCCGCGCGGCTCGTCGGGCAGGTCGGGATAGCCGGTAACGAGCGAGTGGTCGGGCGCCCGGACCGCGTAAAATGCCCTGTTGTCGCGCGCCGCGCCCAGTATTTCCAGCGCTGCCAATGGCATTTCGAGCGTGAGGTGTCCGTCTTCGACCCTGATGCTGTCTGCGATCGAAAGTGCAGAGGCGGCCAGCACGCGGTCGAACGCGGTGTCCGCGGCATTCAAGGAAAAATTTCGAACGTAGAGGAACAGCCCGATGCCAAGGATTGCCAGCAGAGCGATGGCGCCCAGCAGGATGTCGCGCTTAATTGAGTTTGTTTGTCGCGGCATCATCGATTTTCGCGACATAGCCAACGCCCCACACGGTTTCGATGCGAAGCGTCGAATGCCGCAGCCTGCGCCGGATACGCGAGATGTAGAGTTCGAGTGCGTTGGGATTGACGGCGTTTTCATAGCCAAAGAGCTGATCCATCAGCCGCTCCCTCGGCACCACTTGTCCCGCATATGGCAGCAGCAGCTCCAGCAAGCGAAACTCGCGTCGCGTCAGGTCAATTCGTTCACCGCCGACAACAATCGATTGTGCGGCGATATCCATGGTCAAATTGCCAATTTCAATCTTGCTGGTCGGCGTGCCGCTGTGCCGCCGAACCACGGCCCGCATCCGTGCTTCGAGTTCGCGCAGATCGAAAGGCTTCACGAGATAGTCATCCGCGCCGAGATCCAGAACGTCGATCTTGTCGCCAACCTCGGCTCTGGCCGTGATGACCAGAACAGGCGTATGAATCCGCAAACAGCGCAGCAGCTTCAATACCTCCGACCCGTTCATGCTTGGCAGCATGAGATCGAGAATAATCAGGTCAAATGCATCTTCCTGAACGCGCGCGGACGCGAGTTGGCCATCCGTCAGCCATTCAACGGCATGCCCCTGGCCGCGCAACCGCGCAGCAATCGCCGCTCCCAAGTCGACAGTGTCCTCGACTAGAAGCGCACGCATGATTTCCCAGGCATGCTACGTCTCCCCCAAAATGGCAGTCACTTGCGCCTTCGCGATCGGCGCGCCAGCAAATCGCTGTCGAGGCCGGCCGTCTCCTCCTGCTAGCGAATGCGAGCGTGGCTTCTGCGGCCAGCGTTCTCGCTTAGAGCACCATTTGATTGGCGCGCGTTCTCTAACCTTTGGTCAACTAGATCAGGTTGAACGAATTGGTCAATAGTCGGGCCGCGGCATCGCGAAGTTTCGCGTCGCAGCATTGACGCCCATGTCTGTTTGCTTTGCATCCTTCGCGTGTCTTGCTCGCGCACGGCATCTACCGCGCTTCGCGAGGCGCAAGGTCCGCATCGCTTAAGCAATGGCAAGATAGCCCGACGCATCAGGGCTTTCCGATCGACCTGAAGTGTTTGCGGCCGTGCGCCGGCGGCGGTCCGCTGTGACAATCGTGCAACGCCGGCCGCGGAAAAATTCGATCGACCGCCAGCGGTGCGGTGGTGACAGGGTTCTGACAGCTAACGCCGACATCGTCCTCGAGCGAATAAATCACTCGTGGAGGGGCGACATGAAACTATTGAGGCAAATCCGGGAACAGTGGCTGTCGGGCGGGACCATACCAAGAAAGTACGCGCCGAAAACCCTGAGCGCATTATCCCGATGCATGCTGGTCGGGACGATGGCCACCGCGATCGCTGCGCTGATCGCGACGCCGGTGAGGGCGGATGAAATCAGTGAACTGAAGGCCGAGATCAGGGCCATGAACAAGCGTCTGTCCGAAGTGGAGGAGCAGAGGGGCAAGGTCAAGGCCCTGAACGATCGGCTGAAGCAGATGGAGCGGCAACAAGACGCCCATGCCGCGGTACCGCCTCCGGGCCCGATGGCCACGAAAGCCGGTGGGCCCTTGGACAGCCTTGTCGCCGGCCGGCCCGTCCATATCATCGAGACTTCGGGCACCGACGTTCTGCTGTACGGCATCATCGAGCCAACGCTCGGCTATACGACGAATGTCGATACCAACGGGCGCGCCACGGTCGGACTGAATACGTCCTGGTTCAGCGGCAACAGATGGGGCATTTTCGTCAAGCAGAAGCTTTTCCCCGAAGATGGCTTCAATCTGATTGCCCGCATGGAGAGCGAATTCGAGCTTCCCAGCGGAAATATGGACACGCCCGGCGTTCTCTTCAATCGCGACGCCTGGGTCGGATTCGAGAGCCCGCAGCTCGGCAAGTTCACGGTCGGACGGCAGAACACGCTGCCCCGCGACGTCGCCAATATCTGGGGCGATCCCTACGGCGATTCCAAGCTCACCACGAATGAGGGGGGATTCAGCAACGTCAACAACTTCAAGCAGCTGATTTTCTATACCAGCGGCGGCAATGGCGCGGGCGGTCAGGGCGATACCCGTTACGACCAGGGCTTCGTCTGGAAGAAGGTGTTCGAGAACGGCCTGTATCTGGGCGCGGCCTACAATTTCGGCGATGGCAACGGTCCCGGCGGACCGAACGGCAGCGGTCCCATCCCCGGCGCATCGTTTGACAAGGGAAGCAGCGAAGCGGTGGCCGCGGGCTACAACGCCGGCCAGTTCCATATCTCGAGTTTCTACACTCGCTCCAACGTGCTGGAAATCCCCACCATCGGTACCACCAATGTCGGGCACATCCATCAATCCTGGGGCGTGGGCGGCAACTGGGATGGAGGCCTGGTTCGGCTGGATGCCGGCTACATCCACTACACTGCCGATCAGGGTCTGGTTGGCATACGAAACGACGATGTGGTGACGGTCTCGACAAAGATCACGCCGTCCAAACTGTATGACTTTGAACTTGGATGGCAGGACTTCTTTGCCAAGAATGCCGCTCTGACGGGGGCTGGTTACACGTTTGTGCCGTTCAAGGACGCAAGCACTGCGGTCGCAACCGGCACCGGCACCAGGATGACGACCTATGCGTCGTTCATCTACCATCCGGTTTCGAACGTCGATGTGTACGTCGCCGGCGATCATCTGAAGACCACCGGCGGATATAGCGCGAGCCAGGCGCACAAGCACGATACGGCAGACGAGGTCGTGACCGGCGTCCGGTACAAATGGTAGTCGCGGCCCTCAAACGGGATCGGCGGTCGGAAATATTCCGACCGTCCGCAACCTCGGGCGCTAACGCTTCGCCTGCTGTCCTCCGGCATGAGTTGCTCGCGGTGGCGAGGCACCAAGAGAGATGCCCCTGACCTGGTGTCCGAAGTCGGACCCCATGCCGAAGCAAATTCGGCATGGGGCAATCGGGATGCATTGAGCCGGCAAACGCTGCGTATTCACCGTGCCTGGTTGCGCGGAAGTACGTGGGCGAAAGCATCTCACCCACAACAATTGCAGCGGCGGATTTGGCTCCACACGAGCCGACGAGGGTCGCGGCGATCGTCGATGATGCGCGAGTAAGCAAACGGGAGTACGTCATGCTTGATAAATCTCAGACCCACGCCACATCCTCGCCCGTCGAGCGCGAGATAGCAGACACATCCGCACCTGCGCCGTTCTGGCCAACCGGCTGGTGGCGGCTGATGGACATCAATATCGGAATTATCTCGCTTCCGATCTACCTGATCCTTGTCGTTCTCTTGACGGTTTTGACGATGGAGGGCGAGGTCAAGTCGGATGCGCCAATGATGATTGCCGTCCTCGTGCTTGGCGGATTCACCTGCGCGGAAATCGGCAAGCGGTTGCCGATCCTGCATCACATCGGAGCCGGCGCCATCTTTGCGACGTTTATCCCTTCCGCGCTCGTCTACTATCAGCTGCTGCCGGGCCCGATTGTAAAATCGATCGTCGACTTCACCAAGTTCACGAATTTTCTCTACATTTATATTGCTGCGATCATCGTTGGCAGCATCCTCGGCATGGATCGACAGGTTCTTATCAAAGGCTTTCTCAAGATATTCGTACCGCTTGGCGTGGGATCGATCGCGGCGGGAGCGGTTGGAACCCTGGTGGGCACTCTTCTCGGGCTCGGTCCCTACAAGACCTTCTTTTTCATCGTCGTGCCGATCATGGCGGGCGGTGTCGGAGAAGGTGCGATACCGCTTTCCATCGGATACTCCGCCATACTCGGGCAGCCGCAGGGAGATCTCTTCGCCCAGGTGCTTCCTCCGGTGATGCTCGGAAGCCTCACGGCGATCATATTTTCCGGCATGCTGAACTTCGTCGGCAAGAAGTATCCGCAGCTCACCGGCGAAGGACGGCTCCAGCCGGCCGGCGTCGGCGAAGATCTGACCAACATCAATGCCGACGAGAAGGGCTCGACCGTCGATATCACGGCGATAGCCGGTGCCGGATTGACCGCCATCGTTCTGTATCTGCTGGGCGTAATGCTTTTTCACCTGATCGGTTTGCCGGCGCCGGTGGCGATGTTGTTTCTTGCGGTCGTCGCCAAGCTCTCCAGCGCGGTCTCGCCGCGGCTGCAGTCGGGTGGACTCGTGGTCTACAGATTTGTCCAGGTCGGAATGACCTATCCGTTGCTGTTCGCTATCGGCGTGTCGCTCACGCCGTGGAACAAGCTGATGGCCGCGTTCACGATCACCAATCTCATTACGATTGTCGCCACCGTGTTCACGTTGATGGCAACGGGTGCGTTCGTCGGCCGTCTCATGAGCATGTATCCAATCGAGACCGCGATCGTAAACGCCTGCCATTCGGGTCAAGGTGGCACCGGCGATGTGGCGATTCTGACCGCAGCGAACAGGATGCAGCTGATGCCCTTTGCCCAGATCGCAACGCGCATCGGCGGCGCGATCACCGTCACCCTCGTTCTCGTGATATTGAAAGCGTTCACCTGACGATGTGAAAGCGCTCTGGTGCGGCACTAACTTGCAGTGCCCGGGGTCCATCCCTGTGAAGATGGCCTTGCTAAAGTCTGCATCGGTTCACGCCGCAGCGGCGGACCCGGTCTGCTTGCCGGTGATCGCACGATCCTAATCGGCGCGCTGGCGATGCGCCGGGGCCGTTGGGCGCGCCGCCAAAGCATTTTGTCGAAGCGCGGCACGGCGCGGGTATTTTTGGCACGGCCGTGCGGTACCGGGCATCACGACAACGCCGTGGTTCATAAATTCGATTTGAGAATTCTAAACGGGTTTTTAATTGAGAAGATGGCTTTCGGCCGTCATGTTTGTGGGGCTCCCGGCGCTTTCTCTGCGTTGCCGGAAGCTTCTTTGGGCGAACCTTCCAGGAAAATATCGGGAAACGCACAAGACGGATCGCGGTAGCTCAAGACCGCGTGATCTGAATCTGTTCGGAGGTAAGATGATCGTGCTCTCGCGTTCCTTTGTTCGCAAACGTGTGATCTCGCTTGCGACTACTGCGTCGGTCGCGGCCACGTCGCTGGCGTTGGCTCACGCGCCGACCAAAGCGTATCACGTCCGCGGCACCATGCCGATCCAACACGTCGCGGATCGGCCAGACTATTCCGACGAACAACCATTCCTGTCGGAAAACGACGCCGCCATGAACAAGATGATGGCCGACATGACGGTGAAGCCGACCGGCGATGTCGATCGCGATTTTGTGGCGATGATGGTGCCGCATCATCAGGGCGCGGTCGATATGGCCAAGGCCGAGCTGCGGCACGGCCACAACGAGCAGCTTCGCCGGCTGGCACAGGAAATCGTCGTGACCCAGCAGCAGGAGATATCAGTAATGCAGCTTGCGCTGGGTGATCAATTGCCTGCTTCGCCGGCGAAGCCTGCGCCCGCTTTTAATCCTCCGGCGATGTCGCGTGACGCGATAGGGATGTCTGATGGTGCCACCGCTCACCATTGAATGAGAGAGATTTGTCGGAGGATGCCCATGATCTCGTTCTCGCATGCATCGATTTCCCTTCGCGCCTTGCTGGCCACGGTCGCGGTGGCGGGCGTCGCGACATTTGTCGTGGCGCGACAAAGTCAGCCGCCTTTCGTGATCTCTCCGTTGACGCTTTGCTCGACGGCGACCCAGGCGGCCTTTCCTGACGAAACGCCATATCTGACGGAAAACGACGCCGCCATGAACAAGATGATGTCCGACATGGTGATCAAGCCGACCGGTGATGTCGACCGCGATTTCGTGGCGATGATGACGCCGCATCATCAAGGCGCGATCGAGATGGCGCAAGCCGTGCTGCGCGGCGGCCGTAACGAGCAGATCAGGCGACTTGCTCAGGAGGTAATCGTGACGCAGCAGCAGGAGATCGCGGCGATGCGGCTGGCGATTGGGGACCCGCTGCCGCCGTCGGTTCCGTCTCCAACGCAAGTCTCCGCTACCCCGACTTCCATGGTGCCTTCGATTCTCACCTCGTATGGCAAAACAGGAGAGCTCCAATGAGGCGCAGCCTTTTGACGTTGGGTTTTCTCGCGACAATGTGTTTGGCCGGAGAAACGGCGGCCTGGGCCGGGCAGGCACCCGGAGCGGCGTCTGACCCGGATATTCCCGTCAGCCATCACGACCGGGTTTATTCGGCGGAGCAGTTTTCCAACACGGTCTCGGTCACCGATCCCGTCGATAACAAGCTCGTCGGCGTTATCCGGCTTGGAGATCCGCAGCCCGGCAATTTCAGTCCTCTCTACAAGGGACAGGTTCTGGTCCACGGCATGGGCTTCTCGCCGGACCATAAGACCATCGCGGTGGTTTCGATCGGCTCGAACTCCGTCACCTTCATCGATACCGCGACCAACGCGGTCAAGCACACCACCTATGTCGGCCGCTCGCCGCATGAGGCGTTTTTCACGCCCGATGGCAAGGAGGTCTGGGTCACCGTCCGCGGCGAGGATTACGTCGCCGTACTCGACGGGCAGAATTTTGAAGAGAAGTCGCGCATCAAGGTGCCTGCGGGACCGGGCATGCAGATCTTCTCGCCCGACGGCAAATACGGTTATGTCTGCTCCTCGTTCAATCCGGAGACCGTGGTCATCACCGTCGCCGATCATCAGATCGTCGGCCGCGTCAAGCAGGACAGTCCATTCTGCCCGAACATCGCCGCCACGCCTGATGGCAAGCAGGTCTGGTTCACGCTGAAAGACATCGGCAGGACCATGGTGTTCGACGCGCAGCCGCCGTTCTCGGTGTTGAAATCGATCGACACCGGACCGATCACCAACCACGTCAATTTCGCCCGCAATTCCAGCGGCACGTTCGCCTATGTGACGATCGGCGGATTGAACGCGGTCAAGGTGTTTCGCACTGACGACTTCTCACTGGCTGCGACGATACCGGTTGGCAAGCTGCCGCACGGCGTGTGGCCGTCCGGCGACGGCAGCCGGATTTACGTCGGGCTGGAAAACGCCGACGGCGTGGCCGCGATTGACACTGCGACCAACAAGCTGATCGCGACCAGTCCGATTGGTCAGGCGCCGCAGGCGATTACTTACGTTCCGAATGCCGTGCCCGAAGGCGACGGCATGCAGGGCCTGCAACAGCTTGGTGTCGCCGGACAAACGGCTCATCTTTCGCTTGGCGCCGTGGAAGGCCGCAAGACGGCCGGCAGTGCCGGTGGTGGTGGCAGCGAAGACAAAGCTCCAACCAGCGTCTCGCTGTTCGATCAGGGCCTGATCCAGGTGCTGCAGGCTTCGGTGACCGGACTCGAGCCGAAACGGCCTTATGTTCTCGCGCTTGCACACGACCGGAACGGCGAGGGGCCGTTGGAACCGCTGGCCGCCTTCATGACCAATCCGGCAGGCTCGGCGATCGTCAACGTCACCGGCGCGATCCGGCAGGTCGTGCGCGGCGAGGACAAAATTCAGCGGCGCTATCTGGTGATCGTAGACGGCCATGCCGACAAGCCCGGTCCGATCGTGCAGGTACAGTTGAAATAATAAACACCGCCGATTGCGCTATTTGGGCAACCGGTACGTAAAAAAAGGATAGATGATGGGCATTGTTCGTTTCGCCCTGCGATTTCCGCACACGTTCTATGTGGTTGCCGCCCTGATCCTGTTTCTGGGCATCGCCGCCATCCGATCGATGCCGACGGATATTTTTCCGGAGATCCGCATTCCCGTGGTCACCGTCATATGGCAATACACCGGCCTCACCACGCCGGAAATGGAACAGCGCGTCAGCACCTACAGCCAATATTCGATCAGCGCCAACGTCAACGGCATCAAGAACATGGAAGCGCAGACTCTCAATGGTCTGTCGATCCAGAAGATCTACTTCCAGCCGGACGTCAATCTCGACCTCGCGATCGCGCAAATCGTCTCCGCTACCAATGCCATTCGCGCGCTGATGCCGCCCGGGATCCAGCCTCCGATCGTCGTGCAGTTCAATGCGTCGAGCGTCCCGGTCCTGCAGCTCAGCCTCAATTCGGACAGCCTGAACGAGCAGCAGCTTTACGACTTCGGCATCTACCGCGTCCGCCAGGAGTTGGCGCCGGTTCCCGGCGTTACCCTGCCGACCCCGGCCGGCGGCAAGTATCGTCAGATCATGGTGGATATCGACTCGGACAAGCTTCTGTCCCGGGGATTGACGCCGCTCGATATCGTGAATGCGGTCAATACGCAGAACCTGACGCTGCCGTCGGGAACGGCGAAGATCGGCAAAACCCAGTATACGGTGCGAACCAACGCGACACCGGCATCGATCAACGATCTCAACATGATGCCGGTGAAGTTCGTCAACGGCGCCACCATCTTTTTGAAGGACGTGGCGCAGGTTCGCGACGGATCGCTGGTGCAGCAGAACATCGTGCACGAGGATGGCCGCCGCTCGGTATTGCTTAGCGTGATCAAGAACGGCAACGCCTCCACGCTGGCGGTCGTCAACGGTGTGAAGAAGGCCCTGCAGGCTGCCCGGGCCGCGGCGCCGGCCGGACTCAAGATCAACGAGCTGTTCGACCAATCGGTATTCGTTACAAACTCGGTCACGGGCGTGCTGCGCGAAGGCGCCATCGCAGCAGGCCTCACCGCGCTGATGATCCTGGTCTTCCTCGGTTCCTGGCGCTCGACGCTGGTGGTGATGATTTCAATCCCACTGGCGATCCTGTCGTCGCTCGTCGTGTTGTATTTCCTCGGCGAAACGCTGAACACCATGACGCTCGGCGGCCTCGCGCTGGCGGTCGGCATATTGGTCGACGATTCGACCGTGACCATCGAGAACACCCACCGTCTGTGGACCGAAGAACGCATGACGCTTTCCGAGGCGACGCTGCACGGCGCCGCCGAAATCGCGGTGCCGACGCTGGTTTCGACGCTGGCCATCAGTTGCGTGTTCACGTCCGTGGTGTTCCTCGACGGACCGGCCAAGTACCTGTTCACGCCGCTGGGCTTAGCCGTGGTATTTGCGATGCTGGCTTCCTACGGATTGTCGCGGACCCTCACTCCAATCACGATCGGCCTGCTGCTCAAAGGCGAACGTCGTCACGCCGATAGCGACGGCGCGCCCACCGGCTTGTTCTCACGGATTTCCGCCGCATTCGACCGCGGCTTCGAGCGCCTGCGTGATGGATATGCGAAATTCCTCACCATTCTGCTTCGCCGGCGAGCGATCGTGCCTCTCGTCGCCGTGTTGATGCTCAGTCTCGGTGCGGTGACGCTGGTGCTCGTTGGCCGGGACTTTTTCCCGCTGATCGACGGCGGCCAGATCCAGCTTCACGTTCGCGCTCCCGCCGGTACCCGCATCGAAACCACCGAAGCGATATTCCAGGCGGTCGAGGACAAGATTCGCGAGATCATTCCGGAGAAGGACCGCGCGCTGATCGTCGACAATATCGGACTGCCGGCGCGCGCTTACAATCTGGCATTCGCCGATGGTTCGACGATCGGCATCAACGATGGTGTCATCCAGGTCGCGCTCAAGGAAGGCCACAAGCCTACCGCCGACTACGTCAGGAAATTGCGTCAGGTGCTGCCGGCCGCATTCCCGGAGGATGTGTTCTACTTCCAGGCCGCCGATATCGTGACGCAGATTCTGAACTTCGGATTGCCGGCGCAGATCGACGTCCGGACGATGGGCTATGACCTGAACAACCTTTCGGTTGCCAGGGAACTCCGCCAGCGCCTCGCCGCAATTCCCGGCATCGTCGATGCGCATCTGCAGCAAGAAGTCGACGGGCCGGCCTTTTACACCCAGATCGACCGCGCCCGGGCCGCGCAACTTGGCCTCAATGCCAGCACGGTGGCCACCAATATCAATATCAGCCTGAGCTCGTCGGAGCAGGTGTCGCCAAACTTCTGGACTGATCCGACGTCGGGGATCCCGTATTATCTGGCCGTGCAGACGCCGGAGTACAAAGTCAACTCGCTGAATGCGCTTGCAAACACACCGGTCTCCACCTCGCTGGCGGTGAGCGGCCAAACCGTCCCTGGCATGCTCAGCAATGTCGCGACGTTCAAACGGGACAAGGTGCCCACCAACTCCAACCAGACCAACATCCAGCCGGTCTTTGACGTCTATGCCAGCGTGCAGGGCCGCGATCTCGGCAGTGTCGCAGCCGACATCGACAAGGTCACGACGCAGCTGCAGAAGGAACTGAAACCCGGCAATTCAATTCAGGTGGTCGGCCAGATCCAGAGCATGAACGACTCTTTTCGGAATCTGGGCATCGGGCTGCTGTTCGCCGCGGTCTTCGTCTATCTGCTGATGGTCGTGAACTATCAGACGTTCGGTGATCCGTTCGTCGTGATCCTGGCTCTGCCGGCGACGCTGTGCGGCATTGTCACGATGCTGTTCATCACCGGCACCACGCTGAACGTGCCGTCGCTGATGGGGGCGATCATGGCGGTCGGCGTTGCTTCGGCGAACTCGATTCTGCTCGTGACCTTCGCGCGCGAGCAGCAGCTTAAAGGGCACTCCGCCTTTGAGGCTGCGCTCAGTGCCGGCCACACCCGAATCCGTCCCGTACTGATGACCGCCGCCGCGATGATCGTCGGCATGATCCCGATGGCGATCGGCGGCGCCGGCGAGGAACAGAACGCTGCGCTGGCGCGCGCCGTCATCGGCGGCCTGCTGTTCGCGACGCCGACAACATTGCTGATCGTGCCTTACCTGTTCGCCATGCTGCGCAAGGGTAACGACGGAAAGCCCCACCATGGCGTATTCGAGGAAATCCAGGAATGACCGAGATTCGTGTGCGGATGAAAAATGAAGATGCTAAGGACCGGCTTGATCCGGCAACCGATCGCGTTGTTGCGCTACCCAACGCGGCGCGCAAGTGGCGACGTCGTTACGCAGGCGCGCTGCTTGGCGGAAGCGCGCTGCTGTTGCTCCTGGGCGGCCTTGCCATAGGGGGCTGGCGCCACTACCAGGCCGATCTCGACGTTGCGGCCACCGCGCAACAGAGTCGGACTCTTGTTCCTGACGTTCGCGTCGCCGCGGTCCGCGCCAGCGACAGCAAGATCACCGTCACCTTGCCGGCGACCACGACTGCATTCGAGGCCGCGAATATTTTCGCGCGCACCAGCGGCTACATCGAAAAGCGCTACGTCGACATCGGCGACCGGGTCAAGGCCGGAGCTCTGCTGGCGGACATTACGGCCCCTGAGCTCGACCACCAGATTACGCAGGCCAGAGCGACGCTGACTCAGGGCCAGGCAACCTTGCAGCAGACCCAGGCAAGCCGGGAACTCGCCCAGGTGACCAATGCGCGCGACAGCAATCTGGTCAAGCAGGGATGGCTCACGCTTCAGCAGGGCGACAATGATCGCCTGACTCTGCAGGCGCAGCAGGCTGCGGTCGGAGTGGCTCAGTCCAATATTGCCGCCCAGGAAGCTCAGATTCGAATACTCGAGCAGGAGAAGGCGTATCAGCGCGTCGTGGCACCGTTCGACGGCGTCATCACCCAACGCAACATCGACAACGGCAGCCTGGTACAGTCGGGATCGACCTTCATGTTCACCCTGATGCATTCCGACGTCATCCGTACCCAGGTGTTCGTCCCCCAGGACGAGGCTTTCGGGCTCGCGCCCGGCGTCGATGCGGTGGTCCATGTCCCCGAAATTCCGGATCGCACCTTTCCTGGCAAGGTCACGCGTATCGCGACCGCGCTGCAGCCCGGCAGCCGGACGCTGCTAACCGAGATCGACGTCCCCAATCCGGACGGCGCGCTCAGTCCCGGGATCTATTGCACTGTCGAGCTGTTTATCCCGCGTAAGACACCATCGATGATCATACCAGCCGACGCGGTTGTATTCGATCAGAACGGCCTGCATGTCGCGGTCGTCGACGACGGCACCGCCCATCTGCAAAAGATCACGATCACCCGCGACTTCGGCACGGAGGTCGAAGTGCACGACGGCGTCAAGCCGGGCGATCAGGTCATCCTTAATCCGATGGTCAACCTGGCGGAAGGCCGCAAGGTCGTGGCGCGTAAGGCGCAGACAAGCTAGATTCGTAACGAGGAAGCAATGGCGATGCGGGGCTTGCTGTTCACGACGGCCATCCTGCTGGCAGCCTGCAACGCCAGTCTGGCGCAGGTCTCCACCATGGGCACCACAGCCATGGGACTTTCGTCGACGCCGGGGACGATCGTGACTTCCCCGCTCAATGGCCCGAGCCCGTTCTCGGCGACGACCCAGCCGGGCAGTCTCGACACGACGCTGGCGCCGGTGCCGCTGGCGTCGAACCCTACCACGCCGGGAACGGTCGTGATCTGTTCAACACCAACCGGACAAATCGCACCTGGAACTGCGGCGGTGCCGGTTACGTCCATGTCGGCACCTGGCGGCATAATCGGGACGACGATATCAGCAGTATCGGCTACCTCTTCCACGTCCACAAATAACACGACCGCGCCAATGCTGACGCTGTCCGCACAACCAGCGACATCATTCCTGTCCACAATTCCCGGCACGACCGTACCGGCGCCGCCGCCCGCAACACCACCTCCGCCTCCGCCTGCCATGACTGCAGCGCCCGTACTGGCGCCATCGACGGTATCGACCACGGTCCCCACATCCGTGGCGAGCAGCACAGCCACGATGATGACCCCATTGGGGACCATTCCCACGCCGATCGTCGGCAGCACGACCGGGACCATATCGCCAGTGTCCCCGCTCGGCAGCTCATTGACCACCGTCTGCAGCTCCACGCCGGGAGGTCCGCCGACCAATGGCGCGGCTCTGCCGCTCACGACCCCCGAACTTCCGAACAGTCCTCCGCTTGGCACGATTCAACCCGCGGTCACGGAGCTTGCCGGCACCAGCATTGATCCGACAATGACCGTGGTGCCGACGCCGAATACGCCGGCTTGTGTCGAGGGCATGACGATGAATCTGGCAACGCCCGGCACGATGGCACCGGCCAACGCCACGGGCGCCGCGGCAACGCCGGGCGTATCGCCTGCATCGCCATCGGGCTGCTGACGTCATCCGGCCTTTGATTTCTCCGAAGGCAGCGGGTACGAACCCGAGCCCTGGCGGCAGAGACATCCTGATCCCGCACCGGATGGCACGCGACGGCCCAGAGCCGCAGCGAATCATAAAACCGTATTTAATGGTGCGGCCGATTTCTCGGGCTTATGTTTGTCTTCGCACGGCCCTACCGCGCTTGCCCCCGGAGGCGGTGTTCAGATGGCCGCAGAGCGGACGGCGCACGCCTCGTCTTATGCCCCCGAGTAAGCCGGGGCGGCGCTGTCCGGCTCTTGATTAGGGTGAAATCCATCATTTGCAGGCAGCTGACATTATGGCATTGGTCTCGAGCAAGCGTACGGTTTCAGGGGGGCAAAGCTCAGGGACAGCGAATGCATTCGCAGCAATCGAGAATGAGCTGATGGCAAAGGTGCTTCTAATCGAGGATGACAGCGAAACGGCGGAGGAAATTACCGCCGAGCTGTCCGATCGCGGCTTTGAAGTGGAATGGTCCGCCAACGGCATAGAAGGCCTCGACAAGGCGCGTTCGTCGCGTCCCGACGCCATGATCGTCGATCGGCTGTTGCCCGGAATGGATGGCCTTACCGTTATTGAGGCACTGCGGAAGGAGCAGGTGCGCACGCCGGTGCTGGTGCTGAGTGCGCTCGGCGCAGTGGATGATCGCGTCCGCGGGCTGCGGATGGGCGGCGACGACTATCTTACAAAGCCGTTCGCGGTCGTGGAACTCGTCGCCAGGATAGAGGCGTTGCTGCGCCGGCCCGCGGAATCGCGCGAGACGACGCTGCGGGTCGGGCCGCTGGAACTCGATCTGATCGAGCGCACGGCCAAGCGGGGCGATCGCGTGATCGATTTGCTGCCGCGCGAGTTTCGCCTGCTTGAATACATGATGCAGCGCAGCGATCAGCTGCTGACGCGAGCCATGCTGTTGGAGGAGGTGTGGAATTACAAATTCGTTCCCGCCACCAACCTTGTCGACGTGCATATGGGCCGTTTGCGCCATAAGGTGGACGGGCCTGACGAAGACCCTATGATCCACAATGTCCGCGGCGCTGGCTTCATTCTTCGTGCGGGAGCATAAGCCTCGGATGGACGGCAGCGATGCGTCGCTGTTGACGTCAGGCCGTACATCCGGACGCCAAGATCCGATGCGTCAACCGCAATTCATACGTTCGAGCACCTTTCACTGGGCGCTCGCCGTGTCAGCCGTGTTCGCGGTTTTCGTCATCGTGCTGTTCGGATTCATCTACTGGAAGATCGATGACTATCTGACGGCGCGATCGGACCGCGTGATCACCGTGGAACTGGACGGCATTGCCGGCCTGTCCCCTGAACGCCGGCTCGAGGCAATCGACGAGAAGCTGAGGCAGGATCCTCGAGGGGTACAGGTCGCGGCGATATTTGCCGCCGACGGACACCGGGTTGCCGGCAATCTGGAAAGCCTGCCACCGCATCTGCGGATCGACGCCCCTGCGCAAGGCACGGACGTCGTCAGGGCGGATCGCAACAGCCGGGAACACCAGGTCATCCGCGCGATTGGTCGGCGCATGCGAAACGGTGACGTGCTTATCCTTGGACGAAACGTCGATGAGGCCGGCGAAATCTCTCACGTGGTCGGTCAAGCGCTCGCGCTCGGTCTCTTGCCGGGCTTTTGTCTTTGTCTGCTGGCTGGCGCGTGGCTGAGCGTGCGCGCCCAGAAGCGCGTCGAAGAGGTCAACCAGCGGGTTCAGCGCATCATCGCCGGTGATCTGCGCGAGCGGCTTCCGCACCGTAACGTTGATGAGCCATTCTCGAAACTCGCGGTCATCGTCAATGGCATGCTCGATGAAATGGAGACGATGATCCACGCGCTCGCAGGCGTCGGTAACGACATCGCCCACGACCTGCGAACGCCGCTGACTCGCGCGCGGTTGACGCTGGAGCGCGGGCGCACCAACGCGGCCACGCTGGAGCAGTTGCAGGCGGTAGCGGACAAGGCGATCGCGGGCATCGATCAGTCGCTGACGATCATCACCGCGCTATTGCGTCTCGCGGAGATCGAAAACAGTCGGCGGTCCTCAGGTTTCGGCGACGTCGCACTGCATGAGATGCTGCGCGAGGTGTGCGATATCTACGAGCCGATCGCCGAAAACAAGAATATCGCCTTGCAGGTCGCAGTGAGGCACCGTCGCAGCGTGCGCGGCGACCAGGACCTGCTGATTGAGGCGGTCGCGAACCTCGTCGACAATGCCATCAAGTTCACGCCTGAAGGCGGCAAGGTGACCATCGAGTTGCTGCAGGAGAATGGCGAGACCATCGTGCGTGTGACAGATACCGGCTGCGGCATCAGCGAACAGGAGCGCGAGACCGTACTGCGGCGTTTCTACCGTTCCGACAAGATAAGAAATACGCCGGGTGTCGGTCTTGGCCTCAGCCTGGTGGCCGCGATCGTCAAGCTGCACGGCTTCCGGCTGGCGATTCATTCCGGCGGGAGCGGCCGGGTGGAGATCGTCTGTCCCGATAGCCAACAGGGCCGAACAGCTAATTGATGCCGCCCGCAGCGTGATTGAAAAATTCCTGCATCATTCGGCACATCGTTCTGATGCTTCAAGCGTACGAGGCCGCCGGAGCCGAAGACTAAAGCCGTATTTAATGGAAGCCGACAACGGCGCGCTTATATTGAGCCAACCGAATGCGCGACAGTGAAGAGACGCTTATTCATTGTCGGTGGCGGTCATGCGCTCAATCTCGGCGGAGCAATTCCATGCGCACAACTCTTCTCATAACGGTGATCCTCGGCAGTACCCTTGTTTTGGGCAATGCTCTCGGCAATGCGGCCTCCATCGGAGATCCCGGGACGACGGTGTATGGCAGCGCGCCGATCGGCCATTTGCAGCCCCGCGCCCGGCAGTTTCCAGCGCGTTCGCCGGCGGAACAGGTTGAGCAGCGGAATATGTCGATATTCGATGCCCAGCAGCACAAGCTGGATGAAGAGCTCGACAAACAGTTGAACATCTGCCGCGGCTGCTGACGCGGCTCGGCTAATTTGGCTTTCTGAAATCCAATTCAATGGCGCATGCGATGAGCGCGACGCAATTCTGTCGATCGCGCCGAAGTCGTTCTTCGTGTTCGAACCGCGGCTTTCAAATCGCGCGTCGTTCTGCAAACGCGGTTGGGTCCGACCTCGATTAACTACACGAGCTCTCGAATAATAGAAGGTGCGGATCCGAATGGCATCGTAATATGGCGGTCCAAAGCGGATATGCGCGGTGACGCCCGGGGCGGGGTGACGGAACGGTATGCGGAGTACGCGCTCCGGCCCAAAGCCACACTGAATACGCCAACGGTTCAGGCCGGGAGACGGTGCGGCTGATCTTCCGCCCCCAGCGGACCGACGCTGGCGCGCCCTGCAAAGCAGGAAGCCTCATAGAAGAAGCCCCATAAAAGAGGTCGGGCTGAAATGTTGTTTCCAGCCCGACCTCGTCAGGTGCGGTTGCGTTCGCGATGTGGAGGGATCAATAGCCCGTCGCGGGTTCGCAAGGGGGGCCGTTGTCCCAAGGCTGGGTGGCAAATGCGCCGACGCGCGGAGCAAGGCGGCAGAGATGACCGTCAACAACCTTTGCGGGGTGCCGCGAGGTTACTTGGCTCTCGCGAGCCACAGCGGGCGTTGCGAGCATGGCTGCGGCGACCAGTGCAGCCGACAGACGTTTAAGCTTGGTCATTTGATTTCTCCATTGGATGTGAAAAGCCAACAGCATGTGGCTCCTCCATGCAAATGGAGCAGCGATCGACCGGTTGAAGTAACATTTCCTCACGGCCTTTCAACGCCGCGCGAGGTCGGGCGCGTCCTACGATCATTCACCCAGTTCGAGCTCCTCAAGCCGAAGTGAGCTTTGTGAAGCCCAATTTAATGGGGCGAGATCGCTGCCGGCTTACATCTAGCTTGAGGCATCGGAGCATTCGGATGCTGCAAATGAGAAGCTCGCGCCCCAGAGAGCACACAGGGTCGACGAACCGTTATTACTCCTGCGCCCGAGAATTCTCGCATCTGTCGAGAAAGGACAAACGACCATGACTTCATTCAAGACTCTTGCCGCGGCAGCGCTTCTGTCGGCGATGACGCTGACACCAGTATTCGCCCAGGCCGCCATTCAGGAGCCGGGCGCGTTCGCATTCTACCATCCCAACGCGGACGTCCTGAACGGAGGCGCGCCCACGCCGGAAGCCGCACTGGCCTCAGCGCCGCCGGCGGCCAGCGAGGCTTATGCGGCAATGGAAAGCGGCAACGCCACTTTCTGCGCCCAGCGTTATCGCTCCTACGATCCCGCGTCCGGCACCTTCCTTGGCCATGACGGTCGTCGGCATCGGTGCGAGTGAGGTCCAACGGTCAAAGAGACGAATGCAAGCGACAGTCGACGGTGGCTGGATTTCGTCGCCGTCCGCTTTGTGGAGCGATTTGCCTGGGAACCTGTCCTCGCAGTACTGGGATGATGTCCTCTGCCGCCGTCATGCCGATCCTGTACACGGCGTCCTTGCTCGCCCGCGCCGTCGAAAGAAAGCGGCGACTTCCGATTGTGCTGAAGGCGCCGGCCGCTCGGGCGTCGCTCGTGTCGGCTTGATTAACCAGGCGGTTGATGTTGCCATCACGCCTGCCAGCGATGAGATGCAATGGGGGCGTGGCGGACCATTGGAGCCCTCCCTTCGAGACTCTGCAAACCCATCGCGGTAACTGCGAGGACTATGCGATCGTGAAGTATGTCGCGCTGCTGCAGGCAGGTCTGTCCCATGACGACGTAAAGATCGTCATCTTGCGAAACCTCCTGCGGAAGGAAGACCATGCGGCTGAAGCAGCGCGTGTGGACGGGCAGTGGCTAATCCTGGACACAACCGCCGCCTCGCGCTGGTGCGCGATACGGAGATGGTCGGATCCATCCCAGAATTCGTGCTCGATGAGGACGGCACGCGGCGCTTCGTCCCGTCAAATCGAGCCGGGCAGGGGCCAAGTGCCGGCCGATCGGGCCCGGCCCGTTTCGCCCGACCTGCTTAGTCCCCGGCGCGGCGCGCAATCTGAGAGCATCAGCCGGCAGGGACAATAATGTCCTGAGCTTTCCTCGGCCGTTGCAGCCGTCTCAATCTTGCGTGCTAAACGGCTGATGGCGCTGGAGGGGACGAGCGTTGGCCTTTAGCAGAGGAATAAGATGACTCCACCTGCAAAGTTTGCCGCAGTGACCGCTGCTGCAATGTTCGGGCACCAGCGTAGCGGCTAACATACGGACGACGTTCCGGGAGCGGCCTATGGGCCTCATCAGTAAGGCATGGACCAACTAGGCCCCTCCCGGCGCGAAATACGCGGCTAGTCGAGATTGCGACGATAACCGCTCGGGGTTTGGCCGGTCAGCCTATGAAATGCGGCGGTGAACGTGCTCGTCTCGCTGAAGCCGACATCCAGCGCAACGGCGGTGACGGACAGCTCACGATTCGCCAATAGGCGCTTGGCCTGCTCGATTCGGCGATTGGCGTGATATCTGTGCGGCGGCATGCCGAAGGAATGCTTGAACGACCGAGAAAAATGGTAGCGACTGAGCCGCGCCAGTTCGGCGAGGGTCGCGAGCGGGATGTCGTCGGCGACATGCTCCTCGATATAGGCCGCCACCCGCTTCCGCTGCCAGGGCGCAAGGCCGCCACGACTGACCGGTCCGCGGAATCGACCGTCATCGTTGATGCGAACGAGCTCGTGAGTCAGCACGATGCCGAGCGCTTCGGCGTATTGCCGTTGCATCGAGCCCGGGTTCTCGACCAGCGACTTGAGCTTGAGAGCGGTCTCCCAGAGATCGCGATCGTAAAAGAACAGTTGCGGTTTGAACTCGATCTCGTAGAACCGCAGCGCGGGATCGGCGAGAGGCCCGTCCGGATCGATGTAGAAATAGGTTGTACGTGTCAGCGCGCGCGGTCTCTGTGATCCGTGGAAGTCGTGCCCAGCAGGAACGAAGGTCAGCTTGTGCGTGAAATTGCGAAGCGTAGACCGGGGGAGGCCTTCAACAAAGGTCTCGCCGTCGTCGCGCTCGGCCACTTCAGCGGCAATGAGCAGATGCCATGGAGCCCGGTATCCATATTCGAACGGCGCGTGCCGCATGACATGGACCGTTTCCACGTGCAGGCCCGGCCAAGTCGCGGAATGGCGCCTGACAATCTCTGGCGGCGAAAAGTCGACAATCGAACGAGCTTCAAGATCCTGACGCAGCCATGCCGGCGGGTGATCTTTGCCGATCGGAGGTGCGGCAGATACGGATTGATCCGAGGTCGTTTCGGCGGAGCTGGCCATTGTTCGATCTCACTCGCTGCTTGTTTCAGTCCCAGATGCTGCTACCTGTTTGCGATCGCAACGATGATCAAGACGCAGAGCCTGCCGCTCTCACGCCGAGTTGAAGCTTGACTGTCACGATTGATTGAGTTTCGCGTGTTCGATCGTCATCGGCAGCTCGCGAGCGCTCACAGCGTGATTGGTACGCAGGCCTGACGCCACAGAAAATTGGCGCAAGATCGGGCCAATCGCAGCAAGAAGAACAAAGTCATTTACCGGCAGATCGATATGTTCGAGCCAGCCCGGTCGCTGCCGGCTTGGGCGATATCCCAAGATCCGTACCTCGGCATTGTTGAGTGTGTCTGCGCGCACAACGATGGCGCCGCTCCGTCCGCAGAAACTCGGCACATCGAAATGAAGCTCAGACTGAGCCTAAAGGAGATTGCAGATGCCTTCCAATTCCAATCGTGGCGTGGTTTACCTCAAACCCGGCAGCGTCGAAGTTCAGAAGATCGACTTTCCGACCTTCCGTAATCCGGCAGGAAAGACCATCGACCACGGCGTCATCCTCAAGGTCGTAACGACGTCCCGGCCATCCACGTTTTTCTTGCTCAATTGCAGCTAAGACCTGGATGCCCGACATCGCAGACAAGTTTACGCAGTCTGCGCAAGGCAGACTGCTGCGGCCGGGCATAACGAGCTTCGCGATAAGCTCCCCATTGGCTGCTATTCGAGTCAGGCCCTAACGAAGCCTGATAAATTTCCGGGGATGCGGCGCCATTTCGCTCCGACCTTGAAGTACGAGCCTCGAATGGGACTCACTCGGCGGGCGTCTGGGCGGCCCTGCGCGGCTCGGCCGCCATCCCTTCATGAGCGAGCCGGGCGAGACCCGTATGCAGAATGGCAGCGACGATGGCGCCGACGATCGGGGCTGTCACGTACAGCCACGCATCGCTGAAATTGCCGGTCGCGACCATCGGGCCAAGCGCCCGCGCCGGGTTGAAGGGGGCCCCCGTGAGGGCTCCGCCCATCAGGATGTTGAAGGTCAGCGTCATTCCGATCGCCAGCGGAGCGAGGCTGCCGGCGCGGCCCGCAACCGCCGTGCTGAGTGCGACCGTGACCAGGAAAAAGGCGAGCACGGCCTCGATCATGAAACCGGCTTCCGGCGTGACCGTGAGGGACGTGGCGCCGAGAGCGAGGTTGTGCGCGAGTGCAGGCGTGCCAAGGCCCGTGCCGGCACCGCCCAGGACGGTCCGCAGCAATAGCGCGCCGGCGACACCGCCAATGAGCTGGCTGACGATGTAGCCGATCGCCTCGCCGGCCCTCATCGCGCCAGCGGCGAGCACGCCGACAGTGACGGCTGGGTTCATGTGTCCGCCCGATACGGAGCCGTAGGCGAAGGCGAAGGCCATGATGGCCAAGCCGTGGGCGAACGCAATCGCGACGATACCGGGCAGGCCGACACCATCGCCGACCACAGCTGCCGCGCCGGCGCCGATGAATACGAACGAAAAGGTGCCGATGAACTCGGCAAGGAGCTTGGGTGCAAACCGGTTAGACATCGTTGACTCCAGAGATGAGATGACCATTCGGCGCGATCAGGTGAGCGCCAGGGAACGATACGCTGGTTGGGGAGTGGCCGACGGCACGGGAGAGCGCCGCCGGCCGGCGAAGCGAACAGGCCTACTCCGCGGCTATCATCTGCGATTTGAAATCAATGCCCAGCGCCTTCGCGACGCCTGCGCCGTAGGCGGGATCAGCCTTGTAGCAGTGGACGATCTGCCGCTTGACGATCTCGACCGGCACGCCTTCCATCGCTGCCTTGTAGTTATGGAACAGCTGCTCCTTCTGGTCGGCCGTCATTAGCCGAAACAAGTCGCCCGGCTGCCGGTAATCATCGTTGCCGTCGCGGTGATTGTAGCGGTCGGCATCGCCCGAGATTTTCATCGGCGGCTCGCGGAAGCGCTCGTCCTGCACGGGGCCGTTGAACGAGTTCGGCTCGTAATAGGCATCAGGATTTGGGTTGCCTGCGAACCGCATGGCACCATCGGCGTTGTAAGTGTGCACGGGGCAGCGCGGCTTGTTGACTGAAAGCTGATCCGCGTTGACGCCTACGCGGTAGCGGTGCGCATCGGCGTAGGAGAAGATGCGCGCCTGTAGCATCTTGTCCGGCGAATGGCTGATACCGGGCACAATATTCGCGGGCGAGAGCGCGGCCTGCTCGACTTCGGCGAAATAATTCACCGGATTGCGGTTGAGCTCGAGCACGCCGACCTCGATCAGCGGATAGTCCTTGTGCGGCCACACTTTGGTAAGGTCGAACGGGTTGTACCAGTGCTTGCCGACATCGCCTTCCGGCATGATCTGCACGGAGAATTTCCATTTCGGGAAATCGCCCTTTTCGATCGATTCGAACAGATCGCGCTGATGGGTCTCACGGTCGTACGCGACCCTCTCGGCGGCTTCGGCGTTGGTCCAGTTCTTGATGCCCTGCATGGTCTTGAAGTGGAACTTGACCCAGTGCCGCTCGTTCTTGGCGTTGATGAACGAGTAAGTATGCGAGCCGAAGCCGTCGATGTTGCGATAGCTCTGCGGCAGGCCGCGGTCCGACATCAGAATGGTGACCTGGTGCAGGCTCTCCGGCGACAGCGACCAGAAATCCCACATCGCGGTCGGCGACCGCATGTTGGTTCTCGGGTGCCGCTTCTGGGTGTGGATAAAGTCGGGGAACTTCAGCGCGTCGCGCACGAAGAATATTGGCGTATTGTTGCCGACGAGATCCCAGTTGCCTTCCTCGGCATAGAAGCGCAGCGCGAAGCCGCGCACGTCGCGCTCGGCGTCGGCGGCGCCGCGCTCGC
>WNFO01002366.1_pt1 | contig 40192 bp, 35 predicted proteins | sample 5400251 | NCBI WGS metagenome assembly WNFO01 (sample SAMN13153354, study PRJNA577476) | soil metagenome | isolation source: 100 cm saprolite under Madrone tree | place: USA:California | collected 2016-06-14 | reverse complement strand
GGCGCCTACTTGAAGTTGCGCCTGCCCCGCGATGCCGTCAATGGGCGCGACGAGCCGGGTGAAATCCAGGTTGATCTTGGCGGTTTCGACGGCCGCCTCGTCGGTTTTGATTTGCGCTTCGGCTGTCGCTACTGTGGCCTTGGCGGCCAAGTTATTCTGGACGGCATTATCGAGATCCTGCTGGCTCGCTGCCTGTTCTTTGGCCAGCGGGGCGTAACGCTCTACATCAAGTTGAGTTCTGCCTTGCACTGCCTTGGCGTTGGCAAGCAAAGCGTTGGCCTGCGCCAACTGTCCTTCTGCTTGGTCGAGCGCTGCCTGAAAGGGCCGCCGGTCAATCTCGAAGAGCAACTGACCCTTCTTGACGAACGCGCCTTCCTGGTAGCCCTGCCGCATTATGTAGCCGGTGACTTGCGCCCGGACGTCGGCGTTTGTCAGTCCGTCGAGCGTGCCGATCCACTCGCCATAAATCGGAACGTCCTTCTTCTCCACGTCCACAACCTCAACGTCCGGCCCGCCGCCCGGCGCCCCCGATACACGTTTTGGGCGCAGCGCACCAACAATCAGGCCGACGACCAGCAAGCAAAATGCTCCGCCTATCCAGAACTTATATTTCGAAAGCGTGTTCATGTTCCCCTCCGGCGGTAAGACCTTTCCCTGGATTCAGGAATCCATGTTTCCGTTTCGCGTGGAATTATAAAAGTCTGATGCTCCGCCTGACATGCAGGGTACCCCAAACTTTCCAACCTGACGAGGGCGCTCAGGCTGCGCGGACGGCTTCCGCCGGGAAGCGCTTGGCTGCCAGAATCGCAAGCACAATGAAGATCAACATCACCACGGCTTGCGTCCCGAGAAACGGCTGTTCTGATTGCGCGGGCGCAAGAGCCTTGAGCGCGGGAATCTTCATGAAAAGCTGAGCGATCAAAACAAAAACGTTGAGATAAAGAGCGATGACTGCACCGATGACGTAAGGGCGGCGCCAGGGACCCGCTAGGTGGAAAACGGACAGGGCCGGAATCGTCACTGCCAAGACGAGCAAGGAGACGATGCCGACGGCATGGGAAGGCATGAATTTGTGGAACGGAAATAGGAACCCGGTCACGCTCGTCAAAGCCGTGGTCGCTAGAAAAAGGGCCGTCCAGCCGTAGAGCCTTTTCCCAGTAAGCAGGCCGAACACCACGATGAATCCCGAGACAATTCCTACCAAGCTCAACACGACGTGAAAGAGAGTAAATGCACTTAAGATCATAATGTTCTCCTTTTAGCCGCTTTGCTTACTCTCCGGAACATGATCTCTGCAAGCTTGACGACGCGCCGCGAATTAAGCGAGCACGGCGTCCACTCACAAAACGGCGGGTCGCCTAGAGGCTGGCAAAATCCTCAATCACGCCGCAGCTTGAGCGCTGCGGCCGATGAACGCGAGCAAGTCAGCGTTGATCTGGTCCGCGTTGGTTGTGGGCATGCCATGCGGAAAGCCCGGATAGACCTTTAGCGTTGCTTTCTTGAGTATCTTCGCGGACATTAAACCTGCCGCGCCGATCGGAACAATCTGATCGTCGTCACCATGCATCACCAGCACGGGGATGTCGATCTTTTTCAGATCTTCCGTGAAGTCTGTCTGGGAGAAGGCGACGATGCCGTCATAGTGCGCCTTGGCGCCTCCCATCATGCCCTGGCGCCACCAATTCCAGATCACCCCCTGAGAGGGTTTCGAGCCAGGCCGGTTGTAACCATAGAATGGTCCAGCCGGCAGGTCGTAATAAAACTGGGCTCGGTTGGCGGCGAGCTGCGCCTGAAGCCCGTCAAACACGTCTTTGGGCAGCCCGCCCGGATTGGCCGCCGTCTTCACCATCAACGGCGGCACCGCGCTAATGATCACCGCTTTTGCCACGCGGCTTTCGCCGTGGCGTGCCAGGTAGTGCACGACTTCGCCACCGCCGGTCGAGTGGCCGACATGCACCGCTTCCTTGAGGTCGAGATGCGCGGTCAGCGCCGCTAGGTCGTCGGCGTAATGATCCATGTCATGGCCGCCACCGGTTTGGGAGGAACGGCCATGTCCGCGCCGGTCGTGCGCGATCACGCGATAGCCATGCTGTCCAAAGAACAGCATCTGGGAGTCCCAATCGTCCGCGGTGAGCGGCCACCCGTGACTGAATACGATGGGCTGTCCTTTGCCCCAATCCTTGTAATAAATCTGTGTTCCATCTTTCGTTGTGATCGTCGCCATCTTTCCTCCTCTTCTGCTGCTTCCTTAGCCCCTAGAATGATGAACTGCCTAAAGATCGCCTACTATTTCTGACAAGAACCACGTCCGCCGCTCTGTCTCGTCGATCCAGTTTTCAATCAGGCTGGCTGTTGCGACATCTTTGTGCTTATCACAAACCTCGTGTGTCAGGCGCAAAAAGCGCGTGAGTTCCCGATTGTCCGTGCGAAGTTCAGCCAGCATCTGTTCGGGAGGGATGGACTCTCGGTTGTCGTCCTTCAGCCGTTGATGTTTGGAGATGTCGCTGATGGAATGCACCGTCTTTCCGCCAATTTTGCGCGCTCGCTCCGCGATGTCGTCCGTCATGGCGAAAATTTGCTCGGCCTGTTCGTCAAGAAGCAGATGATAGTCGCGAAAGTGGCGGCCGCTCATATGCCAGTGGAAATTCTTCGTTTTCAGATAAAGCACAAACACGTCGGCGAGGAGGTGCCGAAGTTCCTCGGATATCTCTGCCACTCCTTCACGGCCAAGATCAGCCGTCGGTTCGAAAGCGGCTTGCGCCGCAGCAGCGGATCCACCTGCATTATTCTTTCTCATTTCTTATCGTCCTTTCTGGCTGGCTTTCCACTCTTCTGCCCGCTTGCACTGCTCATTCGTCATCACGCGGCCGACAAAGCGCGAAACTCACGGCCGCATCGATGTTGGTACACCAGCTTCAACATCGGCGACTTGCGGAGCGTCGCCTTGGCGTGGAACAACCGTCCTTTAGCCGCGGCCAACGAGATGCCCGTGGCTTCCGCGGTTTCCCGCATCGAGCGTTCTTGGAGTTGATGAATCTCAACGACTTCCCGGAGGGTCGGCCGCAGCCTCTGGATGGCTTTCCTTAGAATTCTCTCTTCTTGGCGTTGCGCGTAGCGCCTTTCTGGATTTGGTGCGCGATCCGCCATTTCGTACCCCCGGCCATCCGTGCCGGGATTATCGGTACGCACTATGGCGATGTCAAGTGCGCTTCGCTTCTTCCGCAGAATCATGAGCGCCGAGTTGATTGCGATGCGCGTGAGCCAGGTTGCGAAGCTTGACCTGCCGTCAAAGTCCCTCAGGTGAACAAATGCACTGAGCAGTGCGTCTTGAACGGCGTCTTCGGCGTCCTCACGGCTTCTCGTTATACGATGCGCAGCACCAAGGAGTTGCTGCGCATGTCGTTCGCAAAGCATGCCAAAGGCGGTCGAGTGTCCGCCCTTGGCAGCTTCCATGAGCGTCCTTTCAGCAGGCTCCTGAGATTCAGAATTGACAGAGCGCGCTTTCATTCTCCCGGTCGAAATTGCTGAGTTTTCCAAGATCATGTGGCCCCCCACGCACTGAAGGTTATTCGCGCGTTGCACTATGCATGTTCGAGTCCGGGAACACATCACGAGATGGAATAGTTTTTGGGTACCACTCCAGGGGTGACTCGGAATACCACTTTCGGTCGGTGGAGACGTCGTTTTAAAAACTAGGGTCCGGACTAAGTCTAAGGAACAGCACCCAAACCTGGTACATCAAGACTCCGGGGGGCGCGATGAGGGCGGAATCACAATTTCGCGGCGTCCAAACAAGCGACCATCGAGGGAAAAGGCTCCCGGCCCCAGTAACGCCAGCGCGGCAGCTGTAACGATCATTCCAAAAGCCACCATCCTGGCATCGTGCATGCCCCAAGAGGGTGCGGGAAACAATGAAAGTGCCGTCCCCAGGCAGCATAGCCCCACCAAGACCCCCACAATCGGAGTAAGAAATCCGGCCGTCAGGGCCACTCCGCTCGCGATCAATATCAAACCAAGTAACCATTTGCCCGAAGAGGGGCTGGAAGGACCCGAGAGATAGAAAATCCCTTCAGCGGTCGCCGTAAGACCAACCGCGCCGCGCAACAGCAGCAGGCCTATGCCGGGCCGGCCACCCGGAAACGTGGAATATAATCTTTGCAGGGCGTATCTCCCTTGGGCGCCCTCAGAAACGCATTACAATTCAAGATACGCAAATATTCGGACCCCTGAAACCCCACATGGCGGAATCTTTTCATACTACTTTTGGGGTACGGGTTTGCGCGGACTCCGCTTCCTACAGCTGGATGATTCCGCGGCGGAGGCCAATCGCGACCGCTTGAGTGCGATCGCTAGCCCCGAGCTTCTCCATGATGTGCTTGATGTGCACCTTTACGGTTTCTTCTGTGATGAAGAGCTTTTCCGCGATGTCGCGATTGCGGTTTCCCCCCGCAATTTGACCGAGGACTTGTATCTCTCGCGGTGTTAGGTCTTCGTCACTCAAATGCTCCGCGAGCTGTGCTGCCAACTGCGGGGGAATGCGCTTCTTCCCCGCGTGGACCTGGCGAATCACCTCAACCAGCTCCTTGGGGGGCATGCTCTTAAGCATGTATCCGCGGGCTCCCGCTTCCATGGCGCGCTGAATTTCCACGTCGCCTTCAAAGGTCGTCAGCATAATTACGCGTGCTTCGAGGAATTCCGCGCGGACGGCCATCATCGCGTCGATGCCACTCTTGTCCGGAAGACGGAGGTCCATGAGCGTTACATCCGGCTGGTGTTTCCGAAATTGCTCAAGGCCTTCCTGCGCGTTGGAGGCCTGAGCTACCAGCACCATGTCCGGCTGATTGTTGATGATCGCGGCCAGGCCCTCGCGCAGCAGAGGATGATCATCTACAGTAAGGACGCGGATCGGATCTTCTTTTGTCATCAAGCTTGCTCGTTTCCGGATTGTTGCTTTTCTCTTCTCCTCTTTGCGCGATAGAGCCTGGTTAGCCACCTGATGGGGCGTTTCTCTGATCGAAACTCAAAAGCAATTTGGCCGGGCACGGACAGCTCAACCTCCGTTCCAGCGACTGCACGACTTAAGACTCTCAGTTTCCCGCCAATTCTTTCGCTACGCTCCTTCATCCCAGACAAGCCCCAGTGCCCGTCGCGTCCCGAGCGCACAACCGCAGGGTCGATTCCGCCGCCGTTGTCGCGTACGAGCACGCGCAAGTGGCTCGCCTCATATTCAAGTTCCACCTCGATGTCGCTTGCATGAGCGTGGCGAAATGCATTTGACAACGCCTCGTGGCCGATAAGGTAGACTTCATCGCGGATAACGGGGCGCAAAGGCCGAGGCGTACCCTCAACGATGACGCGAAACCCAATTTGAGGCTGCACTGGAAATTCTTGCCGAATCTGTGAAAATGCTTGTTCCAGATCGGGAGAACGCATCTTCGATGAGCGCAGCCCCCGAACTGCGTTCCGGCCCTCTTCGATCACACGGTCCATCAGTCCGAGAACCCGCCCCACAAGAGGTTTCGCAGGCGAATCGACACCCAGATAATCATTTGCCACATGCAACTGCATCGACGCGCTGAGAAAGCCCTGCAACAGAGTATCGTGCAGTTCCTGGGCTATGCGCGTGCGCTCCGCCAGTCGTTCTTCAAAGCGCATATTCATCTGCCTGGTCAGTCTAATCACCCGGAGCCGGAAGAACATCAGGATCGCGAGTCCGATGACCAATACGCCCGAGAGCCGGAACCACCATGTCTGCCAAAATACCGGGTCGATTTCGAATTGCATTGCGGATTCCGCGCTATTCCATAGCCCATCGCTATTGGAAGCCATCACGCGGAAGCGGTACGCGCCTGCATCAAGGTTGGTATAGGTCGCCTCGTGCTCGGCCACCGGCTCGCTCCAGTCTCGGTCGAAGCTATCCAGCCTATACCTGAACCTGATGCGTTCCGGCGCAGATAAGCTAAGACCGGCATAGCTGAAGGTAAACCTCTGGTGCCCTGCCTCAATTCTCATTCCGATCTGCAAACGAATCGCGCTGCCGTCCGCAGTTATCCCTTCGATATGGACCAGCGCGGGAGCGGAACTGCCTGCCTCTTGAGCAGGATCGACAAACGAAAGCCCGCGGTTCATCGAAAACCAGATTCTGCCAAGCCGATCCGCAACCACCGACCTGTTTCTCTTGACCCCTTCTGTACCTCTTAGGCCGTCGGCAAGTCCATATTCGCGCACATCGCCCTCGCTGATCTTGTTTCCGAGCAGTTTGACACGATCCACGCGCAGCACATGATTTGCTGTCGCGATCCACAGACCTCCATTCCGATCCTCTTCCATGCCCAAAATCGGTTCATGCAATGCATCCGGCACCACGTCCGGCACCCAGGCGCTCCCGGAACGAATCGAAGCGAGACCCCTGGATGTACCGAGCCAAAGCACCCCCATTGAATCTGCCAGGAGACAGATCACATCCTCCGATGGCAATCCATTCCCCAAGGTGAAAGACTGCCAACGGCCATTCGAAAGCGCACTCAAGCCCTTGGGAGTTGCGAACCACATTGTGCCGTCTGAGCTTTCCGAAATCGAAGTCACCGAATTGGACAGCAGTCCGCTCGCCGTGGTGTATGTAGAGAATTTGCCGTCCATCAACTTACTCACGCCTCCGCTCAGTGTCGCAGCCCAAACCGCTCCGCCACGACTTTGATGAACCGCATAAACGCTATTTTGCGCCAGCCCTCGTGCCTGCGTGTACGTCTCGTTCCCCCACTCGCCCGCCTTAAACTGTAGGCGCGTCAGGCCGCCGCGTTGCCTTCCAATCCACAGCTCGCCGCCGCCACCAGTTATTGAATAAACGACGTCTTTGTCGAGCCCCGCGATGTTCACGCTCCTGACGACTCCCCCTTTCAGCCAATACAGTCCGCCTTCAGAAGGTGCGAACCATGTGCGGTCGTCTGCGTCTACATAGACAGGTCCGTTGCTTTCCGACGGCAGGCCTTCTGGAACGGAATAGGTTGTGAACGCGCTATCACGAAAACGCTCCAGGCCTCGCGTATTGCCTGTCCAAACGTTGCCCTCCCGGTCTTCGAAAATCGCTGTCACACCTCCGCCCGCGTGCTGATTCACATCATCGAAAGACGATGCGCCGACAGCGTCGATTCGAAACAACGAGTCCGCTGTTCCAATCCAGGTACTCGACTGGCGATCACCTGCCATAGCGAGAATCTGAGCGTGGGTCAACGCAGGCGGTATTCGAGTCTTGAGCAACTCTTTTCCGTTCCAGCGCACTAAGCCATTGTCCGTTCCGATCCACAATTCTTGCTCATCAATGGAAAGAAGAGTGTTGATCTTCAGGTCCCGCAACTCTCTCGGACCTGGGGATACTTGGCCTGCGATCAATTGGAACAGGCCCGTGTCTCGGGTACCTGTCAGGATTCGTCCGTCGGGCATTTCCGCCATGGAAATCACGAGAAAGTTCGGCAACGGGGGCATTGATGCCAGCTTCGAGAATTTCCCCCCCGAAAACTGGACAATGCCGTTGATCAGCCCCGAAAACAAGGCTTGGCCGTCTTTTCCGCGGCACATCGCTGTTACTGCAACTTCCGGCTTCTCGAGACTGTTCGAGAGATCCTCGAATTTTCCGTCGCGGTAGCGCAGCAATCCTGCGCCTTGCTGCCTTACCCATAAATTTCCTTCTGAATCCGCCATCAGCCCCAGGACGAGACCGCTGGGAACTGTTCCGCCACTCGACGGTTGAAAAAGATGAAAGTTCAATCCGTCAAATCTTATGAGCCCCTTTGCCGTCCCAATCCACAGGTAGCCGTCAGCTGTTTGTGTTATGGCATAGACCGGCCCGCTGGGAAACCCTCTGTCACTTTCCCAGCGTTCGCGCACATACTGCGACATCGCCTTTCTTGGCTCTTTCGCGTCTCCCACTCCGGAAGCACACGCAAGGCTTAGACCTGCCGCCAGCCATTTCAGTAGTCGGCGTCGCTCGCTCATAACTTCAAGGAAGGTACTCAAACTTCTCAATAACGGCCTCGTTCTGATTTCTCAACGGCCTCGCGGCGCTCCCGAAGATATAGAGGTTAATATGGATCAATTCCCCGCCGGGCGCGGGGACTCCCGATGTGAATACGTGGTCGGCGACCGTGCGTGATCCGTTACGCGAGCTGGTTCCCCGAACCGTTCGAAACGAAACCTCTCCTGGTTCCCACTGGAAAGAATGGGTCAAGATTCCGGATGGCGCCACAAATCGGGCGACATTTGCAGGAACATAGTAAGGTTGAACCACATATTGTGCGTTCTTACTCAGTGGATCACCCCAGCGCGTAATCTCAACGTCGAGTTCCCTGTGATTATGCTCCTGTTCCGAATCGTCCCACGTAAACATGCTAAGGACAGTCGCCGGTTCTAGCTGAGAGGAATCCCGTACGACAAAACGATACAACCCGTACCCCAGGCTTCGCGTAAGGTTTACTTCCGCACAGGTCCATTCACCGGAGTTGTTCGCGATCCGCAGATGCAGTGCTCCGCCGTCGTCCGTCCACGCGTTTGCGGGATCGTAGTGGGTTATGCCCCCTCCGCGGTTGCTGTCAGCTGTCCGGACTTTCCATTCGTATCCACTGAAGCGCACCGTCTTGATGATTTCCGGCGGGGTCAGTTCACCTTTGACAGTCGCAACTGCAGCGACCGCACCGCCTTTCGCTGGCAGCGCGTCCATTATGGACGCCGGACGGTATCCCGGCTCGACAAGAAGGGCTGCGTATTCAGTCCCCAGGTGCGTGGAGTTGCTCCATTTCGAATCCGTTTGAATTTTGGTGAACGGCTGGTTCGTCAGCGGCTGGACCCACCATTGTCCGCTCCTCGCATACAAGACCAACTGCTGCCCGGAATGCGCTCCCACGACACGTCCCTCGATCCTTTCAAGAATGGCTGGACCGCCTTCACGCGCGGGAGGAACCTTGGTGAATTCGATGGAAGGTTTGAAACCGTTCTGGCCAGAACGACACCCAATCAAGAAAACGCAAAAGAAGAACAGAAGAGCTCTTTCCGGGGCGCGACTGCTTTGAACTGCATGGGCGGGTCTCTCCAGGTTCCATCGGTCGAAACGGGGACGGCATACTCGCTCGCGGCAGGGGTCGAAGCGGGTCAAGTCTTTCCTCGGCGGTGCGGTATCTTCCGTCCGCTAACAATCGTGGAGCGCGGTCATTTTCTTGAGGTCTTCATCATCCTACAGCCGATGCGATGCATTTGCCAACTTTGCAGGAGCGGGGCAGCAAGTCTTCAAAGTTCACCCCGGATGTATCCGTGTTCTTGACTACCCTAATGGAGGTACGCGCCAGAAAACCTTCCGTGGTAGCGAAAAACCATTCCATCTCGTGATGTGCTTTTCCTGTCCATTCTGCAAGCTACGACATGACATGAATACACGACCCATCGAAGCCATGTTTTCGAGTGTCGCGAAAGGACTGCCATCATGAAATCGCCATCCCTCCTGGATTGGTATCGCATTCTGCGAGCCCACCATCAATGGACCGTGTTCCAAGCGATTCGGTATGCGCTGTGGCTGGCTCGCTAGGCGTAAGGCTTCGACTCCCTTTCGAATCACTCCCGAGTGACGAGCTACTCGGAATGTCAAACGAGGGAATTCATTCCAACTTCCGGATTGCGGACCATTCTCCAAAATAAAGAAGGAGCGTGAGAGGACGACTGCCTAAGTCAGACGCACATCAAATAGCGCCAGCCAATATTGAAGCGATTGCAGCGCAAAACCGCAAAGGATGAGTCCAATGCCGAATACTCCAAGCCGCCGCTCCGGGAGATTGTCGGCGTAGTATTCGATGTAAGGATTGAATGTCATTCCCACACCGGTAACGATGCCGGTCACCAGGCCTACGCGAGTCGCAAAAAACCATGGATGATCCACGTGGCGGATGAAGGCGCTGCAAACCAGAGCAGTCACCGTGTAGCCGACCGTACGGACCACTGTTGCCCACAACAGGCGGGGCGTCAGCCGTGGACGCAGAGCAGATGTATAAGCGAGTGAAGGACGCACACCGCGAGAGTAGGCGAAGATTTGGCCTATGGTGATGAGAATGGCAAAGGCGACTGCAAATCGGAAGCCCACAATCCTGTAGAGTCCGGCTCCGAAAGCCAATCCGCGAATGACGGAAAACACTCCTTCCCAAAACAAGGAGTAATGATCCAGCCCGCGCGCCGCCCGGCTGAACTCAATCGATAGAGTGATCCCGGCGGCGATGCCGGAAGCCAAGCCAAAGAAAAGACCAAGGCCGAGGCCGTAGCCAACACCGAAGACAACAGCGTATGTTACCGCGCGGGTAAGCAGCCGCAACGGTCCGTGTTGTCCACCCAATAGGTCGTAGGCTAGATAGAGGCTGCCCAGCACATCAAGGCAGGTCCCCGTGATGCTGACAACCGCTACTGTGTGGTGGTCCACTCAGCCGATTGTATATCTAAAGTTTTGGTCGCCGAGCCGGGATTACGGGCTACGCGGGAGTAACCGAATTGCTTCCGGCTTGCTGACAATACGCCCGGCAATCTCTCAGCACGTCAAATGAAATAGCACTGGGCGAAACGACCTCTTAGCAGGCCGATCCGCCCAGGGGTTACTCGTCTTAGTGTTGATTTCAGCGATGTTTGATGAACGTGCCGCCATTCAGTTCGGCAACGGCTTGGCGTAGCTGTTCCTGCGTGTTCATCACGATCGGGCCGTACCAAGCGACCGGTTCTTCGATCGGCTTGCTTGCACCACGATCTCGTCTCCGCGGTCAAAGAGCACCAGGGAGTGATTGCCGGCATCGTAGACCGGCGCCGCGTTCGGTTTCGCCACCTGCTCGGTGAGAACCGCTCGGGGATCCGAGGCGTCGCGGAACGTGCCGGAGCCCGCGAACACGTAGGCAAAGGCATTGCGCGTCGTCTCGATCTTGAGCCGCTTCCGCTGACTCGGCGGAACGGAAATATCGAGGTACTGCGGATCAGCAGCTACGCCCTCGACTGGCCCCTTCTTGCCCCAGAATTCGCCGCTGACGACGCGCACTCGTGTGCCGTCATCGTCGGTGACCTCGGGGATCGCGCTTGACGGAATGTCCTGATACCGCGGGTCGGTCATCTTCAGCGATGAAGGCAGGTTGGCCCACAGTTGGAAACCGTGCATACGCCCCTGGGTATCACCCTTGGGCATCTCCTGGTGCAGGATGCCGCTGCCGGCGGTCATCCACTGCACATCGCCGGCGGTCATCTTGCCCTTGTTTCCGAGACTATCGCCGTGCTCCACCGAACCGGCGAGCACATAGGTAATCGTTTCAATCCCACGGTGCGGATGCCACGGAAATCCGGCCAGGTAGTCTTCCGGGTTGTCGTTGCGAAAATCGTCCAGTAGCAGAAACGGATCGAATTCCTTTGTCTTGCCGAAGCCGAAGGCGCGCTGCAGTTTTACACCAGCCCCCTCCAGAGTCGGCTTGGTCTGAATAATCTGTTTAATTGGACGGAGTGACATAACTTTCCCCTTTCTGCGGCACACAGCACTTTGGATGTGTGCCGGTCGGCAAATGATTCAAGCCCTCACGAACTGGAGGTCGAGGGTGATGGTCACCTCGTCACCCACAAGAAGGCTGCCGTTGCGGTTTGCAGTACAGCCAGTGTGCTCATCGCTGCCTCCCTTTCCGTTCTATTGGATGTGTTATCACGATAATCGTTGTAACATATATTTTAAAGCGCCTAAATCGCTGACACTGCGGCACTTATATACTGGCGCGGGCGGATGTGCTGGTGCTAGGAAGAAGTCCTCGGTCCGGCACCCTGGGATCTCAGCTACGCAATAGCGCGTGACGCTCCTTGTCCTGTGCTGAGCGTCTGACAGCGAGAGCGCTGCACGCTTGGCTAAGGTGGGCGGCTTCCACCTTTCATCTCTGGCCGCACCGTAGAGTTGCACGGCCGCGGCCATCTTTGCTTCATTTGCCTTCGCCGACCAGAACAAATGCTGCCCAGTAATAAGGGTGGTGCCATGCGGCTTTTTTGTCGTGTAACAGGGTCAACTTCGCTTGGCGCAAGGCTGCGCTTTTTGACATTCCCCGGTTGAGATTTTCGTAAAAGTCTTTCATCAGTGCTGAGGTCGAGGAGTCGTTCACATTCCAAAGACTGACAGTGATGTTGCGCGCACCGGCGTAGAAAAACGCGCGGGTCAAGCCCAGGATTCCTTCGCCATTCACCAGCTTGCCCAGACCTGTGTTGCAGGCGGAAAGCGTGACCAGGTCCGCGTTTAGTTTGAGGCGCATGATCTCGCCCATCTGCAAGACGCCATCCTCAGCCGAATGCGCATCGCGTGAGAGCAGGATGCCCGAACGGCCTGGTTTGGACTCATCAATGAAACCGTGGCTCGCGAAATGGATATAGCGGAATTGATCCATCTTCTCGCTCTTGACAGTTTCTTCGCGCGCTTGATCCCCCAGATAAATTTCACGTTGTGCGGCGCTGTAGAGCTTGCTGATTCCAAGCACTTCCTCACGCGTGAAGGGCAACCGGGTAAAAGAAAAACCGCGTTCCCCGTATTCGTCTGTGACCGGAGTGTCCAGTCCTGGAAGCGCCGTCCGCGTGGCATTGTCGGTGGCTGTTTTCCGCTCGGGTGCGGGTGGCGCGATGGGATCACCGAACGCTAGAAGCACCTTCGTCGGCGCAGCAGCTTGCCCGTTTATCGCGCGAACCGTCACAAGAGCGGACGCAGACGGAGCGTAAACCGTTGCGAACTTTTCCACTAAATAGGCCGGCTGACTTTCGCCGGGCGCTCCGCGGCGTCCGCTGGGAATTAACGTCTCGAACGGAAGATAGTGCAGCACCCCGTCGGGGACGATAATCAGCCTGCCGCTGAGCGTGAGGGCGCCCTCCACTGGCTGAAGCAGCGACGCGTACATTTTTTCTCCCAGTCGATTCACGTCAACAAACGATCGGCGGAGTGTGAGCGCTTGGGCTCTTTCCGTCAGGGCCTTGCGGTAGGCGGCAACTTGCTCTTCAATCTCTTTGCGCGGAGGCAGAACACCGGTTATCAGCTTGTTCTTGGCAACAACCCAGACCAGCGACCGTTTTTCACCCAGAAGAAATTCCACGAGCGTTGTTTGTTCGTCGAGCAACTCGTCCCGGATGCGGCTGATGCTGATAGGCTCCGGGTACCGGATGCTCGCGTAACGCGGGTCGCTCTGCCGCACCTCGAGATGAAAAGTCTCGAGATCATCCTCGGCTGAGGTTAGCTCCCCTTTGAGTTTTCTCTCTTCATCCGGGGAGATATTTTCCTTCCATAGACTCTTTTGCACGTCGGAAATGCGTGCCTGTATCCCGTCCTCGCGCTTGCGCTGTTCAGGCGTCAGCTCTTCCGCTAGGCCGGTTCGAGAAAGCGCCAGCATATCCAAGAAAGCCCGGGCGCGGCCGCGTTCGGCCATTTCCAAAGCCTCGCTCTCGCGGTGAAGGTCATAAAGCAAATCGGCGGCTTCGGCGTAAACCGCGCGGCTGCGGCCCACGAAGCTTGCTTGCCCCGGTTCGGTGTTCAATGCGACCACGCGAAGGAGCTCGATTCCGTGAGTAGCGTTCTGATAATGCGTCAACGCCCCCTCATTGTGGCCGAGCGAACGTTCAATGTGCCCGATGCGCCGCTCGATTCGCCATTCATAGTCAGGGTTTCCGCCACCGTGACGAACAGCATCCAAAGCGCGGTTCTCCGACGCCAGAGCTTCGCCTAATTGCCCGAGCGATTCCTGGCTTTCTCCCAAGTTGGCAACAATCGTCGAATACGAGATGCTGCCGGCCTTCTCGGCCATCCGCATTGCCTCCGTGAGAAGTTCCACGGCCTTCTGCGGCTCACCGAGCTTTTGGTGAATTACAGCCATACCGTCGAGCAACCCAATTACCGCTTGTGGGCTGTCCGGATGACTGTCGCGGACTTGCTGGAAGTAATTCAACGCCAGCTGATAGTGTTCTCGTGCCGCTTCCATTTCGCCAAGGAGCTCGAGGGAGCCCTCGGTTGCCACTTTCGAGGGATTGCTCACCAGGTCGCTGTGCTTCAATTCGCGGCCAATCCGGAGCGACTCCATAAGGGGAGCTTCCGCCTTGTCCGGATCTCCTAACCGAAGGTACAGTTGGCCAATATTAGTCAGGACCGTGTATTGCATAGGCTGGTCGCCCAGTTCCCGCGCTACGTTCATGGATTGGTACAGGTAGTTGAGACATTCTTCAAATCGTCCAAGCTCACCGAGCATTCCTGCAATGTTGTTTAGGGCGCGAGAGAGGCCTTTTCTGTTGCCAATTTCCTGCGCCAGGGACGCAGCTCTTTGCATTGTTTCAAGCGCTTCCGGCGTTCGCCCTGTATAAAAAAAGGCCGAGCCGAGGTACAGCATCGCTTTCAAAATGCGGTTTTTGTCGCCTAACTTTTGGCTAAGATCCAATGCTTGTTGAGCTGACTCTTCGGCTTCCTTGAATTGCCCTTTGACGTTCATCTGCTCATTGCACTGCTTTATGAGCTCATCGATTTGCGCGGCGGGATCAGTTGGCGCAGCAGGGTTGGACGGGGATTGCGCCGGTGGAGGAGCCGGAGGCGGCTGTTGCGCTCCGGCGGTTGACAGCAGAATAGCGCAGCAGACGCTGGCCCGCAGCGCCAGAACAATGCAATTCCGGAGGCCCACGATCATATCGTGCGGCTGACTTAATTTAAGGTTTGCGAATCTTCAACCGGTATTCCCCCACAAGAGACGCAGGGGGCCGTTCTTGGCTCGTGAGTCTAACGCGATAGTCTCCCGGTTGCAATGCCTCCACGGGGAGGCTGACGGCCAGGGCGCCATAGGTGTTGCGTTGCAAGTTGTCGAGCGTCTCGACGGGGCGATTGTCTGCAGTGTCCACCTCTAACCGAAAACGATGGGATTTTCCCAGCGGCGCCTCCACCCAAAGAACCAAATGCTTTGCTCCAGCGGGAACGCTCACTTCGTTGGGAATAGCTTGAACATCTCGAGTGGCTTGGAGCATGACGAGGGGCACATTCGCTTCGGCTTGAATGCTGCTCGCTATTTGATGTTCAAGCGTGGCTCGCGCTTCCCGTTGAGCGCGCAGCTCCGCCGCAGACTGACTGAGCTGCTGGCGCATTCTTGGCATTTCAGAGAAGTACAGCCAGCCGCTGAACCCCGCAAGCACCACTGCGGCACATGCGCTCGCGGCCAACGACGGAACCAGCCAGCCGCTCCAGCTCCAACCCCGTGGGCTGCCTTCCACTTCTCCGGCCAGCAAGCCCCGGCTGCCGCCGTCGCGCACTCCGGCGATGAACCGCTCGGTGGCCTCTAGCCTCTCGAAGCACTCTTCGCACGTGAAGTAGTGCTCCTCGAAGGCTTTTCGCTCCTCGGCCCCTAGCTGGCCGCGGACGTACCGCTCGATAATCTCTTCTTTCTCGATCCGCTGATGCATCATATAGAAGTGGTCTCTCACCTGCCTTTTGTATCAAGTTTTTTCCGCGCGGTTCCCTGACCCAGGCGCTGATAAACTTCGCGAAAATGTTTGAGAGCACGAGACTTCACCAGGCGCACGCGTTCCGGGGCGATGCCCACGCGCCGCGCGATCTCGTGGGTGGGCAGTTCCTCGTAATAATGCAAGCGTAGCAGGTCACGCTCCCGCGGCTTCAGCCGCACGATGGTTCGTTCGATGGCGCGCTGTACCTCCGAGTCGAGAAAGAGCTCTTCGTGTGGCGGCGTCGGCAATTCGGCGTTTTCAGGCTGCGTCGACTTGCCCGCTTGGCGTCGGCGCAGAAACAGTTCATGCAGAACGTTGCGGGTCGTCCCAAGAATGAACGCGCCGAGCGACGCTGCTGAGCGCAAGTGGTTTCCTCGGATGGCTTGAAAGACCCGAAGGAACGTTTCCGCGCGCACGTCCTCGGCGTCGTGCGGCAAACGTGATTCCCGGAGCGCCAGGTAATAAACTCTCGCGGCATACTTCTCATATAGCGCCGTTTCGGCTCCGGAATGCCCACTCTGGATGCTTGCGACCAGCTCCACATCGGCCGCCGCAGGCACCTGCTCCTCCATCATTGGGGCCTCTCCAGCTTTCCTCGGGGGGACGGAGGAAATTGTAACTCGGAACGCTCTCGTCGGACTCAGATGGCAACAAAATATCTCCGGCTGGCCGCGGTACTTAACGTCAACTCCCAGCCACCTCCGATGCTCTAATTTTCTTGATACATTTCTGCAATTCTCCGCACTCTATTTTAGAAAAAGCAGCTTCCCTGCTCGTCAGTCTCATGCTTGGCAATTGCGGCGCGCTTCAGGCCGCGGGGCGTTGGTGTTGCTTTCTGCAATCAGCACGGAGGAAAAGTGCCATGAAATCCAGCCAGAGGCAATTGTGCGGAAAATCGATGCGGAGAATTCGTGAACATTCTTCTGAGATTGCCCGAGCGAAGGGAAAGGCCATGAGTCGAACAGCTCTGTGGCTATTGTTAGTTTTGGTGGTGGCGTGTTCCGGATGCAGCAGCAGCGGGTCGCAACCAATTATGCTGACTTTCCCATCCGGCTCCACGCAGGCGCTCGACAACGGTCAGAGCGTAACCATTACTGTCAGCGGGGCAGGTACTCAGGGCGTCACCTGGGGTTTGGCTGGTCCCGGCTCACTCACCAACCAAACGTCCACTTCGGTGACTTATAACGCCCCCGTTGCCGGCGCTGTAGCAAGGGCAACAACCCCGGCAGTGGCGATTCGTAGCGCGTCCTCTTCTGCCACGGATCCAACTGCCACGGTAACCGCTACCTCCGTAGCCAATCCCGCAGCGTCGGCCGCAGTGACCATTAACATTACCTCCCCTCCCGCCATTACCACGACGTCGCTGCCTGCCGGCACCGAGGGCACGGCTTACACCCAAATGATCGCAGCTTCAGGGGGTGCGGGGACGCTGACGCTGACTGTCAGCACCGGAAGCCTGCCTGCGGGACTGAGTATGGATTCGTCCGGGCATATCACGGGCACACCGACAGGACCCAACGGTACCGCGAGTTTTACTGTGAAGGTTACGGATTCAAGCAATGGCGGAGCGCAGTCTGCCACGCAGAATCTCAGCATCCTGGTCAACTTGCCGCCACCGCCTGCCATCACCACAACCAGTCTCACTGCGGATGTAGAGGGCACAGCGTATAACCAAACCATCGCTGCTACAGGCGGCCTGACGCCCTACACTTTCACGATAACTAGCGCGACCGGATTGCCCGCTGGACTGAGCATGGACACTTCCGGACACATCACCGGGACCCCAACCGGGCCAAATGGCACCTCGAATTTCACGGTTAAGGTGACGGACAAGAGTAATCCAACGCAATCCGCCACTCAGAATCTGAGCATCACCGTCAATCTGCCCCCGGCACCGACGATCACCACGACTTCACTTCCAGCCGGCGTTGAGGGAACCGCTTACAGCCAGACGATTCAAGCTACGGGCTTTGGAGCATTGTCTTACTCCATCAGCGCCGGGGCGTTGCCGGCGGGTCTGACTCTGAATAGTGGTTCAGGGGCAATCACAGGAACGCCGCTCGGTCCGAATACCACATCCAATTTCACAGTTACGGTGACGGACAGCAGCAATCCGAAGCAGACAGCTTCGAAGGCGCTAAGCATCACCATCAATTTGCCTCCGCCGCCGGTCATCAGTCCGACTATGCTGCCGAACGGCAACGTGGGGTCGCCCTACAGCCAGACCCTTTCCGTGAGCGGCGGCCTGGGCCCGACCTTCACATGGATTGTCAGCAGCGGGACGTTGCCCGCCGGATTGACGCTTACCTCCAACAACACCATCGCGAAAATCAGTGGCACACCGGCAACGGCGCAGACCAACGTTGCCTTCACGATTCAGGTGACCGATTCGAGCGTCCCGCCTCAATCGGGCTCACAGAATTACACCGTGACGATCAATCCGCCCGCGCCCCTCAGCATCACAACAACCTCCTTGGCAAACGGTGCCTTCAACACCGCTTACAACGCCACGATTTCTGCAACTGGCGGCATTGCTCCTTATACCTTCAGCCTGGACGCGGCCTCAAGCCCGCTTCCGGCGGGACTGGCCCTAACGAACAGCAACAACCAGGGCGTGATTTCCGGGACGCCCACTACGGCTGGAATGTTCACGAGCATCATCGTGGACGTACACGACTCTCAGGTGCCCACAGCCGCGACTGCGTCGAAGACCTACACGCTGGCGATCACTGCGCCAGCGATCGTCATTTCTCCCAGTTCGCTGCCCAACGGCACTGTCAGCACTTCCTACAGCGTGAACATCACGGCCGTAGGCGGCGTGCCGCCATACACTTTCAGTCTGGACTCGGCGTCCAGCGCGCTGCCGGTGGGCTTGAGTTTCGCTTCGAATTCCACCAAGGCCACAATTTCCGGTACGCCCACGACCGCGGGTACGACGAACAACATCATCATCGACGTGAAAGATTCCGAGCAGCCTGCGGTCACGCAGAAAATGACCTACTTGATCACCATCAATGCGTCCGCGCCGAGCATTACCACCGCTAGCCCGTTGCCGAACGCAACACTCGGCTCCGCCTATAGCACCATGGTGACTGCGACCGGCGGTGTCACTCCATACACATGGAGTCTGGCGGCTGGCTCGACGTTGCCCGCGGGCCTCACGCTGGCTTCCGGCTCGCCCAGCGCCACCATTTCCGGCACGCCCACGGCGACCGGGACCTTCCAGTTCACATTAAAGGTCACCGACTCCACGACACCGACGCCAATGACGGCCTCTGCGACCTTCCTGCTGACCGTCAGCGGATCATCCACATTGAATTGCCCCGCGACCGTCAACCTGACCCTCTGCGGTTCTTACTTGATGGGCATCGGTGGATTCGTCGGCACGACCGGGCCGGTAGCAATGGGAGCCAGCTTCGTCGCCGACAACTCTGGACACATCGTCAGCGGTGTCGAGGACATCAACGGCGTTAGCGGTGCCCAAGCCAATGTCTCCATCACTGGCGGAAGTTACGCGATGGATGCCAGCGGCGACGGGCGCGGCGTGCTGACACTCATCGACTCGAATGCGGGTAGCCGTACCTTCCGCTTTGTGCTGGAATCGGCGGCCAATCCTGGAGGAGCAGCGATCGAGGAGTTCGACGCCAGCGGGAGGCTCGCTGCGGGCAGCCTGCAGGGCCCCGGAACGCCGCCTTTCGCCACGATACCGGCCAATACTATCTTTGCCGTTCAGCTCGGGGGCGTAAACGGTGCGGGCCAACGCGCGGGGATGCTCGGAGAATTCCAGGTCGGGAGCAGCGGGTGCAACGGTGCGACCGGCTCGTTCAACTCGATGACTGGTGAGCATGTCGTTACGAACACCGCTGGCACAGTGAACAAAACCCTTGCGATCACCGGCTCTTGCTCAGCACCCGATCCTAACACTGGCCGCGGGACAGTCCAAATCACTATCAGCGGCGGGACGCCCTTCACCAGCACAACCCTGAATTTCGTTTTCTATAGCGTTGGTACGTCCGCGACCGGCCTGCTAGGTCTGTTTCTCGGTGAGACCGATGCTATTGCTGCCAACCAGCCTATCCTGGGCGGCCTTGCGCAGGTGGTGCCCCCCGGTACCAGCGGGTTCAACGCCTGCGCTGCCCCCGGAGCGTGCATCCTGGCCGGGGTTGGCACAACGGATGGCACCATTACGACCGGCCACGCCGTCGCTTTGCTCGTTCGCGCCGTCGCCACTGGCACGGCAACCTCAGGCACGATTGCCGGTGTCTTGGACGAGAACTTCGGCGGCACTATCACCTCCGCGGGCGTCTCGCCGTACACATCGTACGCAATAGACGCCAACGGCGTCGGTACTGTTAGCGGCACCGGGCCCACCATTCACGCTGTCGCCGACGGCAGGTTTATGGACGAAAGCGTTAGCGTAATTATGGGTGATACCACTCCCCAAAACTCGACTAGTTTCGAGAGCCCAGGCGCGCCATATATCATTGGCGAGAGTCTCGGCACCGGCGGTAATGGAGCGACGCCGGCCGCCCACCACGTCCTCGGCGTCCTGACGCCCTCAGCCGCTAGCGCCGGCACATTCTCCGGAGCCTTGGACGTCATCAGTAGCGCAGGATCCACAGCCGGTGCCGCGGCCAGCGGCAGCTATACGGTTAGTTCCACCGGCCGGGGTACGGGAACCGCCAACCTCACCGGCAGTACGAGTGGCATTTCGGTGGTCATCTACTGTGTCCGGCACAGGCGCTTCTCCGTGCTGGACATGCAGTCCAGCGATCCTTACGTTCTCGGGGCTCGCCTGCAATAACAGAGAACGGGAAGGTCAGCTCGCCTTGAGTGGGGCAGTGGGTGCTGCGCGGTGCAGGTCACCCGCTGCCCCTGATCAAAGTTACTATCGCAAGTCATCGAGCAGAGAAAGCACTCGTGAAGTAAAAGGTGCGAAGAACAGCGGCGATTTTTCTCCGGCCAGTATATGTCCCGCGAGCAGTTTTAAGCCTAGGGCGAGAGCGGCCCGGCCTGCTTAATCAGCCATGATTGCTTGTTGACCTTGCGCCGAGGTGAGCCAGGAAAGCATCATGCGCCCGGCTCAGGGATCTTCCGTTTAACGTGACCGCCCCGATGGTTCGCCCGGCACGCTCGTCCCCCAGTGGAACGAAGCGGCAGCCACGCCGCTTCTCAAGGGCCATCGCAGGAATAATCGACACGCCGAGACCCGCGCTCACCATGCTCAGAATGCTGCTGAATTGGCCGCTCTCAAAGATGATCTTTGGCTGCAGCCTGGCCCGTTTGCACGCCGCCACAGCCGTTTCGCGGAAGCAATGGCCATCACGCAGTAGGAGAAAAGGATCGTCGTGCAACTCTCCGAGAGCAACGGTGCGGCGCTTTGCTAGCGGATGCTGTTTGGGCAGCACCGCATAGAGTTTTTCCTCGGCCAAAGGGAATGATTGGAATTCGTGGCCCCGGACTTGCAGCGGCAGCGCAACAATCGCGATGTCCATGCTACCCGCCCGAAGTCGCTCAAGAAGCAGCGGAGTGATCTCTTCTACGACGGTGACGTGCGCCTGCGGGAATTTCCTGGAAAAGGAAGCCAGGACCGCTGGCAGAAAATACGGGCCAATCGTGGGGATCACTCCGACACACACCGTCCCAGCGATAGATGTCTTGCGCTCGACGACATCGCTGCGCGCTGCTTCCAGGTCGCGAAGAACTGTTCGCGCGCGGGGCAGAAACGCCCGCCCCAGCTCCGTGAGGCGAACGCTGCGGCCCAGGCGATCGAAGAGCCGCGCCCCCAATTCATCTTCCAGCTTGCCAATCTGCTGCGAAAGCGACGGCTGCGACACGTGTGCTTGCTGCGCCGCGCGGCTGAAGCTGCCGGTGTCGGCGATGGCGCAAAAATAGCGGAGCTGATGGAGTTCCATCTCCCGTACCTATAGGCAATGCCTATCCATTCTATACGAACGATATATTGGATGTATAGGTGGCGCCATCCTATTCTGTTCGTGGGAGGAAGCACGCAATGTCAGATGAACGCAAAACAATGACCACAGATGCCGGGCGCCCGGTAGGGGATAACCAGAATTCTTTGACCGTGGGCCCGCGCGGACCAGTGGTCTTTGAAGATTTCCTGTTGTTTGAAAAAATGGCGCACTTCAACCGCGAGCGCATTCCGGAGCGCGTGGTTCACGCCAAGGGGTCCGGCGCATACGGATACTTCGTCTGCACGAATCCACTAACCACGTACACGACAGCCAAGTTATTTTCCAGCAAGGGAAAGAAAACCCCGGCGTTCCTGAGATTCTCGACCGTCGGCGGCGAGAAGGGCTCCGCGGACACCGAACGCGACCCGCGCGGATTCGCGCTCAAGTTCTACACCGAAGAAGGCAACTGGGACATGGTGGGCAACAACACGCCCGTCTTCTTCATCCGCGATCCGCTGAAGTTCGGCGACTTCATCCACACCCAGAAGCGCGATCCGGAAACGAACCTGAAGTCCCCCACGATGATGTGGGATTTCTGGTCGCTTTCCCCCGAATCTTTGCACCAGGTCACCATTCTTTTCTCCGACCGCGGCACTCCTGACGGCTACCGCCGCATGAACGGCTACAGCAGTCATACCTTCAGCCTCATCAACGCAAAAAACGAGCTTTTTTACGTGAAGTGGCACTTCAAGACAAAACAGGGCATCCGGAACTTCACGCGCGAACAGGCTGACGAGATGCGTGGTAAAGATCCTGATTACGCGCAACGCGACTTATTTGAGTCCATCCAGAACGGGACGTTTCCAAAGTGGCGCGTTTGCTTGCAGATCATGCCGGAGAAACAGGCGGAAGCGTACCACATCAATCCGTTCGATCTCACAAAAGTCTGGCCGCATCGAGATTATCCACTGGTGGAAGTCGGTGAGCTCGTTCTCGACCGCAACCCGGTGAACTACTTTGCGGAAGTTGAGCAGGCAGCGTTCGAACCGAAGAACATCGTCCCGGGTATGGGCTACTCGCCCGACAAGATGCTTCAGGCGCGCCTGATTTCTTACCCGGACGCCCACCGCTACCGGCTCGGCGCGAACTATGACTCCCTGCCGGTCAACAAGCCTCAATGCCCATTTCATACTTACAACCGCGACGGAGCCATGCGTTTCGACGGGAACTCCGGCGCGGCGGCGAACTACGAGCCAAACAGTTTTAACGGTCCTACTCAGGATCCCGCCTTCCGCGAGCGTCCGCGGACCATCACCGGTTCGGTCGACCGTCACAATCACCGTCTCGACGCCGACTATTACACGCAGCCTGGCAATCTGTTCCGCTTGATGAAACCGGATGCCCGCGAGCGCTTAATCGGCAACATCGTGGCCAGCATGAAGTCGGTACCCCAGCGCATTCAGGAGCTGCAGATCCAGCATTTCCATGAGGCAGATCCCGCCTATGGGGCAGGCGTCGCCAAAGGACTAGGCCTGGACATACAAAAGGTCCTCACTTCCAGGAACCAAGTTGCCGCGGCTGACTGAACAAACGGAACCAGAACGGAGAGGGCGGGAAAAACATCCTGCTCTCTTCCGCATCTCCATAGCCGCGCCGGAGCAAATTTACAAGAGGGCCTCGGCGCTGGGGAGTGGACGTTTGCGCCGCCATTCGTAATCCTTGCGCAGCTTGGCCTGGTGTTTTTTCACCTGGGCTTCCAGCTCGCTAAAAGCCTTCTTGCAACTGGTCCGCACGGTGGCGCCCACACCGGTGGCATGGAGTGTTCCGGTTGGCAGAGATAAGTTCAGCGTGAAGGAAGTCTCATCGGTGCGCGGCGTTTTGGAAAAGGCGCCATGAAGTTGAACGAGATCCGCTGAGTAACTTTGCAGCAGTTTTTTTAATTTACCAAGGTGACGCTCGACCTCGGTTTCGACGGATTTGTGCGACTCGACATGCTTGTAATTGATGGTGAGTTTCATGTGTGCACCTGTAGGAAAAGCTGAAAAGAGGGAGGGAGACGCGGATCTGCTTCTTGCACCACATCGTCGAAAAGCATAGCAGCCCGTGAAGCGAGGAGCAACCGGGGCCGGACTATTGGCAATTGCTTGCGTTGACACTTCTCCTCCCTTCCTTCTACTCTGCTTGCGGCGCCCGCCGCGGCGGGCGCCACTTCATGCCGCGGCGCAAATCAAAAACTAAACGGCCGTCGAATGAAGCCGATGCTTCTTTAAGTTCCGGTGCCGCAAGTCCCGGGACTGCAAGTCCCGGCGGTGCCGATGCCGGCGCGGAAAGTGGCGCGCCAACTCATATTCTGCGAGTCGGCCCCGCGGGCTGGTCTTATCCAGACTGGGCCGGCTACGTCTATCCCTCTCGACGCTCCAAAGGATTCCACGAGGCGACTTACCTTGCGGAATTTTTTGACACCATCGAGATCAACACTTCGTTTTACCAGCCATTGCGTCCGGACCATGCGGCTCAATGGATCGATCGCGTGGCGGCGAATCCGCGCTTTGTGTTCACTGCCAAACTCTGGCAGCGATTCACGCACGACGTAAGATCCGTGACATCGGGATCCGCTGCGGAGGATGAACGCGCCGTTCGCGCGGGCTTCGACGTGCTTCTTGCTGCAAACAAGCTCGGAGCGGTGCTGCTGCAATTCCCTTTTTCGTTTCATCGTACGCAAGAGACAGTCGCTTACCTCTCGGCCTTGATAAAGCGCTTCGCGGACTATCCGCTGGTGGTCGAAGTGCGCCACGGCTCGTGGGATGCTCCCGAAACGCTGGAATTGCTGCGCAGCAGCGGCGTCAGTTTTTGCAATATCGACCAGCCGATCATCGGGCGATCGCTCGGGCCGTCTGCTCAGGCTACCGGGGCCGTCGGATATGTGCGGCTTCACGGACGGCGCTACGACACCTGGTTCAGCGACGATGCGGCAATCCCCGCGCACGAACGCTACAACTATCTCTACTCCGCCGAAGAGTTGGCGCCGTGGAGCACGCGGGTCCGTAAAGTCACGGGCCAAGCGCGCAACACTTTCGTGATCACCAACAATCACTTTCAAGGGAAGTCCGCCGTCAATGCCTTGCAGCTCATCAGCATCCTGAAGGGCTCGAAAGTGAAGGTGCCGGAACCACTCCGCCGACAGTATCCGCAGCTCGAGGAAATTGCGGATGCTCCGCCCGCCGAGCCGATGCTGTTTCCGATGGGAAGAGGAAGTAAGGAAGTAACGAGGCAATGACGCAGGGAAGGTTGAAAGTTGAAAGTTAAAAGGTGAAGGTCTAAAGAAAGAATCGGAATTAGCACCCCGGGAGTGTCCCTAAGATGCTCGGGGCAAGCGTAGCAGGCGCCATTCACAGAGTCGGAGAGCTTAACACGGAGACACGCCAACCGGATCGGGGAGAGCGCCAGGCACGGAGATGAAGAAGAGCTAGTCAACAAATAGCCCTTCCCTTGTTTTTTGACGAAGAGTGCGGAAGCGATTGAAAAGAAAAGAGTTGAGTTTTTGGAGAGTGCAAAAAAGCGCAAAAGAGTGCGCAAGAGTGTGAGAAGAAAGGGGATAGGGTGTAGGGAATGGGGGATAGGGGGTAGAGACAGTCCGACATGTGAGCTGACTGGAGTCGTGATTGGTGAGTTCCAGAATGGGAATTGTTGGTACACACCCCGGCAGTTTTCGCAAGAGTGGCAAACAAAGGAGTTGCGGGATATGGAACTTGGAAGAAGATACGGAAGATGGGAGACAAGGGGAATGTTGGAAGGAAAGGGTCGGAGAGCTTAACGCAGAGACACAGAGTTCGCAGGGAGGGAGATTTCGGTACGGCTTGGCAGTGCCCGTCGCGCAGGCCGCTCTGGGTAAGGTGTCGTCGATAAATCACAATCCATGCTGGCATAAATTACATAGTTTGTCAAGTACTTTTATAGTACTAGTATTTAGCAAGTTGGAATCATTTGTTCGAAAGATTTTGCAAAGAGAAGAAAACAAAGGGGTAGAGCTCACCGTGTGGCGGGAGAGGAAACTAGAAGGCAGAAACTAGAATGTAGAAATGAAGAGAGCGGAAAGGAGGTTAACAGTCTCGACGAGGCCGGAAAGTGAGTCAGTCGGCCACCTGATCTCAGTTACGTTGCGCAGGGATTTGACTCTAAACCCGCACACGCAAAAACGGCGTGTGCGGCACCCTGAGATCGTCTTGGATTTAGTTGTCTGCGGCACCCGCCGACGGCTTCGATGTCGGTTCGCTCCTGCTTCTTCAAATACCTCATGCGTCCCTATACAAACGCGTCTGGCTGACCCTTACCCGTGGTGATCAGCTTGCGCAGATTGCCGTTTATGAGCGTGCCCCATGCATTCGAACAGCTACCGTAGCATTCATACTGGGGTACCAGACCTATGTGTGTAAAACAGACTTCCGTTTTGCCCTCTTTTTCAGAGATATCAAAAATAATGTCCGTCTCATTCCACTCGCTTTTGTCTTCCACAAAGCTGAGATAGCTTTCTAACACGTGCCAAACGACTTTCTTGCCAGGAATAAATTCTGTGATCTTTTGTTTGGAACGATGCACATCTTTGTAACGGTAAGTGAACGCGGCGCCGAGTTTGTCGGTGTCGCCCTCGATTTCTCCTGACCACCATCCACGAACGTTATTGATGGCAGCGAAGGCTTCTTGCGGAGTTTGGTCTACCGTAAGTGTAGTGGTGAAATTCTGTTTCTTCATGAATCCCCCCTCTTTGCCCTTTCCGTCGCTAGATTATTAGAAATTAGACAAGAGGCAAGACCCCCTCTTTGCCCTTTCCGTCGCTAGATTATTAGAAATTAGACAAGAGGCAAGAGATAAGAGATAAGCCCCACCCTTGCAAAAAGCAAACCCGCAAGGCCACCCAAAGGCGTTTTTCGGAATTATGACGCGGCCACCCGCCATTACAAGAAGAACTACCGAGGGGAACGCCTTCCGTGCCAAGTCGCGAACACTCTGCGCATGCAACGGCGAACAAATGAGAACCACCAGCCATCCAACGGCAAAGACTGTGCTGAGAATGGTTTTGAAAAGCCGAACCATATTTAGCGCACTCCGAAACCAAACTGCGTGCCGGGCATTCCCACGCGATTTGTTTCCGATTCTATCAACAAAAATCGGCAACATCGTGGGAGATTCTCTCGGGCCGTGCGGTCTCGATACAAAGCGCGTTAACTTGCGACGAGCAAAGCACTGACTTGATATCGCCAATGGGTAGAGGAACAACTGCACACCCCAGTTTAGAGGCTTTTCACAAACTGGTCGAAGGAGAGAATTCTACTGGCCTGGCTGGATTCGAGAGTCCTATGTCGCAACTTCTGGTCGTTAGTAACAATGACATATTTTTCGTCGGCGAGGTAATACAGTTGAAACTCGTCGTATACGTCGGATTCGTGCTTGGCATAGGTGTAGTAACGCAGCAAACTTTCACACACGACCCAGCTCGTGAATCGAATGACGGCATCAATCTTTTGGCTAAATTCGAGCGGGTTTGGACCGCCTGTCCGTGCTCCTAACCATTCCAAAATCGATTCGCTGAACCTGAGACGGAATTGCTCCCATACCTCCGCCTCATCCAGTCGGCTGCTCCATTGTTCAGGGAGCCGGACGCCCGTTTCCGTAAAATGTTCCCGCCAGTCTGGGTCAATCTCGGTCAACTGCGCCTCGATTGTTCTCACCCACATTTCTTTCGGTCCTGCCATAAGCTTTTCGATCAAGCCCGTGTTGATTCCGGCTGAACGATTTTTCCCGTACAGCGAGCGTTTGTATTGAACGCGGCCTTCAACGATTTCTTCTTGCGAATTGGCGTGGCAAGTTACCTCAATGACTTGCCGAAGCACGCTAGTTGAAATTGGCTCCAACTTCGATGGGAACGCCGTGTGAAGGACGTTCTCACACAGCAGCACCCGAGGCTCGTCGAGGACTCGTCCTTTCGACAATTCCCTCGCGAGCACCACTGCCCTCTTCGACTGGTCGAACTTTTCCGGCGAAACGAGGTGCACGCCAACTAATAATTCGAGTAGCGTGATCGCACTCAGAGGCCAACCTTTCCGCGGCCGATGACGCAATAGGAACTGCCAATCCCTGCCCGAAATCGTTCCATCACGGGCATGGGTAAAAATGTTGGTGTCAAACAGCGGAATAACGCGCATCCTGTGTGGTTAGGCAATCGATTGCGATGTCCTAAGCCTCCACTTTCTAGCGTAGCAGTCTACGAACCTAAGACAAGTTTTGCCCAAGGCACGGTCGGGCCGTTCGTCTTACCGTTTGGTTTGAAAGCTCGTTTGCGCTATTAAGAAGGAGAGCGAGCGATTACAGGGGGCACAGAATGAAAGACTTCTTTGCTGTGATGGGCAAAGCTTTTGCTGTCGTTTTCGGCAGCACGTCAGCATTGGCCGTTGTGCTTGTTTTATTCCTGCTCGCTATGCGCCCGGTGCTGAGATCGTGGGCACCGGCTCAGCCAACGACCCACAAGCAAGCATCACCCAACGTGCTTCGCCTCTGCACCGAATTCGACGAAAACGGTAAATGTGTTGACCCCACAGCAAATGAGTGGAATTTGTCCTTGAGCGATTGCAGCGATGATGGTTGCTTTGTTTACAGTAGAGATCTAATTGTGGGCTACATCTCACACAAGGAGTTTACCAAAGCACGGAAGTCACAGCCGGGGTTCACACCCGTCATGCCCGGCGGGACAACGCCTAAATCGTTTGTGCCTGATAAGAGATAACGATGGATTGTTTTTACGCTTAGCTTGATATAGCCTCTTGCGCCATGACCAAGCCAGCTACGGCTGCGGAACTTCGCAATCTGCTCAAGGCCGTTATGAAGCAGTACGAGAACGCTTTTTGCACCGTCGTAGCGATGATCGAGACGCTGAAGCAGCATGGCATTCCGATTGACGAAGGGCTTGACCAGTTGGCGCGCTCAGATAAAATTCGCAGTCTTGTACACCCTTCCTTCGAGCCTCTACTTTCTGCAATAGAATCTGAGGACGCCGAGGAATTGCGGAAAGCTCTTCTAAAAATGCCAATGCCGCAGTGGAAAATGTAGGTGTCTCTGCCTTCGCACAGCGGGGCTTGCTTGACGGAAGTTCGATCTTCACCCTTCATCCCCCCTTGACTGTGCGCTCTACGTGTGCGCTTCTCCGTGTACCCCGCGTGTACCTCACTTCGGCGAATCCGGTGTTTTTGGCGTTTTTGTTGTCTAATAGAATCAGTAACTTACGCGTTTTCAACATCGCTTTTAGTTCGATCCCCACCGCCCCTGCCAACATCTCTAGCACGGGTCCGCTTCCGGTATCAGCTGACAAAGGGATAGATTTCGTCGACGATCCAGTAATTTTCGAAAAGAATGGCAAAGAGTGTTCCTATCACCCAAAGTAGCCAGCGGTAGCGTCTGCGGGCGTCACCAACAAACAGGCTCTGCATAGGAATGTCGACAAGGTATGCGACGCAGTAGCAAACGTTGGCCAGCAATGCAAGGATGGAAAGGAGCAGGAGCGAGTGCAACGTAAACGCCGGGCGGAAATGAGGCCAACTCGCTACAAGCCAGATTACAACGACGACTGCGAGGACAAGGTTATAGATAACGCGGCGTGGCTCCCAGAACCGGGCGGCGTCAGTTAAGATTTCGCGAAAGGGGCCAGACGGGGATTTGCCAAAACTTTGAGGTTGGGTGGGAAGCGCGGTGTCCATCGGAGAGGTCTCCGCCGCCTAAGCGAGGCGGATAGGATTAGGGTACACGGCCACTTCCTATTGTCAAGTACTTTGTAGTATGAAGCAGATTCCCTGTGGCTGCAGCGGGGCGGAACAAAGGCGATTCAAAGGTTAAGGCTGAGGTCGTTCCATTCGGGGTTTAGTGATTCGATCAAGGCAATTTTCTTGGATCGCCGCCATTTTTTGATTTCCTTTTCACGCGAGATAGCCGAGCGGGCGCTCGCATGGGGTTCGAACCAGACGAGGTTGGCAACGTTGTACTTTTTTGTGAAGCCGGGAAGGGTTTTTTCTTTGTGTTGGCCGACGCGGTGAGAAAGATTGCTGGTTACGCCGACGTAGAGGACGCCCGATTTGCTTGCCATGAAATAGACGTGGAAGGTGCGCTCCACGAGCGGGAATTGTGACACCGGAAATCGTAGGCTTCAAATGCGAAGTGCAAGAGAAGAGAGATTTCTCTCTGCGCAGGCCGACGCATTCGCAAGAGCGAATGCGAAGAAAAGGTCGGCCTGCTCGGTTCGAAATGACGGGTGGGCGGGGGGCGGCCACTCTACGGATGGAAGTTGAACTCCAGCAGGGCGGTTGTTTCGGAGCTTGACGGTGCGTACTTCCAATTCTTCAGCGTTTCTTCCACGGCGTTCACGAGCAACGGGTGGCCGCCGATAACTTTAGTTTCCTTGATTTTACCGTCGGTGCCGATCACAACCTGCACCTTCACGACGCCCGCAAGATGGAGCTTCCGTGCGATCTCGGGATAAGCGGGTGTGGGACTCGAAATCGGCTTACGGCCTTCTTGCGCCGGCAAATTGCCGGTGGCCAGAAGCAGGAGCATCGCCAGGAACGTGCAGGCCGGTATTCCTTTCATTCTTGCGTTCGGTTGGGACGTCATCGCTCTCTCCTCAAGGTCGGGCAAGTTTGTAACCGGGACGGGGACGCCCTGGAAGGGCTCTTACGAACTATCGTTCCGAGACCAACGTAACGTAGTTCAGCAGTTCAGGCAGCATTGGCGGCGTACAGGTGTGCGCAGCAAAAAAACTGGCCACTAGTACAGGCAAGAGCGGTCGGCGTGGAAAGAATTGAGGCGAAAGCAGATCCCTCGCTACGCTCGGGATGACAACCTGGGGAGAAACTGGCTACTTTTTGAAAAGGTTCTCGAAGGCCTGGCGCGCGTCGGTGTGGCGCGGAGGGCCATTGGGAGGCGCGGAACCGGGGGCGTTCGGCTGAGTGTAGGAGGTGGGTGCGGTGTCCTTTTCGATGGTCATGCGGAATTCGTAGAAGGTGCAGGAATTCTTGGCGTCTTTGGGGGAGATGCGTTCCGGGATTGGCTGAGTGCATTCGAATTGCGCGCCAGAATCGAAGAAGCGGCACTGCTTGCAGCAGTGCAATTCGAACTGGCACTTAGGGCAAGTGCCGTTGGCATCGAACCCTGGAGTCAGCACAGCGCCGCAATTGGCACAGCGGGCGCGCGTAACCGTGCCAACCATGCGCGGAGTACGGGGACCGAATTGATCGGCGCCGCGCGGGCCGCCAGCAGGTGGCTTACGGTCGTGAGACTTATCCTTCTTATCTTGCTTTTCTGCGTCGCGGTAACCGCGGTGTCCGTACTTTCGATCCACAAACGCCTCCGTCCGCCAGTCTCGACGGACTGCCACAACTACAGCTCATGTTTTTGCGCTGACGCGCTTGCCAACTTGGCTAGTATCCAATCGGATTGTTACACTCGGCCGGACGACGCACTCAATCCCTAGAAGTTGCTTGCAGAATGGCGAACGTCCAACGAGCAGGAGATGGGACCTCTATGTTTGTAGCGCTGTGGGAGTACGAAGTCAAGCCGGGTGGTGAAGAAAGATTCGAGAACGCCTATGGGCCGGAGGGGGAGTGGGTCCGGCTGTTCCGAAACGATTCCCGCTATAAAGAGACGCGGCTGGTGCGCGATACGTTGCGCCGTGGCGTGTACTTGACGATGGATTTCTGGGAGTCGCGCCAGACGTATGAGGAGTTCATAAAGAGACACCGAATGGAGTACGAAGCGATCGATGAAATTTGTGAAGATATGACGCTACGAGAACGAAAGCTTGGATGGTTCGAGTTGATAGATGGGAGCTCTGAGTAGAAGATGTCTCACCAATCGAGCCGTTGGATTCCAGACACAATATCGAAATGGCGGTCCCGGCTTAGGAGCGGAAGGCCATGTTGGCGGCAGAGTGCAGCAATCCAGAGGTCGTTAGTGGGAATGGGCCTGCCTTTCTTTTTCAGCTCTAGGCCAATGGCCGCGTAGTGCTGCGTGGTCTCCTCCTCGATGTCAAGCACAGACACCGCAGTAATCCAGTCCCGAAGCCAGTTCTTGTAGCTTGTGTAGTGGCGAGACTGCGCGATCCCAAGCCGGTACTCGCCTAAAACGATCACGGGAACGGCTACACGCTCTGCACGTGCGACTAGTTCCAGGGCGGCCGGTTCGCGGTCTGCCGCGGCGGATAAGGCGTTAGTGTCCAAAATCAACGCCACATCTCCGCATCGATGTTCTCGGAGTCCTCTTCAATAAGACGGTTGATGCGCTCGGTTTCCTTGCGCAAATGCTTCAGCTTGCCCATGTGCTTGACCCAGGGTTTTTCGGAGGCCTTGGAGTCCGCAGCCAGCTTATCTTTGACTGCTTCGGTCACAAACTCACGGAGCGGAATTCCACGCTTTGCGGCGGTGGTCTTGGCCCGGCGAAAAATGAGATCGGGAATCTCCAGGGTCGTCTTCATGACGTCATGTTCCCATATTTATGGGACTCGGTCAAATAATACTCCCGGGAGTGCACGCATCAGGCAAGCGTTGTCGGATTGTACTTGCCGAGCCACATGGCGATGAAGCCGTCAGGCGGGAGGTCGGGCTGAAGAAATTTGCGGGGGGCGCCATCGGGGGCGTCGTCGCTGCGAAGGATGGCTTCGGCGGCTAGATAGCCGCTGCGGACGGCGCCTTCCATGGTGGCTGGCCAGCCGGTAGCGGTCCAATCGCCGGCGAGGAAGAGGCGGGGGATGGCGGTCTGTTGCTTGGGGCGGTAGCGATCGACTCCGGGCCCGGGGGAGAATGTGGCTGCGGCTTCTTTGATGACGGTAGCCTTGACAAGTTGCGCTTCGCGAGCTGCGGGGAGAGCTTGGCGGACTTCCGCTAAACAGAGGTCGATGATTTCCTGGCGGGGTTTCTGGAGCAAATCGTAAGACGCGCTAATGACCAGTTGCAGGTATTGTCCGCCCGCCATCGTCTTCCCTGTTCCGCTCGGACCGGCGTAGAGAGCGGTCTTGTTGAAGATCCACTGCGTGGTGGTATCGAGGAGGGTTAAGAATGGCTCATTCATGACGGGGCGGTCGAACCAGAAATGCACGCCGGTAATAGGAGCGACTTTGATTTTGTCCAGATTGGCAAGCGACGGATCGCTTTGCTTCAGGCTTTCCGGCAGCAATTCCGCTAGTGCGCTGTGCGGGAGCGCGAAAACGTAGGCGTCGGCGGATTCTTCGCGGCCTTCGTCGAAGCGAATTCCGGCGAGCTCGCCACTTTCCATTTTCAGGCCGCGCACCGGGGTGCGCAGAATCACTTCCCCGCCGCGGCGCTCAATTTCGGATTTGCAGCCGTCGTAAAGTTCGGCGAGAGGAATAGCGGGCACACCCATGCGGTAACCCGTGCGATTCATCAAAACTGTTTTCCAAAAAACATCGACACCGTAGCGAGCGTCGATTCGGTCGAGCTCTTCGCTGAGGGCGCTGACGAGGACGACGCGCCAAAAACGGTTGATGGCGCGTTTGGTCTGGCCGCGGCGACGAAGCCATTCGAGCATGGAGATGCCGCCAGGTTGCAGGACATCCGGCGGCATGCCTTGATAGCGCAAAATGTCGAGCATGGCGCGACCGATGGAGAGCTTATCCCACAACGAGAGGGGGCTAAAGGACGTGAAAGAACCCATGATGTGAAATGGAGCAGGCAGGAAGCCCGCTTGAAACTGGCCAGTGCGCCCTTGCGGGTCAAGCAGGAGAAGGCGATCGAAGAATTTGATCTTATCCGCGCATCCGACGCGGCGATAAAAGTCCTCAAGATTGGTGCAGCAGCCGAAAGTGACGTGCTGGCAATTGTCGACGTGCTCGCCGTCGGGCAACACGTAGGAGGTTGCGCGGCCGCCGAGGAAGGGACGCTGTTCGAACAGACGTACGCGCCAGCCGGAGTCAGCCAGCGCGACGCCGGCTGCCAGTCCCGCCAGCCCGCCGCCGATCACGATCACGCTTTTCAAGGATATTCTCTTCCGTGTGGCGGCCGAAGCGCGCCTTGGCGATAAACATCATTTTTTCCGCTTTGGAAAGACGAATGCGCTCGCCGAAAACGGCGAAGTCCAGCAGCTCGATGCGGCCGAGAAGCGCGCTGTAAGTGTGAACCAGAAGCCACAAAGCGCCGCGGCTGTCGCCATCGATGAGTCCGAGCAAAGCGGAACCTTTCTCATAGAACTGCCAGGCGCGCTCGGATTCGAAGCGGAGCAATTCGCGAACGCCGAGAGTGGCTTCTCCGCGGCCGAAATCTTCCGGTGAAACTCCGTAACGATGCAGATCTTCTTCGGTGAGATAGATGCGGCCGAGTTTGTAATCTTCGTGCACGTCGCGAATGATGTTCGTCAGTTGAAAGGCGAGGCCGAGTTTTTCCGCGAGATCGAGGGCCCGCGCGTCGCGGAAACCGAAGACGTGGGTACAAGTGAGGCCGACTGTGCCGGCTACGCGATAGCAATATTCGCGCAGACGGTCGAAGGTCGGATACCTCTGGACTGTCAAATCCATTTCGGCGCCGCTGATGAGGTCGTGAAGGTAGCGCGCGGGCATTTTGTAACGCTGCATGGTGTCGACGAGGGCGGGGAGGACTTCGGAAGCGCCGCTCAGAGACGGCGCAGGCGCGGCCATGGCCGCGTTGCCGTCGAAAACATGATCCTGCCCGGTGATGTATTGATCCAGAGCGGCGCGCCATTTGGCGAGGCCGCGCTGCTTCGCGCCGAGGTCCACACCTTCGTCCACAACGTCGTCCACGAGACGCATGAAAGCGTAGAGAGCGGCCAGGGCGTCACGCTTCGGTTTCGGAAGAAGGAAGAAAGCGTAGTAGAAATTACTTTGGGAGTCGCGGGCGATACGGTGGCAGGTTTCGTACGACTGCTGGATCGTTGTGCTCAAATGGGGCGCAGCATGCCGCACCCCTGCCGTTGCCGGCCCGGTGGCAACATCGTTTGAAGTTAGATTCCGGCTGGCTAGATGCGCGACCAGGGCGCGGCCGAGGAGAGTTGCCTGCTTGAGTTTGCTGACGGCCGGGCGGCGGTGGGGAGTGTCGTATCCCATTGCTTCGATAGCGTCAAGCACGGCCAGGCCGCCGCGGGTGAACATCTCAAGATCGACGCTGAGGCGTCCATCCACCATCTTTGCGAGCGGTTGACCTTCAGCGAATAACGAGCGAGTGCGCGCAATCAGATCCTTCATCAAGCGAACGTAGCGATCATCGAAGCGGCGCTCCACGATGTCATTCTCGGAGAGACCATGGGCGGCGGCGGCATCGAGGGGAATATAAATCCGTCCGATATCGAGGTCCCGGGAAACATCCTGCCAGAAGTTCGCGAGTTGCAGCGCGGTGCAGGTGGCGTCGGACAGGCGCTGACGTTCTTCATCATGATAGCCACAGAGATACAATACCAGCCGGCCAACGGGATTCGCTGAATTCACGCAATAGCCGAGCACGGCATCCCAGTTCGGATAGCGCTTGACAGTCTGGTCCTGGCGAAAGGCTTTCAGGAGATCAGCGAAGGGCTGCTTGGGAACATCTTTCGCGACGATCGTCTCGCGCAGCGCCACGAAAACCGGATGCGACGGCTTGCCTTCGTAGCAGGCGTTCAGCTCGTGCTCCCACCAATGGAGCAGCTCGAGTGCGCGGTTGGGATCGGGAACTTCGTCGCCAAGATCATCGGCCCAACGGCAATAGGCGTAGAGGTTGTAAAAATGCTGATGCAGGGCTTTTGGAAGAAGCCAGGAGACGACGTTGAAATTTTCGTAGTGATGAGTGGCAAGCCAGCGCGTGTATTCTTGCGCCTCTTCTGCGGAGCAACCGGGCTCGGGCGCATGTCGCGTGATGTCAAGTTCGCCAGGGCGCAACATCAGAAGACAGAATCCTCGGTTCGCTCGGAATGACGTGTGGGCTTAGTTTGCACAGGAGAACTACGGCCGCACGGCCAGCTTGATTTCGCCGCTGCGGGATTTCATGCGCGCAAAGGCCTGAGGCAGGTCTGCCAGCCGGATTTCTTCGGTGACAAAATCACGCGCGGAAATGTCGCCGCGGCGAATGGCTTCCAGCGCTTCGCGGAAGAACCGCGGCGTGTGATGAAACGGCGAAATCAATTTGATTTCGGAATAGTGGATCGCCGCCGGATCGATTTCCACGCGGGTGCCGGAAGGCAAGCCGCTGAAGAAATTCACGACGCCTCCTCGGCGCACCATCGCCAGAGCCTGCTTCCACGTGGCCGGATTGCCGGCGGCTTCGACTACGGAATCGGGCCCTAGCCCATCTTCGGTTAGCGCCTTCACTGCAGCCACGACATCTTCGGTCTCAGTCACGTTGAACGTCGCGACGGCACCTAGCCGCTTGGCAATATCCAGCGGGGCTGCGCGACGTGCCAAGGCGATAACACGAACTCCGCGCCGCGAAAGCATGCGAACAAATTTCAAGCCAATGGGGCCGCAGCCAATCACAGCGGCAGTATCACCGGTGCGCACTTCCATTTCGTGGATTCCGCGAAGCACGCAGGCCAGAGGTTCGGCCAGCGCGGCGCTCTGATCGTCCACGGAGTGCGGCACTTCCAGCATATTTTCCACGACGATGCGGCCCGGGATGCGCATGTAGTCCGCGTAAGCGCCGTTGTTGAACAACAAGTCGTCGCAAAGATTTTCCTGGCCGCGGCGACAGTGGTAGCAGCGCAAACACGGCGCGGAATTTGCGGCAATGACGCGCATGCCGATACGCCAGCGCGGATCCACGCGCTTCCCCACAGCCACGATTTCGCCGACCAGTTCGTGGCCGAAGACAGCGGGGGGCTGAATCATCTTGGCGTGGTAGCCGCGCTTCCAGACCTTGAGGTCCGTGCCGTCCGTGAGGGCCAGGCGGACGCGCACCAGGACTTCGTCGGCGGCAAGAGCGGGCACGTCAATTTTTTCGATGCGGAGATCTTCGCTGCCATACAAGACGGCAGCGGTCATCTTCGAGGGCACCGTGACGTGGGTTACAGCCGCCTTCAGCGCTTCTCCTACTTCCATCTTTTTGGGCGTCGTCGTGCTCATGCGTGTGTGATCAAAATCTTCAGCGATTCCTCTGTGGGCTTGGCGGCCAGATCCAATCCTTCTTGGATTCTAGCCAACGGAAAACGGTGCGTGACGATATCCATGACAGGAAGTTTCTTTTTCAGCACCAGATCGGCCCCTGCTTCTTGGATGTCCACGGCCGCGCTGTAGCTGCCCAGGATTTCTTTTTCGTCGATCCCCACAGCCGCGGCCGGAAATTCAATCCGTGTTACCGGGTCATTCGCGGCGAACAACAGGACGCGCCCTCCGGGTCTTGCCGCTGCCAAAGCATCCACGACGACAGACGGATGCGCCACGGCCACCAAGACCGCATCGGCGCCTCGACCCTCAGTCCGGGCCTTGATCTGTTCCACAAGCTTACCATCACTGGGGTCAAACGACTCCAGTGCTCCTAAAGTTAAACTCTTGGCTCGGCGGACGGCCATGGGGTCGCTAGTGTAGAGCTTGGCGTCTTCGAGCTTTGCCACCATCAGCAGTTGCAGGCCGATGGGGCCGCAGCCTGCGACGAGCACGGTTTCGCCAGCGGTGACGCGGGCCTTCTGCACTGCTTTTAGAATTGTGTTGATCGGCTCGATAAACGTTGCTTCCTCGAAGCTGACGTTGTCAGGCAGCGCGATGATTCCGCGTTCGGCCACCCAAGGCATTGCCTTTACGTATTCAGCGAAGCCACCTCCGTTCGGAGTGAATCCACCAGTCAGGCCCGTGGTCTTGTACTGTTTGCACTGAGAGAACAGGCGGCGTTCGCAATAAAAGCACTTGCCGCAGGGGATGTGATGAAAACTCATCACGCGGTCGCCGAGCTTCCATTTCGTGACGCCGCGGCCCGTTGCTACGACGGTGCCGGCCACTTCGTGGCCCAGGATTTGCGGCGGTGGGACGTAGGCGTGATAAATCTTTTTGATGTCGGTGCCGCAGATGCCGCACGCGGCAACTTTGATGAGGACTTCGCCTTCAGCGACTTCGGGGACGGGGACTTCTTCGACGCGGACGATTCCCTTTTCGCGGTAGACACCGGCGCGCATGGTCTTGGGGATGGGACCCTGCGTCTTCGCAGCTTCGAGCGTTGTTCCGGTGCGGCTCATTGGGCGGCGACCTCCGCTAGACCTTCCCCTTCCGGGAATCTCCCGTGAGTTAAGAACGAAAGCCTCTTGATATACGCTTCAAGGAAATGAGCCAAGGCCTCCGCAGCAGTCCGGCTGTCGCGACCTAAGCGAATTAATGCAGGGAGCTGAATTGGATGCCTCACGACTTTGCGAACCAAGCCGCCAATTTTCACGCGTCCCATATCATCGACTACCGCATCGAGGAAAATGGGCATGTCCCGATTAGACGTATCGGAAATGACTCGAATTGCCACGGCGGAGATATTGTGTTCCTGAGCCGCAGAGAGTATCGCGAAGCTTTCCATATCCACGGCGTCCGCAAAAGGCGCAAGCTTCGCTTTTTCCTCGGCGGCACGAATCACGGAATCGCTCGTTAGAAACATCTTCGAACGAAAAGCGCCATCGATTCCGGCCGCGCGAACCAAGGGCCGTGAACTTTGCATTGTTTTGGCCTTTCCAATTTGCTGAACTGCCTCGGCCGCTAAAATAGTGCCGATCGCATGCTCAGGCTTTAGCGCTCCCGCAAAACCCGCGGCAATGCAAAAGGTATAGGGCTGCGCCATCACGACATTCGCGACGCGACACGCGTTCTCCCTGCCCATACCGGTGACCACGAAATCGACAACCGCTCGCCCAACCTGCGCTTGGCTAACGGAAACCTCTCCAACCTTGTTAACGCGCAAATCTCGTAGCTTGCGCCAGGGGGCGAATTCGGCTTCGACTGCGAATGTTACGAGGATGCGCATCAGTTCAGATGCCGCCCTAAAGGGCGGCGCTACAAAACAAAAGCACCGGTCTAAAGACCCGCCACTACAAACCTCAGGCGGCAGCGCGAGCCATGCGCTTTGCACGGCTCTTGGCGATGTAGCCGTTCGCTTCGTACCAGCGCACGGCGCGCTCTAGCGCGGCGGCCACGGGGCCGGCCTGAAATCCTAATTCACGCTTGGCGCGCGAGCAGTCCACAAACATCAGGTGCCGGGCGATCTTGACGCCTTCGATGGGAATGCCCGGCTCGCGCCCGACCAGCCGCGAAAACACCGTATTCGCATAGGCTACACCCAGAGCAAGCCCGTGAGGAATTCTCAGCATGGGCGCGCGCAGGCCGGTTATCTTTGCGAGCGTGTCCAGCATGGCCTTGAGCGTCAGATTCTCTCCGCCCAGCAAATAGCGCTCGCCGACCTTTCCTTTTTCGGCAACGAGCAAGTGCCCGGCGGCGCACTCCTCCACGCCGACAAAATTCAAGCCGGTCTCGACGTAACCGGGCATCTTGCCATTCAAAAAATCCAGAATAATTTTTCCCGTGGGCGTCGGCTTCCAGTCCCACGGGCCAACCGGCGTGGTGGGCATAGCCACGATTACCGGCAGACCGCTTTTGGCGGCGTTGAGCGCTTCCCTTTCGGCCATCCACTTCGAGCGCTTGTAGTGGCCGACCATTTCTCCCAGCTTGGCGTCGGTGGATTCGTTAGGAAGCTGCGGGCGATCGACGGCAATGGTTGCCACCGTGCTGGTGTAGATCAATTGTTCGACGCCGGCGCGCCTGGCGGCGTCCAAAAGATTTTTCGTTCCTCCGACGTTCGAATCATAAATTTCCCGTGAGCGCTTGGCCCACAAGCGGTAATCGGCGGCGACATGGAAGACGCGCTTGACGCCCTTCATGGCGCGGTCGAGCGACGCGGGATCGCGCAAATCGCCGGTCACATATTCGAGGGACAAATCCGCAATCGCGCGATTGGTGCTCGAGGCGCGCAGAAGCACGCGCACTTCGTCGCCGCGAGCCACAAGCTGCCGTGCCACGTGGCTGCCCAGGAAGCCCGCCGCGCCTGTGATCAGCGTGGTCACGCGACTTTTACGCCTTCCTCGTTCACGCGTGCTTCTTGCTCGACGCGGTGGCCTGTCTCATCGACAGTTTGCGCCGCATTCCGTTCGCGGCTCACCACTGGTTCAACAAACCTCGAAAACAATTCCCACCACGTGCTGCCAATCATCTTGCGCGCTTCGGCGGTTTTGGACTGCACGGCCGCGTCGTTCGTTCCGCCAGTTGCCGGCGTAATCACAATTCCATCCACATCGACCGACCGCGAAACCCGGATCAATTCGGCTATCTCTCCCAGTTCGGCCTCGGCGTGAACACGCATATGCACACAGAGAAAAAAACCAGAAAGCCGCGCCGTACGGATGCTCTCCGCGGCTAGTTCCGACGGGCTCGGCCGAAGGCTTTTTGGCGCGTCAAGCGGCGCGCCGGGATCCAGACGAACGGTAAGAAAGAGGCGCGGCACGGGCTGGAACTCGTGAATGCGGCGGCGAAGCAGGGTTCCATCGGTTTCGAGAAAAACGAAATGACCGCTTCCCGTGACGGCACGGACCAAATGAGCAACGCCGGGATGATGCAAGGGCTCGCTTCCGCCGATCCAGACGACCGGAGAGCGGCTCGAAACTATTTCGCGAATCTTTTCGTGAGAAACCGGGTGGTTGGAATCGTGATGCAGAATTTCTGCGGCATCGACAAATTGAACGGGGCTGTCGTGCCCGCCATGATGCAAGATCCGCGCGAGCAGGGCCTTGGTGATGTCGGC